>Ga0194110_10006534_pt1 | contig 13628 bp, 10 predicted proteins | sample TA2Kig1200mmetaG_FD_146192 | JGI IMG/M metagenome (GOLD analysis project Ga0194110, IMG submission 146192) | Freshwater microbial communities from Lake Tanganyika, Tanzania - TA2015032 Kigoma Deep Cast 1200m | ecosystem: Environmental > Aquatic > Freshwater > Lake | place: Tanzania: Lake... | reverse complement strand
GCCCAGTTGGGGGAGGATTGTGGAGTGCGGCATCGCAGATGCCGCTTTCGATGGCAGCGGAGCGGAACCCCGAGCGTGCTTACGTCTGAATCGCAGCACTCGTAGTGCTCCTTGTCTCCCTCATTGCTTCGGCTGCGACGTTGGCAGGAAGCGGAAGGGGGCCTCCAGGCACAGGGCGCCCATGGCGGTGGCGTAGACGCGGCCGCCGCGGTCGCCCCAGCGGTGCTTCGCGGGGTCCCAGCTCCCCTTCACGAACCTGCCGCGGGCGTCGGCCTCATCGTGCACCTGTGCGGCGATGAGGGGCGCGCGGTACATCGTGCGCCAGGCCCGCCAGTGCTCGCTGCCCTCGCCGGCGAACAGGAACATCGCAAGCGAGGAGTAATAGGTGTAGTAGATGTCCGCGACCAGTTGCTTGGAGGCCCCGCCGGGGGCGGGGTTGAGGTCAGGGGTCTCCTTGCTGGTGAGGTATTGCACGCCCTGGCCGATCTCCGCGTCGTAGGCGTGGGCGTCGTTGAGGAAGATGCGGCACAGGAGGCCGATGGAGGAGATGGCGAGGGAGCCGGGCGCCTTGTCGTTCACGATGTAGGCGCTCGCCCCGTACTCGCGCAGGCTGTTCTTCAGGAAGGTGCGGCAGCGCTCGATGGCCTCATCCGGCACGGTGAGCTGGGCGAGGAGGGCCGACTTGAGGGCCATGACCTGCCAGCCGGTCACGGACATGTCGCCCTCGCCGAGGGGGACGGCGCCGCCGTAGCGGAAGCCGCCGTGCTCGGGCTGGACGCCGACGATGAAGCTCACGGCGCGCTGGGCCATCGGGCGGAGGCGCGGGTCCTTCGTCAGCCCGTATGCCTCGCACACGGCCATCGTGGCGATGCCCTGCTCGTAGAAGGTCTCGAACTGGAAGCTGCCGTTGTCGCGCTGGTTGGTGCCGAGCCAGTTGAGGGCGCGGTAGACCGTGTCGCGGTATGTGCCCTTCGTGTGGGTGAAGCCCGCGCCCTGGAAGGCCAGGAGCGCCAGGCCGGTCATCCCCACGTCGTAGGAGCTCGTGGCGTCCCACTTCCTGGCGTTCCAGCTCCCGTTCGGCTCCTGCGCCCGCTTGAGCCAGTTGAGTGCGGCGATGAGGGGCGGGACCACGGTCACGATGTCGGTGCCTGGGCCATCCCCAGGGCCTGGCCACCTGCCTCGACGCTCAATCGCGTCCCGCAGCTTGCCGCGGCGGAATCCCAGCCCGTCCTGAGGGCGGGTGTGGATGGGCTCGAACTCGATGGCGATCAGCGCGAGGCGGCTGTCGAGCACGGGCTCATCAGGCCGGCCCTCCGGGGAGCCGATGGGCGGCTCCGGGTCCTTCACCGGCTCCGGCTCGGTCGGGTCGCCGCCACCGGCCACCAGGGTCTCCTGAACGTCCTTGATCTTGAAATCGGGGGGGAGCGGCGGGGGATCGGGGGGCAGGACGGGGGGCTTGGGGGGCTCGGGCTCAGGTGGGTCATAAGGAATGAGTCCGCCGTCTATGATGAACACCTCGTGTTCGGCCGCGGTCTTGGCGGGCCAGCTCCAGAGGGCGAGGAGGGCGATGATGTGGACAAGTAGAGAGATACACCACCATGGGGCCTGGCGAATCCTCCGCTCAAACCAGTCGTGCAGGCGGGAGGGCCTCTCGATGTAGCGTTCGAGGATTGCCTCCTGGCCCACCTGGGACGCGGGGTCACGCATCGGCTCTTGTCCCATCGTGCGTCCTCCTGTCTGCCGGGGGTATGGCGGACGCTTCGCCAGCGCCGTCTCTCGCTTCCAAACACTTAAGCGCTGGAGGCCGTGCAAAGGTTCACTCGGCCCTGGTTCGAGGGCTGTGCTCCAAGGCAGAATGCCAGTTGACATTGGCGGGCCGAATCCCGTAGAATTGTAAATAGCGGGAGGACCCCCGGGCCAGAGCAGCGGTGAGCGAGAAAGGCAGGCATGCAACTCAGGCTTTCGCGCGCCCAGGTCGGCTCCGAGTGGAAACGCGAGGTGGAGCGGCGGCTTGGACGCAAGGTGGCGGACTGCTATCAGTGCGGGAAGTGCACGGCCGGCTGCCCCGTGGCGTTCGAGATGTTCCAGCCAGTCCACGCGATGATGCGGCTGGCCCAGCTCGGCCGCAAGGACGAGGCGCTCCGCTCACGCTCCCAGTGGGTGTGCGCCGCCTGCGAGGCCTGCTCGACCCGCTGCCCGAAGGACGTTGACCCCGCCCGCCTGATGACGGTGCTGCGCGAGATGGCGCAGGAGGAGGGGTGCGTGAATGCGAACGAGGCGGACATCTACGATTTCCACACGTCGTTCCTGGCGAGCGTGCGGCGGTTCGGGCGGGTCTACGAGATGGGCCTGGTGGCCGCCTACAAGCTGAAGAGTCCACTGCGCCGCGGCCCGCAGGACATGCTGACCGCGCTCAAGATGGCCCGACGCGGCAAGCCAGGCTTCTTCCCCCACCGCATCCAGAACGTCGCCGCCATCCGACGCATCTATGAGCGGTGCAGGCTACAAAGGCCGCAAGTGTGAATCCACTCTCAGGGAGGATGATTGGATGAATGGATGATTGGATGGATGCCAGAGCGAGCCAGTCTTTCATCCATCCATTCATCCATTCTTCCATTCATCCTCTCTCAGTTGAAGGGTTTGGCTTGAAATGGAACTTGGCTACTTCCCCGGTTGTGCGCTGAAGGCCCATGCGACGGGTCTGGAATACGGCATGTCGCTGGAGGCCTCGCTTGACGCGCTCGGCTTCGCCTTGCGGGAGGTGCCCGACTGGAATTGCTGCGGGGCCTCCGCCGGGCACATGACCAACACGGTGCTCACCCGCGCGCTGAACGTGCGGAACCTCGCGCTCGCCGAGGCCGCAGGGATGGACGAGTTCCTCGCCCCCTGCCCGCTTTGCGCCAAGGAGCTGGCGCTCGCACGCCACGAGGTGAAGGAGCACCCCGACCTCCTGGCCGCCGCCCAGGAGGCGGCGGAGATGGCCTATCGCTGCACCTCGCGGCCAATCACACTGATCGAGCTTCTCCACCGCAACACGGCGCTCGTGCAGGAGAAGGCCGCGGGCAAGCTCCCAGCCGTCAAGGTGGCCTGCTACTACGGCTGCCTCCACACCCGCCCGCCCGAGGTGATGAACTTCGACGACACGGAGCAGCCCTCCACGATGGACGGGGTGTGCCGCGTGCTGGGCCTCGATCCTGTGGAGTGGAGCCACAAGACGGAGTGCTGCGGGGCAGGGTTCACGATGAGCAAGGCGGGCGTGGTCGCGCGCCTGACGGGCCGCATCCTTGCCGCGGCGAAGGCCGCGGGCGCCGAGGCATTCGTCGTCGCCTGCCCCATGTGCCACGCGAACCTGGACATGCGGCAGGGCGAGGCCGCGGCCGACGCCGGCCTGGGCGAGGACTTCCACATGCCAGTCCTCTATCTGGCGCAGGCCCTCGGGCTGGCGCTGGGAATCGAGCCGAAGGCGCTCTCGCTCCACACGCACTTTGTGGACACGACGGATCTCGTGGCCCGGCTGAGAGGGGAGACCGTCGGGGCGAGCGCGGAGACCGAGGGGGCGGGCGCCGCGGCTGTGTGATGAACCCTCTCGCCCCCTCTCCCTCGGGGAGAGGGCGGGGGTGAGGGTGCTTTGGCTGCAACGGGCAGGTCGCCGCGGGACCAAGCACCCTCACCCTGACCCTCTCCCCAAGGGAGAGGGGATTGAGGGGCGCAGTTGGTCGAGAGCCCCTCCCGAACGTTCCAATACGTTCGGGAGGTTAACGCCACGCGAAAGGCGCCAACATCCCTATCCTCCCGAAGGTATTGGAACCTTCGGGAGGGATGCGTGCAGGAGTGTTGCGAGTTGTCTCGCATCGGCATGTTCATCTGCCACTGCGGCGAGAACATCGGCAGCGTGGTGAACTGCGAGGCCGCGGCTGAGGCCCTCCGCACGCACCCCGGCGTGGTGTTCTCGACCGACTACAAGTACATGTGCTCGGACCCCGGGCAGAACCTGATCAAGGACGCGATCGAGAAGCACAAGCTCACGGGGGTGGTGGTGGCGGCCTGCTCGCCGCGGATGCACGAGCCGACGTTCCGAGGGGCCGTGGCCGAGAAGGGCCTCAACCCATTCCTGTGCGAGATGGCCAACGTCCGCGAGCACTGCTCCTGGGTCCACACCGACAAGCAGGAGGCCACCCAGAAGGCCATCGAGCTCATCCGCCTGATGGTCGAAAAGGTCAAGAACAACCAGCAGCTCGTCCCCATCCGCGTGCCGATCACCAAGCGGGCGCTCGTCATCGGCGCGGGCATCGCAGGCATCCAGGCCGCGCTCGACATCGCGAACGCCGGCCACGAGGTGGTCCTCGTGGAGCGCGAGGCGAGCATCGGCGGCCACATGCTCCAGCTCTCCGAGACCTTCCCCACCCTCGACTGCTCGCAGTGCATCCTGACGCCGAAGATGGTGGACGTGGCCCGCCACAAGAAGATCAAGCTCTACACCTGGAGCGAGGTAGACGCGGTTGACGGCTACATCGGGAACTTCGAGGTCACTATACGGCTGAAGCCGCGGAGCGTGGACCTCGCCAAGTGCACGGGGTGCGGCTCCTGCTGGCAGAAGTGTCCGTCGCGGACCATCCTCAGCGAGTTCAACGCGGGCATCACGATCCCCGACCCCGAGAACCCGAAGAAGCGCCTCGGCTACCGCACGGCCATCTACACCCCCTGCCCGCAGGCCGTGCCCAACAAGCCGGTGATTGACCGCGCCAACTGCATCTGGTTCCAGAAGGGCAAGTGCGGCGTCTGCGCCAAGGTCTGCCCAACAAAGGCCGTCGTCTACGACCAGAAGGAGGAACTGGTCAAGGAGAAGGTCGGGGCCATCGTGGTGGCGACCGGCTACCAGGTGTGGAGCGTGGCGAAGGCCGCGGCCGACTATCCCTACATCGGCTACGGCGAGTACGGCTACGGCACCCACCCCGACATCATAGACGGGCTACAGTTCGAGCGGCTCCTGAGCGCCAGCGGCCCGACGGGCGGCAAGGTCCGCCGCCCCTCCGACGGCAAGGAGCCGCAGACCGTCGCATTCCTCTCCTGCGTCGGCTCGCGCGACAACGAGAAGGGCTTCACCTACTGCTCCAAAATCTGCTGCATGTACCTCGCCAAGCACGCCATGCTCTACGCCCATAAGGTCCAGAGCGGCCAGGCATTCAACTTCTACATGGACATCCGGGCGGGGGGGAAGACCTACGACGAGTTCACCCGCCGCGCCGTGGAGGAGGACGACCTCTGCTACCTGCGGGGGCGGGTGTCGCGCATCTTCCCGCGGGGCGAGCGGGTGGTGGTGCAGGGCGCGGACACGCTGTCGAATGCCCAAGTGGAGCTCGAGGCCGACCTCGTGGTGCTGGGCACGGCCATGATCGCCCAGCCCGACGCCGAGCAGCTCGCCCAGAAGCTCCACGTGGCGTTCGACAAGGACCACTTCTTCGCGGAGGCCCACCCGAAGCTGCGTCCCGTGGAGGCGCAGACGGCGGGCATCTTCTTCGCGGGGGCCTGCCAGGGGCCGAAGGACATCCCGGAGGCCGTCGCCCAGGCCAGCGCGGCCGCCAGCAAGGTCGGCGCGCTCCTCAACGCCAACGAGCTCGAGCGCGAGCCGATCGTCGCCACCGTCCACCGCGCCGCGCCGCCCGTCTACTCCTTCTGCTACGGCTGCTTCTTCTGCGAGCGGGTGTGCCCGTATGGGGCCATCGAGCGTGAGGAGATCAAGGACCGCAAGGGCGCCCTGATCAAGACCGTGGCGCGGGTCAACGAGGGGCTTTGCGGCGGCTGCGGGCTGTGCGCCGCCGCCTGCCGCGCACACGCCATCACCCTCCAGGGCTTCAACGACGAGCAGCTCTACGCCGTCGTTAACGCCCTGGGGGAGGAATAGCAATGATCCGACGGATCCGACGGATCCGACGGATCTGGCCGAGCCCAAACCGAGGAACCTGATGGACAACCATAAGCCTAGCTCCAGCAATGACTTCGAGCCACGCATCGTGGCCTTTGTCTGTAACTGGTGTACCTATGCCGGCGCGGACCTTGCCGGCACCAGCCGCCTGAAATACGCCTCGAACGTCCGCGTCGTCCGCGTGCCGTGCAGCGGGCGGGTGGACCCGCTCCACGTGATCAAGGCGTTCGAGCGGGGGGCCGATGGCGTGCTGGTCAGCGGCTGCCATCCGGGTGACTGCCATTACGCCGAGGGAAACTACTACGCGCGGCGGCGCTGGACAGTGTTCCGCGACCTGTTGTTCTTCATGGGCGTCGAGCCCGAGCGGCTCCAGTTCTCCTGGGTCTCCGCCGCCGAGGGAGCGAAGTGGGCCGACCTGATCAACGGGCTTGCCGAGAAGCTGCGGAGCGTTGGCCCATTCACGGGCTACCGCGAGCTGGCCGAGGCATCGCGCAGGGCATGTTGAGGGCCGGGTTGGAGGCCAAGGCGTGCCGATCGATATCTTCGACACCGAGCGGCGGGCGCCCGACCGGGTGTTCCGCTATCCAATCTACGAGCGGTTCCTGTGGCTCGTGGTCCTCGCGGTGGCGGTGCTCGTCGCAGTCTTCCGTCGGCACGTCTGGGACTTCCTGGCCAGCGAGGGGCAGAGGGGGCTGCTCGTCCTGGGCGTCGTCGCCCTCTTCCTCCTCATCACCGTCTGGATCTCCTTTCGGGCCTGGGTCTCGAAGGTCGTCATCTCGCCCGTCTCCCTCAAGGCCACCGTCTTCGGCCAGGGGGTCCAGCGGATCAGTTGGGTGCACATCCAGGAGGTCGTCTACAAGTGGCGCCCCTTCGGCCACAAGCTCGTCTTCATCGGCAGCGACGGCGCGAGGATCAGCTTCCGCTCCTCCATCCAGGGCTACGATGAGCTCCTCGGCTACATCCGCGAGAGCGCGCCCGAGCCCGTCCGCGACCAGCTCGAAGACATCTTCGGCGAAGAGAAAGCCAGTGAGGAGGAGGAAGAACCCGCCGGCGTCGAACCCCAGCCCGAACCCGCACCGGCCCCCGACGTCGAGGAAGAGGAGCTCGAAGAGGAAGCCCCCCCGCCGGCGCCGGCTACCCAGATCATCGCCCCAGTGGAGCCCGCTGGGACACCCGAACCCGCGAAGGCGGAGCCCGAAGCCGCCCCGCCAGAGGGCACCGAGACCATAGAGCCAGAAGGCCAGCCACGGAAGTGGTGGTGGGTCTTCATCGGCAGGTGAAACAACCCTAGGAGCCATCCCGAACCAGCAATGAGCACGCCCACCGAAGACCTCCAAGCCCGCGCCCGCGCCCTCCTGGCGAGCGGCGAGGCCGACCTCGTCATCGGCTACGGCCAGGGCACTAACCCTCAAAAGACCACGCCCGTCTTCATCTCGAAGGCGGACGACATTGGGCAACTGGTCCTCAACCCCTTCTGCCACAACAACCTGGCCAACTGGCTCACGCGCAAGGACCTCCGCGCACGCCACAAGCGCATCGCCCTCGTCGCCCGCGAGCCCGACATCCGAGCCGTCGTCGTCCTCATCCAGGAGGAACAGGTCAAGCCCGACGCCGTCCGCGTCATCGGCGTCCGCATTGACCGCCTGGGCGACCCCCAGTCCCTCTGCCAGGTCCTCCCCCAAACCACCCTCGACGACCTCCAGACCCACCTCCGCGAGAACTTCCAGCCACGCGACCTCACGCCCGAACAGCTCGCCGCCCTCGAAGAGCTCGAAGCCAAGCCCCCCGCCGAGCGCTGGGCCTTCTGGCGCAACCACCTCGACAGGTGCATCCGCTGCCACGCCTGCCGACAGGCCTGCCCAATGTGCTACTGCGACCAGTGCATCGCCGTCCTCAACCAGCCCCAATGGCTCGACTCCTCCGCACACCCCCTCGGCAACACGGCCTGGAACATCACCCGCGCCTTCCACCTCGCAGGACGCTGCATCAACTGCGGGGAGTGCGAACGCTCTTGCCCCGTCGACATCCCACTCATGCTCCTCAACCGCTTCCTCGCCCGCCAAGTCAAAGCCCACTTCGGCTTCCTCGCCGGCTACGACGCCAAGGAGTACCAGCCCTTCGCCACCTACACCTGTGACGACAGACAGGACTTCATACTGTGACCACCGCCATCCTCCAAGCCGACCGCCTCCCCGCCCTGCTCGACGCCATCCTCAAGCAGGCGCGCCCCGTCGCCCCCGCGCGCGACGGCGACCTCCTCCACCTCCGTCCCGTCGCCTCCGCCGCCGAAATCGCCTCGCGCCTCGACTACATCAACCCCCGCAACTCCGTCAAGGAGTTCTTCTTCCCACGCTCCGAGCCGGTCCTCGCCTTCGAGCGCCGAGCCGATGGTGTGGCCCTGGCCGAGCCCGCCACCGACTTCCCGAAGACCGTCCTCTTCGGCTGCCGACCCTGCGACGCCGCAAGCCTCCTCATCATGGACCCCCTCTACAACTGGGACTACAAGGACGCCTTCTGGAACCGCCGCCGCGACGCCACCACCGTCGTCGCCATCTCCTGCACCCGTGCCGACGAAGCCTGCTTCTGCACCGCACTCGGCTCCGCACCCAACGCCACCACAGGCTCCGACCTCCTCCTCACCCCCCTCGACGACGCCCGCTACCTCGCCGAAGTCCTCACCCCCAAGGGCGAAGCCATCGCCGCCCTCGCCCCCGACGCCTTCTCCCCCGGCACCGCCGACAAGCAGGCCCCCTGCAAAGCCGCCTTCGACCTCCTCCCAGCCCGCCTCGACCTCGACCGCATCAGCGCCTGGCTAAGTGCGAACTTCGAGAACGACCGTTGGGCGCCCTGGTCCTTCAAGTGCTGGGGCTGCGGATGCTGCACATTCCTCTGCCCTACCTGCCACTGCTTCGACATCGCCGACGAAGGCACCTACCGCCGCGGCGCACGACGCAAGAACTGGGACGGCTGCCAATTCTCCCTCTTCACCCTCCACGCCTCTGGCCACAACCCGCGTCCCGACCAGGCCGCCCGTTGGCGCAACCGAGTCCAGCACAAGTACACCAACTACGTCAGCAAGTTCGGCCATCGTTCCTGCGTCGGCTGTGGCCGCTGCATCCGCCACTGCCCGGTCAACATGAACATCCTCGCCCAGCTCCAACAAATCGCGGCCCTCTGAAGGAGCTAGCGGCCCTGAGTTGTCGGCTATCGTGCCCCGGAGGGTCGCCTGTCCCGCATCCATGTTGGATGAGGCAGGCCATGCGTGACTTGATCAGCCACTGATGACTTGGCGAGTACCGATCATGGTTTCGAGCGGGCAAGATAGGGAATATGCACTCGGGACAGTTGAGGCCTCAGAACGGTTGATTCATGACCTGTACATAGACTTGAGACAGAAAGTCAACAAGTGGGCATCCCTGACCCACCAGACTGCACAAGCACGAATGGGCTATGTCGGACAGCATCTGGTGAGCGTAGCGACTGGCTTCCCCGGCGGGCGGTCCGGCGCTCGGGGCAAGGACTTGCTTCTGCCGAACAGTCGCTATGCTGAGATCAAGACTTGCTACAGGGTTGACCAACTCGGGCAGTGCGGTGACTGCGGCGCTGCGGTCTCTAGCATCGAGATGGCTTGCCCGCAGTGCTCTTCACAAAACATCCACCGCAAGGAAGATTCCAAGTGGCTGATCAGCATCCGGCACGATGACGAGTCCGCCCGGATACTTGAACCTGCGTCCTACTACCTCGTGCTCTTTGACTTCACGGACTTGGCCAAGCCCTCATCTATACGAGCATCCATCTGGCAGGTCGATTCCCCCAATCCCGGTTTTGCCTATTGCGTTGTGGACTACTACTTCAATATCCGCAAAGGATCCAAGACCAAGGCGCCGTTCAACCTCTGGCCCTTCCAGCTCAAGTTCGATCTCATGAAGCCGCTGCTCATCTACCGGTCCATGATCAGTGCCCAGGACATGATAACGACCCAGGTGTTTCCCGCCCGAGACCGGCCGCTTCCCCACCCCCTCAAGTCCCTGCCTGATTACTCGCAATCACAGAACCTAACCATCGACAAGTGTAACGCGGCAGCGCGTTTGCTCAAAGCCCAGATCCCCCCGGGCCAGAACAAGCGCGAGGTCTTGGCCAACATACAATCACACATTGCAGTCGCGCGCCTGCCGCAAGGGCAAGTCGCTGATGCCTTCGCGCACGCGCTCTACTGGCCAGGGATTGAGGAGCACGCGCCCATGCTCCCGGAGCCACTGCGTGGCAGGATCGAATCGGTGCGCCGTTCAATCTGTGTCTAGCGACCTGGCAAGTGCTGCTTGCTTGAACATGAGGGCATTCAGGTCGGCGAATCTCTCCGCTTCGTCCCGAGTCAGACCGGCCAGTTGACTCAACGCTTGATCTGGCTTCACCACTCGCTCATCAATGGCGAGGCCTAACACATCCTCTGGGTAGAGGTGCGCGGTCTGCCCCCGGATCATCGCCTGGATCTCCCTAGTTACAGATGGGAGTCTCAGGTACGCCAGAAGAACAAATGGATCAACCCTCTGCTGGTCTGCCCTAAGAAGCATCACCTCGCCAACAAATGATGCTTTGCTTCCCACTTCGGGCGGAATCGTTGTCACTATGTCCACCTTCTTGCCGATATAGATGGGGGAGTGTGCAGCTGCCGTGAGAAGGATATCCCCTTTCTGGAGGTACCGTTCGCCATTCACCCGGTATACGGCCGGGCTGACGAAGTTACGGTCTCTGGGGCTCCAGTCAATGCCGTTGCCGGTTAGGTTCCCTACTTTAACCACGAACAGCCCACCCGTCGTGTAACTCGCGCGAGGAGGCGTACGGCCGCACGTGGCGACACTGAGTATATCTCCAAGCCGGATCGTCTTGTGCCTGACAAAGCGCCGTGCCAGCAACTGTGGCAACTCAGAGAAAGTCGCAGACTTCACGACTGGCCCCACCAACGAGCATGTGCCGATGGCCCTTTGAGCTGAGATACATTCGTTCAGCTGCTTTGCCAGGCCAGCCAACTGACTGCCGTCTCGTTTGCGGCCAGTCGCGTCATAGCCAACATTGGAGACCGTGGAAAGACAGATCGGAACACTAGCCCCCGTGTCTTCGCCGCCGCTGTACCTGACCGCGAAGAGCGCAACCGTCGTTGTCTGTGTGCCAGCGGCCTGAAAAGTCTCTGAGGGCAACGCCACCACCGCTTGAACATAGCCATATCTGCCAAAGACACGACGCGCCCCATCAAGAGATGCGTTGGTCACCACGCTCTTGGGCAGCACAATGCCCAGCCTTCCCCCAGGCCGGAGAGCGCGCAGGCACAACTCCACAAACAGCACCTCGCTCGGAACCTTCCTTACCCCAGTTGAGGCCAACACTCGAGCTGACTCATAAATCGCTAGGTCGCCCCCTCTCTCGTTCACGCTCACCCCGAAGGGTGGATTCGTGAGAATAGCATCGCATGTGCCCTGCTTGATAACACCTCTTGCCAGCGAGTCGGCCAGTTGCGACCTGAAGGCACAGACGCGGGTGTGATGCAGGTTGAGGTCCGCAAGGAGGAGCATTCGGGGATTCTTGTCAACGCCGTAGACCGCCACCTGAGTCTTCCCTGGCTCCAGTGAGTCGGCGCCTTGCTTCTGCCAGCGCTTCAGGACCTCAACCAGGAAGGTCCCGGTCCCGCACGCGGGATCACAAACCCTATCCCCGCGACGCGGCGCCATGAACTCCACCATCATCCTTGCCACGTCGTCTGGCGTGAGGAATATCCCCAAAGACTTCCTTGTTTGTGCCCCTAGGAATTCCCTCAGAGCCGCGCTCCGTAGATCGAATGGTATCCTGCTAAAGTGCAGCGGCTCGAAAAGCTCGTGCAAGGCAACCAGGCACCTGTCCGACAACCGGAACCCAGCATCGCGCCAAAGCTCGGCTGCTCCCTCCCCCATTTCGCCAAGACGCTCAGAGAATACCCTGCGCAATTCGGCGGCATCCTGCTCCTGCGCGCTTGTCAACTGGTCCCCACCCACAAGCGTGAAAGTGCTTGAGGGGTTCAAGCCGTGTTCCTCAAGTGCCTCCTTCAGCGAAATGTACTTCAACAGTTCGTCAAACGCCTCCTGTGGCTGTAGACCGTCCATGTCCCTCATCAGATCGTGAGCGCGGCGGTACATCCCGCTGAGGACACGCACATCAAAGGCAAGATAGTCAGGTGCGAGCTTGTTCTGGTCCATCACGGCAACTGGTGCCTGAGCGACTCCGTACGTTGACGTTACATCGCCCACCAGCTCCATCGCAGTGCCGTGACGTACCGCATATCGCCGAATAGCCGCGGTCTCCAATGGGGAAAAGACCCGCCAGCCACGCCTATCGCGCGCGGGTTCCTTCACCAAACCGTGTCGTAGCCACCGAAGGATCGTCCGCTTGGAGACACCGACGGCCATGGCGACTTGAGCGGTTGTCATTCCGTCGTCCATGTTCTGGATATATACATGATTTGTTCCTCGAATGCAAGTTCATTTGTGATCATTGGGCATCGCGGCGACGGGCTCTCGCTCGCCTGAAGGCGAGCGAGAGCGCCTTAATGCTCTGGAACCTCTACCCCCGTCTGTGGCACCGGCGGAACAAGCCAGGCCGGGGGGCTGGGTGTAGCATCTTTAGTTGCGGATTATCCGCATCTGCCGCTGCCGCGTCTCGGGGGGCGCGACCGCCCATGACGTGGTGCAGGGCAGGGAAAGCGCCGCGGGGCCGCGGCGGGTGGCGGAAGAACTAGGACGGCTGCCAGTTCTCCCTCTTCACCCTTCACGCCTCGGGGCACAACCCGCGTCCCGACCAGGCCGCCCGTTGGCGCAACCGGCTCCAGCACAAGTACGCCACCTACGTCGCCAAGTTTGGCCATCGCTCCTGCGTCGGCTGTGGCCGCTGCATCCGCCACTGCCCGGTCAACATGAACATCCTCGCCCAGCTCCAACAGATCGCGGCCCTCTAATCGTCCTCGTCGTCGTCCTCGTCGTCGTCGTCGAGCGATCCGGCTTCCCACCACGGAGGCACGGAGCGCACGGAGAACAGCCTCTCACGCAGAGGCGCAGAGGGGGCCAAAGAGAGTCTGCAGAGAAGAGGCGAACCAGGCCGAAGCCGGGAAAGGCCGATCTCACCACAGAGAACACTGAGCGCACAGAGGAAGACCCATCGCGGCAAGCCGCAACCAAACGCGGAGGAAAAATCTTTCCGGAAAACAAGATTCTGCATGTTTGTAGCACAGAGAGAGACCCAAGCCGGAAGAACCCAGACGGCCATTTGGGGTTTCAGCCCGAAGCGCCTCTTCCTCTTCTCAGTGCAGTTCTCAGTGTCCTCTGTGGTGAGAACTCCGAAGCACGCCTTGGGGTCAGGTCGTAACTCGAAACTTTTCGGCAACGTGCTCTCCGGCGCCTTGGGGTCACGCCTTGCACACGCCTTGGGACGCCTTGGGGTCAACGCCTTGGGGTCAGGTCGTAACTCGAAACTTTTCAGGAACGTCCCGAGTTCTTGAGGTTCGGGTCGAAAGTGCGGGGGTCAGCCATGCGGGGGCTTTGCCCCCGAACCCCCAGGATTTTCCGCTTTCGGGCCGCCGGCACCCCAACAGGAAAATGGCCGCGCTGGCCTCCAGGAGACGTGCCGGTGGCCGAATGCGATAAATCCCAGGGGGTCTGGGGGACTGGTCCCCCAGAGGCGAGTT
>Ga0194110_10006528_pt1 | contig 13636 bp, 7 predicted proteins | sample TA2Kig1200mmetaG_FD_146192 | JGI IMG/M metagenome (GOLD analysis project Ga0194110, IMG submission 146192) | Freshwater microbial communities from Lake Tanganyika, Tanzania - TA2015032 Kigoma Deep Cast 1200m | ecosystem: Environmental > Aquatic > Freshwater > Lake | place: Tanzania: Lake... | reverse complement strand
GGCCCATGCACAGTTTGTTTCGAACATCGTCGATCACGGCATGAACATCCAGGCAGCGCTCGAGGCCGCCCGTTTCAGAAAGACAACATTCGAAGGATGCGACCTTCAAATCGAGGCGCGGGTGCCGCTGTCCGTTCGTACTGAGCTCACGGGAAGGGGTCATCAACTCGAAGTGCGGGGGGATTACTCACCGGTCATGGGCGGCGGCCAGGCGGTGATGAGGAAGTTCTCGACAGGGATGAACTACGGCGCGTCAGATCCTCGCAAAGACGGAGCCGCAATCCCCGAACCCGCCCGGTAGGCTCAGGCTTCAGCCTAAGGATCATATTACCGTTGACCGTTCAGCGATGCTTCTCCCCATCAAAAACGTCATCTTCGACGTCGACGGAACCCTGGTCGATTCAAAACGAGATATCGCCGGAGCACAACTGTGGGCGCTTCGCCAGCTCGGCGTGGACTCACACCGGCCCGAAGATATCTATCCTCTGATCGGGAAATCCTTGGCGGATACCTTCGCAACGTTGCTGCCGCTGAAGCTTCACTACCGCATCCCCGACGCCATCGAGCTGTACCGGACATATTACCCTCCTCGCGCGCTCGACACGTCCACCCTCTTCCCGGGTGTAAGGGAGACACTCAAGGCTTTGCAGCATCGCGGCATCAACCTTGCAACTGCGACGACGAAATCAACCGCAGGTACGCGGCGAGTGCTTGAGCATTTTGGCATCGCACACTATTTTCACCAACTTCAAGGAAGCGATGAGATCCCTTTCAAGCCCGACCCTTCGGTCATCAACAAGGTCATCGATGGGCAGCTCTGGAACAGGGATGAAACGCTCATGGTCGGCGATACGGATAGCGACATTCAGGCAGGACGTAACGCCAGTGTTCGAACGTGCGGAGTTACGTACGGATCTCTCACAAGAGAACAGGTGGCCGTGCTCCGTCCTGATTTTCTCATCGACAACCTTCCTCAACTTCTCACCATCATCTGAATGGGCAATCTGTCCGATTATCTCCTTGGTGTGAACCAGCGGGAGTTGGAGCGGCTCCAATTCCAGCACAGCGTTTGGGGTCCCGTGACGCGAAGATTCTTCGAGCGGCTGGGAGCGGGGAAGGGATGGAAGTGCCTGGATGTCGGAGCCGGACCTGGTTTTGTATCGAATGATCTTCGGCAGCTCGTTGGCCAGGAGGGTGAAGTCACCGCGCTGGAGCCGTCAGAGCTCTACCTGAACTGGTTCAAAGACTCTGTCTCGAAGAAGGGATGGACAAATGTCAAGTTTGTTCGGGGCACCGCTGAGCAAGCGCCACTCCCATCGCGCTATTTTGATCTCGTCTTTGCCCGTTGGGTCATTGCCTTCGTGCCCGATCCGGATCTGTTCCTCTCACGGCTTGTCGCATCCATGCGCGTTGGCGGAATCATCGCTTTCCAAGACTACTACTACGAAGGCCTTTCGCTCTTTCCGTGCGGCGGTGCATGGGATCGAATGCCCGATGTTGTCCGAGCATACTACCGGTCCGGAGAGGGTGACGCATTCATCACAGGCCGCCTGCCAGCGATGTTTGCGAATCATGGTCTGAAGCTCATTGATTTCACACCTACGTGTTTGGCCGGCGGACCGGGGAGCCCGGTGATGGAATGGGCACACCAGTTTTTCTCGATCCACACCCAACATATGGTTGAGAAAGGCATCATCACACAGGATGAGGCCGATGCTCTGCAATCCGACTGGGAAGCCCACCGCCGGAATCCGAACGCTCTCTTCTTTTCTCCTCTCGTGGTTGATGTTGGTGGCCTCCTCCAGCTCTGACCGCTTGCAGTTCTTCATACGGTTATTTCCTCTCTGGAGTTTTTCAGGAAAAATACCGTCATTCACATATCCGCAATAGTCGACTATCAAGGTGGCGCTGCGATCCTGTTGGCCGAGGTCTCAAGATGTTTGGCGATGAGAGCTTCCTTAAGGTGCACGCGCGGCCGCCATTGCTAACCGACCGCAGCCTCCATTCACTCCCGGAGATTTGACTGATGAACCGTCTCGGCCTGTTTGCCTTACTCTTCTTCCTCTCCCTTCGCGCCTTTCCTCAATCACCGACCATCGAATATCGGCTTGGCATGTCCAAGCCCTGGACGCATCTCTTTGAGGTTGAGGTCACGTTCAGGAATCTGCCAGAAGCACCCTCGACCGTTGACCTTCTCATGCCAATCTGGCGCACAGGTCGGTATATTGTATTCGACTTTGCCGGCGGAGTTCAGGAGTTCTTGGCCGTTGATGGTAGGAACAGGCCGCTCCCCTGGACCAAGACCGACAAGTCGACCTGGCGGATTGACAAGCGGAGAGAAACGGTGGTCATTGCGCGGTACAAAGTCTACGCGAATGAATTCGGTATGCGGACACGGGGATTGAACGACGAACACGCATTTGTGGACGGCTCGGCGGTCTTCATGTACATTGAGCAATACCGCAACCTGCCACTCAAACTTACAGTGATCCCCTACCGGGATTGGCATGTAACCACGGGACTTGATCCTGTGCCCGGCGAGCGGTTCCAATTCTCTGCACCGAGTTTTGACTATCTGGTGGATTGCCCTCTTGAAATCGGTAATCAGAAGGATTTTGAATTTGAGGTGGAGGGGAAGAAGCACATCCTGAGTATTGCCGGACAGGGGAACTACGATGCCGACACCATGATGGTGGATATCAGCAAGATCGTGAAGCTGAACAAGGAGTTTTGGGGAGACCTTCCGTACGAGCGGTATGTATTCTTTCTTCACCTCACCTCTCAAGGCGGAGGCGGCACCGAGCACATCAACTCGACGATCATGCAATCACGACCCTTTGTGTTCAAGAACCGGTCTTCCTACCGCGGCTTTCTCGGTCTGGTCTCGCACGAATATTTCCACACGTGGAACGTCAAGCAGCTTCGCCCCAGGGGAATCCTCCCGTACGATTATATGAAGGAGAATTACGTGAAGGAACTGTGGGTTGCCGAGGGAGCCACGTCGTACTACGGCGGGCTGCTGTTGGTCAGGGGAGGATTCTCATCGGTGCAGTCATATCTCGACGGCATTGCAGCCTCGGTGCAGGGCGACCGACAGCGACCGGGTAATCGTATCCAATCGCTCTCCGAATCCAGCTTCGATGCCTGGATCAAATTCTGGAAGGAAAACGAGCAGGCGTACAATGCCGAAGCGGATTACTACGACCGGGGATCCAATGTCAGTCTCGTTCTTGACCTTGAAATCCGGCGACGGTCGAAGAATCGATACTCGCTTGATGAAGTCATGAGAACATTGTACAAGCGCTTTCCCCTTACTGGCAGTGGATACACGAACGACGATGTTCAGAAGATTGCAGAGGAGTTCGCCGGGGGCAGCCTCAAGGAGTTTTTCGAGAGCTACGTGGATGGTACAGCTCCAATCGACTGGGAGCGGTATCTCCAGTACGCCGGCCTCGTTCTCCAGCCAAAGGAATCCGAGCGCAAGCCGTGGCTCGGACTGGCTGCTTCCGACCAGGCGGGTAGAACGCGCATCTACCGCGTCATCGCAGGCTCGCCGGCCGCTGAAGCGGGGCTGAATGTCGGCGATGAGATCCTTGCACTCAATGGTTACCGCGTCCGCAGCAGCGACTTACCGGAACGGATCGCAGAATACGCAGCCGGAGGCAAGGTCACCCTCACCGTCTTCCGCGACGACACGCTCCGTGAGTTTGAAGTCACGCTCCGGCCTCAGGACATTCCTGCGTACGTGATAACGAAGACGGTAACTCCCACAAAGCTCCAAAAGGAGATCTTCGAATCGTGGCTGAAGACCACGTGGGAGTGAAAATCGTGCGTGTTAATGAACAGGACTATCGAACAGGGGTGACACTCAAGACAGAGCATTCAGAATGTTGATCCACTAATCGGAGAACAGTGATGAAAAAGATCCTTGTTGGAGCACTTGAATACGGCTTCATCGTCGCGGCTGCGGTGCTGATTGTCGCGTTCGTTGGGCTTCCTCCCACTGACTCGAACACCGTACAGAAAGCCCAGAAATCCTCGGTACCTCGGTTGGAGCAAGGCACGGAGCCGTGGGACAAAGAGCTGAAGCTTCCGACGCTGAGCGATCGGATTGTCCGCTACACGATGGATGTAAGGCTTGATACGGAAACGAATGTCATAAGCGGATGGGAGATACTCGAGTGGAGAAACACGACGGGCCGAGCGCAGCAGGAATTTCCGTTCCATCTCTACCACAACGCGTGGAAGAACAACCGCAGCACAGTGGCGAAGGAATCCGGCTGGCGGCTGTACAGGTCTGACATGCGTCCCGAAGATTACGGTTACACGAACGTCAAAAGCGTGAAAGTCCTGGATGGTAAGACCGAGACCGATATCACCAGCACCTTCCGCTACATTCAGCCTGACGACGGCAACCGAGATGATCAGACAGTCTTTCAGATTCGGTCACCGAAGCCGGTACAGCCGGGCCGGACGATCACCTTCAAGATCGAATTCGAAACAAAACAGCCCCTGCCGATCTCGCGCACCGGCGCAATTCGTGACTATCACTTCGTTGCACAGTGGTTTCCGAAGATCGGCGTCTGGTGGAGGGGGGCATGGAACTGCCACCAGTTTCACCAGACAACAGAGTTCTTCGCCGACTACGGCGTCTACGATGTCAAGATCACGGTTCCCACCGACTACGTTATCGGTGCGACCGGAGGCATACCACGAAGCGTCGTGAACAACAACGATACCACGACCACCTACCAGTTCTACCAGGAAGACGTGCACGATTTTGCATGGGTGACATCTCCGGATCTGGTCGCGACGGTGCGGACGTTTAAGCATGACAAACCCGATCCGGATGAACGTGGAGACCGGCATCATCCGTTACGCGAGGTCACGGTCATCGTCCTCACTCAACCCCACCATGACAACATGATCGACCGCTATTTCGAGGCAACCTTCAAGGCTCTCCGGTACTACGGCGAGTGGTACGGCCAGTACCCCTACGAGACGGTGACCGTCGTCGATCCGGCGAACGGCAGCCGTTCCGGCGGCATGGAATACCCCACGCTCTTCACGGGAGGAACGACCCGGTATTCGCCCCCGGAGCAGCCATCACCGGAGGGTGTAACCGTTCACGAGTTTGGCCATCAATTCTGGTATGGGCTCGTTGGGAACAATGAGTTTGAGGAAGCGTGGCTTGACGAGGGATTCAATACCTATTCGACTGACCGTGTCATCAACGCTGGCTGGAGGCCTTTTAAGGAGGCCCGGTTCTTTTTCGGGGGCCCGGGCGCTTCATCTTACGTAGGAATCCCGTACGTCTTCCACGAAGTTAACGAGGCTCCCTTGGGCGTCAGTAACATTGGTATCCGCGAGATGGGCAAGAACGATGTCATGGCCCGCAAAGCCTGGGAGTATAACGAAACATACGGACTGAACTCCTATACGAAACCTGCACTATCGTTGGTCATGCTCGAGCGGTATCTCGGAGAGGAGATGATGTATCGGATTATGCGCACCTACCACCACCGGTATCGCTTCAAGCATCCAACGACGCAGGATTTCATCAACACCGTGAATGAAGTAACCAAGAAGGACATGAACTGGTTTTTCGCCAATACCTGGTTTTCCTCCAACCTTTTCGACTATAGTGTCGACAGGATCGTCAACCAAAAAATCCCGGAGCCCGAAGGGATCTTCACAGAGAACGGTGAGCCGATGGACAGCTCTCAGTTCCAGTGGAAAGGGAAGCAATACGTCTGCGAGATCGTGGTGAAGCGGGAAGGCGAAGCCATCGCCCCTGTCGATGTGCTGATCGTCTTCAAGAATGGGGAGGAGAAACGAGAAGAGTGGGATGGAGAGTACCGCTGGAAGAAATTCGTGTACGAATCCGACTCCCCGGTCGTTTCTGCGGTCGTTGATCCTGACCAGAAGCTCGTTCTGGACATCAACTACAATAACAACAGCAAGGTGATCCGGGAGCCGGGCTACAAATCCCTTGCGGCGCGCAAGTACGCCTCGAAGTGGATGTTCTGGGTACAGAACCTGCTTGAATTTATCAATCTATAGCCGCAGAATGCGATTTGGAACCAGCTCCAATGAAATGCCCGACCAACAACCGAATTTGATTCGGGAGGAGAATGCAATGAGTATTCTTTCTTCGTTCAAACAAGGCTTCAAGCAAACGGCCAAGACAAAGCGCATGATTCTCTTTGCGTGGCTTGTCAATGTGCTTTTCGCCCTGGTGGTTGCGCTCCCCTTTTTGAATACCCTGAACGGCTATGTGCGCGACACCATCATGGATGAGAAGCTTCTCGCTCAGATGGACCCCACGTGGTACGAGACGCTGCGAGCTGATTTCGAAAAGAACGATCTCATGCAATCATTCAACTACACGATCTTCGGCTACGCACCATTTCTAAATCACCTGGAGATGACATTGAACGGGGCGTTTGTGAAGTCGATCGGCAATTTTTTGAACAGCTTGATCTTTCGCCTGGAAGTTGCTCCCACGCGGACCTCCATTTTGGTACTTCTCGGTCTCTTGTACCTCGGTTTGACAAGCTTCCTTGCCGGAGGGTTCATCAGCATGTACGCGAAAGACCACCGGTCGACTTTTTCAGAATTCCTAGCCGATGGGGGAAGGTACTTCGGCAAGTTCTTCCGTCTCACTCTTCTTGCCCTCCTTGTATACTATCTCTTTTTCACGCTTCTCGTCGACTGGGTCAACAGCGGCATTCCCCGTTGGACACAGAACGCACCATCCGAAGAGAGTCCGTTTTTGTATTACATGATCAAGGGCGGTGTTGTACTTGTGATTCTGTCGATTCTCGCCATGATCTTCGACTATGCAAGGATTCGCGTCGTTGTAGACGTTCGCACGAGCTCTCTTTTCGCATTCCTTGCAGGTGCCCGTTTCGGCTTCAAAAATTTTGTGCGCGCCTATGGTTTGTATCTCCTGCTGAGTTTCATCGGCCTACTTCTCATTGCCCTCTATGCACTCCTCGAGGCACAAATACCTCAGGACTCCTACTGGCCGTTGGTGCTCGTGTTCCTGCTTCAGCAACTCTATGTGATCGGCCGAATGTGGCTGAAAGCCGGCTTCTACGCGTGTCAAACGCACCTTTATCGCTCGCACGGAAGAGAGGAACTGCTCCCTCAACCGGCACCTGAACCAAAAGCTGCATCCTGAGAGGACAGCTCTGACGCTGACAGAAATCCCTCTATCAGAGGAGAAGATCTTATGACCTCGCTTCGTACGCATACCCGTCGCTTGCTAACGAGTTTGCTGGCACTTGCTCTGGTCGGAACAATTTCACCCGTTACGCCGCAACAAGCCAGGTCAACTCTGAAATACGACACGACCTTGTACAACAAAATGCAATGGCGTGAGATCGGGCCATTCCGCGGCGGGCGATCAATCGCTGTCGCGGGTCACCCTCAGCAGCCGTACGTGTTTTACTTTGGCGGCGCTGGAGGCGGCGGTGTCTGGAAAACCGATGACGGTGGAATGACGTGGTCCAACGTCTCGGATGGATACTTCAAAAACGGATCTGTGGGTGCCATCGCTGTCGCTGAATCGGACCCGAACGTTGTCTATGTCGGCATGGGCGAAGCGTGCATCCGCGGCAACGTCTCGCCGGGTGACGGTGTCTACAAGTCCGAAGATGCCGGCAAAACGTGGCGGCATGTCGGCCTTGCTGAGACGCAGACCATCGGCCGTGTTCGCGTGCATCCGGGCAACCCTGACGTTGTGTATGTGGCCGCCCCGGGTCATCTCTTCGGGAGGAATCCGGAGCGTGGCGTGTTTCGCTCCAGAGACGGCGGCAAGACCTGGCAAAAGATACTGTATGTAGACGACAAGACTGGAGCGGTCGATTTGATTCTGGACCCGTTGAATCCGCGCATCATCTACGCTACGTTGTGGGAAGCTTCACGGACTCCATGGAGCATGTCCAGCGGTGGTCCCAGCAGCGGTCTGCGCAAATCGACCGACGGCGGGGAGACGTGGATTGACCTCTCAAGCAATAGAGGAATGCCAAAAGGGATTAAGGGACGCATCGGCGTCGCTGTTTCTCAGGCCAAAGCAGATCTGGTGTGGGCAATGGTTGAGGCAGAGCGAGGCGGGCTGTACCGTTCGGACGACGGAGGGAAAACCTGGCGTCGAACGAGCGACGACGCTCGAGGGCGTCAACGTCCATGGTACTACACCCATGTGTACGCCGATCCGAAGAATCCGGATGTTGTCTATGTCCTGAATGTCCAGTTTCTCAAGTCAATCGACGGAGGACGAACATTCTCCACCGTCAGAGTCCCGCACGGCGACAACCACGACCTGTGGATCGACCCAAACGACCCGATGCGGATGATCAACGCCAACGACGGCGGCGCCAACGTCACCTACAACGGCGGCAGAACGTGGACGGACCAGGACATCCCCACCGCTCAGTTCTATCATGTCACCACCGACAATCGGTTTCCGTACTACATTTACGGCGCACAGCAGGATAACAGCACTGTTGCCATCCCCCATCGCACCACGAGCTTTGGCATCGACCGGACACACTGGTACGATGTTGGGGGCGGCGAGAGCGGCTACATTGCCCCAAAGCCGGATGACCCCGAGATCGTGTACGCCGGCAGTTATGGTGGATACCTGACTCGCTACGATCACCGGACAGATCAGACGAGATCCATTAACGTGTGGCCGGACAATCCCATGGGCGGAGGTGCCGAGGGCATGAAGTATCGGTTTCAATGGACCTATCCCATCCTCGTTTCGCCACATGACCCCAACGTTCTCTACGTCGCCGGTAACCGTGTTTGCAAGAGCACCAACGAGGGTACAAGCTGGGAAATCATAAGCCCGGACCTCACCCGAAACGACCCATCGAAGCTCGGTCCCTCGGGCGGACCAATCACCAAGGACAACACGAGCGTGGAGTACTATTGCACCATTTTCGCGCTCGCCGAATCACCCGTTCAGAAGGGTGTTTTCTGGGCCGGATCAGATGACGGCCTGATTCATGTCTCTCGCGACGGCGGTGCAAGCTGGCAGAATGTTACGCCGAAAGATATCCCGGAATGGGCGTTGATGAGCATCATCGAACCTTCGCCGCACGACCCGGCGACCGCATATGCCGCCGCAACCCGGTACAAGCTCGATGATTTTAGACCCTATCTGTACAAGACGAATGACTACGGGAAGACATGGAAGAAGATCACAAAGGGAATTCCCGATAGAGATTTCACGCGCGTCATCCGCGAGGATCCGAATCGTAAAGGCCTTCTCTACGCCGGAACGGAGAACGGGGTTTACGTTTCATTCGACGACGGAGAAGGCTGGCAAACGCTGCAGCTGAATCTACCGGTGGTCCCGATTCATGATCTTGCGGTTCAAGCACGCGAGAAAGACCTTGTCGCTGCTACACACGGTCGCTCCTTCTGGGTGCTCGATGATCTTACACCGCTCTATCAACTCAACGATGAGGTGGCCAGGTCTGTTACCTACCTGTACAAGCCGCGTGATGCGTACCGGATGCCGGGATTTAGTGGATTCGGTCAACGGGGCGCCACCATCGGCCAGAATCCGCCCAGCGGTGCCGTTGTCTACTACTACCTCAAAGACACTCCAAAGGACGAGGTGAAGCTGGAGTTCCTGGATGAGCACGGAAAGCTCATCAAGTCATTCTCCAGTAAAGGAGAGGGTCGAGAAGGGACAGAACAGCGAGAACCGGAGGATGAGTTCTTCGGTGGCCGAGGTGGTGCCGCGAGAGTACCCGTCGACACCGGCATGAACAGGTTCGTATGGGACCTCCGCTACCCGGATGCAGCTACCGTCCAGGGCGCTATCCTCTGGGCAGGTACCACACGTGGTCCTGTTGCCGTCCCTGGCACATATGAGGTGCGTCTCATGGTGGGAGAGAAAAAATGGACGAAGTCTTTTGAGGTCAGGAAATATCCCTTACTTCAGATCACACCTGCGGAGTTTCAAGAGCAGTTTGATTTCTTGATCAAGATCCGTGATAAGCTGACCGAGGCCCACGACGCCGTCAACACCATCCGCGATATCACGAGTCAATTGGACGATTTGATGAAGAAGATCAAAGGTCATGCGAAAGAAAAGGTGGTAAGCGAAGCGGCAAGAGCGCTGAAACAGAAGCTCACCGGCGTAGAGGAAGAAATCATCCAGGTGAAGATCAAGAGCAGCCAGGATGCGTTGAACTATCCTATCAAGCTCAATAACAAGATCGCCGCGCTTGCCAGCAGCGTCGGCGGTTCGGATTCCAAGCCGACGAGGCAGTCGTACGAAGTTCTCGCCGAACTGTCATCCAAGCTTGACGAGCAGCTGGCGAAATTGAAGAAGATCTTGGAGAGCGATTTCCCCACGTTCAACAAACTTGTGAGAGAGCAGGATGTGCCGGCAATCATTCTCAAGCCGGAGAAGATATAGGCAGACAACGCGAGGCTGGCGATGAACAAAAGGTCTAAGACAAAAGCGCAGCTCATCAAAGAACTGGCGTCGTTGCAGTGGAAACTGCGGGCGGTTGAACGCACACAATCGAGGGGGCGCAGGGACAGCGGACGCACGCGCACACAGGAAAACCTTCTGGGAGGCGATCCTCAGCAAGAAGCTGGTACAGGCTGAGCTGATCAATACAACAAAGGACGGCCGTCTTCGCACCATCGACAGCTCCGTCAGCCCGATCCTTGATGATCAGAGCGAGATTGCGGGGTTCCTGGCCATCCAACGCGACGTCACCGACCAGAGACGAGCAGAAGAAAGAATGCGTGAACAAGCCGCGTTGCTCGACATAACTCAGGATGCTGTCATCGTCCGTACTATGAACGATGAGATTCTCTTCTGGAACAAGGGTGCGGAGCGCATTTACGGCTGGTCGGCTGAGGAAGCGATCGGAAGAAATGCGCTTGAGATCTTGTACAAACATATTCCGAAACAACTGGAAGAAGCAAATAAGTCTGTCTTGCACTCTGGCGAATGGTCCGGCGAGCTGAGCCAAATCCGACGAGATCAAAATGAAGTCATCGTGGAGAGCCGTTGGACGCTGATCCGCGACAAGAACGGGCTGCCGGTCTCAAAACTTACTGTGAACACCGATGTTACATCAAAGAAACGGTTAGAGAAGCAGTTTCTTCGCGCGCAGCGCATGGAAAGCGTGGGGACCCTTGCGGGTGGAATTGCCCACGACTTAAACAACGTCCTGGCCCCCGTGTTGATCTCACTCCGCATTCTTCGGGGGAAGCTCCCCCTTCCGCAAGACCAGGCGCTGCTCGACCGGCTCGAATCCACCGTGCAGCGTGGTGCCGGGCTCGTTAAGCAAGTACTCACCTTCAGCCGGGGCGCGGAGATCGCCCGCGCTGTTCTCCAGATCCGCCACTTGATCGAAGATATCAAGCGGTTTGTGAAGGAAACGTTCCCGGCTTCTATCGAGATCACGACAAACGTTCCACGAGATCTCTGGACAGTGAGTGGCGACGCGACACAAATCCATCAGATCTTGTTGAACCTCTGCGTTAATTCACGCGATGCAATGCCGAATGGGGGAACGCTGACTATCGCAGCCGAAAACTTGGTGGTGGATGATAACTTCGATCAGCTCGACGTGGACGCAAAGGCAGGTGCACATGTCGCGATCTCTGTGAGCGATACGGGCATCGGCATCTCCCCAGAAATACGGGACAAGATCTTCGAGCCATTTTTCACGACAAAGGAAGTCGGTAGAGGAACGGGGTTGGGGCTCTCCACCGTCTACGCCATCGTCAAAGGCCACGGTGGTTTCGTTCATGTGCAAAGCGAAGTCGGCATGGGCACAATCTTCACGGTCTACCTCCCGGCCACACCTTCCCAGAGGATCGAGCAGCCCGTCAAGGAGCCACAGGAACTCATTCAAGGCAACGGAGAATTGATTTTGCTCGTCGACGATGAGACAGCAATCTGCGAGATAACGAGGATCACCCTGGGAAACAACGGCTACAGGGTGATTACCTCGGGCGACGGAGCCGACGCGCTAACTCAATATTTTTCTCATAGGACGGCTATCAAGTTGGTGATCACGGATATAAGCATGCCCGTTATGGACGGTCCTGCATTGATTCGAGCTCTCCGACGCCTGGATCCCGAACTATGCGTCATTGCCACTACCGGGTTGGAAGACAAGCTCAAAGTTGCCGAGATGCAACTATCCGATGTCCAAACCTTTCTCACTAAACCGTACACCGCCGAGAAACTCCTGACAGGCGTGCATGATGCGCTCAGATCAGTATCCTGAATGATTGTGTTTGCACTGGTGGTACCGGGAACGATCGTGGTCCTCTTGCCGTACATCCTGGCGAAACGGTGGAACGGGGGAATATTTTTCGAAGCACCGCACCTCAGAAAGAAGCATGGCGTCTGGACAAGATGACGCACACCCATCACAAGTGAGATAACGATGCAACTCTTCATCCGCCTTGACCTCCTTGTTGTATTTCTTTTGATAGGCTCGCTCGTCGCCCAAGCCCAAGAATCAAGCGAAGACACGCTGGCAACGTATCATCTTCAGGAAATGCTGGTCACTGCGGTGCGTGGGGGCGGCGAGGTTCTCCAACTTCCGATGGCCGTGAGCGTGATTGGATCAAGGGACTTCGCAACGAGCCGCCGTGTTGGCTTGAATGATGTGCTCTGGGCCACCCCCGGTGTCCTCGCACAGAGCCGTTCAGGCGGGCAAGATGTTCGCCTCACCGTACGCGGCTTCGGTGCCCGCGGAAATGGCGATCGCTCAAACGCCGGCACCATTCGTGGAATCAAGCTCTTGGTCGACGGTATTCCGGAAACAGATCCTGACGGACGCACATCGCTTGACCTCGTCGATCTCCAGAACGCCGCGCGGATTGAGGTGGTGCGCACCAATGCATCGACCCTCTTCGGGAACGCTTCGGGCGGTGTCATCAACATCGATTCGCAAACTCCCTTCACCGCGCCGTACGCCGAGCTTACCACCGCAGTCGGCAGCTTCGGATTGAAGCGCGGCAACTTGAAGGTCGGTGCAGTGCTCGAAACGGGTCGGCTTTCTCTCTCCGCCTCCAGAGTCGTATTTGACGGCTGGCGTGGCCACACAACAAACTCCAGCACCCAGATACATACCTCGTTGGTTTCAGAGCTTGGCAAGTCAACGCGTCTGAAACTGCTTGCCGGTGGTGCCATCACCAGACTTCAGATCCCCGGCGCCCTCACCCAAGCTCAGTACGACGCCGACGCAAAACAGGCAAACGCAACGTACGCGGCCCGAAACGAACGCCGCTACAACCGGGTTGGGCGACTTGGATTCTCTCTCTCTGGAGCCATCAGTGAGGAGCACTCCTTTGAGATTTTGGCCTACATCGCACCAAAAATCCTGCAGCGTTCAGAACGTGGAACGTTTCGCGATTTCAATCGCTACCATCTCGGCGGCGGGATCACCTACCAATGGAAGCCCGCTGATATCCCCTGGCTGCGTCGCGTGACGGGCGGCGTCGATGAGGCATACCAAGACGGCACCATCCTTTTCTACAATCTCGTCAGTGGTAATCGGGGTGACTCACTCCGGACGAACAAGCGCGAGGGGGCTAATACGCTCGGGGTGTTCTTGCAGATGGAGCTACA
>Ga0194110_10006527_pt1 | contig 13636 bp, 14 predicted proteins | sample TA2Kig1200mmetaG_FD_146192 | JGI IMG/M metagenome (GOLD analysis project Ga0194110, IMG submission 146192) | Freshwater microbial communities from Lake Tanganyika, Tanzania - TA2015032 Kigoma Deep Cast 1200m | ecosystem: Environmental > Aquatic > Freshwater > Lake | place: Tanzania: Lake... | reverse complement strand
GTGTAGGGGCGCCGCGTACAGCGCTATCGCGGCTGAAGCCGCTCCTACAACCCATCGAGTCACGTCTAACACACCACTAGAGGCAAGTCCCGCCTACGAATAGCGAAGGGCGAGGGTAGGGCATGATCGAGCTGAAACCGTCGGAGCAGAGCGCATTGGCGCGCGCCATCGAGGAGCTCGACCGGCGTCTGGCGCCCTTGTGGGACATGGTGGGGGTCGGGCTGTGGACGTGTTCGCCGCCGGTGTACCTGCGGCTGGAGTTCCAGTACATCCGTGCAGCGAGGGAACGGGCGCTGTTCCTCGTGTCGGGGGTGAGCTGGCCTGGCGCGGGCCAGGGGGTCGAGCTGATGCTCACGAAGCACGTGCACAAGCCCGAGGACTACACCGGGCCGTATGGGGGCTTCGGGACCGATGTGAACGTACGCGGCGTGGGCTGTGGGCTCGGGCTGTCAGGCACCTTCCCGCCGGGACTCGGGCTGCCGGTCGGCGCCAGCATCGGCCTCAGCAGCCCGGGCGCCAGCCTGTGGGTCGGGGAGTACCGGCACCTGGGCGCGTGGTAACGAACGAACCATTGGGGTCACGTCTCCAAACCTCAATCTTCGCCCAAGAGGCCAGCAGGACGACGCGGCGAGCGCGAGACGAGGACTAAGGTTCAAAGACGTGACCCCGGTCGAGGCGGAGCAGGATGTCGGCGAGCTGCCGGGCTTCGTGGGCGCTGTGAGTCACGTGGAGGGCGGTGACGCCCTGCTGTCGCTGAGTGGTCTTGAGTAGGAGCCCCGTCTGCTCGCGCGTCTCGTCGTCGAGGGCGGAGAGCGGCTCGTCGAGCAGCAGCACGGCCGGGCGGGCCGCGAGAGCCCGGGCGAGGGCGACGCGCTGACACTCGCCGCCGGAGAGGCCAAGCGGGCGGCGATGGAGCAGGTCGACAAGTCCAAGGGGCTCGGCGAGTTCGGTGACGCGCGCCTGGATGTCGCGGGCGGACCACCGCCGCAGACGCAGGGCAAACGCGATCTGCTCGCGGACCGAGAAGGTCGGGAAGAGAGCGCCGTCCTGCGGCACATATCCCACACCTCGGCGCCCCGGGGGCTCGTCGGTCACGTCACGCCCCGCGATGAAAACGCTGCCCGCCTCGAGGCTCCGCAGGCCACAGATGATCTCCAGCAGCGTCGTCTTCCCACAGCCCGTGCGCCCCATCAGGACGCCGTAGGCCCCAGATGGCACGCTGAACGAGACGTCGTCCAGGCGGAAACGGCCGACGCTGTGCTGAACGCCGCGTAGCTCGATCATGCGCGCTCGCCTGCCAGGCGGATTCCGACCAGAACCAGCATCGCCGCGGCGACCATGAGCACGCTCACGGCCACCGCGGCCTCCAGGTTGCCGACGCTCAGCTCGAGCCAGACGGAGGTCGGCAGGACCTCCGTCTTCATCCGCGTCGCACCGGCGAACACCAGGATGGGGCCAAACTCCCCGAAGCTCCGCGCCCAGGCAACGCCGGCGGCGGCCAGCATCCCGCGGTAGGCAGCCGGCAGCGTGACCGACCAGATAGCGCGCGCCCGCGAGCAACCGAGGGTCATCGCGACATCCTCGGGGCGCGGGGAGAGGTGATCGAAGGTGGCGCGCATGGTGCGGATGGCGAAGGCGGCGGCAATGACGAACTGCGCCAGCACGATGCCGGCGACGGTGTAGGTGAAGGGCACCACGCGCTCGACGAACTGCCCGAGGGGCGTCTGAAACAGGATCAGCAGGCACAGCCCCACTACCATCGGCGGCAGGACGATGGGGATGTCGAGCGCGGCATCGAGAATCGGCTTCCCGCGGAACGCCCCGCGCGCCAGGAGATAGCCGATCGGGACGGCCACAGCCAGCGAGAGCAGGGCGCTGAGGGTGGAAGTGGTGAGGCTGAGGCCGATGGCATGGCGAATCTCGCGGGAGGCCAGTGACTGAAGCACTCTCCACGGCGGGCTGTGCACCGCCGTCGCCGCCAACATCCCCAGCACCAGAGCCAGGTAGAGCGCAACCACCGCGGAGAGCGCCAGCCACAGGCCGGAGATGCGACGACGTCGCCTGGAGAGCGGTTGGCTCTCAGTGGAGACCGGCATCGCTCACCCCTTTGCTTACGGCTCCACCCCGCGCCAGCCGGCTGGAAGCCCGCGCTCCCAGCGGTTGGCTCTCAGTGGAGACCGGCATCGCTCACCCCTTTGCTTACGGCTCCACCCCGCGCCAGCCGGCTGGAAGCCCGCGCTCCCAGGTGGACGGCCTGCGCGCCGCCGTTGCCGCGCAGCCACTTGGGGAGCTTGATCTCATCGCTGCGAATCGGCTGTTCCTCGCCGCGCCAGCGGAATCCCGCCTCCTCGAAGCGCGTGTGGTTCTCCCGGAAGTAGCTGAGCAGTCGCCCGGCGAGCTGCCGATGGTGCGAGGTGGGGCGGATGGCGAAGGGCTGCATGGCCTTCGCGCCGGGGTGATGGATAGGCACGACCTGCAGGTATTTCTCGACCGGAGCCGCGTTGACCAGGTACACGACCGCCGCGTCCAGCGCCCCGGCCCGCATCTGGTTGATGAGGAAATCCGCGGTCGGCACCTCGACGCTGACGTTCTTCCTGACCGCCTCGGTCAGCCCCTCAGAGCGCAGCAGCCCCTGCGTCATGTAGCCGAGCGTGGACTGCTCGGCATTGGCCAGACCGAGCCGCAGCCCGGGCGCCGCGAGGTCCCGGAGCGACTTGATGCCTCGCGGATTGCCCTGGGGCACGACGATGACGATGTCCGTTTCGGTGAGGATGAAGCCCTCGGGGAAGAAGTTGCCAACGGGCGGCACGAAGCAGATGTCGCACGCGTAGTACGCGTCCGGCAGGTTCCCGCTGCCCGAGCCGGCGATGGCCTTGATCGAGGCGCAGAGGATTCCGCACCCGTTGAAGACCGTGGTGACGGACACGCCCTCGCGCTCGGAGAAGCTCGTCAACAGAGGCTGGATCGCCAGGCGGTTGACGCCGCCGCTGTAGAGGATCAGCTCGGGGCGCTCGGCCCAGGCATCGCCCTCGACGCCGCCGAAGTGGCGCTGGCGGAATGTCGCGCCGCCCTTCTCGGGCGCCGCCATGTACCGCGCGAACTTGAGCGCCTCGGCCGGACGTGTGCACGTCTCGAGGACGGCAGCCGAGGCGCTCTCGTCGCAGTGGTTCAGCTCCGGAACGGAAACCGCTTCCAGGCCCTGGAACTGCGAGGCCGTCGAGTCCCACACGATCGCGGCGTCCACGGCGCCGAGAGTCACGTCCTGCGCCACCTCGGTGACGGTAGTCTTCGTTGTCTTCGCATGGGCCGCCAGGCGGTCCCACTCCACGCCGAGCGCCTGGCGCACGATCCGCCCGTTGCTCGCGGTCTCGGGGCTTGTCAGCGCGACCCGCACGTCCGCGCGCAGGAGGTCGGAGAGGCCGCGGATGTTCTTGGGGTTGCCCTCCCGCACAGCGATGACCGGGCGCTGCGTCGCCAAGGGAACCGCCTCGCGCACGAGCTTGAGGCGCCGGGCGTCGGCCAGCGTCCCCTCGTCGGCCACAATGTACAGATCGCCCGTCCGCGAGACGCGAAGCGTGCCCAGCAGCGCGCCGCTGCCGCCATACTGCAAGCGGACCTCCGTGCCGAACTCCCGGCGATAGGCCTCGGCGATGGCCTCCACAGGCTCGCGCAAACCGGCGGCGCAGTAGACCGTCAGCGAGGATGTTGCTCGTTCCCGCCGGCCCTGACGCAGCATCAGGAGGCCGACGCCCACCAGCAGCAGGCCCACGAGCACGATCGTCGCACGTTTCATGTATCCTCCAAGGCGGGTGGGAAGGGCACCCCTTACCAGAACGCTCCCAGTAGGTGCGCGTTGCTCCCAGGAACCGGGCATGGGAGGCCTGGGATGCAGGCCATTGCCGGTACCAGATGCAAAGTCGAGTTGCAGATAGTGCGACTATGTGCAATCCGACTCTGGATCTGGTACGCCCTACGGTTGATCGTTTTGGTCAGGATTCCTTGCCTCAAGGCGCTGGATCAACGAAAGCACTTGGGAGGCCCCGAGGCCCCGCCAAGCGAACAGGCAAAGCAGCGTCCGCGCCTCGGAGGCCACAGTGCCTGCGACCGCAACCCAGATGATCGACCACTTCCCCCTCGCGCACTTCGAGCGCGCGCTGGACGGTTTCCAGCCGCCGGCGGAGGCGTTCGACCCACAGGGCGCGTGGGTGAATGCGTACGACATCTGGGAGTGCTCGCAGGGGAACCGGAAGATCGGGGCACTGCGCATCGAGCGGACGCCGCTGGACGCGCGGTGGGCGAGGCTCGCCGTGCGCTACCGGAAGCTGGCGGCGGGGGGAATCCTGCGCGCGGAGGCGAGCATCGAGTGCAAGGCCGACGACCTCGCGACGCCGATCCGTTGGCAAGCCCAGAGTTGCGTGCATGATGCCGAGGACAAGCCGATCGAGGACACGCGCCTGGAGGAGACCGGGGAGGCGGGGGAGAGGGCCCTGCGGGTGAAGGTGGGGGAGAAGGCGATCCGAATTCCGGCCGAGAGGCCCTTCACCTTCGACTGGTGCCTGTTCGAGGCGGTGCAGCGTCTGCCGGGCGAAGCGCTGGAGCCGCTCGAGTTCACGCTGATCGACCGCCTGGGCCGCGAGGCCAAGCCCGAGCAGCGCCTGGCGTTCCGCACGGCCGCGACGGTGGAGCTGGGCGGCAAGCGCGTCTGGCGCGAGGAGAAGCACCCGCTGGAGGCGGGCGCCGTGTACCGGCCGGTGCCCGCGCGCGAGGGGGCGACCGCCACGGCCTTGCGGGCGTACAACCAGACCGGGCGCGGGATCGTGCCGATCGTGTACTGGGTGAACGAGCAGGGGAGGCTGCTGTTCGCGCTGTCGGGGCTGATCGGCTACGTCCTCAACGCGGAGGCCCAGGCATGAGCGCCACCCGCTTCGACCGACGGTCGTTTCTGCGCACGACAGCCTCCGCGCTCGGTGCATCGGCCGCGCTGACCTCCGGCCGGCGCATGGCGCGCGCGGCCGAGACCAGGCCGAACATCCTCTTCATCATCTGCGACCAGATGAACCTCGACGCGATGTCGTACCTCGGTAACGCGAACGTCCGCACGCCGAACCTTGACCGGCTCGCCCAGCGCGGCGTCACGTTCATGGAGTCTCACAGCACGAGCCCTGTGTGCTCACCGGCCCGGAGCAGCCTCTTCACCGGGCGGATGCCGGTCGAGACGGGTGTGGTGCACAACGACCTCCCGATCCGCCAGGGCATGCCGAACCTCGGGCAGTGGCTGGGCGATAGGGCGGGCTATGAGACCGTGTACTGCGGCAAGTGGCATATCCCGCAGGGCTACGCGTTCGCCGGGATGGCGGGATTCCGCGCGCTGCCGACCGGCGCCGGGCAGGGCGCGTTGGACGACGCCTGGGTGGCGCGGACCTGCGAGGCCTATCTGCGGAATCGCGGCGCGAAGCCCGAGCCCTTCCTCCTGGTCGCCTCGTTCATGCAGCCTCATGACATCTGCTACTGGATGCTGGCGCCCGACACGCTGGTGCCGAGCGAGCTACCCTTCCCGGCGCTGAAGGACGAACTCCCGCCCCTGCCGCCGAACCACAAGAGCTTCCCCGACGGCCCGCCGCAGGTCGGGACCGGGTACCCCAGTTTCGATACGGACCTGCGCTGGCGCTACTACCTGTACTGCTACTACCGCATGGTAGAGATGCTCGATGGCGACGTCGGCCGCCTGCTCGATGCGCTGGAGCAGACCGGCCTCGCCGAGAGCACGCTGGTCGTCTTCACCGCCGACCACGGCGAGGGCGCCGGCCGGCACAGCAACGTGCAGAAGTGGCACCCCTACGATGAGTCGATGAAGGTGCCGATGATCTGCAGTGGGGTCACGTCTTTAAATTTTAATCTTCGCCATGCCGCGAGCCACGTTGGCGCAGCCGATGCGGGACGAAGATTAAAATTTAAAGACGTGACCCCTCGCATCGACCGAACGCACCTGGTGTCGGGGCTCGATGTGATGAGCACGCTCTGTGACTATGCGGGCATCGAGCCGCCACCGAACGCGCGCGGCCTCAGCCTCCGTCCACTGCTGGAGGGCAAACCGACCGAGTGGCGCGACCACCTCGTCTGCGACTGGAAGGCCGAGGGGAAGATCGTCCGCACGCCGCAGTACAAGCTTGTGACCTACGCCAACGAGCCGAAGGTGCAGCTCTTCGACATGCAGCAGGACCCGTGGGAGATGACCAACCTCGCGGGCGATCCCGCGATGGCCAGCATCATCGAAGAACATCGGAAGTTGCTGACTGAATGGAACGCGCGGATGGAACCCGCGCCGCCGCAAGGCTAAGGTGGCATCGGCGGCTCGCCGATGAGGGGGGTGGAGGCCGCCACGCGCGGGCCGCGCGTGCCACCGGAGGGTGATGCAGCATGATCGCTTGCCTGAGCTGCCTACTCGCAGGTGTGGCGTCCGCCGCGCCCTTACTGCAGAACGCGTCCTTCGAGGCGGACCGCTACTCGGTCTGGCCCGGGACCGCGGCCGGCAACGGCAAGACCATCACTGGCTGGAGCTACTCCGGCAACGCGGGCGTGAACCCGCTGTGGAAGAACCCTCAGGCGCAGAAGGGGCCCGACTCACCCTTCCACGACAACGGCGCGATTCCCCACGGCAAGCAGCTCGCCTTCATCCAGGGCCCGGGCAGGCTGAGTCAGAAGGTCGGCGGCTTCGAGCAAGGGCATCGCTACGTCGTCGGCTTCCGCGAGAACGCCCGCATCCAGCGGCAGGGCGACCAGTGGCCGCAGGTGAGGGTCACCCTCGGCGGGCAGGTCATCGTTTCCCCGCACGAGGTGACACCCATCGCGAGGAAGGACGACTTCGGCACGCCCTTCTACCGAGTGGAGAGCGCTCCGTTCATCGCCCCGAGCAGCGGCGAGTTCGAACTCGTCATCGAGACGGTTCAGGAGTCGCGCACAACCACGATCCTGCTGGATGCGGTGGCGATTCGAGAGGTGGGGGAGAGGTAGTCCGTTCAGGCCCGCGCACGCTTGCGCCGGGGTTCCTTCGCAGCGCGTGCCGCGTCCACCCACTCGATGCCCTCGGGCGTGAAGAGGGATTCGATGGGCATTCCCGGCTCCGACGGCGCCGCGTCCTCGGGTCCCAGGATCGAGTCCAGGCTCACGAACTCGCCGGTGACGTAGTCCTCGGGGTCGTGGGTGTCCCAGAACCTGATCTCCTCTTCCTCGCTCCGGAAGACCGGCAGCAGCTTACGTGCACGCTCGCGGCGCAGAGCAGGCCCTCCCTTCCCTGTGGTAGGAGACGGCAGGGGCGGACACGTGGGTCCGCCCCTACAAACGGCTTGCGGCCCGGGCAGACACGCGGGTGCCCCTGTGCCTCTGCAGGCCGCGCAAACCTCGGGCCTTGTGTAGGGGCGGACCCACGTGTCCGCCCCTTTGGCCTCGCCCCTACTTGATCTCCCTCAGCACGTCGTTGCGCTGGAAGCCGGTGCCTTCGGTGGCGCGGGCGAGGGAGTACTTCTCCAGGACTTGGGTGATCTCGATGGCGCCGACGTCGGTGCGCTCGGCGCCGAGTTCGAGGCCGGTGGCGGGGTCGATCAGCTTCTCGCCCTCGCGCAGGACCTTGAAGCGGTCGCCGACCTGCAGGTTCACGTTGCTGCCGGCGTTGACGTAGATCTTGTCATCCCCATCGGCCTTGATGATCCGACCTTCCCAGGGCTGGTTGCCGAGCTTCTCGGTGGTGAAGGCGACCCACTTGTCAACCGCGTCCCGCATGGCCTGGCCGAGGGGCGTCTTCTCGAAGCCCTCGGCGTGGACGTCGAGCGAGCCGGCGGAGAAGCTGATGCCGGCGCCGCCGCGCGAGGCCTTGCCCTGCACATGCTCGGAGGCGAGGACCTCGGTCGTGCTGGAGTGGAACACACGGATGTCCAGCCCGATGAGCGCCTTGGCCTTGCTCCCGCCGACCGAGACGGGCCCAAGGGAGATGCCGCCGCCGCGCCCGCTCTGCGAGTACTCGAACTCCGTGAGGACGCCCTTCACCAGGTACTCCGCGCCGATCGCCTGGCCTTTCTGGGCCCCGGTCTCTTGGGTGGTCACGCCCTCCTCGGTGAGCTGCATCTCGCCGAGCGCCGCATTCAGCTCCGCGCGTTCGACCACGACGAACCGCCCGCTGTTGACGAGCGCCGTCGTCAGCATCTCCGTCAGCCCGCTGGCAATGGCGTCCTGCCCGAAGGCCCAGGTCCACTGGTCAATCGTGACCTCGGTCGGCACGACCGCGATGCGCTTCTTGAGCACCCGCGGAGGCGGCTGAGCCTCCTCCTTGTCCTGCGGAGTTCCCCCTGCGGCGAAGGCCAGGGTGCCTGCAGCCGACAGAATCGCAATCAGACCGGCAACGGCGGTCAGGTAACGTCTCATGGGTGTGGTCTCCTTCCCCGATCTCGTGTGCTTACAACACGCCATCGGCCTCTCACTTCGCTCTTCGCGGGTCCTCTTCCTGCCGCCCGCTCACGCGCGCAACGGACGCGGGCAGAGAGGAATCCCGAGGGGGCAACCCCAAGAACGCCTCCATGTCCCCTGAACGCCCTGCGGACGCGGTGACCTCCCAGCCAGCGCCTCGCGCGTCCGGCCTCTCCCTGCGCAGCATCCTCCTCGTGCTGCTGTTCCTCGCCGCCGGAGGCCTGTGGGTCCGGCAGGTCTCGCTGATCAGCTACACCTGTCAGGTCGCCGAGGGCACGCCCTCCGTGCCCGCGCTGACGGTGCTCATCCTCCTCGGAGCCGTCGCTCTTGTCGTCAGCCGTTTCCGTCACTCCCCTCTCCCTTCAGGAGAGGGGCCGGGGGCGGGGTTGCCTTGCTCCCCTCTCCCTTCAGGAGAGGGGCCGGGGGCGGGGTTGCCTTGCTCCCCTCTCCCTTCAGGAGAGGGGCCGGGGGTGAGGCACAACCGCTTCCGCCGTGAGTCCCTCCTCATCTACCTGATCCTCAGCCTCTCCCTGCCGATGTCCTGCGCGAACGTGATGCGCCAGCTCTTCCCGGCGATCACGGCCTTGCGCTACTTCGCGCAGCCCGAGAACAACTACGCGCACTTCGCCGAGCAGGTCCCGGACTGGCTGGCGCCGACCGACGACGAAGCCGTGCGTCGATTCTACGAGGGAGGGAAGATGCCGTGGGGCCCGTGGAGGGTTCCGCTGGTCACCTGGTTTGGGGTGTTCCTTGCGTACGGGCTGTCGCTGTACTGCCTGGTGGCGCTGTTTCGCAGGCCGTGGGCCGAACATGAGCGCCTGACGTACCCGCTCGTCGAGCTGACGCTCGAGGTCGCGCCGGGCGGCACGGCCATGCACAGCGCGCGGCCGCTGCTGACGCACGGGTTGTTCTGGGTGGGTTTCGGCCTCAGCCTGCTGTTCAACGCGACGAACGTGGCGAAGGCGTTCTCGCCGCAGGTCGCGGCGCTCGGCGTCGGCTATGACCTCGGCAGCATCTTCACGCAACGCCCGTGGAGCGGCCTGCGCCCGCTGTACCTCGCGCACCGGCCGGACATCATCGGCCTGGGCTACCTCGTGCCCGTGGACATCCTCTTCTCCACGTGGTTCTTCTACCTCGTCCTGCGGTTCGAGACGTTCTTCGCGCTGCTCTTCGGCTACGAGAAGGCCGGCTTCCCCTACGAGTGGCCGCAGGGCTTCGGCGCGTACGTCGGCCTGGCCGTGGTGATCCTGTACAGCGCCCGCCATCATCTCAAAGCCGTCGTATCTCAGTGCGTGTCGGGCTTGGAAGCCCGACCTACGAACGGCAACGAAGAGGCCCTCCCTTACCGCCTCGCGCTGTTCGGCTTCCTCCTCGGCTTCGCACTCCTCATCGGCCTCTGCATCGCTGCCAGCATCTCCCCCGCCAAGTCGTTCATCTACTGCACCCTCTCCTACACGATGGCGCTCGTCTACAGCCGCATCCGCGCCCAGACCGGCGTCCCGATCAGCTACGTCCTGCCCCGCCGCGACGTCTCCCAGGTCCTGCAGGAGCTCTGGCCCACCGGCCGCGCCCTGTCCGCGTTTCAGGTCCGCGAGGAGACGAACTTCGCGGTGCTCACGGTGCTCAACCGCCTGACCTTCCCGCACATCGCCGCCTTCGAGACCGAGGGCATCCGCATGGCGGACCGCGCGCGCATCCGGCAGGGCCACCTGCTCACGGCAGTCGTGTTCGGCCTCGTCGCGGGCGTGCTCATCGGCTACGCTACGCACCTGACCGCCTACTACACGTACGGCTGCAATGTGCTGGACGGCGGCACGACCCAGGGCGGCTGGCGCACCCGCCAGGCGCTCATCGAGTACGAGAAGCTCCAGGCCCGCACCTCCGGGCCGACGCCGTGCGACTGGCCGCCCGTCATTGCGCGGGGCGTCGGCCTCCTCATCACGACCGCCCTCCTCATCCTCCGCGCCCGCTTCCTGCGCTTCCCCCTGCATCCGATGGGCCTCGCCCTCGCCGCCACCTTCGGCTATCACACGTGGTTCGCGCTCTTCGTAGCCTGGCTCTGCAAGACCCTCATCCTCCGCCTCGGCGGCGCCCGCCTCTACCGCACCGCCGCCCCCGCCTTCTTGGGCCTCGCGGTCGGCCACTTCATCCTCGCCGGCGCCGTCTGGAGCCTCATCGGCATCCTCAACGAGGACGCCGCAAGGCGGTATCTCGTGTGGTTCGCGTAGAGGGATTGTATGTACAGAGCATTTACATTCCCGCCGCGACATGGTAGGCTATGCTCGGTGAGGGCATGACGCCACGGATCAGTGATGTGATCCTTGTGGACGACGAGGACCTCCTGGCGAAGCTCCAGCAACGCGGGACTAGCGAGGATGACGTGCTGGACGCGCTCCTGGTTGCGCCAGGCTCAGGGGACGATCCGCCGGTCTGGCTCGCGCAGGCGGGAGGCCTCCGAGGTGGGCAGGAGTTCCTCGTTCTGTGCCGAGTGCCTCGGTCCGGACGGTGTCTGGAGGTCGCCTTTGAACTGGCGGCCGACGGCACTGCTTGGTGCTACCACGCGATGGATATGCGCCCGCGCGACCGACGACGTTACCCGAAGAGGAGGTAGGGATCCATGGCAGGCAGACGCGAGCAGACCCGAGCCCCTCGCCGCGCGCCCACCCCGACCGTGCGACGTATGCCCGACTTCGCCTCCTACCGGGAGGCGGCAGCGTGGTTGGAGAGCGAGGAAGCCGAACGCTTCCTCGCGGATGCTCCTCTCGTTCCAATCCGCTTTGTACCTATGGACCCTACTCTCATCCCGGTGACGATCCGCCTGCCCGCCGAACTGCGCGATCGCATGCGCCGTCTGGCGTCTGAACAGAGCATGGGCTACCAGACCCTCGCCCGCCAGTGGCTGCTCGAACGCTGCGCCAAGGAGGAGGCCAAGGCTCAGCGCAAGCCGTCGAAGCGCAAGCCGAGAGCGCCGAAAGCGCAACAGGTCGATCAGGCCGCCGGCTAGCCGGCGTATGCCCGGGCATTGCGCCAGGCCGCAGTTCGGCAGGATGCGACGATGAGAATCCGCAACGTCTCGTTCCCGCTGTCCGTGGCGGAGAAGATCGCCAGCCGGGGGATCACGGAGGAGGAGGTCTACGAGGCCCTCATGGCTCGTGCGGACTCCGGCGAGCAGGAGCTACTGCCGATCCGTCGGGAGGAGGGCCTCCGGGGAGGCGAGAGCACATGGGCGCTGTGCCGTGTGCCGAGTTCCGGGCGGTACCTGTCGGTAGCCTTCGAACTGACTGCCGACGGCACCGCCTGGTGTTACCATGCAATGGAGATGACACCCGCCCAGAGACGCCAGTTCTGGAGGCAAAGACGATGACCACCGTTGCCAAGACCCGCACCCGAGGACGCCGGTGCCCACTGCCGGAGCCGCCGCGCTTCACCTCCTGGGAGGAGGAGGCCGCGTGGCTCGAAAGCAAGGAGGGCCGGCGTTACATGGCCGAGGCGCCGCCCCTGGAGGCCATTCGCTTCGTCCCCGCGGAGCCTGGCCTGGTCCCGATCACGATCCGCGTGCCCGCCGACCTGCCCAACCGTCTACGGCGCCTCGCCGAAAGCCGAAGCATGGCCTACCAGACCCTCGCCCGCCAGTGGCTCCTCGAACGCTGCGCCAAGGAGGAGGCCAAGGCTCACCGCAAGCCGTCGAAGCGCAAGCCGAGAGCGCCGAAAGCGCAACAGGTCGATCAAGCCGCCGGGTAGCAGTCGCACGCCAGCGGGTTCCGCGGGATGGTGGGGAGTGACGATGAGGTTCCGAATCGAGGACGTCTTCTTCCCTCCAGGTGTGCGCGATAGGATCTACGCACGCGGAATCGATGAGGACATGGTCTTCAGAGCGCTTGGGGCTGATCCCGCGCTAGGCGATGTGACACCCGAGTTCACACCCGTGGGCCTTGATCGGGACGGTCGTCCTCGCTACGAGGGGCTGGCGCGTGACCCGCACTCGGGTATGTACCTCGAGATCGGGTTCGTCCTACATCCTGATGGAAGGGCGCGTTGCTTCCACGCAATGCAGATGCGAACATGGCTACGGCGGCACTTCGTAAAGGGAAGAAGGTAGACGGGCCACCCGAAGGCCTCTCCGATGAGCAGATGGCTGAGTGGCTCGAAAGCGAAGCGGGCCTGGCGTACCTCCTGCAGGCGGAATGGAAGCCCGCACGCTTCGTTCCGGCGCACCCCGAGTTCATCCCGGTGACCATCCGGCTGCCCGCCGAACTGCGCGACCGCATGCGCCGCCTGGCCTCCGACCGGAGCATGGGCTACCAGACCCTCGCCCGCCAGTGGCTGCTCGAACGCTGCGCCAAGGAGGAGGCCAAGGAGCGCCGCCAGGCCGCCAAGCGCAAGCCCGCCAAGCCCCGTCGCAAGAAGCCCGTCCCGATGAACCACGCTGCCGGGTGACGCCGTTGCCGTCAACTCCGGACTCTGGACTTTGGACTCCGGACTGCCGTTCACCGGACTGCCGTTACCAAACAGGGCGCCCCTCTTCGGGACGCCCTTCGTGTCGTCGATGGGGTGGGCGACGGGATTTGAACCCGCGATCTCCAGATCCACAGTCTGGCGCCTTGCCGCTTGGCCACGCCCACCACGTGAGCCGCCATTATAGGCACGTACGCTCAAGAACGCAAGACACCGGGGACACCATTGAATGGTGTCCCCCGGTGTTCCCCGGCCCTACCCACCCAGGTACGCGTGCGCCAGGCGCCCCGCGCCGTACATGAGCGCTAGGCAAGACACCGGGGACACCATTGAATGGTGTCCCCCGGTGTTCCCCGGCCCTACCCACCCAGGTACGCGTGCGCCAGGTGCCCCGCGCCGTACATGAGCGCGAGCCCAATGCCGAGGGCGAGCGCGCACTTCCCCCAACTCCGGCTTTCGTGCGTGATCGAGGGCAGCAGGTCGGTGAGCGCCACATACAGGAAGGTGCCCGCACTGACCGCGACCGCCAGGCTCTGGAACTCGTGCGCGAGACCTCGCAGCAGGTAGAAGGCCAGGAAGGCTCCCGCGGGCGTCGAAAGCGACAGCGTACCGATCAGCGACAGCACGCGCCGCTGACGGAAGCCCCCCGCGAGCAGGATGCTGGACAGGGAGAAGACGACCGGGAGGTGGTGGGCGATGATCGCCAGGAAGACGACCGGCCCCA
>Ga0194110_10006525_pt1 | contig 13640 bp, 17 predicted proteins | sample TA2Kig1200mmetaG_FD_146192 | JGI IMG/M metagenome (GOLD analysis project Ga0194110, IMG submission 146192) | Freshwater microbial communities from Lake Tanganyika, Tanzania - TA2015032 Kigoma Deep Cast 1200m | ecosystem: Environmental > Aquatic > Freshwater > Lake | place: Tanzania: Lake... | reverse complement strand
GCCGACGATCCAATGCCTTGAGTTGTTGTGCTTTCATGAGCGCATTTTGCGCTCAAAAAAGGCGAATGTCAATATATACTTAACCTAGTATTATTAGCAAGCTGTTGAAAAACTCCCTTTAATCCGAATTTGTCATTCTGAGCGAAGCGAAGAATCTAGTTATTTTAATAAGTTCTAGATCCTTCACTTCGTTCAGGATGACAAAAACCCCTTTTTTCAACAGCCTGTTAGGGGAGGACGGGGGCCATTACGAAATGCCCCCGGTCCTCCCCTCCAGAATCACTTTTGCAACACCTTTAATATAACAGAAGCAATTCGATGAAAGCGGGTGTGGCTTTCCCTCCCTTTCCAGTCTTTACAGCCGTAACGTTAACCGGGGCGGCCCCGGCGGCGCTGAGTTGGATGACCGCCTGGCCGTTGAGATTAATATCGTCATTGGTAGCCGCCAGTTTCACCCATTGGTAGGTGGCCCAATTGGCCGAAGTAAAAGTCAAACTGCTTCCCGCCACGATGGTGATTTCCGCGATGCCGCTCACCTTGGCGGCGGAAACCACGGTATCCGCGGTGGGCTGACTGCGCAGCTTGACCCCGATGGTCGCGGTTCCGCCCTTGGGCACGTTAACCGTGGTTTTATCCGTTAAGATTACCTGGGTGGCGGTGATGGTTGCTGTCTTGCTGCTGGACCCGGCGGGATTGGCGACCGTCAGCTTGACCGTGTAGGTGCCGGGGTTGTTGTAGGTGTGGGTGGGGTTGGCGGCCGCGCTGGTGGCGCCGTCGCCGAATTCCCAGGACCGGCTGGCGACGGCCCCGGCGGAGGTGTCGGTGAACTGCACCATCAGGGGCGCGGGGCCGCTGGTGAGGTCGGCGGTGAAGTCGGCCATGGGCGGGCCGAGCACGGTGATGGCCGCGGTCTTGCTGGTGGCGCCTGAATAGTTACCCACGTAAAGCGTCACCGTATAGTTGCCGGCCGCCGTGTAGGTATGGCTGGGGTTGGGGACCGGCATGCTGGCGCCGTCGCCGAAGTCCCAGGACCGGCCGGTGATATACCCGATGGAGAGGTCGGTGAATTGCACCGCCAGCGGCAAAAAGCCGCTGGTGGGCGCGGCGGTGAAGTCGGCCACGGGCAACGGCGGGGCCGTCACGGTGACGGAGCCCGTCCTGGTGTCGGAGCCCCCGGGGCCGGTTACGGTCAAGGTGACGGTGTAATCGCCGGGGTTTTTGTAGGTGTGGCTGGGGCTGGGGGAGTTGTACGGGTAAGCGCCGCTGCCGTCGCCGAAATTCCAGGACCGGTCGCTGATTTCGCCGGTGGAGTTGTCCTGGAACAGCACCGTCAAGGGGGCATAGCCGCTGCCGGGACTGGCGCTGAAGTCGGCCACCGGCGGGTCCGGCGGCGGCGGCGGCGCGCCCGAAAGCCCGGTGTGCTGCGGATCATGGTGAAACATAGGCCAGGCCGAGTCGGCCAGGCCCGTGGAAGTGCTTTGGAAGGCGATAAGGGAATATCCCACCCCCACATAGACGGTGCCGTCGGGGCCGATGACCGGAGAGGAATTGCTCCAACACGATAAATCACGCCATTGCAGGGCGCCGTCGGGCTTTATGGCGTGGACGCCATTGCTGGCGCTCAGATAGATGATGCCGTCATCGCCGATGGCCGGTCCACGGCGGCCATAAGCCCACCCCAACTCATCTTTGCCATCATAAACCCACTTTTTACTGCCATCGGGGTTCACGGCGTAGAGGTAATGATCGTTTGAGCCTACATAGATGGTGCCATCCGGGCCGATGGCCGGAGAACCAACCTGCCCCCCGGTTACAACTTCCCACTTCGGGGCGCCTCCGGGATTGAAGGCGTACAAAGAGTTTTCCACGCCCACATAAATGGTGCCATCCCAGCCGATGGCCGGGGTGGATGTCACTGGTTGAGGCAGGGTTTCACCAGCCGCGGTGTCAGGATAATCCCACTTTGTGGTGCCGTTGGCATTAAAGGCCCGGATAAAGTAGACTGGACCATGTATATCCGGCAACGAATTCCGCAAACCCACATAGACGGCGCCGTCGGGGGCGATGGCCGGGTCGGAGGTCGTCTTCCCGGATTCATAGTTTCCCCTCCATTCCCATTTCAGGGTGTTGTTGGAATTGATGGCGTGGAAACCCTCATCGGAACCTACATAGATGGCGCCGTCGGGGCCAATGGCCGGGGAATGGTCATACGGTCCAAAAAAGATCGGATAATACCATTTCAAACTGGCGTCGGGATTGATGGCGTATAGACCGCCGGGAAAACCGCCCACATAGATGGTGCCGTCATCGGCAATGGCGGGGGAGGAGGTATAACCGTCGGTTTCAAATGTCCACTTCTGGCTGCCGTCGGCGGTATTGATGGCATAGAGGTTATGACCAAATTGGACTATATAGGCGGTGGCGCCGTCGGGGCTGAGGGCCGGAGAATTAGCCTGACCATCGATCCAAAACGCCCACTTCACGCTGCCGCCGCTGGGGCTGATCTTGGGCAACCAGCATTGCCGCAATCGAAGGTGTCATCGGTGGAGGTCCCGGTGGTTACGGTGATGGGAACGAAAATGTGGTCCTGGGCCCCGATCCGGATGGTGCATTCGGAGTTGGAAGCCAAATGGGTGAAGGCAAAAATCCCCTGGTCATTGGTGTACCGGACGCCGACGTTATCCATCCCCACCACGGCCCCGGAGATGGGCTGGCCCGAGCTGTCCACCACCCGGCCGCTGACGATCTCCCCCGCGCCGAAGGGGTAAATGTTGTAAACACAATCAGTAATTATGGTAAACGGCCCCGGGCCGCCATAGGAGTCGGAGTCAATCTTCCCCAGGTTGTACCAGGCGTCGGCCAGCCCCGCCCACCCCATGTTTAAATGAAAATATGCGGTCTCCAGATCTTCGCCGTAACCATCGGTGAGGATGGCATGGGCTCCGGGAGGCCCTTTGATCCGCAGCAATACCGGAAGCCGGGCATAAAGATTGGGGATGATCATGGCGTGCAAGTTATCCCCGGGAATCGGATCATTCCCACTCCATCCAACTCTAGCATTGCCGTAATAAAAGACATTCTGGAAGGCTTTGCCATTGTCTAGAACCGCCCCTGACGCTGCAGCGGTGTAACTCGTATTGATCGCGACGCCCGCGTCATAGACCAGGGCGCCGATTTGTTGGAGCTCATTCAGGGGGGTGAAGTCATCGGGGACCAGGGGCATCAGGGCCCAGTTATACGGCCCTCCGCTGCCGTCGCCGCCCCGCAGGGACGCGGTTTGCTCCACCCCGTCCACCTTGATGGTAAAGGACGGGGTGCCCACCCCCACGGTGGGATGCTGATGATAGCGCATCACCTGGGCCATGGCCGTAGCGGTGCAGCCGCAGAGATAATGATTGGGAGTGTAGTGATTGTAGCAATAGTTGGAACCCACATAATCCTGGTCCCACTTGCTCTGCACCAGGGGGGCCACCCGGACGTCGGAAAGAGAGGCGGCGCCGAGCTCGACACCCTCCGGGGGAGGGCTTTGGGCCAACAACTGCCACTTCTTCTGCGCCTGCCGCATTGCCCCCGTGGGGGCGAATTCCTGACCCCGGGCCCGGGCCGCGGCCTGGGATTTCCGGATCCCCATCACCCGGAGGGGGATGTCCCGATTGGCCAGGGCTCCCAGGGGATTGGCCGGGGAGGGGTCATAGGCGGTGGCTTCCGGCGCAAAGCCGATGATAGGCTCCGCCAGGTCGTCCGCAGGCAGAAGAACCAGGCCCGCGGGTTCCAGATACACCACAAAGTAGAGGGGGCCGGAGGCGTCGGCGAAGGTTTGCACGTCCCTGATCTGCGGGCTCAGGGAAGCGCCCAGGGGCTGCGGGGATAAGACGAGCCAGTTGGCCACCGCGGTGCGGGCCTGCTCCGCGGTGGTGGGCGCCGCCCAGACCCCGGAGACCCATAACAGTATCAATGCCACAAAAGTAAGCGCCACTCTGCCGATTATGCGTGCCTTAGCCATGATCCGGGTCTCCTTTAAATCCGATTGTTCCCTGGTTCATTTTGAGGCGGAAATTTTCCCCTGTGGCTCAATGAAATATCTGGTAGCGCAAGGTTTCCGGCAGGTGCCGGCGCAGGCTGAAGCCTGCGGCTATATTGTTTGCAAGAGGCCCAATTTCCAGAGCAGTTTCAGATCAGAGGGGCGGAAGAATAGGGGTTCTTGAGGGTGAAGCAAACAGGCGCCGGCCTCCAGGGAGAATGATCCCCGGAGGTGGGATCAGGGTTTTTTCATAGGGGCCCTGGTCATCTACACCCCGGAGGAGGTGATTTTGAGGATTGCATTTAAAATAATTTTATCCTAAAGCAAAAATTAAGGTAAATGTCAAGAAATTTTTTCTTAGGCAATTTATTTATTATAATAAATTATTTATACTTGAGCAAAAGTGCAAGACCATATAGGTGGGAGCTACTTGGTTAAACCTTCCTTTTTATTTTCCCCAAAATAATGGTATGAAAGAAAGAAGGGGATCAGGCATTTTAGAGGAACCGCCATGTTGAGAGCCGCCTTGTTCATCACGGTCTTGGGAATGCAGGTGTTATTTAGGTCGGTAGACCAGGCGCCGGCCCAGGACCTGTCGGTGGCGATCACGCCGCCCAGGTAAGAGGCCCCGTAGGCCAGTACAGGGCGGGTCTGCATGACCTGGCCCAGAGATTCACTCCATCCCATGAAATCGTCTCCTCATTTATGGATGAATTTCAGTTCCCGCAGCTTCTGCAATACTTCTTCCCTGGTGAGAGCCCCGATATGCCGGTCCACCTCCTTGCCGGAGGCGTCCAGAAAGACCTGGGTGGGGATGAGCATAATCTTGTATTGTTGAAACAGGTCCTTTTCCTTATCCACATAAACCATGCGGAATTCCACCTGGTCGCTGTGAGTCGTTTTCAATGCCGCCATGACTTTTTCCATCTCCTTGCAGGAGACGCAATAGCCGGCCCCGAACTCGTAGAGCGCCGGTTTGCCTTGGGGAGGGGGCAAACCTTGGGACCAGGCAGGCAGCGTCTGGAAAATCACGAAAAATGCCGCTATCAGGAAAAGCAGTTTCACCATCTGGCAACGCATCGATTTCATATTTTTGGTCCTATAGAAATTGAGTTTTCCTGCTTTCGCTTCTTTCATCGCCACTTTTTGGGTGGCTGAATATCAGCTCATTGCGACCGCAATACGGCTCATTTACCGGGTCGCCGGCGGAATCAACAGCACCGGGCAGTGGGCTAGCCGGGAGACGTTGTGGGCCACGCTTCCCAGAAAGATTTCCTGGATAAACCCCTTCCCCTGGGTGCCCATGACGAGAAGCGAGATGTCCTGGGATTCCAGAACCCGGAGAATGGCCGGCAGGGGGTGGCCCGGGTCAAAGACCGCGCGCACCACGGGAACGCCGGCGCCTTTCAGGCCCTCGGTCCAGGATGCCAGGGAATCCCGGGCCTTGGCCTCCGCCATTTCCTGGAATCCCGGCGGATAGGCCTCGCCTCCGGGCACATCCAGGGCGTGTAACAGCGTGACCTGGGATATGCCCCGGGGAGCCAAATGGGTCATTACGTCCCGGGCTCGCGCCGAGACCTTAGAAAAATCCGTGGGAAACAGGACATGGCGGAGCAGTTGGGTGGCCTGCAGACGGCAGGAGCCTTTGGGCAATTCTTTTTTCAGATACACATTGAGCAGCAGCGTGGGGAATTGGGTGTGATACAGCACGGCGCAGGTGAAGCACCCCAGCACCGCCTCCCGCCACAGGGATTTGCCGTGGGAGCCCACCACGATAAGGTCGGCCCCATAGCGCCGGGCCACGTCGTTCAAGGAATACGCCGGGAGCCCCGTGGGCATCTCCACGCTGACCTTGAAGCCCTGGCCCTGGAGAAATTGTTTTTGTGTCTCCAGCTTGGGTTCCGCCTCACGCCGCAGGGTGGCCTCCAGCCCGCCCAGGAAGAGGACGGTGATCACGTGGGTCAGGATGATTTCAGTGGCGCCCAGGGCCTTGAATTCCCCGGCGCAGGCAACGATTTCATCCCAGGCGGGGGAGAGGTCGGTGGCCAGCACGATCTTTTCGAACATGGTGTTATCCTTAAGGTGGATGGTTATGATTCGTCCCACGAAGCCTTGCGACTATTCAGGCTTATTTGAGGCATGAATGGTTTCATGCACACAATTGGGGCAGAGATAAATTTCGGTTTCGGCTCGCCGGGCCCGGAAGAGAAAACTGAGGCCCGCCTCCTGCCCACATGCTTCGCAGACTAGGGGAGTGAAATATTTTTGTTTGAACCGCAGGGCCACGTGCACCAAGGCAAGCAAAACCGGCACCTCCAGCAGCGGCCCGATGACCGTGGCGAAGGCCATGCCGGAGTGAATCCCGAAGACCGCGATGGCCACCGCGATGGCCAGCTCGAAGTCGTTGGACGCGGAAGTGAAAGACAGCGTAGCCGACACCGGGTAGCTCGCCTTGAGCTTCATGGCCAGGAAAAAGGTGAGGAAAAACATGATGAGGAAGTAGAGACCCAGGGGGATGGCGATGCGCACCACGTCCAGGGGCAGGTTGACGATATATTCCCCTTTCAGCGAGAACATCACCACGATGGTGAACAAGAGTGCAATCAGGGTGATGGGACTGATCCTGGGGATGAATTTCTCTTCGTACCATTGGCGGCCTTTGATTGCTCCAAGGATGAAGTAGCTTAAAAGCCCGGAAAAGAAAGGGATGCCCAGATAAATGAGCACGGTGACCACCACGTCCAGGATGCCCACATGGATTTCCTGGGCGAAGGCCAGACCCAGCCATTTGGGAAAGACGGAGATGAAGAGGTAGGCGTAAACGGCGTAGAGGGCCATTTGGAAGATGGCGTTGAAGGCCACCAGGCCGGCGCAGTATTCCCGGTGGCCGCCAGCCAGCTCGTTCCAGACGATGACCATGGCGATGCAGCGGGCCAATCCTACCAGGATAAGCCCCACCGCGTATTCGGGATAGCCCGAGAGAAAGGTGATAGCCAATAGAAACATCAACACCGGTCCCACCGCCCAGTTCATGATCAGGGACAGAGCCAGAATCTTGAACTGACGGAACACCCGGTGCAGTTCCTCGTATTTTACCCGGGCCAGGGGCGGGTACATCATCAGGATGAGGCCGATGGCAATGGGCATATTCGTGGTGCCCACCGTGAAGCGGTCTATGAACTTGGCGGTTCCCGGAATGAAGTAGCCCAGGCACACTCCAAAGGCCATGGCCAGGATAATCCACAAGGTGAGGAAACGCTCCACGAAACCCAATCGTTTGGCAACCGTGCCGGCCATATCAGCTCCCCTAATTTAGATTTTCGTATATCCGTTTTATTAGATATATTTCGACAAAAATTTTTCATTAAAGCGCAAGCTTGACAGAACTCCCGTCCGAATTTACGGCCGCTTCCTTGACCTTGGCTTGCCGCTTTTTTCCCAGCCAGTCATGGAGCCGAGCCCTCAATGCCTGGGCCTCCGGATGAGGCGCAAACATTTCGGTCAGGAGCTGGAGCTGCTTCTCACCCGGACTCCCCGGCGGCACGCACAGGCGATAATTCATCAGGAGACCCTCCCGGCGGTCGTTGACCCAGCCCAGGTTAAAGAGATAGCGGAGGTGGCGGGAGGCCTTTGATTGGGTAATGCCCAAAGCGCCGACCACATCGCAGACGCAGAGTTCCTCTTCCGCCAGGAGAAGCCACAGAATCTTCAAGCGGGTTTCATCCGCCAGGGACTTGAAAAATCGGGCCTCCGCTCTCATACCATTTCTATACATCCGTTTAAGCAAATAAGTCAATATAAAAAAATTGCTCCTATGAAAAAGGTGGGCATCTTTTCCTTCAGGAGCATTTACAGGCTGCGGCAGTGTTGTCCCTGGGCTCGGTCTTGGCTGACAGCCACTGCTCCAACCGATCCTTGATGGCCTGGGCCTCGGGGCGGGAACCCAGGATATCCGCCAGCAGCTTCAGTTGCTTGTCCTCCGGGCTGCCGGGGGCGACGCTCAGCCGGTAATTCATCCATACCCCCTCCCGGCGGTCGTTGACCCAACCCAGGTAATAGAGATAGCGCAGGTGTCGGGAGGCCTTGGACTGGGTTATGCCCAGGACCCCCATGATATCGCACACGCAGAGCTCCTCTTTCGCCATGAGCAGCCAGAGAATCTTTAGGCGGGTTTCGTCGGCCAGGGACTTGAAGAGGCGGGCTTCGGTTTTCATAAATTTTTTATAACCGGATAAACGCATGTTGTCAAATAAAAAAACAAGAAATTGTGGCCACATAGCTCATTAGATGGCTTGCCGAAAAAAAAAATCACCCTTGATCGCGCCGGATTCGGATGATATAAGGGTTTTATATGATAACAACCGGATACCCGGATATTCAAATTATGATGGAGGAATTAGCATGAACAAACAAATCCTGAGAAAGACCTGGGTAATTGTATCTCTGTTGGCGGTCTTGGGTTTGAGTCTAGGGGCAGCGGATTCCGCCTGGGGCCGGGGCGGTGGCTGGGGGTGTATGAATGCTAATGTAACCCCGGAGCAGAGCGCCCAGCTTTTTGATCTAAAGCAGCAATTCATGAACGACACCGCGGGGCTGCGCAAACAGATGATGGCCAAGAGGACGGAGTTGGCGGCCCTATGGAGGTCTGAGACCCCTGACCAAAACCAGATTCAGGCCAAGCAGCAAGAAGTCAATGCCTTGAGAGATCAGCTCCAAGGGAAGCGCACCGCTTTCCGGTCGCAGGCGCAAACGATCTGTCCCCAGGCCGGCATGGGCATGGGTCGCGGTGCCGGCCGCGGCATGGGCATGGCCATGGGACCTCGCGGCAGTTGGTAAAGTGAAAAGGGGGAAGGTTGCCGCCCCGTTGTCCTTTCTTCTTCCCCACCTTCTCCCAACCGCTGGGGTTGGGAGAAGGTTAAAGGGGTGAAGGACAATACCGGGGATGGAATCATTCCGGCCTTACCATAACCAACTGATTTAAGGAGGAAAGCAACATGAATAAACTTGATAGGTTCATCAGTCTGATCGGTATCCTCGCCCTGGTCCTGGCCGCCACCGCGGCTTGGGCTCAGTCCGGCATGGGGCCGGGACGCGGTCAGGGTCTCGGTTGGGGCGCCGGCGATCCCTACAGCCGGATGTATGACCCGAAAACCGTGGAAACCCTCAGCGGCAAAGTGGTGACCGTGGACAAATTCACCCCCGGGAGGCGGATGTCTTACGGGGTACATTTTACCCTGAAGACCGAAAAAGAAACGATCCCGGTTCACCTGGGGCCCAGTTGGTACATGGAAAAACAAGCTGTGACCATTACCCAGGGGGATAAAGTGGAGGTCACCGGCTCCCGGATCACCTATCAGGGCAAACCGACAATCATTGCCGCGGAAGTGAAAAAAGGCGGCCAGGTCCTGAAGCTGCGGGATGCCGCCGGGGTCCCGGCCTGGGCCGGCCAGGGACGGCGGTAAAAGGACCATTAACCATGAAAATCCACTTCGAATCAGGGTCGGCCAGGATGGCGGCCGACCCTGCTCCCAATCAGCGCCGACTGGACGGATAAAAATTAAATATCCGGAAAAAGTTAATTTGGGATCGCCGCCTTCTTTTTTTTTACATTGTTATATATGCAGGAAACCGATTATCCGCATTTTAATAATTGATACCGTGTCCGCTTTCAGGTGCAACAAACTCAACCTGTAACTTATTGATAAATCTTATTTATTTTAACCGAAAACCGAAGACCGAAAACCGAAAACGGTATGAGAGGTAGGTAACCATGAAAAAGCCCGGCCCCTTATACCTTGTGCCCATTGCGCTTTTAAGCCTGATGTTCATTGTCTCCTCATCATGGGCGCAGAGTGGGCGGCGCCTCCATTACAGCACCCTGTTCGATCCCGGAACCGTGGGTACTGTCTCCGGCGAAGTGGTGCGGGTGGAGCATGCCTTTGCCGGCAACGGGGCCGATTATTGCGTCCACGCCCTGCTAAAGACCCCTAAAGGGCAGGTGACCACCATCCTGGCACCCCAGGGTTATATGAAAGAACAAGGGCTAACCATCGCTCCCAAAGACCGGGTGATGGTCACCGGTTCCTTTATCTCCGTCTTGAGAAAGCCCTTCCTCCTAGCCATGGAGGTGAATGGAGACCGCACCATGAAACTCCGGGCAGCCAACGGCCGTCCAGCCTGGGCGGTGGGGGAGGATTGGCACGTGCGCTCAACCTCCCGGAGGATTACTTCTGCGGTGGCACCCATTGACCCCAAACCATAAGGCAAATTCCATGAATAAAACCAAACTCAACTTTGCCATTGACGCCCTGATGTTCCTCTGCATGACCGCCATTGCTGGACTGGGCTTCCTGATGAAGTACGTCTTGCTTCCCGGGCGGGAAAGCACCATTAAATATGGCCGCAGGGTGGAGCTTTCCCTTCTCGGCCTGGACCGGCCGTATCTCCATATTCGGGCAGGCCTTTAGTTCAGTTTCGCAAATATGCTGCATTTTGCTCTTGGCCTGCTTCACTTCCCACTCCTGAAAATGTTGGAGATGATGTTCGCCAGGTTCGTGGGCATAGCCGCCAAACATGGAAGCTAAATCCGTGGTTACATACAGCATGATTATTTTTGCCTGGTACTTCTCCGCCAGCGACACCACGTGTTTGACGGATTTCAGCGAGTTCCTGGATAAATCGGTGGGCCAAAGAATTGTCCGAACCATGTGAAACCTCCTGATTTATTTACGCCGTCCAAGCCTTCCCTTATTTCTCGGGGGCATTTTTGTAATCATTATCTCTTCTTTCCCCCAAGTCCTTACAAATGGGCTCAGGCCATTGGTAGTCACTTACCTTTTCCACCATAAACGACTCTTGCAAGGGCCTGGTTATCAGACGCCGAGCATAATCCCACTGGAGGTCCTGAAACCGGTCCAGCTCCCGGGGAGTAAATTTGCCGGATTCGATCTTTTTCATCTGAGTCCTGACTTCCGTGGGGTAGGCTTCCGTCCTGACGCGCACCCGCACGGTTTCGCCAGTGGATACCTTTTGGATGACAAACTCGCTCTCCTTGAGGGCGTTGTCGATATGGTGGCTGGCGAAGCGCAGCCTGGCCCCGGTAAGATACGCGGCCACATCGCCGCCGCAAGCCGAATTGTTGGAAACGATGCGCAAATCGGTGCGGTCGACGATGCCGTCGGGAAAAAGGCGGTCGAAAGCCATCCGCAAAGCCCCGGCGCTTTCCACCAGTCCGCCGCAGAAATGTCCGTGGAACTTGATCAGGTCTTTAAGGGTGATGATCTTGTTCGTCTTGGCATAACGCCCGTATTTGTTGGTGGTGTCCAGCACCTGGAAAGATGGCGCATGAAGACTGGTCCCCAACCATTCAGGGAAATACCACTCCGGAGCGATGTCTTTAATGGCCAAAGAGCCTGCATCCAGAGCACCCATCGGGGCAATAAATAAAAAAGCCATAACAACCAGCGAGATGCCCAGTTTAATGAGGATACCCATCGACATTTCTCCGTAGCGAGCCAGTCAATGATAAATTACGGTCTCCTCTTAGCCGGCAATTTTCTGGGAGCAAACCGGAGAGCCGGAAACCCGGTGGTCCACCTGCGAATCCGCCGGAACCTGTAAATGAGGGCTGCTCGACCGCAGTCCTTGGGCTCCGCTTCAGCAGCCGCAAATGAAGAAAAGTCCGCCGATACACATGCATAAACCCAATTTTTTCAGCATCTTTCTCTCCTTGTATCCTGGTTGTTGATAAATTCCGGCGTCTTGCCCCGTTCCAGCTCAAAGACGGGGCGGCAATGGGGTTTGCTGGCGGCATCCACTTTTTTCTTGATCACATGGGCCAGGAAATCCAGGGCCGCGTCCCGGTCTTCATCCAGCAGGATGGCATGGAGCCGGAACATATCCTCTGGATAGAGGGTAATGACGGTGTTATCCTTCAACATGGAAATCCCTCCCGGTGCGGCCTTTTGGAAGGAAATCCATCAAAAAGGTGATGGAATTCGTCTTTGCCATCACACCTGTCTGCAGCCAAGGCCTCTATTCATGGGCATTAGCCTAAAGCCGGCGCACCGCCTCTTTAACCTGGTCAATTTCCTTACGCTTTAAATTCATATCCTTGTTCTTGTCGATGCCCAGAGCGGTTATCACTAGATAGCCGCGCAGTGGCACTTCGGCCTGCTCCAGCACCCCTTTGGCGCAGCCGACCTCGCAACCGTCAATGACCACCAGCCCGGGGATATCCCTGGCCGACTGAACAAAGCCGCTCAAATGAGCCCCCACTCCGGCCAGACAGGAGAACTTGCCGAAACCTTCCTGGGTCAACTCAATCGCGGCCTGGTTGGACAACTGCCCCACATTGGAGCCTCCCGAGCAGGCCAGAATCATGGTGGTGACCGTGGGCTGACAGCATTCCTGAGACATTGCTGGGCCTCCCTTAGAGAGAAATAAATCGAAATAGGACTTGATTTAAAATGACAAATTTCTATATAGTAATATAGTATTTTGGGGAGAGAGCAAGTGAAAATTTTGCTGAAATCGTTAAAGGCGTTGGCGGACGGCAACCGTCTCCGGATCCTGCGGCTCTTGATGGATCGGCCCCGCTGCGTCTGCGAACTCCAGGCCGCCCTGGGCGTCGCCCAGCCCACCGTCTCCAAGCACTTGAGCATTTTGGAAGAAGCGGGGTGGGTGGATAAACAGCGCCAGGGGAGAAACTTTATTTTTTACCATTTGATTGAAGGCTTGGCCCCAGAAGATCACCGGGCCGCAGTACTGTCCCTGCTGCGCCCCTGGCTGCTGGAAGACCCCGAACTGACGGCTCTCAGCCGTCTGGCGCAGGATCTCAATCCCGAAGAGATTTTTAGAGGGGCGGAAAAACCCCGGTCCGGCCTTTGCCGGGAATGCGGCGCCGAGATTGCCCTGACTGAGCCCTAAAACCAAACAAAATTCTATTTGAGGAGACTCGCTGCCATGCCTATGTCCCGTGGGATTTTCGGAATCTGCTTGTTGATCTTGACCCTAACCCTGGCGGGCGCCGGCTGGACTCAGACGATCAAACCCGCTTCGTCCGGCCATACCATCCTTTATGGCCGCGCGGTGTCGCTCCTTGACCAAGCCGAAAAGAAATTGAACACCGGCGATATTTCTACTGCCAAGGCCCAGGCGAAAGAAGCCAATTCCCTGTTCACCCTCCTGAAAAATGAATACACTTCATTGCTGGCAGAGCGAGAACTTTCCCCCAAGGAGGACCAGCAATTGGCCATCAACCAAAAGCTGGCTACTGACGCCCAGACTCAGGCGGACCGCTTGATGGAAACCGCCGCCGCCCAGGATAAGAAAGCTCAGGAGCATGAGATGCAGGGCCGGGAAGAGCCCTCCAAGGCGTCCTATCGCCAGTCCAAAGACGGCTATAACCGGGCCCAAAGCCTTTATGTCCGGTCGGCGCTTTACGCCCTGCGCAACCAGCAGATGCTTTTTCGCTTTCTGGCTCCATGAAACTATCTGCATTTCCTCTATGTATCAACTTGGTTATGGAAGGGTTGCCTTGCTTTGACCCCAATCCATCCTGACACTCTGCAGATAGTTCCTTTTACCTAAAGATATAATAAACGCATACCAAATGTAG
>Ga0194110_10006521_pt1 | contig 13642 bp, 13 predicted proteins | sample TA2Kig1200mmetaG_FD_146192 | JGI IMG/M metagenome (GOLD analysis project Ga0194110, IMG submission 146192) | Freshwater microbial communities from Lake Tanganyika, Tanzania - TA2015032 Kigoma Deep Cast 1200m | ecosystem: Environmental > Aquatic > Freshwater > Lake | place: Tanzania: Lake... | reverse complement strand
ATGCGAACCAGGCATCTATCCAACGGTTGGCGAAAACGCAGATTGCCATCCGTTGCTTTGGTGCGCCCGCAACCGGTCGTGCATTGATCTTTTAAGGTTCAATCAGACAATTTTCGCCAGACTACAGTTAACATTTCGTAATGCCCTTACTTGGCTTGCACCTCTTCAGGTTTGATTCCCAAGTACGTGAACACCATATCCACGGGCCAATGGCGATGCTCGGAAAATGCGCGCTGGAGATCGTTCAGCGCGCGAATTTTTTCATCGCGATGGCGCGTAAATCTGCCCGGCTGAATTTGTTGCATCAGAAAATTTGCCATCCCCGCATTCGAGCCATCGCTTTTTTGCGACGCGTCGCGCAGAAATTCGCGCAAGAATTGTCGGTACACTTTTTGATCCATCGCAACTCCGTATTGACCGCCGACGGACGACCGCCGACCGCCGTGATCATCACCGCGACTTGACGTTCTTCAAGAAAAATTTGTGAAACCGCGCGTCGTTCGTCAACTCGGGATGAAATGAGGTGGCGAGCAAATTGCCTTGCCGCGCCGCGACAATCGTGCCGTCGTCCAACTTCGCCAGCACTTCGACGCCTTTGCCTACGCTTGCGATCAGCGGCGCGCGAATGAAGATCGCGTGGAACGGCGCGCGCGGTTCGAGCGCGGGAATATCGAGATCGATCTCAAAGCTATCCACCTGCCGCCCAAACGCGTTGCGCTTGACAGTCACATCCATCACACCGATCAGCGGTTGCGCGCGCCCGATTTCTTTCGCGAGAAAGATCATTCCGGCACAGGTGCCCCAGACCGGCTTACCTGCCGCGCACAGCGCGCGCATCGGCTCGATCAAACCGTACTCCACCGCGAGTTTGCCGAACGTCGTGCTTTCGCCGCCGGGAATGATCAAGCCGTCGAGATCGCGCAACTGTTCCGGCTTGCGTACTTCAATCGCCTCTACATCGCGCGCGCGCAGTATTTTGATATGCTCGATGAACGCGCCTTGCAGCGCGAGAACGCCGATCTTCATAGTGAGTTCCAAGTTTCAGGTTCAAAGTTCAAGGTTCAAAGTTGCGCAACCTTGAACTTTGAACCTTGAACTCCACTACCAGCCGCGCACCGCCAATTGCTCTTTCTCCGGAATCGCGCGCGCCGCCAGACCGGACATCGGTTGACCCAGCCCGCGCGAGACTTTTGCGAGAATATCGGGATCATTGAAATGCGTCGTCGCTTCGACGATCGCTTTCGCGCGCTTCGCCGGATCGTCGGACTTGAAGATGCCGGAGCCGACGAACACGCCGTCCACACCGAGTTGCATCATCAACGCCGCGTCGGCTGGCGTGGCGATCCCGCCCGCCGCAAAATTCACGACCGGCATTCGACCCAGTTCCGCCGTTTGTTTCAGCAATTCGTACGGCGCGCCCAATTCTTTCGCGACGTGCATCAGTTCATCGGGGCGCATATTTTGGATGCGCCGAATCTCCCCCAAGACAGAACGCGCATGCCGCACCGCTTCGACGACATCACCGGTCCCCGCTTCGCCTTTCGTGCGCATCATCGCCGCGCCTTCGCCCAGGCGGCGCAACGCTTCGCCGAGATTGCGGCAACCGCAAACGAACGGCACTTTGAATTGATGTTTGTCAATGTGATTTTCTTCGTCCGCCGGCGTCAGCACTTCGCTCTCGTCAATGTAATCCACGCCGAGCGCTTCCAGCACCTGCGCTTCGACGAAATGACCGATGCGCGCTTTTGCCATCACCGGAATCGTGACCGCTTCCATAATTTCGATGATCTTGGTCGGGTCTGCCATCCGCGCAACGCCGCCCTCGCGGCGAATGTCCGCCGGTACGCGTTCGAGCGCCATCACCGCGCACGCGCCGGCGTCTTCGGCGATCTTCGCTTGTTCGGCGGTGGTCACGTCCATAATCACGCCGCCCTTCAACATCTGTGCCAGCCCCACTTTGACCGCCCAAGTTCCCACTTGTTTTTCTGTCATATTCACCTCCGACATCAACTAGGCGGCTAGTCAACTAGTTGACTAGTTGACTGCCACAGACGATTCTATGCCAAAAGAAACGCGTTGTCAAACCGAATCTTTTTCCGTGAATTCTCGATTCGCCAGGGGGCTTGACAAGTCGCGTCGGTTAGAGTATATTTACGTCATACCTATTCCCCCCCCCCGGTGGGGGATGGGGTCGGCAAAGGCGGCAAACGATGGCAGAAATTCGCAAAGACCAACTGAAAAATCGCGCGCTTTCGATTCAAGGGCACGTCGGCGCGGTAGCGCGGATGATTGATGAGGACGCGTACTGTATTGACATTCTCAAGCAGACGCAGGCAATCGAAAAAGCGATTGACAAACTCAACGCGCTCTTGCTCGAACGTCACTTGAACCACTGCGTCACGACGGCGATTCGCGGCAACAAGCCAAAGGAACGCGAGCGCGTGATCAAAGAATTGCTGGATGTGTTCGTAACGGCGAGCAAAATATAAAGGATGAAGGCAGAAGGATGAAGGATGAATCCTTCGGATATGCTCAAGATTCTTTTTTCATCCCTCATCCTTCATCCTTCATCCTTTGTAGGAGAGAAGTGTGGCTGTAAAACAAGTAACACTGCCCATAAGTGGTATGACGTGCGCGTCCTGTGTGATGCACGTCGAAAACGGCTTGCGCGCGGTGCCCGGCGTGCTAAACGTCGCCGTCAACCTGGCGACCGAACGCGCAACCGTCGAGATGATCCCCGGCGCGGTGACGCTTGCCGATTTGAAACGCGCGGTCGAAGACGTCGGTTATGAAGTACCCGACATCGGCGGCGAGGCGACGCAACTCGTTGACCGCGAGCGCGAACTGCGCGAGGAAGAACGCCAGCGCGAGTGGAGCGATCTGCTCATCGGCATTATTTTCACCGCGCCACTTTTTGTGCTGGCGATGGCGCGCGATATTTTGCACATCGGTTTGGGACGGATGGATGTGCTACCCTGGTTGTTCGGCTGGAAACAATTCGACTGGCTGTTGTTCGCGCTCGCGACGCCGGTGCAATTTTACGTTGGACGCGCGTACCATCGCGGCGCGTGGAAATCGCTGCGCGCGCGCGCGCCGAATATGGACGCGCTGATTTCGATTGGGACGAACGCGGCGTACTGGTTCAGCGTCATCGTGCTGATTGCCGGATTGTTCGGCGTCAAGATTGATTCGCACGTCTACTTTGAAAGCGCGGCGGTCATCATCACGCTGATCAAACTCGGCAAGTATCTCGAAGCGCGCGCCAAAGGACAAACCTCCGAGGCGATCAAGAACTTGATGAAACTGCAAGCGAAAACCGCGCGCGTCGAACGCGCGGGGCAGGAAATCGAAATCGCGATCGAGCAGGTACGCGTCGGCGACATTGTCAGCGTCCGCCCCGGCGAAAAAATCCCGGTCGACGGCGTGATCGTCGCGGGCAGTTCGTCGGTTGACGAATCTATGATCACGGGTGAAAGTTTGCCGGTCGAAAAAACATTGGGCGATGCGGTGATCGGCGCGACGATCAACAAAATGGGTGCGTTCAAGTTCGAGGCGCGCAAGGTTGGGAAAGAAACCGCGCTCGCGCAAATCATAAAGTTGGTCGAGGACGCGCAAGGATCGAAAGCGCCGATTCAACGGCTCGCCGATCAGATTTCGGCAATTTTCGTTCCGATCGTCATCGCGATCGCGCTTGTTACATTTGTCGCGTGGTTGATCGTCGGCGGATCGTTCAGCAACGCGTTCGTCAATTTCGTCGCGGTGTTGATTATCGCGTGTCCGTGCGCGCTGGGTCTCGCGACGCCAACCGCGATTATGGTTGGCACCGGCAAGGGCGCGGAGAATGGCGTGCTCATTCGCTCCGGCGGCGCATTGGAAACCGCGCACAAGGTGACCGCGATCATTTTGGACAAGACGGGAACGTTGACGCAGGGCGCGCCGTCCGTAACGGACGTAGTTCCAAGTTCCAGGTTCAAAGTTCAAAGTTCAAACCTTGAACCTGAAACCTTGAACCTTGAACGGTTTTTGCAATTCGTCGCTTCGGCGGAAAAAAACAGCGAGCATCCGCTCGGACAGGCAATCGTCAAACACGCACAAGACGCGGGACTCGCGTTGAGCGAGCCGTCGGAGTTTGGCGCGGTGGCGGGACACGGCGTGCGCGCGCGTGTGGAAGGTCACCAAGTTTTGATCGGCAACGCGAAACTGATGCGCGATTCGCAGATCGCGCTGGACGATTTGGACGCGCGCGCGAGTCACTTGGCGGACGAGGGCAAGACCGCGATGTTCGCGGCGATTGACGGGCGCGCGGCTGGATTGATCGCGGTGGCGGACACACTCAAGCCGAATTCGCGCGCGGCAGTCACCGCGTTGAAAGAACTGGGTCTGCAGGTCTACATCTTGACCGGCGACAATCCGCGCACGGCGGCAGCCATCGCCAAGCAAGTTGGGATCGATCATTACTTTGCCGAAGTGTTGCCCGGACAAAAAGCGGACAAGGTCAAAGAATTGCAGGCGCAAAACGAAATCGTCGCGATGGTGGGCGATGGCATCAACGACGCGCCCGCGCTCGCGCAAGCGAACATCGGCATCGCGATTGGCACCGGCACCGATGTTGCGATGCAAGCCGCCGAGATCACGTTGATCTCCGGCGATCTGCGCGGCGTCGTCACGGCGATTGCGCTATCGAAACAAACGATTCGCACGATCAAGGGAAACTTGTTCTGGGCATTTTTCTACAACGTGCTCGGCATTCCGATCGCGGCTGGCGCGCTGTATCCGTTTTTCGGCTGGTTGTTGAATCCGATGATCGCGGCGGGCGCGATGGCGTTCTCGTCCGTCTTCGTCGTGACGAATTCGCTGCGCTTGCGCGAGTTCCGAGTTCAAAGTTGAAAGTTCAAAGTTCAAGGTTCAAAGTGGCTCAACCTTGAACTTTGAACCTTGAACCTGAAACCAACTTCAATGCTTGCAACTCTCTACGATCCCATCATCGCGCCGTTCGATCGGTTCGGCGTGCGGCGCTGGCGGCAATGGGCGACGCGCGCGGCGTGCGGGCGCACGCTGGAGATCGGCGTGGGCACAGGGTTGAATTTGCGACACTATCGCGCGGTCGAATCGGTTGCCGCAATTGATCCGGATGCCGCGTCGTTGGCGCGCGCGTTCGCGCGGCGGAACGGACGCGGCGAAATCGTTTCGCTGTCCCAGGCGCGCGCGGAAGATTTGCCGTTCGCCGACGCGTCGTTCGACGCGGTGATCGGCACGCTGACGTTTTGCAGTATCGGCGATCCGGCGCGCGCGTTGCGCGAAGTGCGGCGCGTGCTGAAACCGGGCGGCGCGTTGCGCCTGGTCGAGCACGTGCGCGTCAAGAACCGTTTGCTCGCGCGCTTGCAAGACATCCTCACGCCGCCGTGGCGCGCGCTGGCGGGCAACTGTCACCTCAATCGCGACACCGCGCAACTGATCGGGCAGGCGGGTTTCCGCGTGCGCGCGGTGAGACGATTGATCGGCGGTTTGTTTATCGGCATTGATGCAGTTCGGTAGGGACGTTTGACGAAACGTCCTTACAACAAAACCACGCGGGCGTTTTATCAAACGCCCCAACAGGAGGATTTCAAATGGAGCACAAAGACCCCGTTTGCGGGATGACGGTGATCGAAGGAAAAGAAGCCGCCAAATCCGAATACAAGGGAACGACGTACTATTTTTGCGCGCGCGGCTGCAAGGTCGCGTTTGAGAAATCGCCTACGCGTTTCGTCAACGAGGATGGCAGTCTCAAAGAAGGCGGGCAAATGTCAATGGACAAACACTGATCCATTGACTCGGGTGTAGTTCAAGGCGCGCGGCATTTGCCGCGCGTCTTGGTTTGCGCCGACATTCCATTTTCCTAGCCCTCTGTCAGGACAGCTCTGCCTGTGGCTCCGGAATCACCGGTCACCGCAGCTGGCATAGACACGCACAAAGATTCGTGGTAAACTCCAAACAAGTCAGGACGCTACGCGTTAGAAAGTGACATAGACCGATGCCTGTCTCTGCCGAAGACCTCCGCTCGATTTTTCTCTTCGCCCAATTCGAAGATTCCGAACTCGATCTCGTGCGCGAGATTATAACCACGCGCGATTATCCTGCGGGCGCGCTCGTTTTCTCGCAGGACGATCGCAGTCCAGGGTTGTGGTTCGTGCGGCGCGGACGCGTGCGACTCTATCGCGTCGCGCCATCGGGACGCGAGTTTACGCTCTGCATCGCGCGGCTGTACAAGTTACCGTGCTTGGGCGCGTGCCCCCTCTTCGACGGCGAGCGCTGTCCCGCAAACGCGCAAGCGCTGGACGATGTAACGATCTATTTCATCGCGCGGCAGCGCGCGCTGGAGATTGCCGCCCAGTACGAGGGGATGGCGCGTTTGCTCGCGCGCGTGCTGGCAAACCATTCGCGTTATCTGATGCGGCTGACCTCTGGCTTGGCGCTGCACTGTTCGACGCCGCGCTTGATTGATTTGCTGTTGACCTACGCGCAAGAGCGCGGGCGCGCGACCGAACGCGGTATCGAGTTGGATCTGGACGTGAGCCAGAACTTGCTTGCCAGTCTGCTGGGGACCACGCCGCAGATGATCGCGCAGGATTTCGCGCGCTTGGAACGCGCCCAAGTCCTGGACGCGCGGGGCAAACACATCGTGATTTTGAGTATAGCGCGGCTCAAACGGATGATTTGAAAGTGTGACTTTTTTGATAGCATTTTAGTCACATTTTTGCTATAGTGAGCCACAAGCAATCAGGCGCTCTTTTTAGACGACGCGGACGCTAATGCTCGCGTCGCTGTTTGATCTTGGGATGGATGATGCGTAGCCCGACGACGAAGGAATTGAAGTCGATTCCCTTCTTGGCTCATCTCCGCGCGACGGAACTTGAAACGCTCGCGCGCGCGATAGAGACGCGCGCGTTTGCGAATCGGCAGATCATTTTTCGTGAGGGCAGTCCATGCTCTGGTCTGTATATCGTCAAGGTGGGTCAGGTCAAACTGATCCAAACGCGCAAGGATAAAGAACAACTCCTCGCGATCGTGCGGGCGGGCGATCCGCTCGACCTCATCCCTTTCCTCGACAGCGGTCCCCACTCCTTCTCCGCGCAGGCGCGCGGGGCGGTGACGCTTTACTTTATCCCACCAGAAACCGCGCGCGATCTGATTTGGGGCACGCCCGCGCTGCTTTCGGTCGTTCTCAATACGGTCGGCGCGCGTCTGCGCACGCTGGCGACGCTCGCGAGCGACCTCGTGTTCAAAGATGTCACCGCGCGCGTCTGCAAAATTCTGCTTGAGCAGGCGCAAGCCGAGGGTATGCCGCGGCGCGATGGAATCTGTCTCAAGCGGACACTCTCGCGGCAAGAATTCGCGTCGTTGATTGGCACCGCGCGTGAAGTCGCGTGGCGGTCACTCAAGAAATTGGAAGAGGAGGGTGTGGTCAGGATCGAACGGAATCAGATCACGCTCTTGGATGTGGAACGCCTCGCGGCGATGGCGTAATCGGCGAAACTGTCATTGCCGCTCACAGTGTAATTCGGCAATGTTACATTTCCTTTTCTGCCACAGAAACACACAGAATTTCACAGAAAGATTTCTTCTGTGTGTTTCCGTGTGGTTCTGTGGCTAATCTGACATTGGCAAAGTAGATCGTATCAATCAATTGTGCAGGGTGCAGAAGGCATAGCCGCCGTCTCTGGCTATGCCGCGCCCAATCTGTGGTTGAAGGAGATCACATGTCCGACCTCACGCGTCGTGAGTTTGTAAAACTCGGCGCGGCGTCTGCCGCCGCGCTCATCCTCCAGGGTCCACTGCTTTCCATCTTGCAAGCGCAGGATGGCGTGGACAATCCCCTCGAGTCGTACCCCGAGCGCGGCTGGGAAAAAATCTACCGCGATCAATTCCGCTACGATTCCACGTTTCATTTCCTCTGCGCGCCGAACGATACGCACAACTGCCTCTTGCGCGCCTACGTCAAGAACGGCGTCGTCACGCGCATCGGTCCGAGTTACGGGTACGGCAAAGCAACCGACGTGTACGGCAATCAAGCGTCCGCGCGCTGGGATCCGCGCTGCTGCCAAAAAGGTCTCGCGCTTGTTCGCCGCATCTACGGACCGCGCCGCGTCAAAAATCATTTCGTCCGCGAAGGTTTCAAGAAATGGTTCGACGCGGGAATGCCGCGCGACGACCAAGGACGCGTCCCCGCGCAGTACTTGAATCGCGGCAAAGAGCCGTTCGTCAAGGTCACGTTCGACGAGGCGCGCGAAATCGTCGCGAAAGCGATGATCAACGTCGCGACGACGTACTCGGGCGACAAGGGCAAGGCGCTGTTGCAAAAGCAGGGTTACGACGAAGCGATGCTCGACGCGATGAAAGGCGCAGGTACGCAAACGCTGAAACTGCGCGGCGGGATGCCGCTCCTCGGCGCGACGCGCATTTTCGGATTTTATCGCTTTGCCAATTCGCTCGCGTTGCTCGACGACAAGATTCGCGGCGTCGGCAAGACCGACGCGCTCGGCGCGCGTGCGTGGGACAATTACTCGTGGCACACCGATTTGCCGCCAGGTCACACGCAAACGTGCGGTCAGCAGACGATTGATTTCGACCTCGCGACCGTCGAGAACGCGGGACTGGTGATTTGCTGGGGGATGAACTGGATCGCAACCAAGATGCCCGATGGTCACTGGCTCGCCGAAGCGCGCCTCAAAGGGACGCGCGTCGTCACCGTCACCTCCGAGTACCAAGCCACCTCGAACAAAGCCGACGAAGTCATCTTCGTTCGTCCTGGGAGCGACCCCGCGTTCGCGCTCGGACTCGCGCACGTTATCTTTCGCGAAAAGTTGTACGACACCGATTTCGTCAAAGGTCACACCGATTTGCCGTTTCTCGTTCGCAGCGACACGCTCAAATTGCTCAAGCCGCAAGAAATCATCGCGAACTATAAACCACCCGAACTGAAGAACACGCAAATTCTCAAAGCAGGCGAAGCCACGCCATCGTCCATCAAGCAAGTCCGTCAAATCGTCACCCAAAGTTTGCGCGACGAGTGGAGCGATTTCGTCGCGTGGAACGCGGACACGCGCAAGCCCGAGGTCGTCACGCGCGACGACGCGGCGGTCGCAAAGAATTTCGCGCTCGAAGGCGAATTCACAGTGACCACGCTCGATGGCAAGCAAGTCAAGGTGCGTCCCGTGTTCGATTTGATGAAAGAGCATTGCGCGCATTTCACGCCCGAGGTCGTCGCGGATATTTGCCACTCGAACGCGGACGCGGTCATCTGGCTCGCGCGCGAAATCGCGAAACAGCGTGGCAAAACCTTGGTCGCGGTCGGGATGGGTCCGAATCACTTTTTCAACAATGACCTGAAAGACCGCGCGCAGTTCCTCGTCTGCGCGCTCACGCGCAACATCGGTTTTCACGGCGGCAACATCGGCAGTTACGCGGGCAACTATCGCGGCGCGTATTTCAACGGCGAGCCGACGTACATCACCGAAGACCCGTTCGACATCGAACTGGATCCGAACAAGCCGCCGCGCACCAAATCGTACTACAAAATGGAATCGGCGCACTATTACAACTACGGCGACCGCCCGCTGCGCGTCGGCAACAAATTGTTCACGGGCAAAAGTCATCTGCCGACGCCGACGAAATTCGTCTGGGTCGGCAACAGCAATTCGATTCTCGGCAATCTCAAATGGCATCACGATTTCATTGTGAACACGCTGCCGAAAATTGATTGCGTCGTCGTCAACGAGTGGTGGTGGTCGGCGTCGTGCGAGTACGGCGATGTCGTGTTCGCGGTAGACTCGTGGGCGGAACTGAAATATCCCGATATGACCGCCGCCGTGACGAATCCATTTTTCCAAATGTTTCCGCGCACGCCGCTCAAGCGCGTCCACGATTCGCAAGGTGACATCGAAGCGCTCGCGGGTGTGGGTAACGCGCTCGCAAAACTCACGGGCGACCAACGCTTTGACGATTACTGGAAGTTCGTGCGCGAAAACAAGGTCGAGGTGTACTTGCAGCGCATCGCGGACAATTCGACGACACTCAAGGGGTACAAAATCGAGGACGTGGAAGCGAACGCGAAGAATGGCATCCCCGCGCTCTTGATGACGCGCACGTACCCCAAGATTATGGGCTGGGAACAATCGAACGAAAAGAAACCGCATTACACTAAATCGGGGCGCATGGAATTTTATCGCGACGAGGACGAATTCATCGAGCACGGCGAAAATATCATCGTGCATCGCGAGCCCGTGGATGGAACATTCTACGAACCGAACGTCATCGTTTGCGGCGCGACGAATCTCATCAAGCCGAAAGGTCCACAAGAGTACGGCTTGGCGCCTGACGATTTGTCCGTCGAGGTTCGACAAATTCGCAACGTCGTCATTCGCCCTGCCGATGTGACCAAGACCGCGCACCCGCGCCGCAAAGATGGATTCTCACTGATTTACATCACGCCGAAATATCGGCACGGCGCGCACACGACGCCCGCCGATTTGGATTTGATGGCGGTGTGGTTCGGTCCGTTCGGCGACGTGTATCGCAAAGATAAACGGATGCCCTGGGTCGGCGAAGGATACGTGGATTTGAATCCCGACGACGCGCGCGCGCTCGGCTTGAACGATGGCGATTACGTTTGGGTTGACGGCGATCCCGAAGACCGACCGTTTCGCGGCTGGAAGTCCAAGCCGAACGATTTCAAAGTGCATCGCGCGTTGATGCGCGTGCGGTTCTACCTGGGAATGAAACGCGGCGTCGCGCGTTCGTGGTTCAATATGTACGTCGCGACGTACGGCTCGGTCGAAGGTCAAGAGACGAATCCCGACAAACTCGCGCGCAACCCGCGCACAAATTATCAAGCGATGTTCCGCTCGGGCTCGCATCAATCGGCGACGCGCGCGTGGCTGCGCCCGACGCTGATGACCGAATCGCTCGCGCGCAAAGAATATTTCGGGCAAGTCATCGGCAAGGGCTTTGCGCCCGACGTGAACTGCACCGTCGGCGCGCCGAAAGAAGCGTTCGTGAAAGTGACGAAAGCGGAAGACGGCGGCATCGCGGGCAGCGCGTTGTGGCGTCCCGCCCAGTTGGGTTTGCGCCCGACGTACGAGAGCGACGCGCTCAAGAAATTTTTGGCAGGAGAGTTTGCGCGTTAATCCTTCTGTCATTGCGAGGGCGGTTTTTGCCCGAAGCAATCTCCAAGTCGCGATTTAGGGATTGCTTCGCGAAAAACGCTCGCAATGACAACACGGTCATAAACCATGAACAACACAGTTTACAATTGGCAACTCAAGCGCGCGATGCCGTACAAATACCAGGAAGCGCGCCCCGACAAACAAATCGCCTGGGTCTTTGACACGAACAAGTGTATCGCCTGTCAAACCTGCACCGTCGCGTGCAAGAACGCGTGGACGGCGGGCAAGGGACAGGAGTACATGTTCTGGAACAACGTCGAGACCAAGCCCTGGGGTTTTTATCCGCTCGGCTGGGACGTGCGGCTGTTGGAAAAACTTGGACCGCAAACCTGGGACGGCGACAAATACACCGGCAAAACGATTTTTGAAGCCGCGTCGTACGGCGAAGAGATGCTGGGCATCCTGCCCGACGAAGAGGATTATCAATACCCCAACATCGGCGAGGACGAAGTTTCGAGCGCGATCAAGGAAAGTGATTTCATTCGGATGCCGCAGCAGCCCTGGATGTTTTACCTCCAGCGAATCTGCAATCACTGCACCTATCCTGCGTGTCTTGCCGCGTGTCCGCGCAAATCCATCTACAAACGCAAAGAAGACGGCATCGTGCTAATTGATCAGGCGCGCTGTCGCGGTTATCGCGAATGTGTGCGCGGCTGTCCGTACAAGAAACCGTTCTTTCGCGCGTACACGGGCAAATCGGAAAAATGCGTGGGATGCTATCCCGCGATCGAGCAGGGCAAGCAAACGCAATGCGTTGTGACGTGCATCGGCAGAATTCGTCTGGCAGGTTTCTTGAGCCGCTACGACAAAGCGCGCGAGGACAATCCGATTGACTATTTGGTGCACGTCAAGAAAATCGCGCTGCCGTTGTATCCGCAGTTCGGGTTGGAGCCGAACGTGTACTACATTCCGCCGATCAACGCGCCCGATGCGTTTAACAAGCAACTCTTCGGTCCAGGCGCGCCGAAAGCAGTTGAAGCGTACAGGCGCGCGGTCGAGGATAAAAACCTGGTCGGCTTGCTGATGCTCTTTGGCGCGACCGAGCAAATCACGCACTCGTTCAAAGTGGATGGCGGCATCGGCGATGGTAAGATTTTCAGTTACGATTCCAGCCGCGCCGAAATCGTGCGCGTGCCGCTGAAAGAACCAGTCATCATTCGGAGTGAATACGATGCCGAGCGCGATGTTTACCGACACAGTGTTACGTGACGCGACAAAGACCTTCCAGGTTTCCGAAAACCTGGAAGGTCTCCACGCCGATTTCGAGCGGATGCTGCAATACAAACGCTTTGCCGTCGCGCTGACGTACCCCGACGCGGGCTTTGCCGCGTTTTTCTCTGACGTTGCGGTTGATGCCAACCAACTCGCGCTGGAACACGACCGCCTTTTCCGCGCGAAAGAAATCTGGCTCTACAGCGCGGAGCATCTCGCCGAAAACGAATTTCAGCGCGCGCAACTGCTCGCGGATGTGATGGGCTTTTATCGCGCGTTCGGCGTGGAGCCAGACAGCGACCGTCCCGACGCGCTGGCGTGCGAATTCGAGTTTATGCACTATCTCGTCTACAAAAATTTGTACGCGCTGGAAAGCCGCGCGCTTGCCGATGCCGCAGACAAAGCCGCGATTTGTCTCGACGCGCAGCAGAAATTTTTCGTCGAGCATTTGTATCCCGCCGCGAAAAAAGTCGCGAGCGCGATTGCCGCGCAAAGTGAGAACGCGTTCTATCGGCAAATCGCAATCGAGATGCTGGCGTTTTTGGAGGCGGAGGCGGAGGCGGGAGTGTTGGCGTCAACGGATCGCGCGCCTACCGCCAAGGCGCGCAAGTGAAAGCGTGTGGGACTTGCGCCGAGGCGCGCGGCATCAAAGGACTGACGCTGATCGCGGGCGTCGAAATCAGCACGATGAGTCAGTTGACGCAATGGGTCGTTGATTCAGACAAGGTGCTAACGTTTTGAGCGACGACACGAAAAACGCGCGTCGGGAAAGGATGATGCTCGAAACCAAAGCAACCGCCGCGCGTAACGCGGCAACAACTTGAGAACAAAATCAAAGCGGAGGATGGCAACGCAATCTGCCATCCAACCCAACCGCCAACTTGGTTCGCCAAGCGGTTGAATCCCAACAACCCAGGTGACTTGTCCCGATTGGGCAACTCGGTGAATCCTTCGGGATTCGCTCATCTAAACACAAGAGGAGAATTTGAAATGTCAAACCACAATCTGTATCGCGTCGGCGGCGTCGCCGCGATTCTGGGTCTCGCGCCTGATGTCAGGACACATTTGGCAAAGCGGCTTCCAAGTCTAGGGTGCACTGTGGGTCCAGCCACTGCCATAACCTAGAGTCGGTTTTCAATAGCAGGAGAATGGCGTTGACCAAACTCACTTCCCAACGCCCACGGCGGCGGGAGGCCACTCGACGCAAGAGTTGCAGCATGACCTGC
>Ga0194110_10006519_pt1 | contig 13643 bp, 14 predicted proteins | sample TA2Kig1200mmetaG_FD_146192 | JGI IMG/M metagenome (GOLD analysis project Ga0194110, IMG submission 146192) | Freshwater microbial communities from Lake Tanganyika, Tanzania - TA2015032 Kigoma Deep Cast 1200m | ecosystem: Environmental > Aquatic > Freshwater > Lake | place: Tanzania: Lake... | reverse complement strand
TATGTGACGATGTGACGATTTTCTGCAAATCAAAGTGCAAGGCTGCTTCCCACTACCGACCGCCTGTTCAACTGCCTTAAATTATATAATCTAATACAGAAATCAGCGAAAATCAACCCTCTTCGTCTTCCTCGGTTGCCAACCGCGCCTCGACCTCATCCACCCCAAAAACCACCGCCCACCCCTCTTCAGGCGGCTCCTTGCGCAGCGCATTTATAAATGCCGCCGCAGCCCCGGCTGGCAAGCCTTTTTGGACCTCTCCCCACTGGATTTTTTCCACCCCCCATTTCCAGTGTCCAACTGGCGATAACGGATTGTCTTTATGCGACTTAACTGCCATCGGACTATCCTCTTCCGCCAGCCCAAAATAAACTTCCCGCTGCGTGAAATTTTTTAAAATGTAAATATTCATTTCATTTGCCGTTATTTTATATATTTATTAATTCTATAATTCGCTTTGTTGTTCTAAAAAGCAGGTCTTCTCTAAAGTCCTGTGCAATCAACTGCATCCCTATCGGCAGCCCCTTGTCATCCGAGCCAATCGGCAGCGAAATCGCCGGGACCCCTGCCAAATTCGCCGACGCCGTAAATATGTCCGACAGATACATCGCCAACGGACTGGCGATTTTCTCCCCAATTTTGAACGCTGTCGTCGGCGCCGTCGGCGTCATTAGTAAATCATAATTTCTAAATGCTTCGCTGAAATCCTGCCGTATTAACCGCCGCACCCGCTGGGCTTTTTTATAATAAGCATCATAATATCCCGCCGACAAAACATAAGCGCCAAGCATTATCCTGCGCTTGACTTCCGCCCCGAACCCCGCCTGCCGAGAGGCGCGGATGATATCCTCTCCGTTCTCGCCCTCAAATCTTGGCCCATAACGAACTCCGTCGTAGCGCGCCAGATTGGAAGACGCCTCGGCGGGCGCAATTATGTAGTAAGTCGGAATGGCGTATTTCGTATGCGGCAGGCTGCATTCAGATACAACCGCCCCCGACCGGCGCAAAACCGCGGCTGCTTTTTCAATAGTATTTCGAACAGCCGGCTGAATCCCCTCGCCGAAATACTCCACCGGCAGCCCAATTCTTAAACCTTCCAGTGCAAATTCTGAGAGCGCTGAACAATCCGGCACCGGCGTCGGTGAAGTTGTATTATCATTTGCATCACATCCCGCCATCGCTTGATAGATATGAGCGGCCTCTTCGACATCACTGGACATTACACCGATTTGGTCCAGCGATGAGCCGAACGCTGTCAAACCATAACGCGAGACTCGGCCGTAAGTCGGCTTCAAGCCTGAAATACCGCAAAATGCCGCCGGCTGGCGCACGGATCCACCGGTCTCCGACCCCAACGCCGATGTTACAACTCCCGCCGCAACCGCCGCTGCCGACCCGCCTGACGACCCACCCGGAACACGCTCTAAATTATGGGGATTAAGCGTTACTCCGTAAGCGGAATGCTCTGTGGACGAACCCATCGCAAATTCATCCAAGTTCGTCTTACCGATGACGACCGCGCCAGCGTCGATTAGCCGTTGCAACGCTGTGGCTGTATAAGGACTGATATAGTTCTCAAGTATCTTCGATGCGCAAGTCAGCCTGACGCCTCTCAGCGCAATGTTGTCCTTGACTGCTAAAATCACGCCCGCTAAAGGCGGGTATTCGCCATTCAGAAGCCGCGTTGCAACCCGTCCGGCTTGTTCATAAGCCAATTCCGACATCAAAGTGATAAAAGCGTTAAGATGCGCATTGCGACGCGTATGCTCCAACGCGACATCGACAAGGCTCTTTATATCCAGACGGCCGGATTTAAGCGCGGCTTTTCTTTCGCTGAACGATAAAGACATTGATAATTTGGAATTTGGAATTTGGAATTTTCTTACATAGTCTTATGACTGAAGAGGGACGCTTTATTGTTGTTCGATTCGGGTTGTTCTAAAGATTCGTTTATCCGGCTTTCAGTCGCCTTAGATATTTTAGACATTTCGCCGGTTTCGTCAAGGTTCATCTGCTGCCTGATGTCCAGCCATACCCGTTGCATCTCGCGGTATTTGCGGCCCCAGGCGCGGGCTATCTCCGGCAGGCGTTTTCCCCCGAACAGCAGCAAAATTGCCACTAGAACAACGATTATCTCCGCGCCGCTCATTTGAAAGGCTCCTTATTTTCCCTGCGCTTATGAGCCAGCATCGAGGCTAATATACCCACTTCGTATAGTAAATATAATGGAACGCCTACGATTATCTGCGAGAAAACATCGGGTGGCGTGATGATGCCGGCTACGATAAGTATGGCGACAATCGAATGTCGGCGGTATCTGCGCAATTGCGACGGTGTTACGATACCCAACCGCGCTGCCGCATAAATAAAGAGCGGCAGTTCGAACACTATCCCAAACGCTAATAGAAATTGCAGCACAAAATTGACATAACTAGCCAGCGACCAATGGGTCTCAATCTTCCCTACGGTAAAAGAAGCGAAATATTCCGTCGCAAAAGGTATTACCTGCCAGCCGAAACCTGCGCCGATTAAAAACGCCGCTGCTGAAAAAAATATCACCGGGGTGATAATACGCTTCTCATTTTTATATAGTCCGGGACTGATGAATCCCCATAATTGAGCGAACCAGAACGGCGAAGTTAGAAATAGACCGGCGACAAACGAGGCTTTCAAATGAACGATAAAACCTTCAGTCGGATTGAGAAGGGCGAGTTTTATGAGTTCGGATTTGGAGGCGGGCGAGATGAGGAATTGAATAATATGTTCAGAAAAGTAAAGACTGAGCGCTGTTCCAGCAGCGATGAAGAGGATAGCCCGTATTAGACGAAGCCGTAGCTCTTCGAGGTGTTCGAGGAAGCCCATCGTCTTGCGGACGATGCGGTTCGACTTCACTTCCGGCGCGCCGCCGGGCAAGGCCAATTCTCCGTGATGTGATGGATGGCGGAACTAAAAATACCGCGTCCGTCCGGCGAACCGAGCAACGCGTCGCAACGCCGCTCGGGGTGCGGCATCATCCCCAAAACATTACCGGCGCGATTAATGATGCCGGCGATATTGTTCAGCGCGCCGTTGGGATTCGATTCGGGCGTAACTCTGCCCATTCGGTCGCAGTAGCGGAAGACCACCTGACCATTCGCTTCTAACTCTTCAAGTTCAGCCGGCGGCAGGTAATAATTGCCTTCGTTGTGCGCGATAGGTATCTTTAAAACCTGTCCGACTTCTAACTGTTTAGTAAAAATCGTATCGCTGCGCTCGACGCGCAGATACACTTCACGGCAGATAAATCGCAAGCCCACATTCCGGCCTAACGCGCCTGGCAGCAAACCGCATTCTGTAAGAATCTGAAAACCGTTGCATATTCCCATCACAACTTTGCCGGATTCGGCAAAGTTGACGACCTCGTTCATCACCGGGGCAAAACGAGCCACAGCGCCCGAGCGCAGGTAGTCGCCGTAACTAAATCCCCCCGGCAGAACGATGCCGTCTAATTCAGGCAGCGTTTCGGAGCAATGCCAAATCTCTTCGGCTTCCTGCCCGCAAAACTGTTGCAAGGCGATGACTGCGTCGTGGTCGCAGTTCGAGCCGGGAAATACAACTACCCCCCAGCGTGTTATTCGATTAATGCCTTCAGCGCCCATCGACTGCAATTTCGAATGACTCCATAAGCGGATTAGCGAGCAACTTGTGGCTGAATTCCTCGACTCGAGCGCGGACGGTCGGTTCATCCTCGCCTTCGACATTTAACTCGATAATCTTCCCGATACGAACATCTTTAACTTCGCTGAAACCCATTTGTTCTAAAGAATGTTGTATAGTTTTGCCTTGCGGGTCGAGGATGGCCGGCTTCAAACGGACTATGACGGTAACTTTCATCTGTTCCTCCGGCGGAATGGCCGCCCGTGATAAGGCGTCGGCGTGCCGTCTTTGGTGTCGTCTTCGATTGGTTGTTCTTTGCGCAGCAATTCTGCGAGCCAACCGGCTGGGCCGGTGAAAAGATAAATCGTCATCACTGGAAACAGAACCTTCTCAGGTTTGAATATAAAGCAGGCAGCAATTGTGCCTATGAGTGCAATGGTATGAAACGGATGTTTGGCGCTGGGGATGGCAAATAGCGGTATGCGGCGGTATTCGAACAGACTAATTTCCAGCGTCGCTACAAGGGGAACTAAGGCGAACCATATCGGCAAAGTGGACAGCCCTTCCGGGTTATGATGTGAATAGAGATAGAAGCCGACGATAATCAACGCCCCGCAGGGAATAGGCATTCCGATAAAACCGCGAAAATCGGGATGCGCTTGATGGATGAGGTTATAACGCGCCAGGCGCGCCGCGCCAGCGGCAAGCAGCATAAACGCAAATATCAAACTATAACCGTCGACCGATTGGAATAAAAGATGATATACCAGCAGCGACGGCGCGACGCCGAATGACACGACATCAGCCAGACTATCCATCTCGGCGCCGAACCGGCTGGATGATTTTATCAATCTGGCAACGGCGCCGTCGATGCCGTCGAGTATAGCCGCGGCGACAATCAACCAAGCGCCGGAGGTAAAACGCCCCTGACTGATTAACATTATCGCCCAGTAGCCGAGAAATAGGTTGGCAAAAGTGATAAAATTGGGCAGTATTGCCCGCTCAAAGCGCATTGGTAAATTCTCCTATAACCGTCTCGCCTGCGGTCACTATTTGACCGAGTCTCACCCGAATGTCAACGTTGTCTGGAATAAACAGGTCAACACGCGAGCCGAACTTAATCATCCCCACGCGCTGGCCGGCGCTCAACTTGTCGCCGGGTTGGGGATGCAATACTATTCGGCGCGCCAGGTAGCCTGCAATTTGTTTGAATGCCAATTCGCCGTAAGGCGTATCTAATATTGTCAGCACTTGTTCGTTTTCGCGTGTGGCTTCCGGTTTGAAGGCTGTTAAAAACCGGCCGGATTTGGGTTCGACTAATCTTACGATACCATGCGCCGGGCTGCGATTCACATGGACATTGAACGGCGACATAAAAATCGATACCCGCTGTCCGGGGGGATGAAATGGACTGTCTAACGCTTCGCCGATAGAAATGACTTTGCCGTCAGCCGGCGATAGCACAAGACGCTCGCCTTCCGGCGGAAACCGCTCAGGATCGCGGAAAAATTGAACTACTAAGAAAAACCATATAGCCGCCAGCGCCGGCAGCCACAACAGCCGGCCCTCCTTTACATAGAAAGACAACACGACCATCAGAACGACGATTATCGCGCTGAGGGCGATGACATCGGCGCCTTCCGGCGCTAGATGGACTTTTGGACGGCGGCTCAAATTAGAATGTGTATTTATTTTGCTACAAGTGTTATCATCGGACCGCAGCTTATTTTGTTATATCAACACTGCACGGCTGCAAGTGATTCTGACCTCTATGCAGACCGGAGAAACATCTCATCTGATAAGTGGAAGAGGGTTTCTTCACTTTGTTTAGAATGACAACCGCGCAGGTTAATATGGCGTTATGCTGCTAACTAATCCGTTCCAGCACTTCGACATAGGCCTTTTCGACATCGCCCAGGTCGAAGCGGAAGCGGTCCTTGTCCAGTTTGCGGCCGGTCTTGCGGTCCCAAATCCGACAAGTGTCCGGGGAGATTTCGTCGGCTAAAATCAGTTCGCTGTCATAGCGTCCGAATTCGAGTTTGAAATCGATTAGGGTCATTCCGCGCCGTTCAAAATAGGCTCGCAGCACAGCGTTGATTTTCGCCGTCAGCCGGAACATTGTGCGAATTTCCTCCGGCTTGGCGATACCGAGCGCGAAGGCGTGATGCTCGTTGATGAGCGGGTCACCGAGTGGGTCGTGCTTGTAGTAAGTCTCAAAAATTGGATAGTCGAGCGCTTGACCTTCATTGAAGCCTAGCCGTTTAACCAGCGAGCCGGCGGCGACATTGCGCATCACAGCCTCAACCTGCACGATTTCGACCTTTTTAGTCAACATCTCGGTGGCGTTTATCCTGCGCACAAAGTGCGTCGGAACATGGTAACTCTCCAAATACTCGAAGAGTATAGTTGACATCGCACAGTTGATTTCGCCCTTGCCGGCGATTTTGCCTTTCTTTGCACCGTCGAAGGCTGTGGCGTCGTCCTTAAATTCGATGATGACGAATTCGGGATCTTCGGTCTTCCAGACCTTCTTGGCTTTACCTTCGTAAAGAAGTTCTATTTTTTCCATTTTATTTTTAAAGTCTGTTGATAGTTGAATATATCCCGGTTTCTTTAAAACCGGACAGCTAACAGCCGGGAAATAGATTTATAAATATAGGTAATTGCAAAAGTGTTGGATTTATTAACTGATGGCAAGGCGGACGCCCTCGTCCGCGCATTCTATGCTTAGTTTTCGGCGGATGAGGGCGTCCGCCTTCCTATGGTCTGCGTTTTCTGGATTAATCATCACTTTTGCAATTTACTCAATAGTGAATACTCTATTTAAAATATAAATTTACTTAATATATGATTAATAGTCAAGCCAACAGATTAACATCCGGTCTTTTATTAGATTTTCTTTTATTGTTGAGGTAGTTGCAAAAGTGTTGGATTTATTAACTGATGGCAAGGCGGACGCCCTCGTCCGCGCATTCTATGCTTGGTTTTCGGCGGACGAGGGCGTCCGCCTTGCCGTGGTCTGTGTTTTCTGGATTAATCATCACTTTTGCAATTAGCTCTGTTGTAATATTGTTTTTCGGTGTTGCCTAGTGTTATGTTGCAATAATAATGATATGTGTAATCCTGAACGAAGTGAAGGAGCTCGTCTGGATAAGCAAGTCTTTAGGACGAGATCCTTCACTTCGATCAGAGTGACTCCGTCTTATTCAGGCTCATTTTCGTCGCTGTGTTCAGCCGTCAGATCCAGCGCTTCTTTCAAATCCGGAATACTTAACCTTCCCGATAGTTTGCGCGTTGAGAGCGCCGCGGCCGCATTGGCAAAGCGGATAATCCCATTCATATTCTCGCTGCTCAAAGTATGGACATTTTGGGAGTTTTCCAAGAGTTTATAGATGAAGGCGCCGTGAAAAATATCCCCGGCGCCGGTCGTATCGACGACCAGTGGCTGTGGAAAGCCCGGCGCGAAGCCGGCGCTATTTTTAGACATCCAATAAGCGCCGGACTCACCAAAGGTTACAACGGCATATTCAGCGCCGTCGCTTATAAGTTTTTCAGCCACCTCCAATGGTGAGCCACCCGGCAGATAAGCCAGCGCTAATTCATAAGAAACGATGGCGAAGTCGGTCAGTTGCAACATCTCTTTAAAACACGGACGAACCGCGCCGGTGTCTAAAATGGTGATAACGTCTTTCTTACGCGCCAGGTTTAAGGCTTTCAGGCAAGCCTCTGACGCCCTTCCATCGACCAGCAGCGCCCGGCACAATGCCGGCAGACGGTCGTCAAGTTCATCCGCGGAAGGCTGCTGGAAGCGGATTAAATCCAATGCCACCGTCCGCGCGCCGTGGTCCTTTGGGTCAATCCAGATACAAGCCCGGGCGGTCTTTACCGCTGGTTCGATGAGCATATAAGTATCATCGACGCCGGCTTCGCGCAGCCCCCTTATCACAACCTCTCCGTCTGCATCCGCGCCGACCTTGCCTGCGAACCGCGCCGACAGCCCAAACTTCACCGCCGCCGCGCAAGCCGTCGGCACCGGACCTCCTCCGATGACTAGGGACTCAACGACATCTCCTTTACAGCCTTTCGCCGGATATGGATCCAACACCATCAGGTAATCAGCGCAGCAATGCCCAAAACCGAATAAATCGACAGATGTGATTGTAGAATTCATTTTCTTCTTGGCGCTGGATATTTAATGTTAATGTTAAAGTCAATTACAAAGATGTTGATTATAAGTAAGTTATTCAGAAAGACGATATTTGAATACAGAATTTAGAGCGTTAAAACGACATCAACCTAGTATTATTTACAGTAAAAATGTCGTCATCCTGAACGAAGTGCAGGATATCGTCCTAAAGACTTACTGAACCAGACGAGATCCTTCACTTCGTTTAGGATGACATGCGACATTGCACAATTGACAAAACACTTGGTATTGGCATTAACATTGACATTGGCATTAGCATTATGTCAAAGTTAATACATCTTCCGGCGCTAATAATCCTTTGAGACATTTTTCGACGGCATCTTCGCGGAAGGAGCGTCCGCCGGCTGTATACGCCGCACGCACAATCGTCGTCAGCGAAGGCTTTTCAGAGATGATGTCGCGCATATTGTCGGTGATGAATAGGGTTTCAAAAATGGCGACCCGTCCGCTGCGACCCGAAAAATAACATTTCGGACAGCCAGCGCTGGCATATAATTTGGGCGCTTTTTCGAGATTCAATAGATTGGGTATCATCTCGCTTTCGGGATGAAAAGTGCGGCAACTCTCGCACAGTTTGGGCGCCAGCCGCTGGGCGACGACCAAGTTCAGCGCGCTTGCCAGCGCCAGCGGTTCAACGCCTAAATGAATTAACCGCAGTATCACCCCGGCGGCATTGTCCATTGTCACGGAAGAAATCACTAAATACCCGCTCATTGCAGCCTCAACAACCGCCGTCGCGGTTTCTCTATCGCGAATCTCGCCGACGAGTATGACATCCGGGTCTTGATGCAGGATTGAGCGCAGCGCTGTGCTGAAAGCAAAAGACCGTTCGCGGTCGATTTGCACTTGTGCTGCGAACGGCAGCCGCGCCTCGACCGGATCCTCTATTGTGACCACACTTTGCGTCGCGCAGGGAATTTTACCCAGCATCGCGTAGAGCGTCGTCGTCTTGCCTGAACCGGTCGGACCGGCAACTAATATTAATCCCGAAGGCCGTTTTAGCAGCGTCAAAATCCGCTCGTATTCGCTTCGAGCGAGACCTATCTTAGCGAAGTCGCGGATGTCCAGTCGTCCGATTAACCGCGCTGCCATTTTCTCGCCATCGACCAATGGCATGCAGGCGATGCGCGCCTGAATCGAACCATGCTCCATCTCGAGTTCGAGTCGGCCGTCTTGTGGAGCGGCGCGTTTGGACGGGTCGATGCCGCTGCGAATTTTAAGAGCGTTGCGCAGTTGAAGCGTTTGCTCGGGCCGGATGCGCCGCGTTGGAATCGGAATAGTGTGCAGACTGCCATCGATGCGCAGTGCGACCTTCATATCGTAAGCGCTGAAAATCAAATGAATATCGCTGGCGCCTAACAGATGCGCCAAAGCCAGTATTAAATCGATGAGGCGGTTGGAGTCGAACTGCGGCTGCTCGATGAGATAGGCGAAACCGTCGAAAAAATCCCGCACCAGTGGATTTGAACGCACTAAATTATGATAGGCGCGATTGATGGCGTAATGTAAATCGCTGCGGGTTGTGAAACCGGGCTGCAACTGCTCGGGGATGACCTGGCGAATCGAATTCAGCAGACTCTCGTTCAGCGGATCTTCCATCGCAACGCGCAGAATGCCGTCTTGATATTCGACCGGCAGAATGCTGTGTTTCAGCGCCACATCCTTGGGCATCTTATCGACGACCTCTGTCGGGATTTCCCGCTCGCGCACTTCTAAAAAAGGTAGATTATGCTGCCGCGATAGAATCCGAAAAACATCCCGCTCATCGACCCACTTGTGCCTCATTAAAATCACCCCAAGATAGGTCGGATTAACCCGTTGTTCGGCTAAGGCGCGCTCCAATTGCTCAGGTCGGATTAGACCTTCTTCGAGCAGTAGTTCGCCAAGCGGGCGGTGCGAAGGTTGGTTAATCTCAGGCAGGCCGCTCGAGTTTTCATTTACAGCGGATTTGGTCTGGCCGGCGGCTGGATTATCAGCAACAAGTTTCGTTACCGGTTTGGCTGCTGCTGCTGCTGATGATATGAACGGAGGTTTGTCAGGCATTTCGGGAATCCTTAAATGGCATAACTTTATATTAACAAATATTATGTCTATATGCAAATATAAAGAAGTTGCAAGTTGTATGTTGTAAGTTGAAGGGTGTAAATTGTAATAGATGATAATGACATTGACATTCTCAAATTAATTTCTTATTATATCTGTATCAATATCAGCATCAGCATTACGAAAAGATAGATGTTAATCGATTTGCGTTCCGATACTGTGACGCGCCCAACGCCGGCGATGCGGCAGGCTATATCCGCAGCTGAAGTCGGCGATGATGTCTTCGGCGATGACCCGACCGTAATTAAATTACAGGAATTAACCGCGGACCTGCTCGGCAAGGAAGCCGCGCTGTTCTTTCCATCGGGGACGATGAGCAATCAATCCGCCATCGCGGCGCACACATCGCCCGGCGATGAGATTTACGCCGACATCGGCTGCCATATTTTCAATTACGAAGCGGGCGCGCCAGCCGCGCTTTCCGGCGTAATGATAATGCCTCTACAAGGTCATTACGGCGTTTTCACCGCTGGGCAGGTCGAAGAGCGTCTGCGACCTCCCGATTCGCATTTCCCACAAAGCCGGCTTATATGGGTTGAAAACACCCACAATCGCAGCGGCGGCACGATTTTCCCTCAAGAGGAGGCGCTTCGACTTCAGGAATTAGCCGTCCGAAAAGGATTGAAGATGCATCTTGACGGCGCGCGGATTTGGAATGCGGCGGCGGCTCTCCATATCAGCGAGCGGGAGTTAGCCGCGCTGTTCGATTCGGTCTCGTGCTGCCTTTCAAAAGGTCTGGGTTGCCCGGTCGGGTCGCTGTTGTGCGGCTCAAGCGAGTTCATCCGGCGCGCTCATCGTTTCCGCAAGCGGTTCGGCGGTGGTATGCGGCAAGCCGGCATTTTAGCCGCCGCTGGTATCTACGCCCTCGAAAATCATCGAACACGCCTAGTCGAAGACCACCGCCGGGCGAAGCGGCTGGCGGAAGCCATAGCCAAATTGTCCACTTTTAATCTGGAATTAGATTTTGTGCATACGAACATTGTTATATTCGATGTAACGCCCGGCGGTTTCGCCGGCAGCCAGGTTACAGCGTTACTCAAAGCCGAGGACGTCTTCGCCACCGCCTTCGGTCCTAAAGTCCGGATGGTCACCCATCTGGACATCAGCGATGACGATATCGATAAAACCATCGCGGTCTTAAATAAGTTGTTCAAATAATGACTGATGCTAACGTCTATGATGATGATGATGATATGATGATGATGGTGGTGAAAAAAAGATGAGGCGGGTGGAGGAGGGAATCAGATTTAAAGCAAATTAAAAGTAAATAAGAGGATAAAATGCAAAGCAGACTTTTTCGATGGGTTTTAATATTGGGAGTGGCGATTGGATTAGCGGGGGAGGGATGGGCGCAGCCGGATGAGTTGTGGCGCAATCGCTATGGCGATTTTACTGGTCAGCAGGTCTTTGAGCGGGAGGATGGGGGATTTTGGATGTTCGGCAGCACGAGCGCGCTTGGCGTGGGCAGTATAGATTTCAGTCTTATCGAAATCGATGCGGCTGGTGAATTTGTGCGGCAGCGGACTTACGGCGGGGCTGACAGCGACTATCTGAATATGGTCTTGCCGTTGGTGGAAGGCTATTTATTGTGCGGGAGCAGCCGGTCGTTTGGGGATGGAAGCCTCGATTATTGGATAGCGCGCATCGATGCAGATGGAGATTCGTTGTGGGCGTGTAATTTCGGCAGCGATTTGAACGAGACGCTGGTCGGGGCGGTCGAATTGGAGGATGGGATTTTATTATATGGCGATGCACGGCCGGTTGGGCAGAATAGCAATGAGGATCAATATCAGGTGAAGATATCCTTCGACGGCGAGGAGCGCTGGTCGCACCGGCTGGATGCGCAGGGGCGTGATATCACTCGAAATGCTTTCGCGCTGCCGAATGGAGATGTGTTGATTACGGGGAATTTATTGCAGCCAGAAGGGTCGCAGGCGTTTGCGGAGCGGTTGAACAGCGAGGGCGCGATGTTGTGGTATCAGACCTGGAACGAACTGTTTCCAACGACTTTAGTGAAGAGCATACTTTGCCGCGATGGGAATCTGGCTATGGCGGGTTATTGTCGTCCGGATGGACCGGATGGCGATATCGACGCTTATTACCAGAAAATCAATCCGGATGGCGAAGTTATCTATGTTGAGATAGTCGGCCAGCCTGGGACAAATTTCGCTTTGGACGTAGTCGAAGCGCAGGATGGGGGATTAGCGTTGGCGGGATATGCTTATGGGAATTTGGTCGAGGATTGGTATGCGGTCGGGGTGGATGGGCGAGGGCGGGTGAGGTGGGTTCGGCAGTGGGATTACAACCATTCGATAGATTACTGCGAGAATCTTATTACGACGCCGGACGGGGGCTTTGTGCTGGCAGGCTCGACGACGATTCATCACCCGCCTGCGCCAATGCCTAATCAAGCGCTCTGTATAATGCATACCGACGGCAGCGGCAATCCGTTGTGGCGTTATGTGCAGGACGAGATGCGGCAGGGTTTATATGAAATCGGGCGGAAAATTCAACGCACGGCGGATGGAGGTTATGTTTTATATTGGCAGGAGGATAGATTTTATGTCGAGCGGTTTGGGTTGGATCCGGTAGGAGTGTTTGAGAGCAACGGGACAGCGGCGCCGGTTTCGATGACTTTAAAAGTTTCTCCAAATCCTTTTAATTCGGCTGTTAAAATTGAATACGTTATTAACAAGCCGGATTGGGTGGATTTGGCGATATACGATATAGTTGGAAATCAAGTGGCAGCAATAGAAAACGGGCGGCGGGAGGCTGGCTTGCATACAGCGGTTTGGGATGCAGGGGATTACCCGGCCGGGGTGTATTTAGGCTGTCTGGGCTGCGGAGGCGGGCAGAAGGCGGTGAAGATGGTGTTGGTAAAGTAGGAAGTCTCGCGCAAAGACGCAAAGTTGATGATGATAATGAGTGGACGGGATGGGTAAGATAGACGGGGGGATAAAAAAGGAGGCAGTTTTGAGACGGACGATTTACACAATAATAGGGTTGTGGTTGGCAGTAGCGATGGGAGGGTGCAGTGACGATAGCCCAAATACGCCGACGGGGCCTGGCGGCCCGGCGAATATTTGGCCGCTGGCGCTTGGCAACTGGTGGGCGATGCACTACGAACTGAAGTTGGCAGGGATGACGATGGTCGATGAAGTCGATACGACCCGCATCGACACGACCTTGAACTGGGGCAACAACACTTGGTATGGGTCGAAGAGCGATACGGTCTTTATGCGCAATGCGGCGGACGGCGTGCGGAGTCTGACTTTCAGCGGGCGGTATCCGAATGGGATAGAGGAGTTGTATATCAAGTATCCGGCGGCGGTTGGAGAAAGTTGGCTGGTGGCGTCGGATACTTTGACCATACGGGTGGTGTCGAATTCGGAGAGTATTACGGTCCCGGCGGGGACGTTTGTCAATTGTATCAAGTATGCTGTAACCCAGCCGAGCGCCGGCGCGAACGATTATTATCTAAAGCCGGGGGTGGGTTTGATTTTAGTCGCCGGTTCGCATAGCGAGATGGGATTTGAGATTACGGAGAAGGTGGAGTTGGCGGGTTATTATGTGAGATGATGGTGATGATGATGATTCAAAGTCGGTTGGGCTACTACATAAGTTATTAGAAGCACGCGGGGGCGTGCAGTCGATATAAAGCAAACCTCAAACAGGTTGGATTATGACCGCAATAGTT
>Ga0194110_10006518_pt1 | contig 13644 bp, 16 predicted proteins | sample TA2Kig1200mmetaG_FD_146192 | JGI IMG/M metagenome (GOLD analysis project Ga0194110, IMG submission 146192) | Freshwater microbial communities from Lake Tanganyika, Tanzania - TA2015032 Kigoma Deep Cast 1200m | ecosystem: Environmental > Aquatic > Freshwater > Lake | place: Tanzania: Lake... | reverse complement strand
GACTACGTGGTGTTGCCCGCGACCCTGGGGGCTTGCTTTGGTCATTGAGCATTCCGGGCTTGGAGATTGTTTGGTGCTTGGCGTTTGGCTCTTGGGATTTCCCGCATTTCGTGAGAAATGCGGGCTAGGGCATCCGAGCTCCTCGCCGAGGCACGCGGCACCCTCGTCGCCGAGAAGGAATACCCGCCCGAGCGCGACGTGAGCGGCGAGCCGCCACGCATCGGCGTCTTCGTCTGCCACTGCGGCATCAACATCGCTGGCGTCGTCAACGTCGAAGAGGTCACTGCGTTCGCCAAGTCGCTCCCCGGCGTGGTTCACGCCGAGCGGGGCCTCTACACCTGCTCGCAGGACAACCAGCAGCGGATCAAGCAGACGATCAAGGACCGCGGCCTGAACCGCATCGTCATCGCCTCGTGCACGCCGAGGACGCACGAGGCGCTGTTCCAGGACACGATCCGCGAGGCGGGGCTGAACCCGTTCCTGCTCGAGTTCGTGAGCATCCGCGAGCACTGCTCGTGGGTGCACATGGGGGACCGCAAGCGCGCTACGCGCAAGGCGGAGGAGCTGGTCTCGATGGCAGTGGCCAAGGCGCGGCTGCTGCGGCCCGTGCGCCGAACGTCGTTCTCCGTCAGGAAGGACGCGCTCGTGGTCGGCGGCGGCATCGCCGGCATGACCGCCGCGCTCTCGCTTGCCGACCAGGGCTTCAAGGTCCACCTCGTCGAGAAGGAGGGCGAGCTTGGCGGGAACCTCCGAAAGCTCCACTCCACCCTCTCCGGCGATGACCCGCAGGAGCTCCTCCGCTCCGCCATCGCGCGGGTCCAGGCCTGCGACAAGATCACCGTCCACCTCCGCACCCGCGTCCGCGAGCTCGCCGGCTACGTGGGCAACTACAAGACCATCATCGCCAGCACCAACGGCGACCCCGGCGAGACCCTGATCGAGCACGGGGCGGTGGTGGTGGCCACCGGCGCAGCCGAGCGCGAGACCGACGAGTACCTCCGCGGGCGCTCCGAGCGGGTCATCACCCAGAAGGAGCTCGAGGCCAAGCTGGCCGACGAGGCCGGAAGGACCGCGCTCGCCTCCGCGAAAACCGTCGCCATGATCCAGTGCGTCGGCTCGCGCGAGGAGGGCAGGATGTATTGTAGCCGCGTCTGCTGCGCCAACGCGATCAAGAACGCGCTGGCGATCAAGGCGCTCAATCCCGAGACCACCGTGGTCGTCTTTTACCGCGACGTGCGCACCTACGGCTTCCGCGAGGAGTTCTACCAGAAGGCGCGCGAGCAGGGCGTCGTCTTCGTCCGCTACGAGCCCGACGCCAAGCCGAAGGTCGTTGACGTGGGCGGGGCCTCTGTGCCCCGCGGGGGACAGAGCCCCCGCCCACAGGACGGAGCCCCGCTCCAGGTCGAGGCATTCGACCCGGTCCTGGGCCAGAAGCTGCGGCTGGAGGTTGACTGGCTGGCCTTGAGCACGGGCATCGCCCCCGGGGCCGAGAACGGCGAGCTGGCCAAGGCGCTCAAGGTGCCGCTCGACCAGGACGGCTTCTTCCTCGAGGCGCACATCAAGCTGCGCCCGGTGGACTTTGCGACGGACGGCGTGTACCTGTGCGGGCTGGCCCACTCGCCGAAGTTCGTGGGCGAGGCGATCTCGCAGGCCCGCGCCGCGGCGGGAAGGGCCGCCACGCTCCTCGCCCGCGACACCGTGCAGGGCAAGGGCCGGACGGCGGAGGTCAGGGAGCGGTTGTGCGCGGGCTGCGGGGTGTGCGTCGCCGCCTGCCCCTACGATGCGCGCGAGATCGACCCCGCGAAGCGCATCGCCCGCGTCGTCGAGGTCCTCTGCCAGGGCTGCGGGGCGTGCGCCGCGGCGTGCCCCAACGCCGCCACGAAGCAGGTGGGCTTCGCCAAGGAGGAGATCATGGCCGCGGTTGATTCGCTGGCCTAGTTTGGAGCAGACCAATGGCCGAAGAATTTGAACCCAGGGTGGTGGCCTTTCTGTGCAACTGGTGCTCATACGCCGGGGCCGACCTGGCGGGCACCTCGCGCATGCAGTACCCGCCCAACGTGCGGATCATCCGGCTCATGTGCAGCGGCGGGCTGGACCCGATGTACGTCTATCGCGCCCTGCTCGGGGGCTGCGACGGCGTGCTCATCGGCGGGTGCCATCCCGGCGACTGCCACTACACGAACGGGAACTACAAGGCCCGCCGCCGGGTGGCCGTGCTCAAGGCCATCTTGCGCGAGCTGGGCCTCGACGACGACCGGGTGTGGCTGCGCTGGATCAGCGCCAGCGAGGGGAGCCGTTTCGCCGAGACCATTCGGGAGGTCGTGGCGCATCTGAAGGAAAAGGGGCCGAGCCAACTGGCTCGCGCCTGGGCGGTCTAATGTCTGGAGAAACAACAGTGGCCGCTATCGAGGTCAAGGACGGAAACCCCCTGGGCGCGATTCGGGAGCTGTTGCGCTCCCTCATGAGCCGAGGGGTGGTCGGAGCTCTCCTGGTGCCCGAGGAGACCCCGTCGGGCAAGGCGGTGGTTCACACGCTCGTGCGCGACCCCGCGCGGCTGGACGTTGCGAACCCGCTGGCCCCGGTCTTCGGGGTGAACGCGGCGCGCATCGTGGTGAAGATGTGCGCGCGCCAACTGGCCAGGTCGCCCGCCGAGGCTGCCGTGGCCCAGGTGGGCGCGGCGGTCGCCGCATCCGCCGGCGGAGCGCAGGCCCACGACGTGGGCGGGGCCTCCGCGCCCCGCGACGACCAGGAGAAGCCCGCGCCAGAAAAGCAGCCGGCGGCGCCCCCCACCGGCCTCGTCCTCAGGCCGTGCGAGATTCGGGCACTCGTCGAGCTCGTCAAGCTCCAGCAGGCCACCCTCGACCCCTTCCTGGTCATCGGGGTGGATTGCTGGGGGACCTACTCGGTGAAGGACTACGCGGCGAAGGCCGAGAAGTGCGCTCAGGGCGCTTCCGTGACCGCCGAGTTCCTCAAGCAGATGGCGGGCGGAAGCCTTCCGGCCGACCTCCGCAGCGCGTGCCAGGCCTGCCGGCGTCCTGCGCCCACCTTCGCCGACATCGCCATCCAGCTCATCGGCGAGGACGTCTCGCGCAAGATCACCGTGCGCGCGCAGACCGAGAAGGGCAAGGCCGCCCTGGCCGCCGCCGGGCTCGAGGAGTCCCCCGAGAACCCCGAGCGCGCCGCCGCACTGGAAAAGCTCGCCGCGGCCAAAGACCAGGCCGCCAAAGAGGGCCAGTTCAACTTCCTCGAGCTCATCGAGACGCTGTGCATAAACTGCCACAACTGCCGCGAAGTCTGCCCCATCTGTTACTGCCGGCAGTGCGCCTTCGACGGGCCGGTCTTCGCCTACACGATGGACAAGTATCTTACCTGGTCCGGTAAGAAGGGCGCCCTGAGCATGCCGCCCGACAAGTTGCTCTTCCACCTCACGCGGATGAGCCACGTGGCGACCTCGTGCGTGGCCTGCGGCCAGTGCGAGGCGGCCTGCCCCAGCGGCATCCCGCTCGGGAGAATCTATCGGCGGATTTCGGCTGCGGCACAGGAGGCCCTTGGCTACGAGGCGGGCCGCAGCCTGGAGGATGAACTTCCTCTCGCGACCTTCCGGGAAACCGAGCTGGCGGTCGTCGAGAGCTGACCTCAGGAGAATCTCTGATGTCGGAATCAACTACAGGCGTCCAGGAAGCCAAGGCGGAGGCCCCGCCGCGTCCGCCCCAGGCCGAGGAAGACGAGGTGGTGGTGAGCCACCTCGACCTGCGGTTCCGCGACGAGATAGCGAGCCATCCCGGGGGCGAGAACATCCGCCGCTGCTTCGCCTGCGGCACCTGCGCCGCAGGCTGCCCCGTGACCGACGTGGACAGCCGCTACAACTGCCGCCGCATCATCCGCCAGATACTCTTCGGCCTTCGCGAGGAGGTCCTCTCCTCGCCTCTCATCTGGATGTGTCTGGTCTGCTACCGGTGCTACGTCCGGTGCCCCCAGAAGGTGAACTTCACCGACATCATGCGGGTGCTGCGCTACCTGGCCGTGAAGGAGAACCGGGTCTCTGCCGACACGTTCGAGCGGATCGCCGAGCTCGACCGCTTCTCGCAAGCGGTGCGGCGCGACCTTATCAACGGCCTCTTCGAGAAGAAGGGCCTCTCGCTCGACGAGCTCGAAGCCCGCGTGAGCCAGGCCCTCAAGCAAGGAACCGCGTAGGAGACGGGCTGAAGCCCGCACTACAAACGAAGATACGGGCTGAAGCCCGCACTACGAACTCAGTAGGAACCGGCTCGTGGACAAGCAGAAGGAAACAACCGAGGACGTGAAGAGCTTCCGTGACCTCGAGCGCGAGGTCATCGAGCGGGGACTCTGTGGGCGGTGCGGCGGCTGCGCCTCGTTCTGCTCCGCCGACGAGATGAACGCGCTGGCGTTCGACCGCGCGGCCGGGCCGCGACTGGTCCACGAGGAGAACTGCCTGAAGTGCGGCATCTGCTACCTCATCTGCCCGCAGATCAAGGCGCTCGACGGCGAGCTGCGCGAGCGCTACGGCTGGACCGCCCCGATTGGCCCCTGGCGCACCATCGGCTCGGCACGCACCACCGAGCGCCAGGTGGCCGAGGTGTGCACCGACGGCGGGGTTGTTACCTCGCTGCTGCGCTGGGCGCTCGAGAGGCGCTTCATCCAGGGCGCACTCGTCTCGAGGAAGGCCGGCCCCTTCGCACGCCAGCCCTTCCTCGCCACGGACCCCGATGAGCTCATCGAGGCGGCAGGCTCCCACTTCGACGAGGTGGAGCACCTGGGCGACTTCGGCAAGAGCTACTCCACCTACTCGCCGACGATCCAGGAGATGAAGAGGATCGGCCAGAAGCGGCTCGACCGCATTGCGCTCGTCGGCACGCCCTGCCAGGTCTACACCGTCCGAAAGATGCAGAGCCTCAGCATCGTCCCGGCCGACTCGTTAGTGCTGACGATTGGGCTGTTCTGCATGGAGAACTTCTCCTTCGGCGACAAGGCGGGCGCCGTTCTGGAGAAGAAGCTCGGCTTTCGCCTAAGCGAGGTCGAGAAGCTCAACATCAAAGACGACGTGATCATGACCCTGGGCGGTGGCGAGGTGGCGCACGTGCCATTCGAGGCGCTCGACGAGGTCGCGCGCCCGGCCTGCATGGCCTGCCCCGACTTCGCGAACGACTTCGCCGATGTGTCCGTGGGCGGCCTCGGCTCGCCCGACGGCTACACGACGACGGTGGTGCGGACGGGGGCGGGGCAGAAGATGTACAACGGCGCCCGGCACGACGGCGTGCTCCGGGAGCTGCGGTTCCGCGACAAGGAGCGGGCGAAGGTGCACCGCACCGAGCTGATGGCCAAGATCACGGCGTTCGTCCGCAGGAAGAAGGCTCGCGCCCGCGCGACCCTCGCGGCCATTGCCACGGCGTGAGCAGGAGAGCAAGATGAGTGGATGAAGGGATGGGTGGATGTGTGGATGAATGAAAGAGAAGGCGCTCGTCCTTCTTGCATTCATCCAATCATCCATTCATCCAATCATCCCCTTTGGTTGGGCGAGCGGGCTATTGAGGAGTTCGAGGATGGACCACAAGGCGGTCATGGTGGTCGGCGGCGGCATCGCCGGCATCCAGGCGGCGCTCGACCTCGCCGAGCTGGGAGTCGAGGTCTTCCTCGTCGAGCACAAGCCGAGCATCGGCGGCCGCATGGCGCAGCTCGACAAGACCTTCCCGACCAACGACTGCGCCATGTGCATCCTCAGCCCCAAGCTCGTCGAGGCCGGCGCCAACCCCAACGTCCGCATCATCGCCAACGCCGACGTCGAGGCGGTCGAGGGCGGCCCTGGCGGCTTCCGCGTCCGAGTCCTCAAGCGCGCCCGCTACGTGGACGAATCGCGCTGCACCGGCTGCGGCGTGTGCATGAGCAAGTGCCCGGTCCGCATCCCCGACGAGCACAACAAGGGCCTCGGATTTGGCTGGGGCCAACCGCCGTATTGGGCAACATCATGAGCTGGCTGAGGACGATGCGCCTCATTCCCCAGGAGATACCCGGCCCTATGGCCGCGGTCTATGAGTGGATTGCCGCGCCCGGCCTGGCGCGCTTCCACCGCGGGGTGGCCACCGAGGCCGCCTCGTTCCTCGCGCGGGGCCGGGTGCTCGACGTCGGCACCGGGCCTGCGCACCTGCTCGTGGAGCTGGCCCGGCTCAACCCGGACCTGGAACTGGTCGGACTGGACCTGAGCCGGCAGATGTTGCGGATCGCGAGAAGGGTCGTGGCACGCGCGCCGGGCATGCGGGCCGCGCTCGTTCGGGGCGACGTCGAGGCCCTCCCCTTCGCCGATCAGACCTTCGACCTCGTCGTGAGCACCTCGTCGCTGCACCACTGGCGCAACCCCGCGCGAGGCATCCGGGAGTGCTTCCGCGTGACGGCCCCCGGCGGCCAGTGCTGGATTTGCGACCTGCGCACCGACGTGCCGGTGCGTACGATCGCCGAGCTCGCCGCCGGCGGGCGCCTCCGGCGGATGGTGTCGGGCCTGCTCTTCAAGTTCCACGGCGTACGGCCCGAGGAGTTCGACGCCGCCACCGTGGCCGGCTGGCCGCGGCGGGCGTGCTGGCGTTCACCGCAGTCGGCCGCCTTCTCCTCGGGCTGCGGTTCCCCGTGGCCCCATTCGTCCTCATCGCTCTCGGCATCGGCCTCTACAACGCCTACTTCCTCTTCCTGAGCCGCAGGGGGCCGCGCGACCGGCGCGGGGCCGCGCGCTTCGCCGGCCTCCAGGTGGTCGCGGACCTCCTCGCGCTGACGGCCCTGATGCACTTCGGCGGCGGGATCGAGAACCCGTTCATCTCCTACTACCTCTTCCACACCATAATCGCCGCGGTGCTCCTGCCCTGGCGCAGCGTGATGCTCCAGGTCGTCTTCGCCTCAGCATGCATGGTGGGGCTGGCGTTCGCGGAGCTCTCCGGCCTCCTGCCCCATCGGCACATCGAGGGCCTGCTCGCCGTCGAGCACTACGACGACTGGAAGTTCGTGATGATCACCCTCGCGGCGTTCGTGACCACGCTGGGCGTGGCCGCGTTGCTCGCCGCCTCGCTCTCGGAGCGGCTCCACGAGCGGGAGAAGGAGCTCGAGCGCGCCAACGCGGAGCTTGCCGAGCAGGACCGCGTGCGGTCGCAATACGTCATGCGGGTGGCCCACGACGTCGCCGAGCCTGCCGGCATGGTCACCAGTTGCCTGAAGGTAGTCACCCAGGGCCTCGCCGGCAACATCCCGGAGAAGGCGCTCGACATGGTCCGCCGGGCCGAGCAGAAGAGCGAGTGCCTGGGGCACCTCGTGAGGGACCTCCTCAGCCTGTCGCGGATCAAGGCGGCGAAGAAGCTCGTGAAGGCCCCGGTGGACCTGGCGGAGACCGTCGAGCAGGTCATCGAGGAGCTCCACCCGCGCGCGGCGGCGAAGAACCTCGAGGTCGTGTCGGAACTGCCCGACGGCCTGCCCCCGGTCTACGGCAACCCCGAGGCGCTTCACGAGCTCTTCAACAACCTGGTCACCAACGCGGTGAAGTACACCCCAGTGGGCGGCCGCGTGGCGGTTGCCGCGGCCAACGGCGGCGAGAAGATCACCGTCCACGTGCAAGACAACGGCGTGGGCATCCCCCCCGACGCGCTCCCGCACATCTTCGAGGAGTTCTACCGCGCCGACAACGTTCGGACCGAGGCGACGGGCGGGACCGGGCTCGGGCTGTGCATCGTGAGCCAGATCCTCAAGGCCCACGACGGCACCATTCGCGTGGAGAGCCAGGAGGGCAAGGGCACCACCTTTTCGTTCACCCTGCCCGTGGCGAGAGAGGCCTATGCGTAGAAAGGTGCTCCTGAACGCGCCGGCCGGGAACCTGCCCTCGCTGATTGCGGCGGTGGCTGCCGGCGCAGACTCCATCTACATCGGGTTCCGCTCGCCCACCAACCTGCGGAACCTTCCGGGGCTGAACTTCTCCCTCGAAGAGGCCGCCGAGGGCGTCCGCTTCGCCCACAGCCGAAACGTCGAAGTCTACGTCACGGTGAACACCTATCCGCTCGACCCTCAGCTTGCCGCCTGCCTGGAGGCCGTGGATGACGCCGCGGACATCGGCGCCGACGGCGTCATCGCCGCCGACTGGGCGGTGCTCGACCACGCCAAGGCCCGACATCCCCGCCTCGGGCTTCACCTGAGCTGCGTGGCTGGGGCGGCCGATGCCGAGGCCATTCGCTTCTATGCCCAGGCCTTTGGCGTCACCAACGTCATCCTCCCCCGCGTCCTCACCCTCTCCCAGATTGCCGCTCTCCGCGCCCAGACCGATGTCGCCCTGGAGGTCCTGGCCTTTGGAGTCCTCTGCGCCAACTACGATGGCCGCTGCTGCCTGTCGTCGTTCATCACGGGCCGGAGCGCGCACAGTGCCGGGGCGTGCGCCCCGGCGGAGCTCGTCGAGCTGGCCGAGCAGGTCGGGCGCCCGGTCGCCATCTCCGGCGCCTGCCTCACGGCGCGCGCGCTGGGCCGCGAGAGGGACGGGTGTGGGACGTGCTGCCGACGCTACCCGGATGGGATGGTCCTGGAGGCTGGGGCGCAGCCCATCTTCCGCATCGAGGGGCCTCAGACCCTCTCGGCGCAAACCTGGTGCCTGGTGGAGCACCTCGGTGCGCTGGCGCGTGCTGGGGTGGACACCGTGCGGGTGCTGCCGCAACTGAGCCACACGGGGCGCATCGTGAGGCTGTACCGGGAGGTGCTGGACCATTGCAGGGCGTGCTCGGATGCCCTCGGAGAGCTGCGGGCGCTGTCGCCCGAGCAGCTCTGCAACGGCTGGCTTCTTGGAAAGGCGGGGTGGGTATATGAATCGTCCAACTAGCGATGTGATCCGCAGCGTGAGGCGCCTGATCGCGACGGTGAACCGGGACCCCGGCTTCGTCGCCCAGGTCGCGGAGGTCGGCCCCACGACCCTCGTCGTGCGGGCCACGGACACCGGGCGCGCGCTCAGGATCGTGCTCGACGCCCAGGGCGCGCAGGCCCACGCATATGGCGGCGAACCCTTCGACGTCGAGGTCCGCGCCACCGAGCGGGTCCACCAGGCCATCTTCTTCGGCGAGATGGACCCCGACGCCGCCTTCTTCGCCGGAAGAGTCCGCATCAGCGGCTCCATCCTCAAGGCGTTTCGCATCAAGAACAGGTTCCTCGGCCTCCTCCAGCAGCATCTGGCCACCGGCGCCGAGCTCCTCCAGGGGCAGGCCTTGGGCATCGAATGAACAGGGGACCTTGACACAGGAGAGAAGCCCATGGAGCCCGCACTGAAGCGTGTCCTGGTTGTGGACGACGACGAGACGACCCTGGCGCTTGTTCGCGCAACGCTGGACGAGGGCAAGTTCGAGGTTTCCGGAGCCAGCGACGGCATGGCCGGGTTCACGCGCGCCCGCGCCGAGCGGCCCGACCTCATCATCCTCGACGTCCTCATGCCGCGTCAGGTCGGCTTCTACACCCTGCGCGACCTGAAGACCGACCCCGCGACCAGGCACATCCCCGTCGTCATGCTCACCGCCGTCAGCAAGGTCGTCGGCATGCACTACTCCAGCGACGACATCGCCGAGTTCCTCGGCATCGAGCCGAACGTCTTCCTGGAGAAGCCCGTGGACCCGCTGCGTCTGCGCGAGATCGCCGATGAGCTCGTGAGCGCGTCTGAATAGGGGCAGCCCGCCTAGGAGAAGTGAATGAGGCCTATGTTCAGAAAGCTCCTTTGGTTCTTCGGCGTCACCCGGGCCGATGGCGAGAAGGGGCGCATCAGGCTGCGCCGGCGCTTCTACGTCTGGCTCGCCGTCCTTCTCTTCTTCGGCGGGGGCGGCACCTTCTTCTACTTCAGCAGCAAGTCGTGGTTCTGCGCCACCTGCCACGTCATGCGCCCCTACGTCAGATCCTGGCGCGAATCCGTCCACGGCCAGAAGGGCGTCGAGTGCATCGAGTGCCACTTCCCGCCCGGCTTCCGCAGCGGCGTGGCCGCCAAGTTCCGCGCCCTGGCACAGCTCGCCGCCTACATCACCGGCACCTACTCGACGAAGTTCCGCGCGGAGATCGACGATGCCTCCTGCCTCCGCTCCGGCTGCCACGACACGCGGCTCCTCGAGGGCAAGGCCACCTTCAAAGGCGTCCACTTCGACTCCGTCCAGGGTGACGGCCGCGTCCCCAAACAGGTCTGCCTCGGTTGCCACACCGAGCCCGACCGTCTCGCGAAATACGACGACCACGAATTCATGCACAAGAACCACGTGACGGACCACAACGTGGAATGCTTCCACTGCCACTCCGAAATCCGCCACGGGCGCAACCCCGAGCCAGAGCCCTCCGACCCCACCTGCAACCGCTGCCACACGGGCAAGCACGACTACACGGCCCAGCTCTACCGCGGCACCGGCGCACGGGGCGTCAAGGACAAGCCGAGCGCCATGTGGGCCGCAAAGGTCCAGTGCATCGCCTGCCACCAGTTCCCAGGCGGCATCCCCGGCCACGCCCCACGCGCCACCTACGAGGCCGGCGAGAAAGCCTGCGTCGAATGCCACGGCAAGGACGTGGAGGGCATGCTGGCGTCCTGGCGGGAGGACGTTGCGAAGGCGCTGAAGAAGGCGGCCGACGACCTTGCGAAGGCCACGGCGACCGTCCAGGCGCGCCCAAGCCCCCAGGCCGAACAACTCCTGGCCGACGCCCGCCACAACCTCGAGCTGGTCCAGTACGGCAGGGGAGTTCACAACCTCGACTACGCGGTGGCCGTCCTGAGAGCCGTCTCCGCCAACGCCGCAAAGGCCTGCGATGCCAATGGGGAGGGAAAGTGAGCGCCGTGGACCACCTGCGGCCCGAATGCTCATCTCACCGTCGTGGTCCGCCGAGTCGCATGGCGGACCGCGGGAAACGCGCGACCCGACTTGACGCGGAACGGGGTATCTGTAAAATTGTAAGCAGACGATCAAGGGCCGGCACATGGAAGACTGCAAGGAGATTGGGAATGTCCGTTGAGCGTGAAGCCAGCTCAGGAAAGCGCACGGTCGGCCGCACGGGAGCGCCCGCGCGGAAGAAGTCGTGGCAGACCCCCGCCCTGGAGGATGTCTCCGGCAAGGTCATGGCTCAGCCCTACATCCGGTTCACCTGAGAGCCCGCCGCATGCGGTTCGCCGACCACGTGAAGTGGCGCTCCGAGAAGTTCGGGGCCGTCGTCTTCGACACCCTGAACGAGAGGGTCTACGTTACTAACGAGACCGGGAAGGAGATTCTGCGCCTGCTCTCCGAGGGCTGTGAGGCCCCCGCCATCGTCGAAAGCCTGCGGGAAGGCTACGAAGGCGACCCAGGCCAGATCGACCGAGAGGTCAGTGAGTTCCTTGGCGGCTTGCGCTCGGCCGGCTTCTTGGAGACAGCATCGGAGAGAGCGTGATGATGGAGGCTCCCGGGGGCGCCGCGGCCGAGAACTACAGCGCGCCGCTCTTCATCGCCTGGCAGCTTAACTCGGAGTGCAACCTGAACTGCCTCCACTGCTGCGAGGAGGCGGGTGCGGCATTCCCCGACCAGATGAGCCGCGAGCAGATGCTCCGGCTCTGCGGCGAGTTCGCCGAGGCCGACGTCCCCTACGTCGCCCTCTCCGGCGGCGAGCCGCTCCTGTGCCCGCACTTCTGGGACGTCCTGGGCGCGCTTCGCTCCAGCCGCATAAGCGTCAAGATCGAGACGAACGGCGAGTTCATCGGCGACCCCGTGGCCCGCCGCCTGGCGGCCCTGCGCCTGCGCTCGGTGCAGGTCAGCCTGGACGGGGCGAGCGCGCGCTGCCACGAGGCCCTCCGCGAGCACGGCGACTGGCAGCAGGTCATCCACGCCGCCACCCGCCTCAGGGCCGAGGGCGCTAACGTCGAAATCGTCTTCGTCCCCACACGCCTCAACGTCCACGAGGTCGGCCGCGCGGTGGACCTCGCGGCCTCGCTGGGCGCCTACGGCTTCTACACAGGCAAGCTCATGCGCATCGGCCGCGCCGCCCAGAACTGGGGCAAGCTCTGCCCCTCCGATGCGCAGTACGCCGAGTTCTTCGCCACCCTCGACGCCAAGAAGCAGCAGTACGCCGGGCGAATGAAGGTCTATTGCTACCCCTACGACGTCATCGAGGAGCTCCGCTACCGCCTCGAGACCCCGTCCGCCAGCCTGCTGGTTATTCCCAACGGCAAGGTGAAGCTCATCGGGCCGCTGCCGTTCATCTGCGGCGACCTCACGGCGATGCCGCTGGCCGAGGTGTGGGCGCGCTACAAGGCCGCCTGGCGCGACCCGCGGGTCGTCGCCTTCGCACAACGGGTCCTCGCGGCCCCCGAGCTCGTCTCCGAGGCCAACCACTGGATCGAGCTATGAACGCCGCCCTTCTCACGGCGGCTGCCGGCGCACTCCGCTACCGGTTTTTCACCTTCGCCGGCCTCTTCCCCTATCTCTTGGGCGCCGCGGCAGCCTATCGCGCCACGGGCCTCCTCGACGGCCCCATCCTCGTGGGGGGCATGCTGGCCGTCCTGTGCGTCGGCATCGGGATCGAGGGCCTCAACGAGCACTTCGACGCCACGATGGGCGGGGACCGCGTGTTCGCCTCGGCCGAGCGGGTGCGAGTGGGCTGGCCCCTCCCGGTCGGCATCGGCGGCTTCGCGGCCGCGGGCCTGTTCGGGTTGTACCTCACCTGGGCGCGTGGCTGGCCGGTGGCGGCCTTCGCCCTGGCCGGCCTGGGCGCGGCGCTCTCCTATCTGATGCCGCCCCTGCGCCTGACCTATCGCGGCCTCGGAGAAACCGTCATCGCCCTCAGCTACGGCCCCGGCCTCACGCTTGGCGGCTACTGGCTTCAGGCCCGGAGCCTCTCCTGGCAGGCCGCAGCCGCTTCGCTGCTCCCGGGCCTCCTCATCTTTGCCCTCGCCGTAGCCAACGAAATCCCCGACTACTACGGGGACCGCCTGGTCGGCAAGCGAAACATCGCCGTGCGCCTCGGGCGCAAGGGCACGGCCAGGCTCTACGCACTGGCCACTGCGGCATGCTTCGCCTGCCTTGCGGCGGGGGTCACTGGAGGGGCCTACCCGCGGCTGCTCGGGCTCGCGCTTCTCCTTGCCCCGGTGGCCGTGGCCAACGCCGTCGCGGCGCTGCGCTACTACGACTCTCCTCACGCCTACCGTCGCGTCATCCGGGGAGCAATCCTCCTTTACGTACTCCTGAACGCCCTTGCGGCCGTCAGCTATGGGTTGGCCACAGGGCATTGAGAGCATCATGGGCGCATCGGACGGTGGACTTCGAAGCCCACGGTTGCAGGTTCGAGTCCGCGTCGGGGAGCCCACCACCGCCGCGTCAGTGGTGATCTCCGGCTTGACCTTGATCACCTGCCCGTCGCCACAGCGGACGACCATGCCCTCGTGGCCACCGCGGCTGACAAGCCGGTCGTAGGCTTCGAGCAACTCGCGGGCCTCGGAAACCGTCTCGAAGGGCACCGGGCGGCAGAGGCTCCCGCCTGCCATGAGAGCCGCGAGACGTTGGGCACGGCCCGGAAACGGGAGCCGCTGTGCGTCCTCCCCGCCATCGTCGAGGAGGTCGAAGGCACCGAAGCTTATTGACCTCTGCGAAAGTAATGTGCTCCCTGTAGCCCCCGAACGGGGGCGGGCGAGCC
>Ga0194110_10006516_pt1 | contig 13647 bp, 10 predicted proteins | sample TA2Kig1200mmetaG_FD_146192 | JGI IMG/M metagenome (GOLD analysis project Ga0194110, IMG submission 146192) | Freshwater microbial communities from Lake Tanganyika, Tanzania - TA2015032 Kigoma Deep Cast 1200m | ecosystem: Environmental > Aquatic > Freshwater > Lake | place: Tanzania: Lake... | reverse complement strand
GGAGACTACGTGGTGTTGCCCGCGACCCTGGGGGCTTGCTTTGGTCATTGAGCATTCCGGGCTTGGAGATTGTTTGGTGCTTGGCGTTTGGCTCTTGGGATTTCCCGCATTTCGTGAGAAATGCGGGTTAGCCCTTGTCTGGACGGCCTGAAGGCCGCACTACGAACTCGGCCCCCCATCTTGGCATTTCAGCAACACGCCCTTTCCGCTTGGGTGCGAGATGTGGGTAAGCTGTGCAATAGCCGGGCACCCAGGCCAACCCGCGCGCTGCCCGGGATAGCGCTGAGCCCGAACGGCGGGCAAGGAATGGGGGCGTTGGCTGCCGCACAGCGGCGTGGGAATGCCTAAGTCCTGAAATAGCACTGCCTTAGGGCTTCGGCGCAAGCGGGTTGTGCAGTTCCTGTGGACAAGTTGTGGGAACCCTGCCGACAGCGTGCCGCAAAGCGCCCTCCGGCGCCCCGCGGCGAGTGGTTGTGGGTAACTCGCGCGCTCGGACGCCTCGTATTATCCACGGCGCCCGCCGAAAAGCAAGCGGCGGGCGCGCAGGGCGGTCCGGGCCACATCTTCGCAGGCGGCCTCTGGCAGCCAAGACACGCCCAAGCGCTGCTTGGGCGTGCCGGCCTCAGCACCACGCCTGCGAAGACGGCCCAACCCCCGCGCGGCATTTTTTGCGAAAAAACACTTGCAACGCCTGAACAGCTAACTATAATGTAGATGGACGGGGTAGCCGTGCGGGAGACCTCGCGGCATGGAGGTGTTCGCCATGTCCAGGCAAGGATGGCTCACAGGCATTCTGCTCGTCGCGGTGGCGGTGCTCGCCGCGCTCCTGATCGTCGCCAGCCGGTCCCCGGCGGCGCAGGGGCAGGTCAGCGAGGGCCAGACGGACAAGGTGATCGCCATCGCGGCCACCCAGGCCGACGGCACCCTGTTGTACATCATTGACACCACCCGCGAGGTCATCCTGGTCTACGGGTTCCACAGCCCCGGGCCGGCCCGCACGGGCGACATGCGGACCGGCGCCTTCGAGTTCCTCGCCGGCCGCCCGTACCGTTGGGACCTCTTGCTATCGTCCAAGCGCGAGTACGCGCTGCGCGGCGTCCGAACTCTCACTGGCCTCCGGCCGATCGGCCCCGGGAGCTCGGAGGAGGAATACAAGCGCGCGGGGGAGTGAGCGCGCGTTGGCCCGCCCCCGCGGCAGCGGCGCCGCGCGGGCACAGCACTAAGGCAGGTGAGGCGACATGGCTGACGAATATCTTTCCTTCGAGGACGCCCTCAAGTCCCTCCAGATGCAGGAGGCCGAGCTGCGCGCGCTCGTGGCCCAGGGGAAGCTGCGCGCATTCCGCGACGAGAACATGCTGAAGTTCCGGCGGGGCGACGTCGACGGCCTCCGCAGGCAGCGCGAGGGCGCCCGCACCACCCCGGTGCCGATGACCCCAGAGCCCGACACCGCGGTTCCCCAGGTCGTCACCCCGCCCGCCAGCGACGAAGGCCCCACCGACCTCCTCACCGACGAGCCGTTCGAGTTCGACGAGACCGCCGACACGATCGTGGGCGGCGACCTGGGCGGCGGCCCGACGGGCGACGTTGACCTCTCCCTAGAGCCCGGCGGCCCGGCACCCGCCCCCGAGCCGTCCACAAAGGTCCCCACAATCGAGCTCACCGCGCCCGACACCGGGACGGAGGACACCGCGGTGCCCACCCTCGACCTCGGCGAGGGCGCCGGCGCGCCCACGGGCGACACCGAGGTGCCCACGATGGTCCTCGGGCTCGACCAGTACGACGACAGCCAGTCGGCCACCGAGGACGTTGCGACCGAGGAGGTGGCGCTCGATGCCGGCGAGCTCGGCGCGGACACCGAGGAGGCCACGGCGCCACTCCAGGGCGTCGCGCCCGGCGTTGAGGGCGAGGAGCTGCGCGGCGAGGAGCCCGCCCGCGGCACCGCCAGAGGCACCCCGCCCTCAGGCTTCGGCACAGGCGAGGCCCTCTTCGTCCGCGAGCAGGCATCCCCCCTCTACACCGCGATGCACGCCATCGCAGCCTTCATTCTCCTCGTGCCCGGCGCCGTCTTCTTCTACGCCGTCGCCAGCTCCAAGGTGCCAGAGTGGGACTTCCTGAAGTCCATCATGCAATTCTTCTGGGAGCAGTTCGGGGGGTTCCCGCCAGGGATCACCCCGTAGCGCCCCGGTGTGGCCAGTTATCCCCGTGGGCCGGAGCGTTCGCTCCCGGCCGCCGAGTCTGTTCCCCAACCACGTCCCCGTGAAGGAGGTAGAGTGCGCATGACGGGTACACTACGCAAGGTGGGCATGGTGGCGCTCTTCGCGCTCATGTTGGGCTCGCAGGGCTGCAACCTCTGGAAGAAGTACCACGCGCTCAAGCGCAAGTACGACGAGGTGGTGCAGGACCTCGCGGCCAAGGACAGCCAGCTCCTCGCGGCCAACACGCGGATTGACGCGCTTCGCGACGACCTCAAGGCCCTCCAGCAGCTCAACCTGCTGTTCAAGGAGAAGGGCGACGCAGGCGACGAGGCCGCCCGCAAGGCCCTCGAGGAACTCGAGCGAATCAGGAAAAAGCTGGCGGACCTCGGCGACCTCGGCGGCGGCGTCCAGGTCCAGGACAATCTCATCATCATGCCCGACGAATTGCTCTTCGCCACGGGCAGCGACGAGGTCTCCGAGGCCGGCAGAAAGGTCCTCGAGAAGATCGCAGGCAAGTTCAAGGGCGGCGGCGAAATCCTCCAGATCGACGGCCACACCGACGACGTTCGGGTGGCCAGGCCGGAGACGGTGAGGAGGTTCGGCAACAACTGGGGCCTCGCCGCATTCCGCTCCAAGGCCATCCTCGAAGTCCTCGCCAAGGGCGGCATCGCCGAGAACCGCATGTTCATTCGCGCCTTCAGCATGTTCCGCCCCCGCCTGCCCAACACCGACGACGCCGCCCGCTCCAAGAACCGCCGCGTCGAGATTGGCTTCTTCCCGGCCGAGGCCGCCGTGCCAAGGGCGCTCACCCCCAAGCCCGAGGAGCCCAAGCCCGAGCCCGCGAAGCCACCGGAGACGAAGTGACCGCCGCTCCTCTTATCGTCCTCGTCCCTCGTCCTCGTCCCTCGTCCTCGATTCTCTTCCCCTGGGGGAGGGAGAAGAGTCGAGGACGAGGGACGAGGACGAGGACGAGGACGATCGCAAAGCGAAGAAGGCTCTGCCAAGAAAGGAACAGAACGCCGATGACAAGGAAGGCGATTGCGACCCTGCTCGCGCCCATCGCGGCGCTCCTCGCCGCAGGCTGCCTCGTGCCTGCCAGCAAGCTCAAGAGCGTCCAGGCCGAAAACGAGGGCCTCAAGAAGCTCCTCGACGAGAAAGAGAAGGAGATCAACACCCAGCAGGACGCCTTCAGGAAGCGGTTCGAGGACGCCTCGCGCCAGCTCGAGCTCTACAAGAAGCAGGCCAAGGAGCCCAAGCCGGAGACCGAGAAGGCGGTTAAGGCGCTCGACGACGAGCGGAAGAAGTGGGAGGACCAGATTCGCGCCCTCGGCATCGGCTCCGTGCGCGATGGCCGCCTAGTCCTCGAAGGCGAACTGGTCTTCGAGACCGGCAAGACGACCATCAGCAAGAAGGGCGAGGCCGCCCTCGACAAGATCGCCGCCGCCTTCAAGGGCAAGGACGTCATCATCCAGATTGACGGCCACACCGACGCCGTGCCGATCAGGCGGCCAACGTCCGTCCGGGCATACGGCGACAACACGGGCCTCGCCGCCGACCGCGCCCTCGCCGTCTTCCGCTACCTCGTCAGGAAGGGCATCCCCGAAAAGAACATGTTCATCCGCAGCTTCGGCGGCGCCTGGCCCGTGGCCGGCAACGCCACCGAGCCCTCCCGCGCCAAGAACCGCCGAGTCGAAATCCTCTTCGTCCCAGCCTCCCTCGTCCCGCGACACGAGGTGAAGTAGCTCGTGATCTGAACCCCCGGTTCGCGCCCGCTTGACCTGCGAAGCCCAGCGCGGCATGATGACTATGGAGGTGAGAGGAGGCGTCCACGTCGCCCATGGCGATTTTGCCTGCCAGGGTCAGCGCCGGAGGTGCGGCATGAGCGCCATTCGCGAGTCATTGTCCGAGTCGCTGCGGACGCTGTCCGACGATGAAGCGCGCCAGGCGCTCGAGTTCGTCCAAGCCCTGCGACGAGGCCCACGGCTGGCCGAACTCCGCGGCAGACTGGCCGGCAGGCCGGGGTATCGCTTGCCATCGCCCGACCACAAGGGCTTCCCCTCCGTGGCGCCGGCGCCCACCACAGGCGCCCCTGCGTCGGAACTCCTCATCCGGGACCGCCGATGACGGTCTACTACCTCGACTCCAGCGCCTGGGTGAAGCGCTACTGCCAGGAACCCGGCTCCGCCTGGATCGCCGCGTTGTTCGCCCAGAACCCCAACCTGGCTTGCTGCGCCCTGGGCATCGTCGGGGTCACCGCTGCGCTCTCCCGGAAGGCCAAGGCGGGAGAACTCGACGCCGCCGCGTGCGCAGCCAAGCTGGCCCTCGCCGATAGCGACTGGTCCGGCTTCACCGCTCTGGAACTGACCGAAGAGCTCCTCGACACCGGCAAACGAGCTGCTCGTGAGTGAGCCTTACGCGCCGCCGACGCCATCCACCTCGCGGCCACGCTGACTCTGAAGAGAGACGTAGCAGAGTCCGGCGACCGGGTTGTCCTCGTCACATCGGGCCAGGAACTCGAAGGCGCAGCCCTCGCGGAGGGCATCTCAGTCGTGAACCCCGCGGCTGAAGAACTTGTTACGCCCACGAGCTCCTGAGTCACGAGCAAGCGGCAACCCCATCGTGCCCGGACACCCACCACCCAACACCTGCCGCCGTCTTCATCTTGCCCCCGCCTCTCGCCTTCGCTGCCTCCTGCCCTCCTGTTAGTAGTCCCGCCTTCAGGCGGCCTGCATCTGAGGATGCGGGATAGTTGCACTTGAAGACTTGACGCCAAGCCTGTCTCCCTGTCCCCTGTCGAATGGATGGGGCGGACGGGCACTCACGGCAGCCTCAGAATCTCGAGCCCGTCCAGCTTCGGCACGAAGAGCAGCCCGCCGCGAACCACACCCGCCTGCCAGGAGTATGAGCGGCGGTAGCGGGCGAGGCGCTTGGGGGCCAGGGGCTCGGCGATGTCGTAGACCTCCTCGCAGCCATAGTCGCCCAGGATCAGGCGGCTCCCCTCGATCGCCACGTCGCAGGCGAAGTACTGCCAGCCCCGGCGGTCCGTCACGTCGAGCGTCCCGGCCGGGCGGATGGCGCCCGGCTCCCGAACGTCGAAGATGAGGAGATAGGGTGCCGGCGCCTCAAGTGCCGTAGTGACATAGAGATAGCCGCGCGAGAAGGCCAGGCCCGGCGCCCCGTTCCCCCCACCGTCCTTGAGCTCGAGGCTGTGCTTCCTCCCGCCGATCTCCACCGCGTCGGCGCGCAGGTCCGCCGTCACCCTCGGCTTCAGCGGTTCCGAGATGTCCACCGCAGCGATCCGCTTGCCTGTGTAGCCGACGAGGTAGAGCATCTGGCCCGCGCGGAGCACCCTAAATCCTTTGCCATCCTTGAGTTCCGTGGCGGACACGAAGGCCGGCTTGAGTGGGTCGGCGATGTCGTAGACCAGCAGGCGGCAAGGGGCCTTTCCCCGCGGCGATGTGGCCACAAAGGCGTAAGTGTCGGAAACATCGAGACATAAGGCATGGAGCGGCTGGCCCTGAGCGTCGAGGAACTCGCCTACCCTCCTCGGGCGGGCAGCATCCGAGATGTCCACAATCGCAAGTCCATCCTCCTGCGGGAGATACATCGCGTCGCCTCTCCCCCGAATCTTCGCCTTGTAGTTCAGCCACTGCCCGTCCCAGTAGTAGCCCACCGTCTTCGGCTTCGCGGGGTCGGCCACGTTGATGACGTGGATGGTGCCGCCGAAGGTGTGCGCCATAAATGCGTGCTGGTCCTTGAGATACAGCCAATGGCCCTCGGCTGAGACCGGCGCGCCGCCCAGCTTGGCGGGCTTCAGCGGGTCGCTCACGTCGAAGACCCAAAGCCCGTAGTTGTAGTCATTTACGTAGAGTGTGCTGCCCACCAGGCTCAGTTGGCTGTACTCCGTCGGCATCGTGTCCTCATACGTGGCGGCGACCTTCAGGGGCGGCAGCGGCTCTTCGTCCTCAAGCTTGTCGAGCTTCGCCTTTCCCTTATCCTCGGCCGGCACAAGTATATGGGTATCAAGGACATAGAGCCGGCTGCGCTGGTTGCGGGAGACGCCGTGTCCGCTGGCGATGTTGCGTCCGTCGGCCACGAAGGCGTAGCGGCCGGCCAGCGCAATGTCGCGGATGTGCGTACCGCCATCCCCCAGGGCCATCTCCGCGAAGCGCCTCGGCTTCGCCAGGTCGCGGATGTCCCAAAAGCTCAGCCTGAAGCAGCGCCAGTACTTGCTGGTCGAGGCAGGATGCCCGAGGACCAGGCGCTCGTTGTCCATCGCCAACACTCGGCCGTAGGCTGGCGGCCCAGTCTTCTCGAAAAGCTCGGCATTCGGGAGCTCGCCGCGCACGACCGGCTCGGTGGGCGTCTTCCATTGGAGCAGCGCGATGCGGCGACCACCATCGAGGATTGCGGCGGAGAGGCTGTGGTCGGGGCAAAAGGTGAGTTGATAGCCCTCCCGCACCAGCGTCGTCCCCACCGCATGGTCTTCGGGCAGGGTGGGCATCCCCTCCCCCTTCAGCCGTGTCACCGGTATCCTCGCCAACTCCTTCGGTTGCTCAGGGTCATTCAGGTCGAGCACCACGATCTCCTTCGTCGTCGCCGTATAGCCGATCCCATCCGCCCGCAGCCCCGCGAGGAACGACCGTCCCCACTTCGTCCCGTCCCACGGAATCTCCTTCATCTCCCCCTGCGTGGCCAGGGTCTTCAGTTCCCGCACCACGAGCAGCTTCCCCCGCGAACTGCTCAGGTACACCAGGTCGCGCGCCGGCAACGGATAGATGATCGAGGTGAAGTACCACGACGGGATGTATCGCACAATCTTCGGATTGCGCTTGTCCGACGCATCAATCACCGTGGGATACCCCTCCCCCGCATTCACCAGCACCGTATCGCCGAACGCAAACGGCCTCCCCGACCCCGGCACCCCGAAGCCCGTGTAGCACAGCCCCACCTGTTCGAGCTTCGGCACCTCCGCGGCCCAGGCGGCGGCGACGCACCCGAGGACAGACGCGAGCACAATGTGCCTCTGGCTCATTCCTGCCCCTTTGCGGAGGGCGCGCCCGCGCTCCCTCCCGAAGGTTCGCGGCAAGAGTGCGGCCTCAATCGTGGTTCTTCGCTCTGAGCCCCGATGGGGCGTGCTATATCAGCCCAGGGCAACGCCCTGGGGAAGGGGGCGGGGCCCCCATGTTAGCCCTGTAAGGGCGTACTGCCGATGTGCGCCGTAGTACACCCTTTCAGGGCTACCCCTGGTTCTCGGACGGTTGCCAGGGCGTTGCCCTGGGCTGTTATAGTACGCTCCTTCGGAGCTACGGAGCCAGAAGGTTGGCAGCAGTGCCGCGGGTGGCATTTCCTCCGAATGCGCCTGCCCTCACCGCCTGCGGTCGAAGCGCGGGAGGGCGTCGAAGCTCATGGGGTGCTCGCCCTTGCCGAGGGACTGGAAGGAGCCTGTGGTGAGGGGGGCGTAGCGCTTGAGGATGGCCTCGAGGCGGGCCGCGAGGTCGCGGGCCACTTCGCGGTGGTCAGCCGCCAGGTTGGTCAGCTCCTGCGGGTCGGTCGCCAGGTCGTAGAGGTCAACGCGGGGCTTCCAACCCTTAGGGAGCTTGGTCCAGGGGCAGACGTAGTTCCACTTGTGGGTGCGGATGCAGGCGTAGGGGCCAAAGGCAGAGACGGCCTCGCGTCGGCCAGAGGCCCGCCCTTCAACAAGGGGCCAGGCGTTGCGACCGAGACAGCGTTTCGGGCTGGGAATCCCCATCAGCGAGAGGGCCGTGGGCATGATGTCCTGATGCTGGACGAAGCCCTTGACGCGCTTGCCCGCGGCGAGGCGCCTCGGATGGCGCATGAGGAGGGGGAGCTGGGTGCACTGGTTTCGGAGCCGGTCCTGGCCCTTGTGGAGCTCGCCTTGCTCGCCGAGCATGCAGCCGTGGTCGGAGGTGAAGACGAGGAGGGTGTCGCGGTCGTGGCCGCTTTCGCGGAGGGCCTCGAGGAGGTGGCCGACCCAGCGGTCCACGAGCGTGACCTCGCCCGCGTAGGCGGCCAGGCAGTTGTCGAGTTGCCGCCGCGTCATCCCCTCCGTGCGGCCGGGCGGGATGAGGCCATCGAGGATGTCGTCGGGCTTGATCTTCGGGCGGTACTTGCGGGCGTAGTCGAGCGGCGGGTCCCACGGCTCGTGGGGGTCGAAGCACTCGACGTGGACGTAGAAGGGGTTCTTGAGGGTGTAGTTGCGGAGCCAATCGGCGGCGGCGCGCATGGTCTCGGCGACGAGGGTGTCGGCCTCGCCCCGCCAGGCCTTGCGGTTCACCAGGTGTTGGATGACCCAGGCGCGGGGGTCAATGTCGCGGTCGTATGAGGCGCGGCGCAGCTCGCGGCGGACCAGGCTGCTGTCGCGGAGCGCCCAGGGGTCGCCCTCCTGGCCCCGAATCCAGGACCAATGGTCGAAGCCGCGGTGGAAGTTCTTCCCCGGCTTCATCATGTGGTAGACGTCGTTGAAGAAGGCCGAGACGAAGTCGTGCTCGCGGAGGTGCTCGGCCAGGGTCACGTCCTCGTCGAAGAGCGGGTGCCAGCCGTGGAGTTGCACCTGGTCGCCCGCTTGGGGGCGGTAGGCGAAGGGGACGATGTTGCGTCCCGTCATGAGCACGCGGCGTGCGGGGATGGTGGGCAGCCCCTCCGCGAAGGCATCGAGGAAGAGCGCGCTCTCGGACGCCAGCCGGTCCAGGTGGGGCGTCTCGATCCAGAGGTTCCCGTAGCAGCCCAGGTAGTCCCAGCGAAGGGTATCCGCCACGATGACCAGCAGGTTCATCCAGCCGCCCTTTCTCCTCCTCCACGTGGCCTCTCCCCCATTTCCGCCCCATCTTAGCGCTTGACTTGCGTGGGGTCAAAGCCGCCGGTATAGTGTGGCATCGCGTCACCAAGCAAGGAGACCGAGATGAGCGGCGCATCGGTACTGTGTGCCAGGGCGTTGATGGTGTTCGGGCTGGTCGCGCTCCTTCTTCTCGCGCGCGCGGCGGCGCGGGCCGCGGAGGAGGCGAAGAAGGCGAGCCCGTGGGAGAAGGCGATCCAGGGCTTCGAGGCGAAGGACAAAAAGGCCCCGCCGCCCAAGGGCGCCATCCTCTTCGCAGGCAGCTCGAGCATCGTCGGCTGGAACCTGTCCAAGCACTTCCCCGACCTGGTGACGCTCAACCGCGGCTTCGGCGGCTCGCGCATCCCCGACTCCACGGAGTTCGCCGACCGCATCATCATCCCTTGCGCGCCGAAGGCCATCGTCTTCTACGCGGGCGACAACGACGTGGCGGGCGGCAAGGCCCCCGAGCGGGTCGCCGACGACTACAAGGCATTCGTCAAGAAGGTCCACGACGCCTTGCCCGAGACGAAGATCATCTTCATCTCCATCAAGCCCAGCATCGCACGCTGGAAGCTCTGGGACAAGATGCAGGCGGCCAACAAGCTGATTGCGGAGTTCATAGAGACCGACAAGCGGCTTGGCTATGTGGACGTAGGCCCTGCCATGCTCGGCGACGACGGCAAGCCCAAGGCCGAGCTCTTCGTGAAGGACGGCCTCCACCTCAGCGCCGAGGGCTATGAACTGTGGACGAAGCTGGTCCTGCCCCATCTGAAATGACGAATTCGTCCTTGACGTGCTGGCCGCCAGACGCTATCCTGTCGCCCCGGATACTACGGACACGGACAGCCACGGACGGACACGGACGGGCAGGCCCGTTGGTTGGAGCTGCTTGTCCGTGTCTGTCCGTGCGAGTCCGTGCCGTGCTCTTACAAGCCCTCGCGCGATCACGCCAAGGACCCCCGCATGACCACAACGCCAGGCAGGCCGGTTGGTTTCGACAACGAAAAGTACCTGAGGGAGCAATCCGCCGCCATCCTCGAGCGGGTCGCCAGCTTCGGCAACAAGCTTTACCTGGAGTTCGGCGGGAAGCTGCTCTTCGACCTCCACGCGGCACGCGTGCTGCCAGGCTTCGACCCCAACGTGAAGATGCGGCTCCTCCAGAAGCTCCAGGACAAGGCGGACATCCTCCTGTGCATCTACGCGGGAGACATCGAGCGGAAGAAGGTCCGAGCCGACTTCGGCATCACGTACGACGTTGACGCCCTGAAGCTGATTGACGACCTCCGCGACTGGGGGATCGACGTCCGCGCCGTCGTCATCACCCGCTTCGACGCCCAGCCCGCCGCGCGCATCTTCAAGAACAAGCTCGAACGCCGCGGCATACGCGTGTATACCCACCGCGCCACCAAGGGCTACCCAACCGACGTCGAGACCATCGTGAGCGACGAAGGCTACGGCGCGAACGAATACATCGAGACCCAGAAGCCCCTCGTCGTCGTCACCGGCCCAGGCCCGGGCAGCGGCAAGCTCGCCACCTGCCTCTCACAGCTCTACCACGACCATAGGCGCGGCTCCCACTCCGGCTACGCCAAGTTCGAGACCTTCCCCATCTGGAACCTCCCGCTCAAGCACCCCATCAACGTGGCCTACGAGGCGGCGACCGCCGACATCCGCGACTTCAACCTCATTGACCCCTTCCACCTCGACGCCTACGGCGTGGCGGCCATAAACTACAACCGCGACGTCGAGATCTTCCCCGTCCTCAAGCGCATCCTCGCCCGCATCATGGGCGACGAGGCGGTCTACAAGTCCCCCACCGACATGGGCGTGAACCGCGCGGGCTTCGCCATCACCGACGACGCGGCGGTGCGCGCCGCCGCCACCCAGGAGATCATCCGCCGCTTCTTCCGCTACTCCTGCGAATACGCGATGGGCCTCACGGACCACGAGACCGTGCAGCGGGTGGAATTGCTGATGGAGGAGCTGAACGTCGTGCCCACCAGTCGCCGCGTAGTCGAGCCGGCCCGCCAGGCTGCCGCCGAAGCCCAGGCCAGCGGCAAGGGCAACAAGGGCATCTTCTGCGGAGCCGCCATCGAGCTCCCCGACGGCTCCATCGTCACCGGCAAGAACTCACCCCTCCTCCACGCCACCTCCGCCCTCGTCCTCAACGCCATCAAGCGCCTGGCCGAGATCCCCGACCGCCTCCACCTCCTCTCCCCCAGCATCATCGAGTCGATCGCCAACCTCAAGGAGAGCATCCTCGCGGCGAAGACCGTGAGCCTGAACCTCGACGAGGCCCTTATCGCCCTCAGCATCAGCGCCACCGCCAACCCCACCGCTCAGCTCGCCATGGAGAAGCTCAAGGAGCTTCAGGGCTGCGAAGTCCACCTCACCCACATCCCCAGCCCCGGCGACGAGGCCGGCCTCAAGCGCCTCGGCGTCAACCTCACCGCCGAGCCGAACTTCCCGAGCAAGGACCTGTTTCAGGCATGACGCGTGACCCGTGACGCCGAAGACGACAGGGGAATCGGGACGAAGGACTGGAGAGGACACACAAGGGCATGGCCACAGAGCGTACAATGTACACCAGACCCCTGGGGCAGCCAAGAACTAGGGCCGAAGACTCTGCCGTCCTGTCCTAAGTTCCTCCGCAATCGCCTTTTGGATGCGCTCCACATCCGGCTTGATGGATTCTCTGATCGCTGGAACAAGCGGAGAACACTGAGGTGCCAGCCCGCCCACCCGAAGGCGGTCCTGCTCCAGCTCTTCAAGGACGTGAAGGTAGTCAAGAAAATCCTGTACGCAGAGCAACCTTTGTGTTAAGGAAGGCTTGACTCTCTCCGAATAGAGGCTGGCAATACGCCTGTGAAGGCCCTGCACTGAGATCGGCGTGTCGAGCATGACCGCCTCAATGTATGGGTAGCGACCAACAAGGCTTGTTACGAGGTACAACCCGAAGGCTGTCACCCGCAAGTGTGACCAGACTGAAGGTTCTGGCGTTAAGGGTACATACGGTTCCAGTAGACCCCAATGAACAAGGTCCTTGAGCGTGTCTTGCTCAACGCCTGGAGGGATGCCGAGTTTGTGCATAAACTCCTTCACTTCAGGAACTTGAACGTAGCCTTCCCCCACAGGGCCCTCAAGCCGTGCTCTGTCTCCCAACCATCTAAGGAGATAGGAAGTACCAAGGTAGGAAAGTGAGCCAGCTCCACACCGAACCGGGCTGAACACGTTTGGAATCAAGGAGCGCGCGGCCCTGTAGTAGAAGTAACTGCCGAAGGCAACTGACTTGAACACTTGATGGAATGTCAGCCTGTATTGGCGCCCTTCGGCAAACGCCCTAAGGTACTCTTCGACGTGGGTGTGGCCTGACCTTAGGAACTCAAGGAAGATGTCTAACGCCCTGCGGACGCTGCCGTTTGAGAGGCATTCGTAGAAGACGGTGATCTCCTCCTCCTCAAAGAATGCACTCTTGCAGCACTCGAGGTACTTCTGGAGATGACGAGCCTCGGGAACGAAGGTGCCGAGGTATGCCGAGGCCCGCGGGAATTCCTGCCTTGCGGCAAGGGTCATTGCGTATTCAAGCCTCTTGGAAAGAACGTCTCTGGACCGTGGAGCTGGGATGTGGAAGACCACGTCTTGGTACGCTGACAGGGGCCCTCCGCCCCGAACGCCGAAGTACCAGTACCACTCCTCCCGAAGCGCGCAGACCACCAGACACCTTAGGTCTGCCTCTAATGTACGAGAGAACAGGTAGACTGCTTTCTGGTAAGGTGGTTCGCACTGGTCAGCATTGTCCAAGATCAGGCAGACCCGCTGGTGATATCTATCCCGAATCACCTTTACCGCTCCGACTATGAAAGCCCTATCATCGTCCCTATGGCGAGCCAGGAAAGCAACCCGCAGCCTTTCGAACTCCTTCTCGTCAGTTTGTCTCAGTGTTCCCTCCGGGCCTCTTAGGAATCTCTGGTAATCGGACCAGAACATCTGCTGCAAGGCGGCACTTGAGCTGAAGTCATACGTAGAAAGCTCTCCATCCCCCGGCACGGGTTTCCCATCGAGCGCCTCAACTTGTTCCCTGATGCGGCGGTATATTAGCTCAGGCAACTTCTCGGGATCCAGGCCAGGTGTCCGGAAATCGACGTAGAAGGCGCAAGTCTGCTGCATGCCTTCGCGCAAGTCCCGCGTCAAGTTGAAGAACCTCCTGAGGAACATGGTCTTTCCGACCCCGATCCCCCCGACAATAAGGACAGTGTGGGGCTTGTTGTCTATGGTCAAACATTCCTGAAGATCCGCCTGGAATCTCTCAAAGGCATTCCTTGAAGACACCGTCACCACGTTCCGCACAAAGGCTGGGGGCCTGTCGAGCAGCAATGCCTCAAACTGCTCCTCTCTCAGCTTGGTCTCGCCGGGGAGGACATAGCAGTTCCACAAAACGTCCGGGGAATCTTCCCTGCTGACATCAGCGAAGATATGTCGTAAAAGGGGAGAGTGTAGCATCATTACAGAGTCAGTTCCACATGCAACAGGCCCTCGCGCGGTGAAGAAGGCCGATGGTCTGGGTTCGGCCGTCGGCCTGGGCGTCGCGTTGCATGTCGAGGGCGATGCGGCCAT
>Ga0194110_10006510_pt1 | contig 13653 bp, 10 predicted proteins | sample TA2Kig1200mmetaG_FD_146192 | JGI IMG/M metagenome (GOLD analysis project Ga0194110, IMG submission 146192) | Freshwater microbial communities from Lake Tanganyika, Tanzania - TA2015032 Kigoma Deep Cast 1200m | ecosystem: Environmental > Aquatic > Freshwater > Lake | place: Tanzania: Lake... | reverse complement strand
TGCAAGCCTTGGTCGAGTTGCAAATGCTGCAGAAGGTAGGCCAGGGGAAGCAGACCCGCTACGTCCCGCTTTCTCAGGAAACGTGAGGTAATGCAAGGGTAATGCAGAGGTAATGAATCAGGTGAGAGAGTAGGCTTTCAAACCATGTGCCAATGGGAGTTGTTGGAACAGGTCAATGACGGCTATCGCTTCCAGGCCGCTTGTCCAGCGCTGGGTGCAGAGGAAGGTGCAGTCGTTAGCCTGGACAGAACAGAGACTTGCAGGCCCTGAATCTTCTGGAAACTGAGGAGCAGTTATATGCCCAAGATAGACATTACCCGCACCGAACTGGTCTGGCCCTGGCCTCTCCGGCCCTTCTTGCTATTGCCAGGCGGTGTAAAAGGTGATATAATCCTCTGGTAGAGAAAACCTCTCCGGTTCCCTGTCGCCCCCAGGAAGGCCGGCCGACATCTACCACCACAGCCGCCCTTTCTGCAAGAGGCAGGAGGGCGGCTTTTTGCTTGGTAGGGTGGTGTGGCGCAGCCGGGCGGGAAGCAGCGGCTGAGATAATCCTTTGTCCTTCTCGCCAGGAGAACTATTCAGTAGATTGTCCTTTTCCGGGGATAATGGGGCCATAGCTGCGCCAAACGTATGGTCCATCCCGCTGCAGTGCGACCTCGCCAGCCTGCAAGCCCAGGCGGCGAAAGAGAAGCAGGTCAATCGGCGTGTGGAACTGAACCTGGATATCAAGCGACTATAAGCGGGACTCGCTGCTGTCGCAGAGAAACTCAGGGTGGAGGTTGCCCAATGAGGAACCAAAGACAGACCATCCGAAAGATTGTAAGCTTCCTCAACAATGCCGAAGAAGACGGGGGCTTCTGGCTACCCAACATCCAGCGCCCCTTTGTCTGGAGCGAGGAGCAGATTTACCGGCTTTTCGACTCCATCCTGCGCGAGTACCCGATCAGCACGCTGCTGGTGTGGAAGACTACGAGCGAGATTCGTCGGCGCAAGTTCATCGAGAATTGGAAAGAGACCATTCGCCTCAGCGATTTCTATGTACCACAAGACAACAAGAAGAAATGCCTCATCCTAGATGGCCAGCAGCGCCTGCAAAGTCTGTTTATTGGCCTGTGCGGCAGCTTTGAAGGCAAGGAGCTCTATTTGGACATTCTCAGCGGCGAGGTTTCTGCGCCGGATGACGTGAAATACAAATTCAAGTTTCTTGATCCGGCGACAGCCGTCTTTCCCTGGGTGAAATTCAAGGACCTGGTCTTTACCACGAAGAAGAAGCGCGAAGTGCTTGACGGGATTAAAGCTAGCGCTGGCCGCCCTCTCACTGACGCGGAGCTAAACAAACTAGATGACCACATCGATTTGGTTGACCGGACGTTCAAGATGGACGAAGCGGTAACTTATCAGGAGTTAGATAGCATTGATGACCAAAATCTCTACACCGAGGACGATGTGGTGGAGGTTTTCATCCGCGCTAATTCGGGTGGGACGAAGCTGGAAAAGTCGGATCTGCTCTTCTCGCTGCTCAGCGCGAGTTGGGAAGTGGCGGACGAAAAGATGGAAGACCTGCTTGAGTCGCTGAATAGGCATGGCTTTGACTTCGACCGCGATTTCGTCTTGAAGACTTGCCTCGTGCTGCTGGAACAGGGCGCGCGGTATGAGGTGCAGAAATTCCGCAAGGCAGGAGTTCTCGACGATATCGAGGCAAAGTGGGACGACATCGCAAAGGCCATCCAGGATGTTCTGGATTTCGTGCGCGGCAAGACTTTCATTCAGTGTGACAAAGCAATGCCAACCTATCTGGTGTTGATCCCGCTAGTCTATCTGCGCTATCGCTTCCCTGATGCTTGGAAGAAGGCCAGGGATTTGGACACTTACATCCTGCGCTGCTCGCTCGCTGGTGCGTTTGGCGGTGTGCCTGACAACCTCCTTGATGCGCTGGTTAAGAAGCTGACTGAATTGGAGGAGTTAAGCGTCGATGAAGTGTTTGGCGTTATCCGTTCTCAAGGCCGCAGCCTGGAGCTGACCGAGGATCGCTTTTGGCAGATGGGTTATGGCTCGAACACCATCCATCTGCTGTTCAATCTCTGGTATCGCGACTTCAACCACACACCCGCCTACGACAACAACCTGCCGCAGGTCGATCACATCTTCCCGCAAAGCGCGCTCCGCAAAGTGAAGGTGGAAAATCCAAAAACGGGCCGCATGGACCTTTTGAAGTATCACGAAGCCGAACGTAATCAACTTGCCAACTGCATGCTGCTCAGCCGGGAGGAAAACGGTGCCGGCGGCAAGCGCGACACACTGCCCGAAGAGTGGTTTGCCGGAAAAGATCAGGACTACCTCGACAAACATTTGATCCCGGCTGATCCTGACCTGTGGAAGATCGACCGCTTCGAGGACTTTATTGAAGAACGTCGGAAACTGATACGCGAACGATTCAAGTCCCTGCTGATCTCGGTCGCGACAGCAAAGGCACTCTGAAGGGAAAATGGCACCTAGTTATGGGCAGCGAGGGCGGTCGCCCGCCCCACCGCTAATCTAGCACGGCTACCCGGCTGTCAGGCGGCCAGGCGGCAGGATGGCGGTAGGCCGGCTGGGGCCGGAGAGGGCATGTAGGCGGTTTCAAGGAGAAAGAAGATGCCAACAATAGACTGGACGAAATTCCTGTCAGATAACTTTGCTGCTATTACTGGTTTGCTGGGTGTCATAATCGGAGCAGCCGGCGCCTTCCTTGCGCAATCTCGTCTACAGGCGACACAACGAAAGTGGGCATTAGACGACCAAAAACGCTTGTGGAAGAGAGAGCGATTGATGGACTTGAGGATGGAGATCGGCAGGACGGTAAACTGGATAGCGCACGATACTGCCATGTGGAATATGGAAGAGTCGATAAAAGATTCTGTAAAGCGGCAGGCTGAGGGGTTTCTACAGCAATTCAAAGACAAGGGAATCGTCTTAACCGACGAGATGTGGGGAGTAGTACAAGCGTTTTTCAAAGAGCGAAGGGAAGAGGCGCTAAAACCTATTCTGAGCGAGCACTTGAGAGTAGCACAGGAGTATTGGCGCTCGGCACGTCATGAACTGCTCTGGATGGTGGATGATGAAGAACTATTCAAATCACTTATGAGGATGTGGGAACTGCCATGGCCTAACCGTGTTGAGCCAGAAAAGCGCAAGGAGGCTATTGATAGATGGAAGGAGGCTACAGTGCCAATCTTCCATCGTATTGACCAACTAATAAAAGAAACCTATGAATAATCTCTGCGCTTCAGGAGCAACACCATAGGAGGTATGACCATGAAGCTATTTGATGATGTAGTTCGCACCTATCAGGGGCCAAGCCTATACGCCGAGCCAGCTTTCGCGTACTTGAACTGCTCAGCAAGACCTGCTGCAGCGAATATCCGGCAGACCCTGGAGGTTTGGTTCTCGCGATATCCGGAATCAGAGCAGAGCGAGTTTCAGACGCGATTTCGCTCCAATGATGATGTAAACCATCACTCAGCCTTCTTCGAGCTTTTGCTCCACGAGTTGCTCTTACAGATGAATTGTCATGTACAGATACATCCCAGCTCACTTTGTAACAGTACAACAAAACGCCCAGATTTCCTGATCACATCTCCCACAGGCTCTCAATTCTATATAGAGGCAGTTGTCGCTACGGGCATATCTGCAGACGAAAGAGCAGCCCGCGCCAGAATGAATGACGTGTACGACGCACTTAATCGGCTGGATTCCCCTAACTTCTTCATTGGACTGGACATTGCAGGTGTACCCTCTACACCGCCGCGCGCTCGGCAAATGAGGGCTTTTCTCAAAGTACGGCTTGACAAGCTAAACCCTGATGAAGTAGGTGAACTCTGGAAAACTGGCGGCATCAAAGCAGTTCCGCATTGGCACTATGGGCACGACGGATGGATAATCGACTTCTATCCGATTCCCAAGTCGCCCAGTATGAGGGGGAGGCCCGGTGTACGCCCGATTGGGACACAATCCTTTGAACCGAAGTTTGTAGACGCCAGCACTCCCATTAAGGACACAATTGTCGGCAAAGCTGGACGGTATGGCGATCTTGATCTGCCATATGTCATTGCTGTCAACTCTCTGGATGAGAACTCCGTAGATCGAATCGACGTGATGGATGCTCTTTTTGGTAAAGAGACTTACGTTGTAGCATTTGGGCCCTCCGGCGCAATCGGTGAACCAAAGATTGAGCGAGAACTCAATGGGGTATGGACGAGCAAATCTGGTCCAACATACACGCGCGTCAGTGCAGTCCTTCTCGCCATTCGGGCGATGCCATGGACAATAGGTTCTGCAGGTGTTCTTCTCATTCATAACCCTTGGGCTCAACGACCTTACGATTCCGAGTTGACTCAACTGCCTCAGGGCGTTCCTCAAGAGGGGCGCATACGGTGGCAAGACGGACTATCTTTGGGCAAGGCTCTTGGAATCTCTCCAGGATGGCCATTTGTGTAAAGTAGATTGTTTGTGAAGACTGCTGCCGAAAACACGCCTGGAGCCGGCTGAGCTATCGAGCTCGGCTGCGAAGGTGGTTGGGTCTGCCAGTGTGGTGCCCCCGGCGAGTTCTCACCCGTGCCGCGCGGCGGCTCACGCGCCAGCCGGTACGGTCAGCGGGGCGGTCGCCTGCCCCGCCGCTGATCTAGCACGGCTATCCGGTTGTCAGGCGGCCAGGCGGCTGGATGGCAGTAGGCCGGCTGGGGCCGGAGAAGGCGGGCCTGGGCAAGTCCGTAATTCGTCCCTTTTGGGGATGTCAGGCGGGAAGTTTACCGCATAGGTACGAGTTGGGCAGCATACCGCACGGCGGAGGTATGGCGTATGGCTACAAAAACAAAATCTCCTTGTTGCGAATGCAGCAAACCTACTGCTCGGTTACACCCTATTCTTGGTATTCCCCTGTGTGCGGAATGTCAACGTAATCTTCGCGACAAATATCGATATATAACTAAAACCCGAGCGATAACCGAATATCGCTTGAAACCTGCTGATTTGGAAAACCTCCGTGCACATAAAGTTGACAACCCTCATTATAAGACAGCTGCGCCAATGCAGTTGTATTTGCTTAGTCAAATACAAGCGCTTTCACGTCATAAGTGGGGGACCACAGAACCTTACCTCGTTACCCTAGTTGGTTTTCCTGATGAATATCTTGCGTGGCTGCTTGAAGACTTGGAGAGATTAAAGCATCTTTCCGCCGAACAATTTCAGCACTTAATCGCTGACCGCTTAGAACATATGGGGCTCAATGTGCAATTGGTCGGCCATTGTTACCGGAAAGACGGAGGAGTAGATATCATTGCTTACCCCCAAAAATATGCCGTTCCCTTTCTACTTGCTGTTCAATGTAAACATCATGGTACAAATGGCAAAACAGTGGTTGGTGATGTTCGAGATTTTTATGGGGTAATTACTTCCCGAAATTTACCTTTTCACTTGGGGATGATAGTTACAAATACGACCTTTACTCCAGATGCGATTTGGTTTGCAGAGAACAACAAAACGTTGTTAAGACTTCGAGACAATAAAGACCTGTGTCGCTGGTTAAAAAATGATTTCGTAAATGAATATGAGTGGCGAGAGATTCCTAGTGAAATTGAGCTCGCACCCGGCGTCCGTATAACCATTCCTAAACCGAAACTTTGGCTTCCTGGTAAATAGCTGTGCTGTGAAAGAACTTGTGTGCTGCCCAACAAGCAGTTGGCGTGTCCTGAAAGCTATCGTCTGCTAACCGGTGCGAGTCCCGTTGTGATAACTACCAGGAGGCCACATAGCAGGCGTCCAGTGTATTCGGGTGACTGGGTGTGCGGAAGATCGCCCGTTTATGGTCGGTGAGGCAGTTGCTCGCCTCACCGCTGATACCTGAGATCGTACTTTCAACAGAAAGGAGTATCCAAGCTATGACACTTAAAATGCTGGAAAATCTCTCAAGGGCTCTAACTGTTCAAGACATTATGACACCTCTGGCAGTTCTTGAGCGAGCAGACTCCTATGACGAGGCACAACCACTGCATTCTCAATACGACGTGGTTCCGTATCCGAAGGCAGGTCCCATATCCGGTTTCTTTAGGAGAGGGACGAAGGAGCTCCAAGAGATCACTGCTCGCTTATTGTTGAGTAATGGGACAAGCATCCTTGAGCTTCCCTACCTTCTAAGCCAAAACCGTTTTTACTTTGTCATCTCTGGAAACACAATAGTTGGCTACCTGCACTACTCAGATCTGAACAGCACCATTGCGAAAATCCCTTTCTTCACAATTTTGCAAACAGTCGAGAGGGTTATGTGGGAGCACATCCAGTTCCAAATCGTAGAGGAGGATTTGCATAAAGTATTTCCCGACGAAGCAAGGCGTTCAGTAAAGAAGAGGACAAAGAATCGAAGCAATAACATTGACATAGGCTGGGTAGGTGTTTTTTCGTTCCCCTACATCTTGAAACTAGCAAGATTCTACGGTCACACTCAGATTTCTGACGCCCAGATATTACTTCTTAAAGAGATTCGGAATCGAGTTTCTCACTCCGATTTGAACTTGATAACTAAGTACGATGATATCCAAATGTTGATTGATGTTTACCAGCTTTCAGAATCCTTGATTAAATCTGCCTAGTTATGATCGGCGGGGCAGTCATCCGCCACACCGCTAATCTGGCATAACTATCCGGTTGTCAGGCGGCCAGGCGGCTGGATGGCAGTAGCCCGGCTGGGGGCGGAGAAGGTTGCTTAGCAAGACCGTGATTCATCCCTTGCAGGGGTGTCAGGCGGAAATTTAATGTATAATCCTGAGTTAGGACGGATGCTCGCTCCGCTGTACTCCGCTTCACGCCTGTCCTAACGGAGCGCGGAAAGGTCGGTCCCACAGATGCCGAAACGAAGCAACGAGTTCCAAAAGCTCGTGTACCTGGTGCGAGTGAACCTTGCTGCGGGCGCGACAGTGACGGAATCAAAGATGCTTGTGGACCGAGTGACACGGCGGAAGCGGGAAGTCGACATTTGCATTGAGGGTGCAGTCGGCGGACATCCGGTGAAAATCTGCATTGAGTGTCGCGATCACGCGCGTCCGGCCGATGTAACCTGGATCGACGCGATGAAAGCTAAACATGAGCGCCTACCCACTAATGCTCTAATCCTGGCATCGCGAACCGGATTCACGAGTGAGGCTCAAGAGGTCGCGCACCGGTACGGGATCGAGGCGATTTCTCTTCAAGAGGTTGACCGGATGGACTTTCCTGCCTTATTGGACGCGAAAAGCACTCTCTGGACCAAGTCGGTAACCGTAACCCCGCAGAAGGTAGTCGTTCGCGTCGTCTCGACGCCTCCCCTCCCCGCCGAGAACGTGGCTGTCATGCCTGACAACTTGGTCTACGCATCCGATGGCAGTGAACTTGGCCCTATTGTTGAGTTCGTTCACCTGCTACTGAAGTTGCCATACACGCAGCGATATCTCCTCTCTGAGGCTAAGCAAGAGCACGTTTGGTGTGAGCTTAGGTGGGAGCCGCCGCGCGATCACCTTGGTAATCCGCTCTTCCTAAAGAAACTCGAACCGGAGACCCTTCGGGAGATCCAGTATATCGAGGTTCGAGGTCATTGCGAGTTTACGATCAGTGAATTTGGGCTGCGACGCGGCACCCTGGGAGATATTAAGCTAGCTTGGGGCAATACCGCAATATTCGGACAAGAAGCGATGGTCGTCGCGACCCGAGATGCTAAGGGTCTCGAGAAGCTCTCCCTCCACATCGCCGGGCAACCACCCCTGACGCGTGGCGTTATGCCGTCTTGAATAGGATGATTCATGCCTTTAGCCGAATCCGACACCAGAGCCAAACTTATTGACCCGGCCATCCATCAACGCGGGTGGACGGAAGACCTCATCCGCCGTGAGGAAACCGCTGGCGCCATCGAGATCGGTGCGGGCGGCCCGCGCCGCCGTCTCAAGGGGCGCGTGGATTACATTCTGCGCGTCAAGGTCACTCTGGAAAGCCAGCCAGTGGCCGTCGCCCTGATCGAGGCCAAGGCCGAGCACCTGCCGCCCACCCACGGCCTGGAACAGGCCAAGCTCTACGCCGCCTGCAAGCGACTCAACGTGCCTTTTGTCTTCGCCAGCAACGGCCATCTATTCGTCGAGTATGACCGCTTCACCGGCCTAACCTCTCAGCCGCGCCCGCTCGCTGATTTCCCCGCGCCCGCCGACCTGCGCCGCCGTTACGAGGCAGGGATGGGGTTCAAGCTAGATTCCGCCCCCGCCCGCCCACTGCTCGCCCGCTACGCCGGCGGCGAGGCCACCCGCCGCTACTACCAGGACGCCGCCATCCGCGCCGTGCTGGAAAAACTTGCCCGCGGCGAAAAGCGCGCCCTGCTCTCACTGGCCACCGGCTCCGGCAAGACCTTTATCGCCGTCAACCTGCTCAAGCGCATCGCCGATGCCGGCCAACTGCGCCGCGCCATGTTCGTCTGCGACCGCGACGAACTGCGCGCCCAGGGGCTGGCCGCCTTCCAGAACGTCTTTGGCAACGACGCCGCCCCCGTCTCCAGCGGCAACCCGCAGAAGAACGCCCGCATCCTCGTCGCCACTTACCAGACGCTCGACGTGGACCGTGACGAGGCCGACGCCAACTTCTTGCTGACCAACTATCCCGAGAACTATTTCAGCCACATCATCATTGACGAGTGCCACCGCTCGGCCTGGGGCAAGTGGTCGCAGGTGCTCACCCGCAACCCCGCTGCCGTGCAGATCGGCCTCACCGCCACCCCGCGCCAGCTCCGCATCACGGACGACAGCCCTGAGGCCCGCGTCGACGCCCAAGTCACCGCCGACAACTATCGCTGGTTCGGCGAGCCGGCCTATGAATACGACATGGCCCAGGGTATCGAGGACGGCTACCTGGCCGCCTGCGAGATCCACCGCTTTGACCTGTTCCACGACAACAAGGCCGCTAACGAGCGCGAAAGCGGCGTCGCCCGCACCGACCTGGCAGGCAAGACCCTCACCGATGCCGACACCGGCAAAGCAGTGGCCATCGCCGAGACCCGCGAGCACTATGACGCCTCTAGCCTGGAAGACCGTCTGCTCATGCCCGAGCGCGTGGCCGCCATGTGCCAGAACCTCTTTGACCAGTTCCTCGCCACGGGCGGGCCGGAGCAAAAGACCATTGTGTTCTGCGCCCGCGACCGCCACGCCGACGAGGTGGCCGCCGCGCTGAACAATCTCTACGCCGGTTGGTGCGCACAGAACAATCGCCCGCGCACCGAACCATACGCCTTCAAGTGCACCGCCGCCTCGGGCGGCAGCGAATACCTGGCCGACCTGCGGGGGGCCTCCCGTCGCTACTTTGTCGCCACCACCGTAGAACTGCTGACCACCGGCGTGGACGTGCCCTGCGTGCGCAACATTGTCTTCTTCAGGTATGTCCGCTCGCCCATCGCCTTCTACCAGATGGTCGGCCGCGGCACGCGGCTCTATGCGCCCGACGGCAAGCTGATGTTCCGCGTCTACGACTACACCGACGCCACGCGGCTCTTTGGCGAAGAATTCATCACCACGCACCGTCCGCCGCGCGAAAGGAAGCCCGGCCCCGAACTGCCAGAGCCGCTCGAGCGCATTATCCGCGTGGAAGGCTTTGACGTGCGCGTGACCGACGCCGGCCGCTACATCGTCACCGAGGTGGACGGCCAGGCCATGCCCGTGACCGTGGAGGAATATAAGGAGCGCCTGGCCGAGCGGCTGGTGGCCGCCGCGCCCACGCTGAGCGAATTCCGCCGATTCTGGGTGACTCCGGCCGAGCGCCGCAAGCTGCTGGCGGGGCTGCCCGACGCTGGTCGCTCCGCCTTGCTGGTGCGCGACCTGGAGGAGATGGGGGACTTTGACCTCTACGACGTGCTGGCCGAGTTGGGCTACGGCCTGGCCCCCAAGACCCGCGTCGAGCGCGCCGACGCCTTTGCCTACAAGCATGCCGCCTGGCTGGGCGGAATGCCGCCAAACACGGCGGGTGTGCTGCGTGCCCTAGCCAGGCAGTTCGCCCTGGCCGGCACCGAGGGGCTGGAGAACCCGGCCGTCTTTCAGACGCCGCAGGTGACCCAGGCTGGCGGGCTGGACGCGCTAAAGGCACTGGGTAAACCGGCCGAGGTGCTGATGGAGACCAAGAAGAGGATGTTTGCGGCATGAGTGAGACGACGAAACACACGAAAGACACGAAAAGGAGACTGCCACCCGGCTGGCGGTGGGTCAGGATGGGGGAGGTCATCACCGAGGCACTACCAGGGTTTGCCATTGGTGAGCGTGATCCGCAAGGTGTCATCCAATTGCGGATGAATAACGTGGATACCCGTGGACGTTTAATCTGGAACGAGTTTATCCGTGTGCCGGCGGATGAAGAAACAGTAGCCAAGTACCGCTTATTGCCTGGCGATGTGATGTTCAACAATACCAATAGCACTGAATTGGTTGGGAAAAGCGCGATCTTCACGGGACACGCCGAGCAGATTGTCTACAGCAACCACTTTACACGTCTTCGAACCAGAAATGAGCAACTGGATCCGGGTTTTCTTGCTGCCTGGCTTCTGCACCAATGGCAAAGAAAGGTTTTCGAGAACCTATGCAATCGCTGGATTGGTCAAAGTGCGGTCAAGAGCGACAAACTGCTTGCCCTTGAACTACCCCTCCCACCATTGGCCGAGCAGCGGCGCATCGCAGCGGTGTTGAACGAGCGCATGGCAGCGGTGGAGCGGGCGCGGGCCGCCGCCCAGGCCCAACTTGACGATGCTAAAACCCTCTCCGCCGCCTGCCTGCGGCAGGCCCTTCCCCGGTCGGGCCAGGACCTGCCGGCCGGATGGCGGTGGGCAAGGTTGGGGGAGGTGTGTGAGGACCAAACAGGCACCAGGGATCCCCGAGTTGAACCGGGCAAGACCTTCCGCTATGTTGATATTTCCTGTGTTGATAATTTGCAGAAGCGCATAATCGAAGCCAGAAACCTTCAAGGAAATGATGCTCCAAGCCGAGCACGCCAGGTTATCCGTAAAAATGATGTTCTTGTTGCTACGACTCGTCCGAACTTGAACGCGGTTGCAAAGGTCCCACCCGAACTCGATGATGAGATATGCAGCACTGGTTTTTGCGTTTTGCGTGCGAGAGCAGGCTTGTTTCCAGACTATCTCTTCGCATTTGTCAGGCACGAGGCTTTTGTCAGTGCCTTAAGTGACTTGGTGAAGGGGGCGTTGTACCCCGCAGTCACGGACGGCCAAGTTAAAGCCCAAAGTATCGCCCTCCCGCCGCTGGCGGAGCAGCAGCGCATCGCGGCGGAGTTGAACGCGCAGATGGCGGCGGTGGAGAAGTTGCGGGCGGGACTGGAGGCGCAACTGAATGACATCAACGCCCTGCCGGCGGCCCTGCTGCGCCAGGCATTCAACGGAGAACTTTGATATGGCACGCGGTCGAACGAAGAGCGACAGTGGGAACGGCCGGCGGCTGACCACGCAATCTGCGGTCAACGCCGCGGTCAAATCCATCTGCGATATCATGCGCCGCTCCAACTGCGCCGGCGCGCTGCAATACGTGCCGGAACTGACCTGGTTGCTCTTCCTGCGCATCCTTGACGAGCGCGAGACGCGCGAGGCCGAGGCTGCCGAGGCGGTGGGCGCGGAGTTCACGCCCTCGCTGGAAGCGCCCTACCGCTGGCAGGACTGGGCCGCGCTGGGCGGGGTCAAGCGGACGGAACTGCAAAATGGCGCGCTGGGAGCCTTTTTCGGCTTCGTCAATGGCGAACTGCTGCCCTACTTGCGCGGCCTGCGTGAACGGCCCAACGCAGCCCCGCGCCAGAAGGTCATCAGCGAAATCCTCTCCGGCGTGGAGCGCGTGCGCATTGACACTGAGCGCAATATGCTCGACGTGCTGGACAAGGTACACGAAATCACCGCCGAGGCGATTGATCCCACGCACGTCTTCCTGCTCTCGCAGGTCTATGAGGGGCTGTTGCTCAAGATGGGCGAAAAGGGCAACGACGGCGGTCAGTTCTTCACCCCGCGCGAGGTCATCCGGGCCATGGTGCGGGCTATTGATCCTCGGTCCGGCGAGACGGTGTACGACCCCGGCTGCGGCACCGGCGGCTTCTTGATCGAGTCGTTCAAGCACATGCGCGAGCAGTTGGGCCAGGCCGCCACCGCCGACCAGCTCGAAACGCTGAGCCGCCGCAGCCTCTACGGGCGGGAAAAGGAAAACCTGATCTATCCAATCGGCTTGGCCAACCTGGTGCTGCACGGCATTGACGAGCCACGCCTGTGGCACGGCAACACGCTAACCGGCAACGAAATCTACGGTGGGCTGTTCCAGGACGCCCCGGCCCTATTCGACGTGGTGCTGACCAATCCACCCTTCGGCGGCAAGGAGGGCAAGGAGGCGCAGACCCGCTTCGCCTACAAGACTGGCGCCACTCAGGTGCTTTTTCTCCAGCACGTGATTGATTCGCTAAAGCCCGGCGGTCGCTGCGGCATCGTGCTGGATGAAGGCGTGCTGTTCCGCACCAACGAGACCGCCTTTGTGCAGACCAAGCGCAAACTACTCGACGACTGTGATCTGTGGACCATCGTCAGCCTGCCGGGCGGCGCGTTCGTCAACGCCGGCGCGGGCGTCAAGACTAACCTGCTCTTCTTCACCCGCGGCAAGTCCACCGCGCGCATCTGGTATTACGACCTCTCTGACATCAAAATGGGCAAGAAATCGCCGCTCACCCTGGTGCACTTTGAGGAGTTCTTCCGCCTGCTGCCGGAGCGCGCCGACAGCGAACGCAGTTGGACGGTAACGCGATCGGAGATCGAGGCGCGCGGCTACGACCTCAAGGCGGTGAACCCCAACCGCAAAGCCGAGGTGGACGAGCGCACGCCGGAACAGATTCTCGCTGCCATAGAAGCACGGGGCCGGGAAGTCGCCGAGGCGCTGGCGGCGTTGCGGTAGTGCTGTGTGAAACAAAGATGGAGAAGACACACAGTCATGGTCGGCGGGGCGGTTATCCGCCTGTTAACAAGAAGGAAAATGATGGCGCCATCTGCAAGCCGCGCGGCCTCTCGTCATTGGGAAATAGCCCAACCCTTGCTCCTCCAGGGGTCTCCGTACGAGCGTGGCCTGGCCCACGGCGAGACCCTCCGCAGCCAGATCCACCAGGTGGTCGGCCGGTGGAAGGGCGAATTGGCCCACATGTATCGGCTGGACGCCGACGAGGCCATCGCCCGCTTTCTCGGCGGGACCGACTTTGTCCCGGCCATCCGGCGCTGGACTCCCGACCTGCTGGACGAGATCCGGGGGATCGCTGCTGGGGCGGACATGGCCTGGGAGACGATCCTGGCCTTCCAGCTCCTGGACGAGATGTGGAGCAACGAGGATGTCATCCTTGCCGGGCACTGCAGCAGCCTGGGCTTCCCCGCTCACGCTGCCGAGCCAGCCTACGTGGCCCAAAACGTGGACGTGGAGTCATTCCGGGACGGTTTCCAGATCCTCTTGCATATCAAGCACGCCGCTTCCGATCTGGAGTCGTTCGTCCTGAGCACGGCCGGGCTGATCGGTTTCAATGGCCTGAATAACCGCTCCGTCGGCATCTGCGGCAACGCCCTGCTGCCGCTGCGCGGCTGCCGCGACGGGCTGCCGGTGGCCTGCA
>Ga0194110_10006492_pt1 | contig 13674 bp, 11 predicted proteins | sample TA2Kig1200mmetaG_FD_146192 | JGI IMG/M metagenome (GOLD analysis project Ga0194110, IMG submission 146192) | Freshwater microbial communities from Lake Tanganyika, Tanzania - TA2015032 Kigoma Deep Cast 1200m | ecosystem: Environmental > Aquatic > Freshwater > Lake | place: Tanzania: Lake... | reverse complement strand
TCCCTGGCCCTCCCCCCAAAATATCTTTAAAAATATCGGATGCGCCCGGGGCACAATTTTTGGCGCGGAAAACACACCCTACTTATCTGAAGCCAGGCATTTACTCAGCTTGGCCGCCATTTTGGCGTTAAACTTGGCGGCGTCGATGACAAATCTATCATGGGTGCCCTCAGTGATTTTGTCAACCCCGTCATGGGCTTCCAGGGCGAAGGTCAGCTTTCGCCCCTCCACCTTGGTCAGTTCGCAGGAGACCGTCACGGTCAAACCTGGCGGGGTGGCCGCTGTGTGGTTCAGGTGGAACTCAATGCCCACCGTTTGCTCCTGGGGCCAATCCAGGTGGGGGTTGATGGCCTGGATACAGGCCCACTCCAGCAGCCCCACCATGAAGCCCGAGGCCAGCACCTGAGGCATCTCCTGAAATTCCGGCGATTCGGGGTAAAGGTGGGGAACGGTTTTGTTCTCCGGCACCTTGAATTGAAACTCAAAAGTCAACCCCGGCTGCAAGGTGGGTTTCATAGCGGCTGCCTCCTCCAGCGATTTTTTCTTGATTTTACTGGGCAAATTAATTTAAGTAAAATTAATTAATTTAATTAAATTGATTAGGGAAAATTATATGGAATGGCAGCAAATCCTTAGTTTTTATCAGGTTGCCAAGCTGGGCAGCTTCACCCGGGCCGCGGAGGCCGCCTTCCGGACCCAGTCGGCCTTGAGTCAGCAAATCAAGGCCCTGGAAGAAGAGCTGGGCTGCCAGCTCCTGGAAAGGATCGGCAAAAGAAAGCTGCGCCTTACCGCGGCGGGGGAAAAGTTTCTGCGGTTCGCCCAAGGGATTCTGGAAGACTACGGTCGCCTGCAGGAGGAATTAAGCGCAGCCAAAGGGCTGCACCAAGGCCCTTTGCGCCTCGCCGCGCCCTTCACCACCCTGTACCACCTGTTCCGGGAATCCTTGCAGGCTTACATGGAGCAATTTCCCCAGGTGCAGCTGAGCATCCTGGACCGCTCCCAATCCCAGGTCATCGACCTGGTGAAAGCCGGAGACCTTGATTTCGGCCTGGCCCTGGAATCCCTTATCCCCAAAAACCTGGCCATCCGGCGGTGGAAAAAGGTGGAAACCTTTTTAATGGTCCCCCCGGGCCATCCCCTGACTGCCGCCAAAAAGGTTACGATCCAGGAAATTGCCCGATACCCGCTAATTCTGCCTCCCAAAGGTTATAAATCCGCGGGCCGCGCCACTTTGGAAGGGTTTCTTAACAAGCAGGGGATTGACTACCACGTGGTTATGGAGTCCTCCAACGTGGAGTTGAGCTCCCTTTACGTGGAGCTGGGCCTGGGCGTATCCTTCGCCACCGTGGCCGCGGACCTTTTGCCCCTGAGCGGGAGAAAACTGGCTTTTATTCCTTTGGGCCGCTATTTCAAGCCGGATTATCTGGCAGTGGTCATGAGGCGCGATAAAGTGCTGGCCCCTTATAAGGAAGCGTTTTTGGGAATACTGTTTGAGAAGCAGAACCAGGGACGGGGCGCGGCGCGCCCGGTTGGGAACGTCAATGAAACCCCGTGACCAGGATTCGCAGCACCTGCTGCAACCTATTACTCGGAGCGGAAAATGGATTACCTTCACCCCCACCCCAGCCCTCCCCCCTCAAGGGGGAGGGGGCAAAAGGAAGGAACTTCTTTAATGCTCCGAGTAATAATATGATGGGGAAGGTCGATTATTATTTTTGTTTCCTTCAGGGAAATTTGCATTAAAATGGCTGCGATGGAAAAAAACCCATCGACAAAGTCAGTCGCCAGGTATGGTGTCCGTATCAAAGGGTTGTTGGGTTTGGCATTCGTGTTAGCCAACTTAAGCTGGCTGAGCGGCTGCGGCACTTTGGCCAACGGCCGGGGTTGGGGGCAAGACGCCACCCCCTTTCCGAGTTTAAGCCGGCTGGGGACTGCGGCGCTTAATGCCGCCATCGAACCGGGAACCCTGCTACCACTTGCCGGAGCCATCTTTTTCCAGGTGGACAAGTTCGATAAACGGGTGTCCACCTGGGCTTCGAAGCGTACTCCCATATTCGGGTCGCAACGGACGGCGTTCACTACTAGCGATTATATTGAAGGCATTTCGGAAGCGGCCTATGGCATCACCGTAGTGGCGACCCCCAGCGGCGACAACCCGGGGGAATGGGCGTGGGCCAAGGCCAAAGGGTTGAGCGTCGGGGTGGCGGCCATTGCCTTGACTGAAGCCACGGTGGATTTCATGGAGAAGGAAACCGACCGCGTCCGTCCCAACAATAAGGATGACCTGAGCTTCCCCTCGGCGCACGCCGCCCGAGCTTCGGTATGCACGACCCTGGCTTCTCGCAATCTCCGATATATCTCCATGCCTGACGGGGCTCGCACCTGCCTGCGGGTAGGGTTCACCAGCCTGACGTTGGCTTCCGCCTGGTCCCGGGTGGAGGCCAAGATGCACTACCCCTCCGATGTCCTGGTAGGTATGGCTCTGGGTCACTTTTTCGGAGCTTTTCTGAACGACGCCTTTCTCGGGGCTGAGGAACCCAAATTCTGGTTTGGGGTGCAATCTTCGAACAAAGACCTGGTGGTAAGCCTGAACTGGCTTTTTTGAATCAACCGGGATATCCCTGGCTTTTTTATTCTCTTCGGCAACCTTTAGGTTTGCTGGCCTTCTTCGAGTAAGAAAAGCCCACTTAACTTCACGGCGCCATTTGCACCCGGCCGTCTTTGAGGGTGAGGACGTAGAGGTGCGCCTCCTCCTCCCGGCTGGGGCTGAAGCCCTGAAACCAGGGGAGCTCGGGGTAGGTCTTGGCGGTGAGCAACTTTTGGGGCAGGCTGTTGCGGTCCAGAGTCTTTTCCGCTTCCAGCAGACGGACCAGGAGGCGGGCCACCACGTAGCCCTGGGCCGCCAGGTAGTCGGGGGCCTCGCCGAACTGCTGCCGGTAGGCGCTGACAAATTGCTGCACCCCGGGATTTGAATCTCCCGAGAAGAAAGCGTCGGGGAACAGCACGCCTTCCAAAGCCCGGGCCTGGGCCTCCGAGGTCTGGGGATGATGGATGAGGTTGGTGCCCAGCAGCCGGGCGGGCTTCCAGAGGCTGTGGGCCAGGCTGTCGGCGATCTTGGCCACCGCGGCGCTGTCATCGGGGATAAACAGGGCTTCCGCCCCGGCCGCCGCGTCTTTCAGAGCGGCCAGGGCCGGAGCGAAATCATGGGTTCCCGCGGCGTAGGTTTCCTGACCCGCCAGCTCGCCCCCCTGGGCCTCCAATTCTTCCTGAAAATGCTGGAGAAAGGTGCGTCCGTAAGCGGAATCGGGGGAAAGGACGGCATAGCGTTTCAGCCCCAGGTTCCCCAGGGTATAGCGCAGCAGCGCCCGCACCTGCTGGCGGGGGGTGATGAACGCCTGGAAGATCTGGTCCCCGGTTTGAGTCAGGCCGGACTTCTGGGACAGGGTGATTAAGGGGACCCGGGCCGCCTGGGCCGCTTCCGCGGCAGACTGGGCCACGCCGGAACTGAGAGGGCCAAGGACAGCCACCAGGCCCTGGTCCTGGGCCAGATCCCGCACCGCCTGGGCCGCGGCGCCGGGGTCATTGTGGGTGTCCCGGAAGACCAGATCCACCGCCGCGCCCTTGACCGCCAGCTCCATGCCCTGGCGCACTTTTTGGCCCACGTTCCCCATTTCCCCGGTCAAGGGGAGCAAAACTCCCAGGGACCGGCGGGCCCCGGCCAGGACGCGGGCGGCCGCGGCGGCCTCGGGGCTGCCGGGAAAGCGCTCCTGGAGGGTATTGGCCCACTTTTTGGCCTCATCCAGCCGGCCGGCCTCCTGGGACAGGCGGGCCAGGCGCAGGAGCAACGCGGCGCTCAGGGGCGCGTCCCGATACATGGCGGCCAGGCTTTCCAACTCCGCCGGAGCTGCCTGTTCCACCAGACGGGTCTTCAGGTCCTCAAACCACTCCGGGTCTCCGGAGGGCAAATCCTGGGCCGCCAGCCGCAGGCGGGTGAAGGCTTGGGTCACGTTGCCCTGCTTCAGGGCGATTTCCGCCAGCAACGCCTGGGTGGAAAACCACAGCGAGCGGGGCAAATCCGCGGCGGTGAGGTTGTCCAGCACCTGCGCGGCCTGCTGGTACTGGCCGATTTTGAAATAGGCCTGGCCCAGGCCATAGCGGGCCTTCAGGGCGATGTCCGGAGCCGGCTCCCGGGCCAGGAGGGTCTGGTAGCGCCGCAGCGCCCCCTGCCAGTCGCCCAGCAGCCCCGATACTTCCGCTTCCCGCAGGCGGGCGCGGGGAGCGTATTTCCCCTGGGGATAGCGCTCCAGATAGGCTCCGTAGTGCGCTCGGGCCTGGGGATAGGTGTGGGCCCGGTAAGCGGCCTCGGCTTTCTGGAAGAGGTTTTCTTCTGCGGAAACCCCCGTGTCCGGCGGCGCGGCCGGCGGCAGGGGCACGCAGGCGGGCAATAGCCAGGCGAGCAGGATAAGATGTGCAACCCTCAACATGGGTGGCCTCGCATGAAATTGGGGGAGGGGGCTAGGGGCCAATAGCCCCTGCCCCCTCCCCCAACCCCTTGTAGGGGCGCAATAAATTGCGCCCGACTCCCAGGGGGCGTGATAAATCACGCCCCTACAGGGGGTGGGGAGGGGAGTGCGAGGGGAGGGCGGGGGGAATTGTTTTCCCCTGGCCTTCCCCTCAAATTTATCCTTACTTCACTTCCTCGAACTCCGCCTCCACTACTTCTTCTTCCGGCTTCTTCTTTTCCTCGGTCTTGGGGCCGGCGCCGGGGCCGCCCGTGGCGGTCTTGGCGTACACCTGCTCCGCCAGCTTGTGGGATACTTTCATTAAGGCCTCGCTCTCCTGCTTGATGGCATGGATATCCGTGCCTTCCATGGCCGTCTTGAGGCGGGAGATGTGGCTCTCGCTCTCGGATTTGGTGGCTTCATCCACCTTGTCCCCCAGGTCCGCCAGGGTTTTCTGGGTGGTGTAGATGAGGGTGTCGGCCTGGTTGCGGGCTTCCGCCAGTTCCTTTTTGCGGTGGTCTTCTTCGGCGTGAAGTTCCGCCTCCTTGATGAGGTTCTTGATTTCTTCTTCCGTCAGGCCGCTGGGCGCGGTGATGCGGATGGATTGCTCCTTGCCGGTGCCCAGGTCCTTGGCGGCTACATGGACAATGCCGTTGGCGTCGATGTCGAAGGTGACCTCAACCTGAGGAACCCCCCGAGGCGCCGGGGGAATGCCGAACAGCTCGAAGCGGCCCAGGGTCTTGTTGCCCGCGGCCATCTCCCGTTCGCCCTGGAGCACGTGGATGGTCACCGCAGTCTGGTTGTCCGCCGCGGTGGAGAAGACCTGGCCCTTGCGGGTGGGGATGGTGGTGTTGCGGTCAATGATCTTGGTGAACACCCCGCCCAGGGTTTCGATGCCCAGGGACAGGGGGGTGACGTCCAGGAGCAGGATGTCCTTCACTTCCCCTTTGAGGACCCCGGACTGGATGGCCGCGCCCACGGCCACCACTTCATCGGGGTTGACGCCCTTGTGGGGCTCCTTCTGGAAAATGGACATGAGTTTTTCCTGGACCTTGGGCATGCGGGTCATGCCGCCCACCAGGACCACCTCGTCGATTTCCTGGGGACTCACTCCCGCGTCCTTCATGGCCTGGCGGCAGGGGCCTTCCAGCTTGCCGATGAGTTCCTCCACCAGGTTCTCCAGCTTGGACCGGCTGACCTTGATGAGCAGGTGTTTGGGGCCGCTGGCGTCCGCGGTGATGAAGGGCAGGTTGATTTCGGTTTCCAGGGCGGTGGACAGCTCGCACTTGGCCTTTTCCGCCGCCTCTTTCAGGCGCTGGAGGGCCATGCGGTCCTTGCGAAGATCAATGCCCTGCTCCCGGCGGAACTCGTCGGCCAGGAAGTCAATGACCCGCTGGTCAAAGTCGTCGCCTCCCAGATGAGTGTCGCCGTTGGTGGACTTCACCTCAAAGACCCCTTCGCCGATCTCCAGAATGGAGATGTCGAAGGTGCCGCCGCCCAGGTCAAAGACCGCGATGCGCTCGTCCTTTTTCTTATCCAGGCCGTAAGCCATAGACGCGGCGGTGGGCTCGTTGATGATGCGGAGCACGTTCAACCCGGCGATGCGGCCCGCGTCCTTGGTGGCCTGGCGCTGGGCGTCGTTGAAGTAAGCGGGCACGGTGACCACCGCTTCCGTGACCTTCTCCCCCAGGTACTCCTCCGCGGTCTGCTTCATTTTGGTGAGGATCATGGCAGAGATTTCCGCGGGGCTGTAAGTGCGGCCCCGGATTTCGATATGGGCGTCGCCGTTGTCGGCCCGCACGATCTTATAGGGGAGAATCTTCAAGTCTAGTTGCACTTCCGGGTCCTCAAATTTGCGCCCGATGAGGCGCTTCACCGAGAACACGGTGTTCAAGGGGTTGGTGATGGCCTGGCGCTTGGCGATCTGGCCCACCAGGCGCTCGCCGCTATCCGTAAACGCCACCACCGAGGGAGTGGTGCGGCTGCCTTCCACATTGGCGATAACCTTGGGCTCGCCCCCTTCCATGACGGCGACGCAAGAATTGGTGGTGCCTAAATCAATGCCTATGGGTTTAGACATTTAGGTGTTCCTCCTGATGAACTCAATCTATCTTATTGGCATGTAGCTTTTTGAGGATTGCGGGCCACCACGACCATGGCCGGGCGCAGCAGCCGCTTATGGAGCAGATATCCTTTTTGCAGCTCCTTGGTTACACTGCAATCTTGCATGTCCGGGTTTTCTTCCTCCTGTACCGCGTTGTGGAAGGCCGGGTCAAAATTCTCTCCCAGGCTGGCGATGGGGATCACCCCAAACTTTTCCAGGGCTTTGAGGAAGCCCTGATGCACCAGCTCCAGGCCCTCCATGAGAGCCTGAGGCGCGCCCTGTTCCCGGCCGTGGGCCAGGGCCAACTCCAGGTTGTCCACCACTGGCAGGAGTTCTTTGATGAGATTTTCGTTGGCGAAAAGCAGCAAATCGGCCTTTTCCCGCTCGAGGCGCTTTTTCAGGTTTTCCATCTCCGCGGCCAGGCGTAGGAATCGCTCGTAGTTCTCCTGGGCTTCTTGGGTTTTTTGGGCCAACTGGGCCTTGAGCTCTTCTGTTTCACTGGGGACGGCGGGGGCCGCTTCCGGTTTTTCCGCCTCCTCCGGGGCCGCGGTTTCCTGCGGCGGATTTCCGTTATTTATGGATAAGGCCATAAATCGCGTACTCCTTTGAGATTCCTAAGTCATTCCGGCCCCCAAGGCCGGGAAACGGGCGGGCGGACCGCCGGGGGGCCGGGTCTCAAGTCTCCCTTTTTTTAAGGTAATCCGTGACCATGGAGGCCGTGTAGCGCACAATGGGGATTACCCGGGCATAATTCATCCGCATGGGGCCGATAATCCCCAGGCTGCCCAGGGGGGAGAGGCTGGAGCCGTAAGACGCGGCCACCAGACTGAGCTGCATCTCGGGAAAATGCTCCTCCGGCCCGATGATGATCTGCACCCCCTGGGACGCCAGGGTCTTGTCCAGCAGGGTGACCAGATGGTGCTTTTCTTCAAAGGCTTTGTACAGGGTGCGGATCTTGGAGATATCCTCGGCAAACTCGGGGTAATCCAGAATCTGGCTGGTGCCCTCGATGTATAGTTCTTCCTCATCGTCGCTTTGCAGGGCCTGGCGGCTCAGGTTCAGGGCCTGGGAGATCATCCGGTCGAACAGATTGCGCTCTTCCACCATTTTGGCCAGGATCTGGCCCCGGGACTCTCCCAGGGTGAGGTTCTGGCAGAGTTCGTTGAGATACTGGCTGAAGCGGTCCAGTTGGTCCTGGGTATAGGAGGCGCCGCAACGCACAAACCGGGTCTGCACCTGGTTGTCCTGGGACACCAGGATGGTCAGGACCCCGTCTCCCCCCAGGTTGATGAATTTAATGTGCTTGAGGCGCATGCCCTGGGGACGGGGGGCCAGCACCAGGGCGGGGTGGCCACTCACCGTGGAGAGCGCCCGGGAGACCTGGCGGAAGATCTCCGAAGGCTCGGTCCCGGAAGGGGAGAACGCGTCCTGGATTTTTTGCTGGGTGGCCGGCCCTAATTCCTGAATGGGCATGATGTGATCCACATAATAGCGGAACCCTTTGGGAGTGGGAATGCGCCCCGCGGAGGTGTGGGGCTGGGTCAGAAAGCCCCGGTCTTCCAGGTCCATCATGAGATTGCGGATGGTGGCGGGGCTGAGATTCAACCCCGAAATCTTGGCCACGGTGCGGGACCCCACCGGCTCGCCGCTGGCCACGTAATGGGACACCACCATTTCCAGGACCCGGGTGTCTCTTTCTCCCAGGAGTTTCATTGTATTACCTCAATTTGTAAAGTTAATAATCTGAGAGCAATTTGTCAATAGGTAATGGGGGTTAGTAGCTAGTGGTCAGTGGCCAGTGACCAGTGGCCAGTGCCCAGTGTAATAGAATTTGGCTAATCCTTCTTTTTAGGGATTTTAAGGGCCGAAAGGAGTCCATTTAGAATCCGGCCCACCTCCGAAGTTATGAGAAGCAATTGATTGGCGTCATTTTCTGTAAGGTATCCCAAATTTTGGCCGATGATAATTTGAGTTTCCACTTCTGCCAATGATCCCCTGGCCTGACCTAAGAAATACTGAAATTCTCCCTTGGATGATCTTCCTTGTCCCTCGGCAATGTTGCTGGGAATGGACACTGCAGCCCGCCGTAATTGGCTCGTAAGCCCAAACACTTCTTCCTTAGGAAAATCGCCGGTCAATCTATAAATCTCTGTCACCAAATCCATGGCTTTCTGCCAAGCTAATGGGTCCCGATATGATTTCACCATCCTTGGCACCTCCATTCCGACTAATTCTTTAATACTAATCACTAATCACTGACCACTGGCCACTGATTACTACTCACTGACCTCTACCCCTGGCACCGGTGCCGCACGCTCTCGCCTTCCACCATGTACACCACTTGCTCGGCGATATTGGTGGCATGGTCGCCCACCCGTTCCAGGTGGCGCACCACGTTAATCTGGCTCAAGGCCCGGGGGACGGCCGCGTTTTCGGCAATCATTTCCTGGACCAGGTCTTGAATAATATCCCGGTTCATTTCATCCACCAGGGTGTCGGCCTTGCAAACCTGGCGAGCCCGGCGGGTGTCCCGGTCAAGGAAAGATTGGAGGCTGTCTTCCAGCATCTTGATGACTTCCCGGGCCATTTGGGAGAGCTGCCCGTGCACCGGCCGGGGAGGCTCCAGGGTCAGCGCCTCTTCCCCAATGTTGACGGCCAGGTCGCCGACCCGTTCCAGTTCGGCGATGATGTGGTCCACCGCCATCAACTGCCGCAAATCGATGGCCACCGGCTGGAACAGGGCGATTAAACGGATGCATTCCCCGTCAATGGCCTCCTCCAGGTCGTTGATGGCCCCGTCCCCGGTAATGACCTCCTTGGCCAGATCCCGGTCCTGGTCCAGGAACGCGGCAATGCTGCGCTGAATGGCCGCTTCCGCCAGGTGCGCCAGTTTCAGGAGCCTGGCCTTGAGATCTTCCAGTTCCCGGTGGAATTTGTCAGGAGAGGGAACCGCACCCATAATCGTCTCCTCCATGGGACACCTCGTAAGATATTCGGTCGCCGATCATCTTTGGGCATATTATCGGGGCATCTGAAGTAAATTTACTATCTTTAAGCTCTTCCGGCAATTGCGCCGATGAAGTTTAATAAAATTTTGCTGAAAGGCCCCACCCGAAACCGGAATGCTGAAAGGCCCGAAATACTTAATGATAGCACCGTCTAAACCAGAAAATTTTTAAAAATAATTGTGGAATAGGAATTTTTTAAATGGCATAATGTCCCCAGGTTTACGGGGGATTAGGGGGGTGCGTGGGTCCATGATCAAATATGCGACATTATTAGCCGCGTTGCTATTGGCGGTCCTCCAGGCTGGCAGTCCGGCCTGGGGTGTTGCTCCCAATGACGAGTTGTTGCCCCAGCAGGCCCTCAAGGACCTAGCCCAGGGCAACTATGAGGAGGCCCTGGACTCGCTCACCAAGTCCTGGGAGAAGGGCCCCAAAACTCCTGAAAAGGCATACTATTTAGGAGTGGTGTACCGCCGGACGCTGGATTACGCCAAATCCCGGCAGTATTTGGAGGAGGCCCTACGGCTCAAGCCCAATTACCCCGAGGCCCGGCGCTTGCTGGCCGACACCTTGCTGGCCCTGGATAAGATTGACGAGGCGCTGCCCCATCTGCAAGAGCTGGAAAGAACGGGGTACCAGCCGGGACAGACCGCGTTCCTCCTGGGCATGGCCGCAGCTAAGCAGAAGCGCTATAATGAGGCCCTGGATTATTTCCGCAAGGCCCAGGAAGACCCGTCCGTGGCCCAGGATGCCAAGTTCCAGATGAGCATGGTGTTGGCCGCGCAAAATCGCCTCAAGGAGGCTCGCAAGGCCCTGGATGAAGTGGTGGTTATGGCGCCCCAGACGGACACCGCGTCTTTCGCCCAGCGCTACGGCGCGGCGCTGGAACGGCGCCTCAAAGATGTGCGCCCCTTCCGGGCATACGCCAACCTGGCCCTGGAGTTCGACTCCAACGTCACCGTGCAGCCAGGAGATCCCGCGGCCGCGGCCTTGGTGTCGGGCCAGGGGGATATGGCTTACACTTACGGTGGGGCGTTGGAGTATAATTTCTTCGCCACCCGGCCTTACAGCATCCTGACCCAGTACGCCTTCTCCCAAACGCTTCACCCCCGCCTCGGCAGCTTTGACACCTTAAACCATACCTGGATGGTGGCTCCGGCTTACCAGTTCCAGAACAGCCGATTGTGGGTGCCTTTTAGTTTTAACTACACCGACCTGGGAAGCGATAAATATTATACTGCTTTTGTGGGGACGCCTACGTATCTCTATCTGTTCACTCCCCAGTGGGGCCTGGAAGTGGGAGGGCGACTGGCCAAGAAATACTACTGGCTCCCCACGACTCTCAATGAGGACAACCGCACCGCGCTTAACGCCGGAGCCAGCCTGGGCGGCTATTATTTTTTTAAGGAACAGACGGGGTATCTCCAGGCCCGCTTAATTTACGAACACGATTTCGCCAAGGGCAGCAACTGGGATAGCTCCACCTATCGCCTCTTCCTCTCGGCTCTGGTTCCCGTGACCTCCCGGGTCAAAGTGATTACCTTCCTGGACCTGATGCTCCAGCCTTTTGACCACCAGAACGTGGCTTTCAACCAGGAAGGGGTATTGGTGATCAACCCCAAGAGGCGGGACAAACTTCTGATTTATGGGGTCAGCGCGGCCTATGAATTCTATAAGGGCATGGAATTTAACATCCACTACTACCTGATCCGGGACAATTCCAATAATGCCGCGTTTGACTACTATCGCCATATTGTGGGTTGCCAGTTGGGTTACCGTTACTGAGGAAGTGATGTTCACTTTTGTGAACCTTAGGGGAGTTCACGAACAAAAAATCTGACATAAACCCCTAATTAAAGTATATGGAGCCCCAGGCTAGCCTGGCACAGGAAAAGTGAAAAGCTTTCTGATATAATAAAGCGGCATGGGTTCCACCGAGCCGTTAGGGCGCTATAAATTGGTCATTCCGGTTCTAACCCGGAAATCTTGCGGCGGTTTTCCGCCAGCCTGTAATCTTTGACCTCCGCAATGGCATCAATTTCTCCCGGGTCGTGATTTTTTTATGCTCCTGTGGGGGATAGCCGAAAAGAGATTTAAGAGATTGGCATTTAATATGCATAAATTTTTCCTTTAAGAGGAATTCGATTATTGACTTTGCTCCGGTTTTTTTAATCAACCCTACAGTCCATATTCCTCTTAAAAGGGGTTAAGTCGAGGCCTACTGAGAAAACCCCCTCCCTTGAGGGGAGGGGGTTTGGGGGAGGGTGGCAAAAATATGCCACCAACCATACTGGAATAATTTCGCCACCCCCACCCCAGCCCTCCCCCCTCCAGGGGGAGGGAGATTTTGATTAACTTTGAGCGTCTATAAATAGACGCTTTGGTTCTTTTCCGGAGCAAAGGCAACAATCGAATAGAGAAAAAATACTTAACCGCCGAGGGAGTCTCGGGAGGATTTGACATGACTGGCAGTCGCCTTAAGGGTCTCATGCTGTTGTTGCTTGTCGCCATTGTCTGGTGCCTCACCGGCGCGGGGGAAGCCCAGGCTGGACTCGCAGGTCAAATTATCCAGGTGGAAGGCCAGGCAGACCTGATGAAGAAAGGCCAGTTGCCGGTCGTCCCCCTTAAGGAGGGGGACGGGGTGGAGCCGGGGGATGTCATCCGCACCAAACCCGAGTCTCGGGCCAAGGTGAAGTTTATTGACGGCACCACCCTGACCATTGCTCCGGAAAGCCGGGTAGGCATCGAAGAATATATGTATGACGCCCAAAAGAACCAGCGCAATGCGGTGCTTCAGGTCTTTCGGGGCATGGTGCACGCGGTGGTGGACAAGGTCATCAAGGTGGAGGAACCGGACTTTGTGGTCAAGACCCACACCGGGATCCTGGGCGTTCGAGGCACCGGCTTCTTTGTCAATCTGGCCCTGATGTACACTGACCTCTTGGTGGAATTGGGCAAGGTTTCGGCGAAAAATGTCTTTGCCGAGGTCAAAGGCGAAGTAACCGTGGGAGACATGCACTTTACCCGCATCGGCGTGGGGCTGCCGCCGACGCTGCCTATGGTCATTTCGGAGAAGGATATTCAAAACCTCAGAAACCGCTTCGCCCCCAAGGGAGGCGGCCAGGCAAGCGGTTCCGGTGCAGATGCTCTCCTGTCCGGCGATAAACCTTCGGGAGACCCCCCGCCGGGGTCCACCTTACAAACAATTATCGACACCGTCAAAACGACTGTAACCACTGATAGACAATTTATCGATCCACCGAGAAAAGAAAGCGGGCCCGAGCCGGTCACGCTCGCCTTTACGCAGGATTATGCCGGGACTTACATCAAGACCTCCCAGAGCCCATTTAGCCAGGCCACTTATTTCAGCCCCTCCGGAGCTTCGGGGACCGGCACCCGTGAGGGCGTCTATCCGGGAAGGTTCACAGCCACGTTCTCTCTCCTGGCCGTGTCGCCCGATCCCAATACGTTTTCGCCTGAAAGCACCGGCGTTTTTGCCGCCCAAATGGCGGGTAATGTCTCTGGTTTAAGAGGGGCGGATTTTACTGGAAAGAATATCATTTTAACGGCGGACAGCGCCGGGGGCACCCATTTTTCCATCACCGGCAAGGCGACAATCTTGCCCAACGGCAATCTGGTCTTTACCCCCACCAGCGGCACGTTTACTTTGGGGTCGATAACCGGGACCGTGGACCCATTGGTCTCCACCTGGACCCAAACCGCCATAGGTCCCGTCACCGGTACTTCCGGGACCCCGGGCACCTCGGCGGCGTTTTCCAAAATCAAGCGCCAACTCAACCAGCGCCAGTTGGCCAGCAACCGGGTCAGGCGTCATTAAGTTCTAAATGAAAAAGGCCCGGTAAAACAAAGGCGGGCCGATATGAAAAGAGGGGGCTTCAGCCCCCTTTTTTTATTGTTCCGAATTCTGGTTTGAAACAATCATGACCACGGGTTAGGTCACCCCCGTGGATTCGGTCTTCCGCCATCCCGAACGGCTTCCGCGGCATACCGGAGGGCCTCAGTGATGTCTTCCTGCTCCAAGTCGGGATAGGCATTATACCAT
>Ga0194110_10006491_pt1 | contig 13674 bp, 11 predicted proteins | sample TA2Kig1200mmetaG_FD_146192 | JGI IMG/M metagenome (GOLD analysis project Ga0194110, IMG submission 146192) | Freshwater microbial communities from Lake Tanganyika, Tanzania - TA2015032 Kigoma Deep Cast 1200m | ecosystem: Environmental > Aquatic > Freshwater > Lake | place: Tanzania: Lake... | reverse complement strand
GGACAATACCCCCAAAGGGCTCAAGTGGACCACGAAATATGGCATGGTCGGCCTTACTGCCTTTAAAATGCCGTTGTTTAGCGATGGGCTCAATGAACAGGGCCTGGTCGTAGCCAACCTGATGTTCCCCGGCTACGCCGGGTACGAAAGCTTCGACCCCAAGAAGGCCAACATCACGCTGGCTCATTTTGAGTTGGCCACCTGGTTGTTATCCAACTTCGGCAACGTGGCGGAAGTTCGCCAAGCCATCGGTAAGGTGCGGGTCTGTGAGGGACCCACGGTGGTGGCGGGATTTGTCCTCCCCTTGCATTTTGCCGTGCATGACGCCCAGGGAGATTGCCTCGTCATCGAATATGTCAAGGGGAAGTTGCATACTTACGATAATCCTTTGGGAGTCGCGACCAATAGTCCTCCCTTTGATTGGATGACCACTTATTTGAACAACTTCATAAATCTCACGCCTGACAATGTGCCCAAGCGGGAGTTGCGCGGCATGACCCTGAAACAGTTCGGCCAGGGATCAGGGATGATCGGTTTGCCGGGGGACTTCACCCCGCCCTCCCGGTTGGTGCGCATGGTGGCCTTGACCCAGGCGGCCTTGCCCGTCAAGGGAGCCGAGGCGGGCTTGAACCTGGCTATGACCATCATCAATAACGTGGATGTCCCCAAAGGCGCCGCGCGGGAAAAGGCCGAAAAGGGGGTAATAATGGATTACAATCAATGGACGGTGGCCGTGGACTTAGCCGGAAAGAGATATTATTTCCACACCTATGACAACAAGAACTGGCGCTATGTGGATCTTACTAAGGCGTTGCAGGCGGCGAAAGGGATTCAGACCATTCCCCTGGAAGTCCCGCCTGACTACCCGGACGTCACCGGCACGGCCAAGTAGGAATCCGGGTCTGGTGGGGCTTCAATAGTACGGACTGCCGGGTTGGGAATCGAGAGCAAAAGGAGAAAAGAAGTGGACATGGATACTACATTCATGGCGAAGCGGGTCTTGGTTATCGCCGCGGTCTTCGGACTGATGTTGGCCGGATTCGCCGGTATCGCAACGGCGGCTGAGCCGGAAGTGATCTTCTTTAACGCCAAGATCGTCACCCTCGATGCCGCGGGCTCCACGGCCGGCGCGGTGGCCGTCCAGGACGGCAAAGTCCTGAAAGTAGGAAGCGCCGACGAGATCAAGAAGCTCGCGGGCCCCTCCACCCGGTTCATCGATCTGGGCGGCAAGACCGTGGTGCCCGGATTAATCGATGCTCACTGCCACCCCATGGAAGCCATGATGATGAAGGAGACCTGGGTGGATTGCCGCTATCCCCAGACCCCCTCGGTCAAACAGGCGCTGGCAAATATAGCCGCCTGGGCAAAGAAGACCCCCAAAGGAGCATGGATCTTTGCCGCCTGCGTTTCCGCCAGTGAGAATAAGTTTGCCGAGAAGCGCCTGCCCACCAAGGCCGAGTTGGATGCCGCGGCTCCGGACAACCCCCTCCTGCTCGCCAACGGGACTCACATGGGTGTGGCCAACTCGGCGGCATTAAAAAAGCTGGGCATTAAGAAAGGCGTAGAGCGCCTTCCTCATGGAGGCTCCGTCATACTCGATAAGAACGGCGAGCCCACCGGCGTCTTGACGGATGCCCAGGCCGATGTGCCCACCACTCCTACGGTGGCCGAGCTGGAACGATACTATACCAAGGAAATTCAAGAGTTTTGGAATCGGCATGGGTTTACCTCACTGCTGGCCATTACCCCGGCCGCGGCGCTACCAGTCTTGCAGAAGGCGGCCCTGTCAACCACGAAGCCGACGATTCGCTACACCACCTCCATCTGGACCTCAGCCAATGGCAAGGACATGCCTGCTGATTTAAGCAAGTTCCAGATGCCCAAGGGCGCCGATCCGGCCTGGTATCGCTTCGCCGGGATCAAGGTCTGGATAGACGGGGAAAATGACTGCCGCACCGGCTACATGTACCAACCGTATGTCGGGAAGTTCGATACCGACCCCCCGGGCGGTAAGGGAACCCTGGTCACCGATCAGGCGGCGGCCAACCGCTTTGCCGCCATTGCCCATAAAGCCGGCGTAATCTGCATGCTTCATTGCTCTGGCGACCATGCCACCGACATCGGGTTGAATGCCTACGATAAGGTGATTAAGTCGGGGGGTCCCCGGACCATCATGCGTATCGAGCACTTCGGGATGTTCCAGCTGATGGATAAGCAGTTGCAACGCGCCAAAGAGATGAAAAAGAAGGGGCTTTATATATCAGTCCAGCCCACGTGGCTCCTGGATCTGGTCAAGGCGAACTATGAGAATATGGGCGAACCGCGGACGCGTACCGGTTTTCAATTCCGCGCCATGATCGACGCCGGGCTGGAGCCGGCCGCGGGCAGCGATGTCACCGGTATCTACCTGGATAATATCAACCCGTTTCTGGCGATTTACGCTGCCGTCACGCGGGACTCGGACAAGGGCGTATTTGAGCCGGGCCAGGCCATCTCGGTCACCGAGGCCCTCAAGATGTGGACCACCTGGGCCGCCAAGTCCATGGGCCAAGCCGACGTGAAAGGCTCGCTGGAGCCCGGCAAGTATGCCGACATGGTCGTGCTCTCGGACGATATTTTTACCATCCCGAAGCAGGGACTCAAGGACGTCAAGGTCCTCAAGACCATCGTGGGCGGCAACGTCGTGTACGAGGCGAAATAGCACCAAGGACATCAAATTCGGGGATTATATCGCTGGAAAAATGATCCTTGCATATGCAAAAATGTCAGCATTGCCCCATGGGCCCCACAATACATCCAGATAGAGGCAGTGACATGAATAAAACAAAACTTTCCACTCCATGGCGCCAGGTAATGATGATTTTTCTGTGCTTGATCATTTCATCGTTGGGACCGCCGTCCCGGACCTGGGGCGCGGAGTTCGGCACCGGCCTTTATGTGCTGGGCTATCAAAGCACCATGGCCGGCTATCAGCCCCCCCCCGGCTTTTATTTACGCAACGACTTTTATATCTATGGAGGCAACGCCAGAATCCTGCCCTTTTCCAACCGGGTGGAACTGGATTTGCGCAGCCGCTACATCACCGACTTGATGTTTGCCGCCTATGTTACGCCTTTGAAAATCTTCGAGGCCAATTACTCCGTGGGATTCATCTGGTCCTCGGTGGCCAGCAACTCTTTGAGAGGCAGGCTGCAAATCGGCGGGTTCCTTGATATTTCCAGGGAAGGCGAATATACCGGGGTGGGGGACTTGGTGGTCACCCCCATCTGCCTCGGCTGGCACCTGGGGGATTTTCATATCATTGCCTTCGGAAATTTTTACGCCCCGGTGGGATCGTATAATCCCGCCCGCCGGCTGAACACGGGGTTGAACCGCTGGGCCGTGGAGCCCAACGTGGCGGTCACCTGGCTCAACCAATCCGGGCAAGAAGCCTCCATCTCCCTGGGCTACACCGTGAACTTCGAAAATGCCGCCACCCAATACACAACCGGGAACGAATTCCACCTGGAGTATTTCCTCGGGCAGCACTTGCCCAAAGGCTTCACCCTGGGTTTGGCTGGCTACATTTACCAGCAGGTAACCGCGGACAGCGGTTCCGGCGCCCGGCTGGGGGCGTTCCGGGGCCAGACCATCGCCCTGGGGCCGTGCCTGGCCTTTGAGGGCAAGCTCGGCGGTTGCGCCGTCGGCCTAAACGCCCGGTATTACAACGAATTGAAAGTAAAGAACCGCTTCGACGGCCAGGCCTTTTTCTTGACTTTGAGCCTCGGGCTTTAAGCGGATTTAGGGGAACCTCAACCTTGTCAAAGCAAGATTTCTCAATGAATAAGCTTATCGAGGAGATCCATCCCCCATCGCGGTCGATGGGTCAGAACCTTGTTAGGTGAAGAGGGACGACTAATACCAGATTGCAGTCAAAGGGTGGCACAGGCTTTCCAGCCTGTGCAGGCGCAGGCTAAAGCCTGCGCCTACAAAAAATAGCCCTTTGAGCGCAACTCAGTATAACTGCCAATATCCGCAATTTAATGAAGCTGTTACAATGTTCGCATAAAATAAATTAACCACGCCCGGTTCATGAACTTGAGACCGAAGACCCCAAACCCCCCTCACTGGGCATACGGATTTTTCCCATAAGCATTGATCTCCGCAATCAGCCGGGCCATTTTGTCTACTTCCCGTTTTTCTTCCGTGTAATCCAGCAGGTGGGGGTGGCTGTCGATATAGGAGGTATCAAAGTTCATGGCCCGGAAGTCCGGGTCTTTGACGATCTGCTGGAAGTAGGGAATGGTGGTCTTCACTCCCACGATGAGGAAGCCTTTAAGGGTCCGGGCCAGGCGGTTCACCGCCTCCTCCCAGGTGAAGCCTAAAACCGTGATCTTCACTATTAAGGAATCATAGTGGCGGCTAATTTCGTAACCCTGATAGACGGTCCCGTCCAGGCGCACCCCGGGGCCCATGGAGGCTGCGTAGACCTGCACCACTCCAGGGCTGGCCAGGAAGTTGTTCTTGGGGTCTTCGGCGTTGATGCGGAGTTCAATAGCGTAACCCCGCTCCACCACTTGGTCCTGGGAAAAGCTGATGGGTTCGCCCTGGGCGATGAGAAACTGCTCCCGGACGATGTCGATGCCGGTGACCATTTCCGTCACCGTGTGCTCCACCTGGATGCGGGTGTTCACCTCCAGGAAGTAGAACCGGCCATCGGGCTCCACCAGAAATTCCACCGTGCCGGCATTGAGGTAGCGGGCCGCCCGGGCCACTTTTACCGCGGCGTCGCAGATCCGGGCGGTGAGACCCGGCTCCAGCCCCGCGGGGGCGATTTCGATGAGCTTCTGATGGCGGCGCTGGATGGAGCAGTTCCGGGTGCCCAGGTGCACGACGTTCCCGTAAGCGTCAGCCAGGATCTGCACTTCCACGTGCCGGGGCCGGGAGATGCACTTTTCCAGGTAAATTTCGTCGTTGCCGAAAGAAATCATGGCCTCGGAACGGGAGGCCTTGAGGCCGCCGATTAAGACCCGGTCGTTATCCACCTGGCGAATTCCCCGGCCGCCGCCGCCGGATACCGCTTTGATCATGACGGGATATCCGTAGGACGCCGCGAAGTCCAGGGCCTCCCGTTCCCCGGCGGCGCCCCGGGGAAGGTTGGGGGTGGCGGGAATCACCGGAATTCCCGATTCCTGGGCCATTTTTCGGGCGATGACCTTGCTGCCCAGGTTGCGGATGACCTCCGGGGGAGGGCCGACGAATACCGGCCCGGCATTGATGCAAGCCTCCGGGAAATCGGGATTCTCCGCCAGGAAGCCGTAGCCGGGGTGAATGGCCTGGGCGCCGGTCTTGCGGGCCGCGTCAATGATCCGCTGGATGTTCAGGTAGTCCAACCGCGGCCCCGGCCCCAGGCAGATGGCTTCGTCGGCCTGCATGACGTGGAAGGCTTCCTTGTCGGTTTCTTCGTAAACCGCCACCGCTTTGAGGCCCAACTCCTGGGCGGCGCGCATGATCCGCACCGCAATCTCCCCCCGGTTGGCCACCAGAATCTTGGTAAAGGTCCGCTTCTCGGCCATGTTTCTCTCCACTGGGCCACGGTGGCCGGCCGGCCGGCCCGGCCAGGAAAAATCGCAAACTCACAATTACCGCTATTTTATCCGAAATTATTATGACACACCTAGAAATAATGCAAATGGCCCACGATCCTCAACAACCCACTGTTCCCTTCCCGAGCAAAATTTAAAAGAAATTGAACCACCAAGACACCAGGATTCACCGAAGCGGAAATTAGCGCCGTTCCGGGCTTCCGGGATGCTGATAAATAATTTATTAAGTCCGGTGGCATTTTGCGACCCAGTTGAGTTAAAAATGACCGCCTGACTTTTTACCGGCTCCATCAAATTTGCTTTTTCCCCCTTTGTGGGGTAATATACCTTAGATACCTTTGTGAAATCAGGGGGCGGCATTGTCTAAGAATCAGATAGGCATTCTGGGCGCCGGGGCATATCTCCCGGAACGGGTCCTCACCAACAAGGACCTGGAAAAGATAGTGAACACCGCGGACGAATGGATCATGGAGCGCACCGGCATCCGGGAGCGGCGCATCGCCGCGCCGGAAGAAGATATCGCCACCATGGGCGCCGACGCGTCCCGCCAGGCCCTGGAAAACGCCGGAATTGAGCCGGACCGGCTCAGTTACATCATCCTGTCCACCAACAGCTCCCCGTATCTTTATCCGGCGGCGGCTATCCGCGTCCAGGAAGCCCTTGGTTTAAACGGCAAATTGGCGGCCTTCGACCTCCAGGCCGGCTGTTGCGGGTTTAATTACGCCCTGCACGTGGCCGAGCGGTTGGTAGCCCAGGAAGGCAAATACGCCCTGGTCATCGGCAGCGACACCAACTCCCGGTGGAGCAACTGGACGGACCGTTCCACCTGCATCCTGTTCGGGGACGGCGCCGGCGCGGTGGTCATTGGCCCCTCGGAGCAAGGAAGGCTAAAAGAATCCTTCATCGCTTCCAGCCTGAACATGAAGCTTTATTGCGAAACGGAGTTCAACCGGGAAGTCAGCCCCTTTCTGCCCCACCAGACCCACACCCAACGCCACTACATTTACATGGATGGGCCGGAAGTCTTCAAATTCGCGGTGGGCGCGGTGAAGGAGTCTCTGCGCCGCATCCTGGAGATGGCCGGCATAACCCGGGAAGACATCGATTATCTTATCATCCACCAGGCCAACTGGCGCATCCTGGACGCGGGGGCCCGATTTGCCAAGGTGCCCATGGAAAAGCTCATCGTCAACGTGGATAAATACGGCAATACTTCCGCGGCCTCAGTGCCCATCGCCCTCCACGAAGCTCTTCAGGAAGGCAAAATCCAACGAGGCGACAACGTGCTGCTTATCAGCTTCGGGGCCGGCGCCACCTGGGGCGCGGCCCTGGTGGAGTGGTAGGATCAGGTTTCAGGTTTCAGGTTTTAAACCAGGTTATGCCTCTGAGAAATTGATTGAGGGGAGAGCAGGGATAAACGATCCCTCTCCTCCCCTCATTTCTTATTTGCCCTAAAACCTGAAACCTGAAACCTGAACCCCGACCTTACATAATCCTTATCTTCTTTGGCTGCTCGGGTTCGGCCGGGGGGGACGGCTTTTCCGCCGGCGGCGCCGGCTTTTCCACCGGGGGCTTGGCCTTGGGCGGCGGCTCCCCGGCTTCCGGCTTGGGTGGCTTGACCGGGCGCTCTTCGGCCTTTTTCTTGGTGGGCGGGGTTGGCGGCGGCTTGGGTTTTTCCGCCACCGGCGGCTTGGGTGGCGCCGGTTTTTCCACCGCTTCCGGGGGCTTCGCGGGCGGCGGCGCGGCTACCGGCGGCGGGAACGGGGGCGGCGCTTCCGGGACCGCCGGGGCCGGAGTGGGAGACAGATACCGGGCCGAGGCCCAGCCCAGGCGGCCGTCCCGCCTTACCCGCACCTGGACCCAGTCATCCGCCTCGCCCACCTTTTCCACCTCTTCGTTGCGCTCCAGAAACGAAATGCTGGGGCAGTCATACCCGGGACAGGCCCTTAAGTTCAGGCGACTGGCGTTGACATACAGGACCGGACGGCTCATTGCCGGCGGCGGAGCCACCGGGGGCGGGGGCGGCGGGGGGGGCATTTCTTTATACGGCGGGGGCAGGCACCCGGCCAGCGCCAGGGCCAGCAAGCCTCCCAGAAATAATCCTTTCAGCCAATCCCGGGGGTTCATAGCCTTGCCCTAATCAACCTTGCTGTCCCTGATCTTCCATTCGTTGCCGCTTTGCTCCAGAATGATCTTGTAACCGCTGCGATCCAGGGTAAAGTCATGGGAGCGGTGGTCGTAGAGCTGGATGTTCCAGACGATGTTGGCGCTGAGTTGGTCTCCTTGGCGCTGGACGTTGGAAATGCGGTAATTAACCTCTTTGATATCGTAGTTTTTCCATAGTTCCAATATCTGGCTTTCCAGCTTCCCCAGGTTGGGATAAGCCGAATTGTAACAGCTCAGCCATTTGTTGATGTCTTTGTTCAGGTGGGCGGAGCGGATTTTTTCCGCCATCCGCTCCACTTCCCGCCGCAAGTCCTCCTGGGGGGCCACGGTGACCGGAGTGCGGGTCACCGGCGCCTTGGAAGCGGGGAGCAACCGCCAGCCATAATAGACCACCCCCACCAAGAGGACTATCCCTAATAGGGTGAATAGGGCCCGCCAGGGGCGGCGGCTTCCAGACCGGCGGCGGGGCCGGAGGTCGGCATTGCGCGGGTAAAACACGGGAGGGGCCTCCTCTTCTTCCGCCACCCGGGCCACCCTCAGGGGCAGACCGCAATCGGTGCAGAATTTCTGTCCGGGAAAAGTGAGGCTGCCGCAGCGGGCGCAGGCCCGGGCTCCCGCCGAGGAACCTTTCAGGATCTGCCCGCAACGCTGGCAGAAGCGGTGTTCCTCCCCATGGACCAGTTGGCAATGGTTGCAGTACGGCATGTTTGGCACCCACTATCCCCTAGCCTTTTCTACCATATTCTCCTGATAAAGCAAAGGAAATCGTTTTCAGTTTTCGGTTAATAAATATCACAGGGTTCCAGTTAAAGGTCGCATTATGCATTAAGCCTATTGCAAAAGTCGCCATTCTTTGCTGAAATGCGTCTCCGAATGCAATGACTCAGTGGCGCAGGCTTCCAGCCGGTGGTTATTCCTTTGCATATCCCATTAGCCACAGGCCAGTGGCCTGCCACTAAATATTTTCAGGTTGGCGGCGGTTCAAAGTATTTGGGCAGAGGGCTTAACTTTAGGAATAAGAGGGCGCCGCTTTGCGCCGATGATGCACCGCCGGGGGACAGGGAGCATTTCAGAGGCAATCCATTGATTTTTCGGGAGATTTCGCCTGGGTATTGGTCTGGTTCCGGAACAGTTCCCATTTGCGGTTTCTGTTTTCTGTTGTGGCGATAAGGGCCCCGGATGGGGGCATGTTAGCAAGTTAAGCGAGGTTGGCCAGAGCGAAGGGGAAAATTGACGTTGAGAATAATCAAAGACCTAAAAACTGTTTTTACCACCTGGGGTCTTGACAGAAGGCTTGATTGACGGATATATATTTATGGTTATTATTCGGGAGAGAACTTTAACATGAAAACCTATACGGCCCGCAAAGGGGAAGTGCCCCGCCAATGGTACGTGGTGGACGCCCAGGGGAAAGTCCTGGGCCGCCTGGCCAGCCGCATCGCCATGGTGCTCCGGGGCAAGACCAAGCCGGTCTTTACCCCCCACATGGACACCGGCGACTTCGTGGTGGTGGTGAACGCCGGACAAGTGCGGCTCACCGGCAAAAAACTGGAACAGAAATTTTACTACCGGCACTCGGGCTACCCGGGCGGGCTGAAGTCCATTTCCGCCCGGCACCTCCTCCAGAAAAAGCCCGAAGAGGTGCTGCGCCATGCCGTGCGGGGCATGCTCCCCAAGAACAGCCTGGGCCGGCAGCTGCTGAAAAAATTGAAGATCTACGCCGGAGGCGAGCATCCCCATGAGGCCCAGCAGCCGGCGCCCCTGAATTGGGAGGATTGATTTTGGCGGAAGCGAACACCATTCACGCCGTGGGCAAACGGAAATCCGCAGTGGCCCGGGTATACTTAAAGCCCGGCAACGGCCGCATCACCGTGAACCACCGGGAACTGGAAGATTATTTCCTCAAGGAGACCACCCGCAACCTGGCCCGCCAGCCCCTGCAACTGGTCAACCTGGGCCCGGAGTTGGATATCCTGGTCAACGTCATGGGCGGCGGCATCGAGGGCCAGGCCGGAGCCGTAAAGCACGCCATCAGCCGGGCTTTGGTGGAGCTCAACCCGGAGCTGCGCCCCGTTCTGAAAAAGGCGGGGCTCCTCACCCGGGACCCTCGCATCAAAGAGCGCAAAAAATACGGCCGCCGGGGCGCCCGCCGGGGCTGCCAGTATTCGAAGCGGTAACTGCTGGTTTTCGGTTTTCGGTTAAACTTGGGGAAAAGTCCATCCTTTTCCTTGAATTCAAGGAAATTGGGTATCTTTAAAATTTATGCCTCATAAATTACTTCGGTTCCTTTATTCACCGAAAACCGAAAACCGAAAACCGAAAACCACGTTCCCCTCCCCATGAACAAGATCAAAGTCGCGGTCATCGGCGCCTCCGGTTATGCCGGGCTGGAATTGGTGCGGCTGCTGGTCCGCCATCCCGGCTGTGACCTGGCGGCCCTCACCTCCCTGGAATATCCCGGTATTCCTTTCTCCCAGGTATTTCCGGCTTTGGCCGGCATCGTGGACCTTTCCTTCAGCCCCGCCAGTGGCTCGGAGCCGGAAGAGATCGCCGCGGGGGCGGAAGTGGTCTTCACTGCCATCCCCCACCAGGCCGCCATGGGCATAATCCCCCGGCTCCTGGCCAAGAAGGGGTGCAAGGTGGTGGATTTGAGCGCGGATTTCCGCTTTCGGGAGGTGGGCCTTTATGAGAAGTGGTATCAGGCGCATACGGCTCCCGAGTTGTTGACGGAGGCGGTTTACGGCCTGCCCGAACTGCACCGGGAGGAGGTGCGGCGGACGCGCCTGGTGGCCAACCCCGGCTGTTATCCCACCTGCGTCATCCTGGGGCTGGCCCCCCTGGCCCAGGCCCGCCTGCTCCAGCCCGATTCGGTGATTGCCGACTGCAAATCCGGGGTGAGCGGCGCCGGACGCCAGACCCTGCTGGGGCTCACATTCTGCGAGGTCAACGACGGCTTCCGGGCTTACAAGGTGCTGGAGCACCGGCATACCCCGGAGATGGAGCAGGAGTTGAGCCGGCTGGCCGGGACGCCGGTGCAAGTCACCTTCACCCCGCACCTGGTCCCCATGAGCCGGGGCATCCTGGGGACGCTTTATGCCAGCCTTACCGAGCCTCGGGCAGAAGGGGAGCTTAGGGAACTCTACCGGAAGTTTTATCAAGGACACCCCTTTGTGCGCCTCCACCCGCCGGGGAGTCTGCCGGACACCCGGAACGTGCGGGGCGCCAATTTTTGCGACCTGGCCCTGCGGGTGGATGAGGGAGGCCGCCGGGTCATCGTCCTCTCGGCCATTGACAACCTTGCCAAGGGCGCGGCCAGCCAGGCGGTGCAGAATTTCAACCTGATGGTGGGGTTTCCGGAAACGATGGGGCTGGAGACGCCGCCGTTCCTTCCGTAGTGAGCAGTGAGCAGCGAGCAGTGAGCAGTTGGTCGTGGGTTGGGAGTTTGATAATATTAATTAAAATTAACTACTTACTGATTACTGATCATTGATTACTGGTTACTGTTCCCTGCTCACCGCTCACGGCTCACTGGAATGCGCAATATCCGCCTCCTCCTGGAATACGACGGCGCCCGCTACCACGGCTGGCAGCGCCAGAAAAACGCCCTCACCATTCAGGAAGTGTTGGAGGCGGCCCTGGGCAAGCTTACCGGCGAAGCCGTCAAGGTCATGGGCTCGGGGCGCACCGACGCCGGGGTTCATGCCCGGGGGCAGGCGGCCAATTTTCATACCCTTAGCCATATCCCCTTGAAAGCCTTTCACGAAGGGCTGAATTCCATGCTGCCTTACGACATCGCAGTGTTGGAGGCGGAAGAGGCCCCCCCGGACTTCCACGCCCGCAAGTCGGCCCGGGCCAAGACCTATGAATACCGCATCCTCAACCGCCCCAGCCGTTCGCCCCTCAACCACCGTTATGCCTGGTGGATCAGCGACCCCCTGGACCTGGAAGCCATGGACCAGGCGGCCCAGGCGCTCATGGGCCGGCACGATTTCACCGCGTTCCAGGCCAGCGGCGGCGGCGTCAAAAACCCGGTGCGGGAGGTGTTCAGCTCCCAGTGGCGGCGGGAAATGGGGGATGGGCTGATTTACTCCATCACTGCCAACGGCTTTTTGCGGGGCATGGTGCGGTCCCTGGTGGGGACCATGGCGGCCATCGGCCGGGAGAAATTTCCATCGGGCCATTTGCAACAGGTCCTGGAAAGCCGGGAGCGCCGCCGGGCCGGGCTCACCGCGCCGGCCCAGGGGCTGTATCTGAGGCAGGTGGAATATTAAACCACTGAGGCACGGAGAGCACAAGCCCCACAAAGGTATTCGTCTTATCCGGCGCCGGTGACGCCGCGGCTTAGGACTTTCCTCTGTGAAACTTTGCGTCCTCTGTGCCTCTGCGGTAAATTGTTGGGAGCAGGAGAAATCATGGAAGATCTCATCAAAGCCATCGAGCTGGCCATTGCCCACGAGTTGGAGGCCCGGAAGGCCTACCTGTCCCTGGCCGAAGAATCCGACGACCTTGAGCTGAAGCGCCTCCTAAAGGAGATCGCGGCGGAGGAAGCCGGCCACGAAGCCTCTTTGCGCAGCCGCCTGCGCCTTTACCAGGAAAAGCACATGCTGCGGGACACCGTGTCCCGCTATGTGAGTCCCGAAGTGGCGGAGGAGATCCTGAAAAATCCGAATTTGCTGCAACTGGGGGGGCGGCGGCAGCATATCACCGTGCTTTTCGCGGATATCAAGGGCTTCACCGCCATGTCGGAGACCATGGCCCCGGAAGCGGTGGTGGCAGTGCTCAACGACTACTTCACCGAGATGGTGGAGCTAGTGTTCCGGCATCGGGGGACGCTGGACAAGTTCGTGGGCGACGCGCTGATGGCCGTATTCGGGGCGCCGGTGCCGCTGGCCCAAGCCGCGGCCAACGCGGTGGAGTGCGCCTTAGGGATGCACCGCCGCCTGGCGGAGATGCGGGCCGGGGGGGCCACTTCCATCCAGGGAATGCGCGTCGGCATCAATACCGGCGAGGCCATTGTGGGCAATATCGGCTCCCACAAGCGCATGGACTTCACCGTCATCGGCGACGTGGTCAACGTGGCGGCCCGGCTCCAGGAGCTGGCCAAAGAGTTGGAAGCCGACACCTTGATCAGCGAGGCCACCCGCCGGGAGCTGCCTGGGAAGTTCCGGCTGGAGCCGGCTCCGGCCGTGACCCTGCGGGGCCGCACCGAACCCACTCTAGTGTACCGGGTGCCGGCGGATTATTAATCTCTGGGGGGGCTGGCGGGACTCCCATTATAAAAAAAAGACCTCGTGAAAATTATTATTGACATTGGGCATTATCTGGATTAGAGTGGAAATCTGAATGATATGTGAAATATTTCACATTTACCATTAATGTTAGGACGACAAATCTCCAACAACCGGAAAGGGGAACAACATGGAACTCATTGGCCACGGCGGTAAGCCCCTGGTAGAAAGGGTGATAACCGATAAGGCGGAAGCCAAGAAAAAAATCGCGGGTCTGAAAGAGGTGCCGGCCAGCCGGCAGATGGCTACCGAAGCCATCGGCATTGCCTATGGATTTTTTTCACCCTTGCAAGGGTTCATGAAAAAAGCCGATGTGGACGCGGTGGTTCAGAAGATGGAGCTGGCGGACGGCACTCTCTGGAGCATCCCCCTGGTTTATGACATTTCCGACAAAGAAATCGCCGACTATGGCATCAAAGAGGGCGGCAGCGTCCTGTTGACCCGTAACGGCAATCCCGTGGCCATCTTTGAGATCGAAGAAATCTTTACCTATCCCAAGGAGGAGATAGCGTTTAAGGTTTACGGGACCAAGGAAGAGAAGCACCCGGGGGTGGCCCGGACCTATGCTTACAAAGACAAGTTTCTGGGCGGCAAGATCACCCTGGTCAACCCCCCCAAGATTCGCGAACCTTACA
>Ga0194110_10006488_pt1 | contig 13680 bp, 12 predicted proteins | sample TA2Kig1200mmetaG_FD_146192 | JGI IMG/M metagenome (GOLD analysis project Ga0194110, IMG submission 146192) | Freshwater microbial communities from Lake Tanganyika, Tanzania - TA2015032 Kigoma Deep Cast 1200m | ecosystem: Environmental > Aquatic > Freshwater > Lake | place: Tanzania: Lake... | reverse complement strand
TACATGGATACGCCGACAGGGGGTGTTACGAGCCCCAGCACAATCACGAGCATAAAGACAAGTCCGAAATGCACGGGATCAATGCCTACTTCACTGACCAGGGGAAGGAGGATGGCGGTAAAGAGCAGGATGATGGCGGTGCTGTCGATGAACATCCCTGCAATAAAGACAGTTCCCACAATGAGGAGCAATAATATCTGAGGGTTATTGGTTATTCCAAGCATAAATCGAGAGAATACGTCCCCTGCTCTTTCATAGGCCAGGCCGTAGCCAAATATTCCGGACAGGGAAATGATGAGCATAATCGAGCCGATGTCAACGATAGTAAATTCGAGAGTTCTTTTAAACTTTTCCCAGGTGAGTTCCCTGTAGAAGACCGCTCCGACGGCTAAGGCATAGACTCCGGCAAATGCGCCTGCTTCCGTTGGGGTATAGAGGCCAAACCTTATCCCTCCGATTAATGCAATTGGAAAAAGAAATGCCCAGATACTGTCGATCAGCGCCGCCCCCACTTCTTTAAGAGAAGGGCCCTTCCTCTCGGGGAGGTATCCTTTTACCTTCGAGGTAATTGAGACGGCTATCATCAGGAATAGCATCATCATCAAGCCCGGGACGATTCCTCCGGTAAACAGCCTTCCGATGGAAACCTGACCAATGGTTCCGTATAAGATCAGCCCGATACTGGGCGGAATGACCGGAGCGATACAGGCCGTAATGGCAGACACGGAACCCGTATATCCCTTTGAGAACCCTTTTTTGAGCATCTCTGGCCCGAGGAGGCGCGCTTCCATGGCGGCATCGGCAATCGCTGAGCCCGAAACACCGCCCATCAGGGTGCTGAGCACAACATTGACCTGAGCGAGTCCTCCCCGCATATGACCGGCAAGCACTCCTGCAAGTCTGATCAGTCTGTGGGTGATTCCTGTTTCGTTCATCAGGTTGGCGGCAAAGATGAACAGCGGAATGGCGAGGAGGGGAAAATTCTGGGTTTGTGAGATCGGAAGTTGGATGATCATCGTAAACGGCAGTTGGGGGTTTTGCAGAAAGAACAAAGTTCCTGCAATGCCTATGGCAAAGGCGACAGGCATTCCCATTAAAAGAAAAAGAATAAATATGATAAAGACCAACAGCATCTTTCCAATCCTTTTAACCCCGGAGATAGAAGTGTATAGTCGGAAGGTAACGGTAAGGATGCCCGTATAGTCATTCAGTTACGTTGCTCGTCTTCTAAGTCTTTAACCGTAACCCTTTGACAATATACGAAACGCCTGCCTGCCGGTAGGCAGGGGCTTCGTCACCACAACCGAAATTCCCCTCAACGCTTTAGTAATTTTTCTCTGATTCTAATGATGGTGGTTATCACCATCATTATTCCTGCCACAGGTACAAGTAGCGTCACCCAGGTGTAACTAAAGCCCGGGATACCTTGAAAAGTTCTAAATCCGGTCGTATAGGAAAGCCGTACGCCATATCCTATAAGCGCTGCCAAAAAGATGAGTATGAAAAAAGATTAAGTATTTCGATGAGGTTTCTATTTTTTCCCGGCCGCTTCCTGATCAAGAAATCAACATTCATCAACTTGTTATTTCTCATGGCTACATCACCGCCCCAAAAAGTACACCACGCAAATAAACAGACCGCCATATCCACCGACCAGTTAATGGGGTAACCTATGTATCGTGTAGCTGCTGCGACGAATACCAATCCCACCATGAATACCAAAAAAACCTTAATGATAAAAGTCTCGCATTTGCAGATTTACTCATAAGCTTTTTTCATCCGAACCCTCTGTATCGAGCAAGGTATTTAAAAATATGAACTGCGTCCCCGAAATCCCCTTCCTAACTGAAGCTGAACTTTGACAGCAGTATTGCATTGAAGCTTTCCTGTTTTCCTCAATCGTTTCCGAATATCAAATTGGGAACGAACAGAACAAGATCCGGGAAAAAGACAAGCAGGATATCTACAAACACGATGGCTGCAATGAATGGCACGCACTCTTTGACATAATCCTCCACGGAACAATCCAGGATAGAACAGACGGTATACATGGATACGCCGACAGGGGGTGTTACGAGCCCCAGCACAATCACGAGCATAAAGACAAGTCCGAAATGCACGGGATCAATGCCTACTTCACTGACCAGGGGAAGGAGGATGGCGGTAAAGAGCAGGATGATGGCGGTGCTGTCGATGAACATCCCTGCAATAAAGACGGCCCCCACAATGAGGAGCATTAATATCTGCGGGTTACTGGTTATTTCGAGCATAAATCGAGAGAAGGTATCCCCTGCTCTTTCATACGACAAGCCGTAACCAAATATTCCAGACAGAGAAATGATGAGCATAATCGAGCCGATGTCAACCACAGTAAATTCAAGAGTTCTTTTAAATTTTTCCCAGGTGAGTTCCCTATAGAAGAGCGCTCCAACGATAAAGGCATAGACCCCGGCAAAAGCGCCTGCTTCGGTCGGGGTATATAAACCAAACCGTATCCCCCCGATTAATGCAATCGGGAAGAGAAATGCCCAAATACTTTCAATAAGTGCCATCCCGACCTCTTTAAGGGAAGGTTGGTTCTTTTCGGGAAGGTAGCCTTTCTTCTTTGAGGTAATTGATACCGCTGTCATCAGAAACACCATCATCATAAGGCCAGGAACGATACCCCCCGCAAAAAGCCTCCCGATGGAAACCTCTCCAATCGTCCCGTATAAGATAAGCCCGATGCTTGGCGGAATGATTGGAGTAATACATGCTGTAATGACTGTCACGGCGGTCGTATAGCCTTTTGAAAAGCCTTTTTTGATCATTTCTGTCCCCAGGATGCGAGCTTCCATGGCTGCATCGGCAATCGCCGAGCCCGAAACTCCCCCCATGAGGGTGCTGAGAACAACGTTTACCTGTGCAAGGCCTCCGCGCATATGTCCGGCGAGCACTCCTGCCAACCGGATAAGCCTGAAAGTTAAGCCCGTTTCGTTCATCAGGTTTGCAGCAAATATAAAGAGAGGAATCGCAAGCAGTGGAAAGTTTTGGGTCTGTGAGATCGGAAGTTGGATGATCATGGTAAACGGCAGTTGTGGATTCTGAAGGAAAAAGACAGCCCCTGCAATGCCTATGGCAAAGGCGACGGGCATTCCCATCAAAAGAAAAATGAAAAATAAGATAAAAACCAACAGCATCTTTTCAACCCCCCTAACACCAGAAATAAAAAGCGTGTAGTCGGAAGGTAACGGTAAGGATGCCCGTATCGTCATCCGGTTACGTTATTCGTCTTATATTTCAATAATCGTAACCCTTTGACGATATGCGAAACGCCTGCCTGCCGGTAGGCAGGGGCTTCGTCACCGTAACCGAAATTCTCCTCCCCGCTTCGCTAATCTCTCCCTGATTTTATTAATAGTCGTTATTACCATCAGAGTCCCAGCGATTGGCACACTGATTGTTACCCAGGTGTAACTGAATCCCGGGATCCCCTGAAACTGTCTGAATCGGGTGGTGTAGGAAAGCATGATGCCATATCCGATGAAAGCCAATAAAAAGATGAGGATAATGAAGAAATTGATGAGTTCGATTGAATTTCTATATTTTTCAGGCAGCTTTTTGATTAAGAATTCGACATTCATCAATTTGTTGTTCCTCATCGCCACATCGCCGCCTAAAAAGGTACACCACGCAAATAAACAGACCGCCATATCCACCGACCAGTTAATGGGGTAACCTACGTATCGCGTCACTGCGGCAACGAATACCAGCCCTACGATGAACACCAAAAATACCTTAATTAAAAAAGTTTCACCCTTACAGATATACTCATATAACTTTTTCATCATTTATCCTTTGTCTCTTAAAGTAAACTCACAGTCTACCGTCTAAGAAATTTATGTCGTAAGTCCGTTCATGGTTCGATCCCGCGCTTCGCGGGATCACCAGGAACGGACCACGGCACATTAAAAATCAGTTGTTTAACCATTTGTCCTGAGCGTGTCGAAGAGCGAACGGTGAATGACGACACAGCCTCCCAATGAAGAGGGACTGTTTTGTTTTAACCCCCTACTTCTTAAATCCGAGCTCCCTGTGGACTTTATCCTTTACATCGGCAATTTTCAAAACCTCATAGGCTTTTTCGCCGGCCTTCCTGAAAGCGGCGATATCGACTTTATCAACCACAATCATTCCCCTCTTAATGAGGTCCGCCTTCACTCTTTGTTCACTCTCAATGATCGATCTGGAGGTTTCCAGTCCGGCTTTGTCGCATTCCTCGACCAGTATTTTTTGGTATTCCGGGGGCAAAGCGTTGAACCACTTTGCGCTAATGACCTCAAAATTGACCAACATGATATGTCCGGTCTCGGTGACGTACTTCAGGACTTCATAGAAACGTCCACCGGGGATGTTGTTATAAACGAGCTCAACCCCATCAATCACTTTTTGTTGAAGGGCTGGATACATCTCTCCAAAGGCGAGAGCCACCGGGGTTGCGCCGAGGGCGCGCACAGACTCCTGCCAGATGGGCGCAGGGGGAGTTCGGATGCGCTGACCTTTTAAATCGTCCGGAGATCTGACAGGTTTGTTCGTAAAGAAGTGTCGATAACCCTGGACCCAGCCGAAGGATAGAACTTTAAAACCGAATTTGTTGGCTAATTCATCAAGCCAGCCCTGTACCGTTGGCATCTTCTTTAATCTTTCCACTCCGCCAAGGGTCTCCACAAAATACGGGCCATTCATAATGGCAATGCCGGGGATATACATACCCATGCGGGCTGAATCGGTGTTCTGGCCCACATTAGCGCCTGCCCTGATTTGCTCCAAAATATCCTCTTCAACGCCAAGCTGGGCACTGGCAAAGACTTCTATTTTAAGACCACCCTTCGTTCTCTCCTCAACCGCTTTTGCCCATTTCTGAAACCCTGCGTGGTAGGGTTCTCTTGGGCTCAACACATGGTTAAATTTCAATGTGTATTTGGCCTGTCCAAACGCCGGCGTTCCATAGAAAGCGATTGTTAGGAGCAAAACCATCAATAAGGCTACCATCATCGAAAACTTTTTCATCTTCCTTCCTCCTTTTTTTGAAAAATTCCAAATTCTTAACTCTAAACTCTAAACTAAAATCACCTTCCCCCCCGATAACCCAATCGCCGGGAGATATCCAAAGCGGTTTTCATCACCTCCTTTTTTAAAGTTTCCTGGGCCATGTTTTTAGTAACCCGAAAAGCCGGCCCGGAAATACTGACGGCGGCGACAGCATTCCCTGCCTCGTTATAGATGGGGGCGCCCACGCATCGAACCCCCTTCTCATTTTCCTCATCATCGATGGCATACCCCTGATTCCGAACCATTTTCAGATGCTCTTTCAACTGGACTGTATCCGTGATCGTATGTTCTGTTCTTTTAGATAATTTTTTATCTTTCAGAAACTGGTTCAACGCTTCATCCGAAAAGAGGGAGAGAAGAACCTTCCCTACGGCGCTGCTGTGAGCAGGGTTACGGAGGCCGATCCGCGAGGCCATCCTCAGTCCGCTCGGGTTATGATCCACTTCGACCTTGTCAATATAGACCACTTCATTTCGGTCGAGGATCACCATATGGACGGTCTCTTTTGTTCTTTCAGCCAGTTCCTTTAAAAAGGATTCCGCCTCCTTGCGGAGATCAAGCTGGCCCAAAAGAAGGTTCCCCAGTTCCACGAGTTTAAATCCCAGGAGATAGTTTCTCGTCTTCGGATCCTGACGCACATAGCCCAGATAGGACAGTGAGGAGAGAAGACGATGCGTGGTCCCCTTCGGAAGGGATACTTTTAAAGAGAGGTCCCGGACGCTGATTCCCTGTGGGTTCTGTCCCAGGATATCGAGGATCAGGGAGACACGTTCGATGGTCTGGACAAGGTTGTTTGGTTTTGATTCCTGTGGGGTGACCATAAATCGTTTCGCATTATGGAACGATGTTCCACATTATATTAACAATATCGATTCTCCTTAGTCAAGAGTTTTTTTTCAGCCTAACGGGAAAGTGATTATATTAATAGTCTCTTTGATTTATTTTGAAGGTTTGTGTTAGTGATAGACATGAAGGAGAGATGATGGCCCAAAAGGTATTGGTGCCCTAATGATTACCGAGGAAGAAAAGAAGGTTTTGCCATATGATCCATCTGATCAATCCTGAGGTTTTTCAATCCACAAAATACCTTCAAAAATTGAGAAGGAGGGATCAAGGTGAAAAAACATAAAGTTTTGCTCTATGAGGATATGCGCGAGGAAGGGAAAGCAGTTCTGAAAGAGAAGGCAGAGCTATCTTTTGCCGAGCGTCTTGATGAGAATTCCCTCGCCGATAAGGTTAGGGAGATAGATGGAATCATTATCCGCGCCAACGGAAAGGTGAGCCGGAGATTGATGGAGGCCGCCCCCAAACTCAAGGTGATTGGACGGCATGGGGTCGGCGTGGAAAATATTGACATAGAGGCAGCGACCGAAAGAGGGATATGGGTGGTCAATACGCCGGATGCCAATGACATCTCGGTGGCCGAGCATTTTTTCGGGTTGGCCCTGATGCTTTCGAAGATGCTAAAAAAGGCCGACATTGCCCTCCGTGAAGGAAGGTGGGAGGCACGGTATCAGTATATCGGGAATGAACTCCACGGAAAAACGCTCGGCATCCTGGGCTTCGGCCGGATCGGTAAGGCTGTGGGCCGCATCGGTTCCAAAGGGTTTAATATGAATGTCCTCTATTATGATGCGGTTCGTTATGAGGAGATGGAGAAGGAGATTGGGGCTGTCAAGGTTGGTCTGGAGCAAGTGATGTCCAGATCGGATTTTATTTCGATCAACCTTCCCATGTTGCCTGTTACCAAAGGCTTAATCGGGGAGAGAGAATTCGGAATGATGAGACCTAATGCCTATATCATCAATCTCGCCAGAGGACCGATCTGGGATGAGAAGGCGCTTTATAAAATTCTAAAAGAAGGAAAGATCGCCGGAGCAGGAGCCGATGTCTTTGAGGTGGAGCCAGCCTCAAAGGAGCATCCCCTGCTTCAACTTGAAAATTTTGTCGGCACCCCTCACTCAGCAGCTCACACGGAGGAAGCGTTGAGGAGGATGAGCTTGGTGGCGGAGGATATCCTAAGGGTTCTGGAAGGAAAGGAGCCAATCTATCCGGTCAATAAACCAGTAAAAAAAGGCTGTTAAAGGTCTGAGGTTGGAGGAACATTCTCCCTTGGAGAATTTTAGGGAAATTTTGATTGCCTCAAACCTCATACCTTAAAGATCGTATATTTATTGAAGGAAATGACGATGAATCACTCCCAGAGGGTCCACCCATCTCAGCTCTTTTAAAGTGTCCATTGTTTCCCAATAAAGGTTTTCGTAAGAGATGTTTTGGGAGATCCACCCAACCGAAATGTGTAAATGAGGAGGGATGTTCCTTTGTGACTTGTTTGGCCTGGCTAAATTGGCAACGATGTCTCCTGCCTTGACGATCCTGCCGACGTGGAGACCATTGGATAAGTTTGTGTGGCCATAAATGGTGCAAAGTCTTGGATAATCGCTATCGAGAGGACGATGTTCCACCATCACCGATTTGCCAATGAAATCGTCCATCACTCTGACAACGGTTCCATCATACAAAACAGGGATCTTCGTTTTTTCATCAAGGCGAAGCATTTTGTCTTCGCAATCCCTGTAAAAACACAGATCCAATCCCTCATGGGGTTTATCACGTTTCTCCTGATTGCCCCACCATTTGTCCATCGCATTGAACAACATTCCAGGATAGAAAATCCACTCCTGGAAGCCGAGTTTATCCAGAGCATTTTCCCGGACAACAAACTGAGTGAATCGTGATTTCTTTAAAAATGGCGTCTCGGAGGCGTCCAAACCTTTGACCTCTGCTCCTCAATGTTTGACTCTTTGGGCGTTCCATGGTTTAGTTCCAGCCCATGGCCCTCCTTGAACCTCCACACTCCCCTCGAGTAAATCCCCGGTCACACGACCACTGAACTTCATTAACACGTTTTGTCCTTCAACATTATACCTTATACCGAAACTCACCTGATTGCCTTTCAGCCGTTGGTCCCTAATGTGAAATTCCCGGCCTTGAACAGTTATCTTTCCACTAACTTCCTGATATTTTTGATTTAGAGTCAACTGGTCTTGCAGATCACCTCCGAGGGATGCGATGTTGAAGCGCCATATCCCTTTCACATCCGCCGGGATGACCCAATAGTAAAAAAATCGGTCACGGATTTGCATCATCTCATCAGGTTCCCAATCGGCCATATCAAAAGTATAGGAAACGATCCGGGTTCCGGGTTTGAGTTCACGAAAAAGCTTTGGCCGAAGTTGGTAGTTTAAATCGTTAAGGAGATAGAGGGTGACCACGGTTGCTTCACGAATATCCGCTTTGAAGAGGTCTCCCTCAATAAACGTTGTTCGGTCAGCCACTTTTGCTTTTTGTGCATTTTCTTTGCTCTCTTTGATGCGCACAGGGTCAATATCGATCCCTACACCCCGTGCGCCAAAATTTTTTGTGGCTAAAATTACAAAACGTCCATCCCCGCACCCGAGATCATACACCACATCGTCTTGATTCACCCCCGCCTTGTTGAGCATGGCTTCCACTACATCCCATGGAGTTGGCTCAAAATGCACATCAGGCACTTGGGTCTGCGCATGGGCTGTTAGGGATAGCCCAAATGCCAATAAGAAGATCAGGATTGATGGTGACCTCTGAATTTTAAGCATCTTCTCCTCTACGGTTTTTTCATCTCCTCAAGGGTCGATTTTGACGCATTGTACATAAAACCGATGTCTGTGGAGCAGGCGAGGACGGTCATCCCTTTGGCTCGCCACTTCCTGACGAACTCGGTATTTCCGATGTGAATGCCTGAAGTTTTCCCTCTCTTCTTGGCCGTCTCAACCACCTTGTCAATGGCCTGAGTCAACTTCTCCGAACCCATCTGGTCCGGGATGCCAAGAGAGATAGAGAGGTCATTCGGACCGATCAAGCCGACATCGATCCCCTCTGTGCCGAGGATCGCATCAACGTTATCGATTGCTTCCCGGGTTTCAATCTGGGCAATGATCAGGGTATGTTCATTTGCCTCTTTCATAAACTCAAGGGCTTTCAGAGGTTTGTAGTCTGTTTGACCGGTCTGGGTGCCAAATCCTCTCTGTCCGATCGGCGTATATTTACTGTAGCGGGCAATAGCCTCGGCCTGTTCTTTTGTGGAGGTCATGGGAACCATGATACCTTCTGCGCCGGCATCAAGGACCCTTGAGATGAAGAAGGTTTCTAAATGAGGAACCCGGATGACCGGGGCAATGCCTGCAGACTTGGATCCGCGAATCAGATCCGCTATGGTTTCCATGTTGTAGTTACCATGCTCCATATCGATGAGAACAAAGTCGTAGCCCACCGAGGCAAAAATGACCGGCGCTCCCGGGTCCCGCGCCTGCCGGATCATCGTCCCATAAACACACTCTCCTGCCAACACCTTTTTTCTTAAACCAGACCAGACCATAATTACCTCCTAAAAGAATCGTCTCGAAAAGGTAAAGGTTACGAAGCCCGGATCGTTAAATCAAAAATAACGTTTGTCGTTGTCGAAGCTCGTATCGATACTCGTTTATCGATGCTGGAGGTTCGAGATTCAAGTTTCGAGCTTCTGGCTTCGATACGAGCATCGTCACCGTAACCCTTTCTTATAACCATTACCGGTAACCAAAACGGGCATCCTCGCCCTAACCCTTACCCAACTTCCTTTTTTCAAAGGAGTTCCATATTCTTCAGAATCTCCTTTAACTCTTCTTTCGCCTTGGGGGAGATTCCCCCTACCGGCGGGATTCCTACTCCGGCATCGATTCCGATCAGATTGAGCGCCTCTTTGATCACTACGGGAAAAGTCCCAAGATCAAAGGCCAGTCTTAGCGGAGCCAATCGGAACTGGGCTTCGAGGGACCGCTTCATATCCCCTGCTTTGAAAGCTTCATAAATTTCTACGATCACCTTGGGGGCCACATTGGCTGTCGCGGCGATGGCTCCCTTTCCACCGTAGCAGAGTGTTCCGAAAATGAGGGTGTCCCTGCCAGCAAGGACTGAAAATGTCTCATCCGTTCTTCGGATATACTCTGCTGTCAGCGAGAGATCTCCTGAAGAATCTTTGATCCCAACGATGTTTTCGACCTGAGAGGCCCGAACGACGAAATCGGCTGAGATATTAACCCCTGTCCTTCCAACATTGTTATAGAGAAGGATCGGTACCCGTGTGGCCTTTGCAACAGCTGTGAAGAATTCCATCAGCTCCGAATCATTGGGTTTGATGAAATAGGGGGTGACCACAGAAACAGCGCTGACTCCGGCGGCCTCTGCCATCTGCGTCAGGGCAATGGCCTCGCGGGTCGTGATGGCTCCTGTTCCTGCATAGACCGGAACCCGGCCTCTGGTCTCATCGACAACGACCTCGATGATTCTTTTCTTTTCCTCAAAGGTGAGGGCATAGAACTCACCCTGACTTCCGACAGGGAAGAGGCCATGAACGCCTCCTTCGATCAGATAGTTGGTCAGTTTCCGCAGGGCTGACTCGTTGATCTTTCCCTCCTTGGTGATGGGAGTGACCATCGCTGGAATGATGCCCTTGGGTTGAAAATTCATAGCTACCTCCAGTTATAAAGGTTAAGGTTGAGGTTAAGGTTGAGATTGAGGGAGAGGGTAAAGAGAAACTTATCCTTAGCCTCAGCCTTAACCTTTTTTTATAATGGGCAGCGTCAAAAGCCCATCCGGTATTAAAACCACTCTTGCCTTTGGATTCTTCTTCAGTTCTCGATCCAGAGCTTCCTGCAAAGTGGGAACCGATTCAAGATACAATTCTTCCAACGTCTCCTCAGGAAGGAGACAGTCCGTCATTACAATCCTTGCCTGTTTAAGAATCCAAGCTAAAATCAACGCTTTCTGTTCTCCTGGAGCAAAGCCTTCCTCCCGGGAGATGGCGATAATGTCATCCACATCTTCGGCCCTTTTCATGATGTCACAATATCCCGGATGTCCGCACCCATCCTCACAGGGCGAAGGGATGAGAATGACGCCTCCTTTTGTCACGACGGGCATTGGACCAAAGACAACGACATTGGCCGCACGGGTGGCCTGATAGAGGTCGAGGGACTTCGGATGACTGACTCCGCTTATGACAATATCTCCGGGATAATCAATTTCCACCTCATAGAGATTTCGGGCAGTCTTCACGCCCTCATGGAAGGCTTCCACTGGGTCTCCGGCAACGATCTGGACCACTTCCTTCTTTCCCGTCTGAACCACATTGACGATGAAATGTAGTCCAAGGGCATGTGTTGCTTCGGTGAGGAATTTACGGAACTCATTTCCTTCAGTCACGCCGAGCCGTGTCTGCTTGAGCATCTCATAATTATGGGTGGCGGCAATGGTCTCTTCGCCGGCGACGCCGACGGCAATGCTTTTTACTCCGCCGCTATAGCCCGCAAAGAGGTGGGTTTCAATCACTCCAGTGGAGATCCGGATGTCTGCCTCGGCCACAGTACGATTGAAAACCAGCGGAATGCCGCCAGTAGTTTTCCCCAGATTGAGAAGCTCCTTGGAGTTCCAGGCATCGTGATTAATAAACGTGATTTCATTGACGGCATCTCCAAACTTCTCTTTTAGCTCCTCGGTGGTATTTGGTCGATGTGTGCCGGTAGCAACAACGGCTGTGATATCGCTCTTTTTTATTCCGCCCGCTAAAAGTTCTTTAATGAGGAGGGGAATAATAATCTCTTCCGGGAGTTTGCGTGTGATATCCGTAACGATCAAGACAACCTTCTGCCCGGGTTTTACCAAATCCCTGATGCGTGAGGTTCCAATGGGGCGGTTGATGGCATCCTCAACCGCCCTCTCCACATTCGAAACCGACGCCATGGGGTGAGATTCCACCCATTGAACAGAAATATGATCGGGGATCTCTAACCTGATCGTCTTTTTACCGCACGGGATGGGATAGCGCTTCATCCTATTCCAACTTGATATTGAATCTCTGGATCAATTTACCGTATTCTTCCGACTCTCTTACGAATACATTGCATTATTTTACATCTCTTTAGCAAGAAAGGCATCCAATTCATTTTTATAAGGCAGGGAGGGTTGGGCGCCTAATTTCGTTGTGGCAAGGGCTCCGGCGGCATTGGCAAATCTCAGAGCCTCCCGAATCTGCCTTCCTCCGGCAAGACCACAGGCAAGCGCTCCCATGAATGCATCGCCTGCGGCTGTGGTATCAACCACCTTCACTTTAAAGGCTTTCATCCAGATTTCTTCATTCTGATTTTTGAAGTAAAGGCCTTTGGAGCCGAGGGTGATCGCCACATTCTTCACGCCCATCTTCAGCAATCTTGCCGCCATCTTCGGTAGGTCCTGATCCTTTCTCATCTTTAAACCTGTGAGGGCCTGAGCTTCCAATTCATTGGGAACAATAAAATCTGCCAGAGAAAGGATTTCAGTGGAAAGAGGACGAGTGGGCGAAGGGTTGAGGAGCGTGAGAGCGCCATATCTTTTGGCCATCTTCAAGCCCATCGTTACCGTCTCGATGGGTATCTCCAATTGTGTGACAAAGACTTTTATCTTTCTGAAGAGTAGGGAACATCTTTTTAGATCATCAACGGAAAGGGAACTGTTGGAGCCCGGAGAGACAACGATCCTGTTTTCTCCTCTTGAGTCCAATTCGATGAAGGCTATTCCTGTGGGGACTTTTTTATCCAGGAAAATGAATTTTGGATTAAGACCTTTCTCGGTCAAATAGCGGCGATAAGATTTCCCATAATGGTCGTCACCCAACCGGGTGATCAGGGCCACCTCAGCGCCCAACTGTTTTGATGCAATTGCCTGATTGGCGCCCTTCCCGCCAAAGACAGTCGTAAGATTATCGGCTCGAATCGTCTCCCCTGGGTGGTGGAAACGGGGAACCCTGAGAATCAGATCAACATTCGAACTGCCGAGGACAAGAATCGTGCTTTCCATAAATCCCCTCAAAAGAGGACCGGCCTCACGGCCTCGAGGAGTATCCCGTCGATCACAGGATTTGAGGATCGTCCTGCAAAGCAGTACTTTAGGCAAATTCTTTATGCCTAAAGCGGAGCGTTCCTCGAACAAAGTGCTCCTCAAGCGAAGCGGTCGGTTTTCAAATTAGCCTCGCCACAAAAAGCTCCAAAAACCTTTCCGCATCTACTCCAAGACATACATTGATTTCCGAGCCTTCTTCAAACTCTATAATCTTTCCCCAATAATTCCCTTCTCTGGTCTCAACCCTGAGTGGAAGCCGTTCGGTTTTTACCAACGTAGGTTCGATCACCGCGGCCACAGCCAGAGGATCGTGGAGAAAGATGGTATCTCTATTTCTGAAACGATGGGTTTCAATGTCGTAACCTGTGGCTTCAATGAGAAAATTGGAAAAAGGGGTGTTGAGAGGTTTGACCTTTTCTTCCATCCAGCGGGGTGTGAGGAAGACCTGATGGGTGACATCAAGCGGAACGAGGGTGATCGGAATTCCTGATTCAAAAACGATTTTTGCGGCTACTGGATCGGAATAGATATTGAATTCAGCATACGGGGTGACATTGCCTCTCGTCCGCACCGCTCCTCCCATGATCACCAGCTCTTTCAGTTTCTTCATTCCCGCAGGGTCTTGCTTAAGAGCTA
>Ga0194110_10006487_pt1 | contig 13681 bp, 16 predicted proteins | sample TA2Kig1200mmetaG_FD_146192 | JGI IMG/M metagenome (GOLD analysis project Ga0194110, IMG submission 146192) | Freshwater microbial communities from Lake Tanganyika, Tanzania - TA2015032 Kigoma Deep Cast 1200m | ecosystem: Environmental > Aquatic > Freshwater > Lake | place: Tanzania: Lake... | reverse complement strand
AACTTTGTGGTTGGATGTTCAACAATCCTGTCTGCAAGCCATTCAGTAGTACGTACGAGGAAATGTCCACTTCCCATTGCAGGATCTAATATATTTAGTTCTAAAACAGCATTAGCAAAGGAGTTATCCTTTTTACCGCTTTTTATTGCATTTTGAACAGATTCACTCTCTTCTAACTTCTTCATTAAAGGTGAAAGGGTTTCTTCCACAAGGTATCTAACAATATAATCAGGCGTATAAAATGTCCCTGTTGATTGTCGTTTCTTGTACTCCTCATTTAGAGCTACTCGACTATCATGAAGTTCTAAACTACCCCCCAAAAGACCCTCGTAGATATCGCCAAGCTGTCTTACTTCAAGATCAGCATAATCAATAGTTCCAAAGTCAATCTCTTGCTGTCCTCTGCCCAGAGTTGGACCTGAACTAAAAATCAAGTCTTTTAATACCTTTGAAAGGGCTTTCTCCCCAATACGCCATTTTTCTATTTCTGGATAACGATTGTGATCAAAAAGGCCACCGTTATACTGAGGGACATTACACGCCCTGTTTCTTGAAGGCTGGTCACCATTTATCAAGTGAAATAGATTTAATAGCTGTTCATAAAGCTCCGTGAATTCATCTGATTGGTATTCAAGTTCGTGCCTTATTTTTGGAATAAGTCTTTGAAGGGAGTATCGTTCACGATAGTTTTTATTTGAACCTGCACCATAAGGCTTAACAGGTAACAATCCCCTACTTTCAGCATATAAAACAAAAAGTAAACGATAAAGAAAAATAAGGCTGATGTCATAAAGCTTAAGTAAATCTCCTGGTGAAATATTGTTTTCCTTGTAAGAATAGAATCCATTGGCAAGGTCTTCTATGACAGTAAAAATTCTCTTCCTTAATTTCTCTTCAAGCGATGTCTGATATTGAATAGCTTCACTTATTATCTCATCTAAGGGACATGTTCCGTCTGCCGCTATAAATGCTTCAGGCCGAAATAGTGTAAGAAAAATCTTAAAATCTTCATAGGTGCAAAAGTAATTCTGTCCAGCAAGTCTAAATTGGAAATATGCGCTTGGCATAGAATCACGATTATATAATCTCCACACCCCTCCATTTGTCAGGATTGCCCACTTAAAAAATGGATTCCCTAATTGGTCAGTTGCATCACTTAGGTAATCTCTAACTTGCTGATGTGGAAATCTTCCCGGTGTCTCTTTTTTGGAAACTGCATCAAGAGGGTGATTAACCTTTTTAGCCTCTAAGAGACAGAGGGCTAACCTATACTGGTCAGTTGGTTTATAGTTGAATGCTTTTTCTTTTGTATCTTCATCTTGAAAAAGCAAATAATCCGGAACCTGACGTCGCTGTAACGCAGGTAATTTTCTGAATGGCAGAAAAGCGAAACCAAACTTTTCAAATATTTTTTCGAGGAATTCCCTCTTTGTAATTTCTTCATCACCTTTGGCTAACCCTAAGTACTTTTTCCCCCACAACTCGGAAATGTAATCATATAGAGGTCTTGCAAATTCATCCGTAGGCCATAGTTGGAAATCTTTTAATCTTGATCGGATGAAGTGTTCAGAGAATATTCCGTTTGTTTCCCATGCAGGAGCAAGATCTAGAAGAAAGGAGAGAGTTTCTATACCGCGCCTTTTCCTTGGCATAAGCTAATTATAATATCTTTAATAACTCCATTACTACCATCTGACATTTTTCCGCTGCCAGTCTTAAATCCCATTTGCTTGTATCCCTGTCCTCTACAATATTGCTTATCCCTCTTATCTCAACCAGTGGAATTCCATATAAAGTACATATATGTGCAACTGCAGCACCTTCCATGTTTTCACATAGAGCATTATATCTTTTTTCGAGTTCTCTCGCCCTTTTAAACGTACCTGTACTTGCAGAGACAGTAACAAATGGTCCTGATTTTATTTTAGTAATGGGTGACACGTGATGAGTGACAAGATTGAAAGAGTCAAGGGCTTTCTCCAGAAGCTTTTTATCAAGCGGGAATTCGTTAAAATACTTCTTTTTCGATTTTACTAAAAATGGTATTCCAATGACTTCAGATGTGTGAAGACCATCCTTGAGACAGACTCCTTCATCTCCGTAAATCTCCTTTTCTGCAACTGCGATATCTCCTGTTTTTAAGCCCGATGAAGGATATGCACCGCCAACCCCAAAATGAATAATTACTCCGGGAGAGAACTTTTCTATTAAGATTGTTGTCGCATGGGAAGCATTTGTTTTTCCGATCCCGGAGGTAAGATAGATAACAGATTTATTATGTATTTTCCCATTATAGAAGGTTACGTCTCCGGATACCTTATCACTAACCTTTTTAAGATTTTTCAGGATAACACTACCCTCAAATGGTACGGCTGATAGTAACCCGATAAATCTTTTGTCTTTTAACCCTTTCACTTTCGCTCATTTTACCATCAGTTCTCATAGTAAAGGAAGTATATTAAAATGTTAGAAATATCATTACCTCTCCTCGTTTCTCTGTACCATTTGACAAAGGTTTTAGATTTCTTATAATGTTTAATAGCGTGCAGGAGCATTTATAATAAATATTACCTAAATTGAGCGATTTGTTTATTTAAAACCATATTAATCAAGGTATTCTAAAGAAAATGCAATCACCCAATAAGTGTCATTCTCTGGCTTGACCAGAGAATCCAGGGTTTCCCGTGAAAACGGGAATCCAGGGTTTCCTGTGCAAACAGGAATCCATTTCCTGTGTATAGTTCCCCGCTTTCGCGGGGACGGCGTCTGGATTCCCCGATCAAGTCGGGGAATGACAAAGTATTAGAATCGCTCAATTTAGGTATTAATTAAAAATGAAAACGGAGTTTGCATTGAGACTTCCTGAATGGATAAAGACTGAAAGTTTTGCAGGCATTCATGATACAAAACGTATACTCAGAAACTACGGTCTTTCAACTGTATGTGAAGAGGCACGATGCCCGAATATGGGTAAATGCTTTTCCAGGCCTACTGCTACGTTTATGATACTCGGTTCAAAGTGCACAAGAAACTGTGGTTTCTGTGCAGTTGAGCATTCAATGCCAGAGCCTCTTGACACTGAAGAGCCTGAACGGGTTGCACTGGCTGCAAAGGATATGAAATTAAGGTATGTCGTCATTACCTCTGTGACAAGGGACGACCTTCCCGATGGTGGCGCAGAACATTTTGCGAGAACTGTCTCTGCTCTAAGAACGCATCTGCCTGATGCAAGAGTGGAGGTGCTCACGCCTGATTTTAAGGGCGATATACATGCCCTATTTTCATTGTTGCATTCAGGGCCAGATGTCTATAACCACAATGTTGAAACTGTCCCGAGACTCTATCCCTTTGTCAGGCCACAAGCAGATTACTCCTGTTCACTTACTCTATTGAAGGATGCTAAAAGGATTGCACCAGAAATAATTATTAAGTCAGGACTTATGTTAGGCCTCGGAGAAACACTTAATGAGGTTATTAACGTCCTGAGAGATCTGCGCTATGTAGGTTGTGATTTTGTTACAATAGGCCAATATCTGAGGCCTTCAAAAACAAATCTGCCTGTTGTTGAATATATAAGGCCTGAGATATTTGAAAGACTTCGTCTTACGGCATTGAGTATGGGCTTTAACTATGTATCATCTTCTCCTCTTGTAAGGAGTTCGATGAATGCCGAGGAAATGATAATGGGCAGTGGAGTGAGATTGCTTCGCTACGCTCGCAATGACAGAGAAGATAAAGAAGGAATAATATAAAAAGGGTATGTTTGAATTTAATAAGATAAAAAGGCTTCCACCGTATGTATTCAGTATTGTCAATGCCCTGAAGATTGAGGCAAGACAACGCGGAGAAGATATTATTGACCTTGGAATGGGAAATCCTGATGGTGCAACACCGAAACATATTGTCGATAAACTATGTGAGGCTGCACACAATCCTAAAAACCACAGATATTCTGCCTCCAGAGGCATAACCCAGTTAAGGAATGCAATTTGTGAATGGTATTTAAGACGCTATGATGTTGTCCTTGACCCTGAGTTAGAAGCAGTTGTCACAATAGGTTCTAAAGAGGGTCTCTCTCATCTTACGCTTGCAACCATAGGGCCTGGCGATGTTGTAATGACACCAACCCCTGCATATCCCATACATCCATACGGCGTCATAATATCAGGCGGTGAGGTGAGGAGTATCCCGATAGGACGGGGCATTGACTTCTTTAAGGAGATGGAGAAGGCATATAAGTCGTCGTGGCCAAGGCCGAAGATGTTGATCATAAATTTCCCTCATAACCCGACCACACAGGTTGTTGAGGGACTCGGCTTTTTTAAAAAAATTGTGGATTTTGCAAAAGAAAACAATATCATTGTGATACACGATCTTGCATATGCTGATTTGTGTTTTGATGATTATAGGGCACCAAGCTTTCTTCAGGTTCCAGGTGCAAAAGATGTTGGTGTTGAGTTCTTCTCAATGACAAAGAGCTATTCAATGGCAGGGTGGAGAGTCGGTTTCTGCGTGGGGAATCAGGAAATTGTTGGTGTACTCGCAAAGATAAAGAGTTATCTTGACTATGGCATGTTCCAACCAATACAGATCGCAAGTATTATCGCGCTGCGAGGTCCTCAGGATTGTGTTGAAGACATAAGAAAGACATATGAGTCAAGACGTAATATCCTCATAAAAGGACTTCACAGGGCCGGCTGGATTGTGGAACCTCCGAAGGCAACCATGTTTGTCTGGGCAGAGATACCAGAGCCATTCAAAAAAATGGGCTCTCTCGAGTTTTGCAAGCTCCTCATCAATGAAGGAGGAGTTGCAGTATCTCCTGGAATCGGATTTGGTGAGGGTGGAGATCACTATATAAGATTTGCCCTTGTTGAAAATGAACACAGGATTAGACAGGCAACCAAAGGAATAAAAAAGGTGCTGAACAGATGATAAACGTCGGCATAATCGGTTTCGGGACTGTAGGGACAGGTACTGTGAGAATCCTTCTCGAAAATAAAGACATCCTTAAAGACAGACTTGGATTTGAAGTAAACCTGAAGAGGATTGCTGACCTCGATATAGAACGAGACAGAGGCATAAAGATTCCTGAAGGGATTCTTACTACAGATGTAGACGCTGTGCTGAATGATCCGGACATTGCAATAGTGGTTGAACTCATTGGAGGTATCAGGCCTGCAAAAGACTTCATACTCAAAGCAATTAATAATGGGAAACATGTTGTCACCGCGAACAAGGCACTCCTCGCTATTGATGGGAATGAGATATTTAATGCTGCGCTCAAGGCTGGAGTTGAGATAGGGTTTGAGGCAGCAGTCGCAGGTGGCATTCCTATTATAAAGGTAATAAGGGAGGGCCTTGTTGCAAATAGGATAAAGGCTGTATACGGGATAATCAATGGAACGTCAAATTATATACTCACAAAGATGACAGAAGAGAATGTTGAGTTTTCAGATGCGCTCAAAGAGGCACAAAAGCTTGGTTATGCTGAAGCTGATCCTACATTAGATATCGAGGGTATAGATTCAGCCCATAAACTCGCAATCCTCGCATTTTTGTCATACGGCATCCCGATTCCTTATAAAGATATTTACATAGAAGGGATTTCAGGAATTTCTCCACAGGACATCAGTTTTGCTTCTGAGCTTGGTTACAAGGTAAAACTCCTCGCCATTGCAAAAGAGACTGACAGCGAAGTAGAACTCAGGGTCCATCCGACAATGCTTCCAAAGGATTATCTCATCGCTAAAGTGGATGGCCCTTTCAACGCCATATACATTGAAGGAGATGCGACAGGTTCAACCTTATATTATGGAAGAGGAGCTGGAGCTATGCCGACAGGAAGCGCTGTGGTGAGTGATATCGTCAATATCGCAAAGGATATCAGCAAGAATGCGACAAAGATGATAGCTGTACTGGCAAAAACGACAAGGGATATCAGAATAAAAAAGATGGACGATGTGATATCAAAGTATTATTTCAGGTTTTCTGCACTTGACAGGCCAGGAGTACTCTCAAAAATTTCAGGAATACTCGGCAATCATGATATAAGCATCGCTTCAGTGATTCAAAAAGGCAGGAGGGTTGGAGAGTCGGTCCCGCTTGTTGTCCTTACCCATAAAGCAAAGGAGAAAGATGTAAGGCAGGCGATTAAGGAGATAGATCAGCTCCCTGTTGTTACAGACAAGACGGTATTTATAAGGGTTGAAGGAAAAGAAGAAGAGTAAGAAGGAAAAAGACTCGTGGAATTTACAAGGGAGCAACTTCAACGATATAAAAGACATTTTATCCTTCCTGAAGTAGGGAAAGAGGGACAGGCAAAGATTGCAAAGGCAAGGGTCTTTATTGTCGGTGCTGGAGGCCTTGGTTCTCCTGTTGGTTATTATCTTACTGCAGCAGGTGTCGGAACGATCGCAATAATCGACAATGACAATGTCGAATTGAGTAATCTTCAGCGTCAAATAGCACACAGTATGAAGACAATAGGAAAACCAAAAGTAATCTCAGCAAAGGAGACTTTCGAATCTCTCAATCCTGATGTGAATGTGATTGCTCTCCAGCAGAAGTTAACAAAAAACAATATCCTCAATTTGATAAAAGATTATGATATCATCGTTGACTGCACTGACAACTTTCCTGCAAGGTTTCTGGTCAATGATGCCTGTGTGATCATCAAAAAGCCTCTTATAACCGGTGCGATTTTAAAATTTGAGGGACATGTAACAACCATTATACCGGGTGATGGTCCATGTTACAGGTGCCTTTTCGAAGAACCTCCTCCTCCGGGTGTTATGCCTTCTTCTCAGGAAGTCGGACTCCTCGGTGTTATTCCCGGGGTAATTGGTGTTCTTCAGGCAACTGAAGTCTTAAAGCTCATTCTTGGCATAGGAGAGATACTTAAAGGAGAACTTCTGATATATGATGCACTAAAATCATCCTTTAGGAAAATAAAGGTCCCAAAGAATACTGACTGTCCTGTATGCAGTAATCACCCGACAATAAGAGAACTTACTGATTATAGCGAAAAATGCTGTGCAGTCTAAGGCACAATTAGTTGTCCCCTCTCACTTAGTATCTGAAATTATCTCTCATTGCAGAAAGGTTTATCCTCACGAGGCATGTGGGATACTTGCAGGAAAAGATGGGGTTGTCAAAAAAGTTTATAAGATGACGAATATTGAGAACTCAGGTGTCAGTTACATGATGGAGCCCAGTGAACAGTTTATCATCATGAAGGAAATGAGAAAAGAAGGTCTTGACATGGTCGCACTCTATCATTCTCATCCACATTCAGATGCATATCCGTCACCAAGGGACGTAAAACTCGCATTTTATACCGAGCCGGTATATGTAATAGTAAGCCTTATCAATGAACCCGAGATAAGGGCATTTACCATAAATGAGGATGGCGTGAATGAAGTTGAGATGAAAGTTGTTTTAAAGTAAACCCCGTTAGAAAGCTTGCCCCGTCTATCTCATTAAAAAATGAATCTCTAACTGGAGGCAAGGGGCTTTCTTTCTAACGGGTAAAATATTACAATAATCTTAAGCTAAAGTGGAGAAATGATGAGTTATGTCAATGGCCTGAAATGCAGGGAATGTGGAAGAGAATATCCCATTGAGCCGGTCTATGTGTGCGAATTCTGCTTTGGCCCCCTTGAGGTCATTTATGACTATAAAAATATAAAGAAGGTGCTCACAAAAAATACAATAGGGAAAAGAGAAAAAAACCTGTGGAGATACCGAGAACTGCTTCCTATAGATGGCGAACCACAGGTAGGTCTCAACTCAGGATATACTCCGTTGTTAAAGGCAGATAATCTTGCAAAAGAACTTGGGATTGTTGAGCTTTATATTAAAGATGACACGGTTGCGCATCCTACGCTCTCATTTAAAGACAGGGTTGTAGCCGTTGCACTCACAAAAGCAAAGGAATTTGGTTTTGATACAGTAGCCTGTGCATCTACAGGAAACCTTGCCCATTCTGTATCAGCACAGGGTGCAAAAGCAGGATTCAAAAGGTTTATATTTATTCCGGCAACGCTTGAGGCGAGCAAAATAATCGCTTCACTCGTTTATGAGCCCAACTTAATTGCTGTTGACGGTAATTATGACGAGGTAAACAGGCTCTGCAGCGAGATCGCAAATAAATACAAATGGGCATTTGTGAACATAAATATAAGACCATTTTATGCAGAAGGCTCAAAAACACATGGGTTTGAGATTATAGAACAGCTTGGCTGGAAAGCACCTGACAGTATCGTGGTGCCCTGTGCAAGCGGCTCACTCCTCACAAAGATATGGAAAAGCTTCAAGGAGTTTAAGGAGATAGGAATAATAAAAGAGCTTTCCACAAAGGTATTTGCAGCTCAGGCAACAGGATGTTCTCCTATATCCACAGCGATAAAACAGGGTATGGATGTCATCAGGCCTGTAAAACCAAATACCATAGCCAAATCCCTTGCAATTGGGAACCCTGCTGACGGGTTTTATGCGACTCAGGCAGTAAAAGAGAGTAACGGCTATGGTGAAGATGTCTCAGACCAGGAGATTATCGATGGGATAAAGCTCCTTGCAAGGACAGAGGGTATATTTTCCGAGACAGCAGGTGGTGTTACTGTTGCAGTAACAAAAAAACTCTTAGAGATGAACAAGATTACACGGGATGAGACAGTAGTCATCTGTATTACCGGAAATGGTCTTAAAACACAGGAAGCTTTGAATGGCCAGACTGTTTCACCATATTACATAAAACCTAATCTTGCTTCTTTTGAAGAAGTACTGAATAAAATTCAAAAATGAAATTGAAAAATGCAGGGAACAAATCAGTAGAAGGGGAGTGGAATTGATTCGTTCCAGACATTTTATAAGCATCAGCCGTCATTCCCGCTTGTCGGGAATCTTTCTTAAAGAAAAGAAGGATTCTGGACAAGCCAGAATGACAGAGGAAACGGAGGTAAATAGATGGCAGTTATAGTAAGAATTCCCACACCCCTTCAGAGGCTCACACAGGGGAAGGAAGAAGTAGAGAGCAGACCAGGGACAGTCATATCCCTCATCAATGACCTTGATAAGAGATTTCCTGGAATAGGTGAGCGAATCTCCGAAGGAGGAAAAATAAGAAGATTTGTCAACATCTATGTGAACGAAGAAGATATAAGATTTCTTAAGGCTGAAGAGACAGAAATTAAAGATGGCGATGAAGTCTCAATTATACCTGCAATTGCAGGTGGACGATAGGATATGGAGGGACCAATGAAAAAGAGGATAAAGTTAACCTTCCCCCAGCATCTTGTGAAGGAGCCTGTTATCTTCACAATGGCGAAGAAATATGATGTGATGCCGAATATCAGGAGGGCAAGGGTCACAGAAACAGTTGGAGAGATGGTTCTCGAGCTTGAGGGAAAAGATGAGAACCTCGAAAAAGGGATACAGTCTCTCAGGGATCAGGGAATCAATGTTGAACTTATTGAAGGAGATATAGTCGAGTAAAAACTGTAACGAATCGCATGTTCCGGGGATTGGAAGCTTGGAAGGTTGGAAGGTATATCGTTACACATAATTAGTTACTCATTGATTGTTTTCGTAAGAAAGGGAAAAGTAAAAAGATACAATGGCATGGCAAGGAGTAATTGAGGAATATCGGGACTTTCTGCCTGTAAGTGATAAGACACCAATCGTGACTTTGAAGGAAGGAAACACACCTATTCTCAGGGCGGAGAATCTTAAGAAAAAGTTAGGTATCAACATTGAAATCTATTTTAAATTTGATGGTGCAAATCCCACAGGATCCTTTAAGGACAGAGGAATGACCCTTGCGCTTTCAAAGGCGATAGAGGCTGGTTCAAAAGCTGTCATCTGCGCATCAACAGGGAATACATCAGCTTCTGCATCAGCTTATGCTGCAAAGGCTGGCATTAAGGCAATCGTTCTGATTCCCGAAGGGAAAATTGCACTTGGAAAACTTGCCCAGGCACTTGTCTTTGGAGCACATGTGATTCAAGTAAAAGGAAACTTTGACCAGGCACTGAATATAGTGAAGGCTATAGTGGAGAAATATCCTATTACACTGGTAAATTCTATTAATCCTTTCAGGCTCGAAGGGCAGAAATCTGCATCTTATGAAGTCTGTGACCAGCTCGGCTTTGTACCTCACTATCATGCACTCCCTGTTGGCAATGCAGGTAATATAACCGCATACTGGAAAGGATACAAGGAATATAAAAAGGCTGAAAAAATTACTTCTCTGCCGATAATGCTTGGATTTCAGGCAGCAGGTGCTGCACCTCTTGTGCAGGGTAAACCTGTGGAAAAACCTGAAACCATTGCCACTGCAATCAGGATTGGAAATCCAGCAAGCTGGAAAGGAGCGATTGGTGCAAGGGATGAATCAGGTGGCAGGATTGATTCTGTAACTGACAGTGAAATATTAAATGCTTACAGCCTCATTGCCTCTATAGAAGGAATTTTTTGTGAACCTGCATCTGCAGCATCTCTTGCTGGTGTGATAAAATTGTATAAAGAGAACTATTTTAAAAATGGTGACAGTGTTGTCTGTACACTTACTGGGAGCGGTCTCAAGGACCCTGATATTGTTTTTAAAGTGTCAAAGGAACCGCTTAAGGTTAAGGCTGAGACACAGGCTGTTGAAAAGGTAATAGAGGGAATTATATGAAGTATATCGTCCTCGTTGGTGACGGTATGGCAGACCGTCCAATAAAGGAACTTGGCGGGAAAACGCCACTTCAAAAGGCATTCACCCCAAATATGGATAAACTTGTGTTTAACGGATTAATAGGCAGTGTAAAGACCATACCGCAGGGTTTTCATTCTGGCTCAGATGTTGCAAATTTAAGCATCCTCGGTTATAACCCTTTGGAGTTTTATTCAGGGAGAGCTCCTCTTGAAGCAGCAAGTATGGGGGTCTTGCTCAAAGAAGATGACGCCGCATATAGATGTAACCTGGTTACTCTTAAATTTGGTGCAGGGAAGACAAAGGCTGTTATGGAAGATTACAGCAGCGGACATATATCAACAGAAGAGGCAAGAGAACTCATTACTGACATTAATAAAGAACTCGGCACAGAGATCATCAGTTTCCATCCAGGAGTGAGTTACAGACATCTCATGGTCTGGTCTGGTGGTGCACTAAATATTGAATGCATTCCACCTCATGATATTATTGGCAAGGAAATAACAGACTACCTGCCTGTTGGGGATAGGGAAGATGTGTTGCGAAAGTTAATGCTTAGTTCAACACGCATCCTCAAAAGCCATTCTGTGAACAAAGCGCGGTCAAAAACAGGGAAGAAACCTGCGAACAGTATCTGGCTATGGGGACAGGGGAAAAAGCCGAACATGCCAACCTTTAAAAAGAAATATTCGCTTGATGGTGCCCTTGTCTCTGCAGTTGACCTCGCAAAAGGTATCGGCATATATGCGGGATTTGAAATACTCAAAGTGCCAGGTATCACAGGGTATTTAGATACGAATTATCTGGGAAAAGCAGAAGCATCTCTCAAGGCACTCGAGAAGGTTGACTTTGTCTATATCCATGTTGAGGCTCCTGATGAGGCAGGTCATTCAGGAAACTACAAAGATAAAATAAGAGCGATTGAGGATTTTGATGCACTTGTTGTAGGGACTGTTATGAAAGGGATAGGTTCTTTTGAGAAATACAGGATACTTCTTATGCCTGACCATGCGACACCTGTAGAAGTCAGGACTCATACTGATGACCCTGTTCCATTTGTGATATTTGACAGCAGTCTCAAGATAAAGAATAAGGGCGCTTCCTTTGACGAGACCCTTCTTGAAAGAAAGGATATAATGAAGTTTGAGGAAGGGTATAAATTGATGGATTATTTTATTAAGGGGAAATGAGGCTTTTGAAAACTTCCCTTCATTTCCCTGCCCGCAATAAGTGGCTAACGGTCAAGGCTTTGTGCCGTGCCGACTGCCTTATCAATCTGATTTTCAATAATAAAGCAGGTGGCATAGAACAACTTCAAATCGCAATCTAAATATTTGGAGCACCGCAAAGCCTGTTGTTATGTGGAGTGGAATGCGTCTATTCTGTCTTTAAGCAAATTCAACAACAGAAACTGAGCGCTTAACCGCAAAACTTTTCTTGTGCAATTTAATACGCTCAATTTCATGCAGCGTTTCTGCTTCAAGATAACTTTCTCCACAGTGTGGACAGGTAACGACAGGGACATTTTCTATGACAAAAATATCCTTACCCTTACCGCATGTCCTTGCAACCCTGCGGATGCGGGCGCCCTGTTTCCCACAATTATCACAAATCATTTCTTTACCTGTTCCCATATTTATATTATGGCATATACACAGTTAAGCACTCTGTTATCTGTCTGTTGCGGGCAATTCTCTTTTTTTCATCTTTTCTAAAAGTCTTTTCTTAATCGGCTCTGCCTCTGACCGAATTATTTTGATTTGCTCTTTTACAGACAGTTTTTTCATTCTCTCATAATTTCTTTCTCTGATTGAATGAAGCTCTTTCATAGTTTTTGATTCATTCATTGTTGTCCTCCTGAATCCAGCTTTGAGGGGTTAATATTTCTATCTCCTTAAAGCCAAGCATTCTATTTATCCCGTTTACGCCGCGGATGGTCTTTAACTTCACCATGTGCTTGAAATTCCAACTGACGAGAGCGTCGGCTTCGTTGCAAGTGGCAAGGGCTATATGCAATGCGTCATCTTGATATTTTTGAGGGATAATATCTTCATCAATATATTTCTGCGCCAATGAGAATACATCTTCATTGACAGAAACGATTTCTAAAACGATTTCTGATAGTTTATTCTCCAATTCCTGAAAAGGAGGTATTTCAGAGCGCGATATTTTTCACTTAAAAGAATATCTGAAATGATAACATCATACAGCCCCAGCTTTAGAACATCCCAAAACTTTATCGTTACCTCACGCTTTTCTGGAGAATCGTCTGCGAATAGGAATGAAGGCACTGAGGTGTCAAGGTATAGTTTTGTCTTTTTCAATAGCAGACTCCTTTTGATAATTATAGCATTTTAGAATGTCTGTTGCTTTCCCGAAGGGTTTGGACGTCAGTCTTTTGCAATAAACTCATAGATATCATGTAAATCATTGAGTGCTCGTATAGTCCATTTTATTTTGTAAACCACTTAGAAGTCTCCTTGACGACTTCCTCATGTGAAACAAGTCGGCCCTCACGGACGTCTTTCTCCGCACTTTCAAGTTTTTGTCTCAGGTAAAGCCGATATATTATTTCGTCAATATCTACTTCATCCGGTAAGTCTTTTATTAGTTCAAAAACTTCTTGTTTAGCGATAGTCATAACAACCCCCTTTCTTGTATTTAAACTATAGCATAATAGTACTCTTAGTAATGCCAAAGCCTTTGGTATTAACCTCTCTATGAGTCATAGACAAGCACCCTGTTATCTGCTGGTAGAGAGCAAGTGCACTTTTAAATAGTCGCTGTGAGGCTGTCTCAAAATAGTGGCACGAAACCTGCTTAGTATTTTCATAACTTTTTAGAAAGGAGGCAGGTGTATGTCATTTAAGGAATACAATCAGGATCAGCCATTTCTTCTTCCTTTATCGTTGCATGACTTTCTGTCCGAGGGACATTTAGCCCGTGTGATAAATGAAGTAGTCAACGAGCTTTCGCTTGAGGAGC
>Ga0194110_10006463_pt1 | contig 13717 bp, 13 predicted proteins | sample TA2Kig1200mmetaG_FD_146192 | JGI IMG/M metagenome (GOLD analysis project Ga0194110, IMG submission 146192) | Freshwater microbial communities from Lake Tanganyika, Tanzania - TA2015032 Kigoma Deep Cast 1200m | ecosystem: Environmental > Aquatic > Freshwater > Lake | place: Tanzania: Lake... | reverse complement strand
GCGGCGCGCCATGGGGAAGTCCATAGCGTTGAGGGACGCGGGCCGGTCGAACGTGACCCGGGCGAGCCCGTCGGCGACGGAGAGCAGGATGCCGTCGCTCATCGCGGAGCCATCCGGATCGCGCCGTCGAGGCGGATGGTCTCGCCGTTCAGGTAGCCGTTGTCGACGATGGAGAGCACGAGCCGAGCGTATTCGTCGGGTGCGCCGAGCCGCGAGGGGTAGGGCACCTGCTGGCCCAGCGAGTCCTGGGCCGCCTGCGGCAGCCCCTTGAGCATCGGCGTCTCCATGATGCCGGGCGCGATCGTGACGACGCGGATGCCGTGACGCGCCAGCTCGCGCGCGATCGGCAGCGTCATCGCGTGGACGCCGCCCTTGCTGGCGGCATAGGCGGGCTGGCCGATCTGGCCGTCGAAGGCGGCGACGCTCGCGGTGTTCACCACGACGCCGCGGTCGCCGCCGACGGTCGGCTCGGTGCGGGCCATGACCGCGGCGGTCTGCGCGACGACGTTGTAGGTGCCGATGAGGTTGACGCGGACGACCCGCTCGAAGTCCTGCAACGACGAGGGCGCGCCGTCGCGGTCGAGGACCTTCGCCGGCGGGGCGATGCCGGCGCAGTTGACGACCACGCGCAGCGGGCCGGCCTCTCCGGCGAGGGCGGCTGCGGCCGCGATCTGCTCCGCGTCGGTGACGTCCGCCGGGGCGAAGGACCCGCCGAGCTCGGCCGCCACGTCCGCGCCCGCGGAGGACGGCAGATCGACGACGACGACGTGCGCTCCGGCCTCGGCGAGGCGGTGCGCCGTCGCGAGCCCCAGCCCCGAGGCGCCCCCGGTGACGAGGGCGGATGCTCCCGCGATGTCCATGCGTTCTCCTTCGAACAGAAACCGGGTCCCACCCTAACCGGTACCCAGTCCCGCCGCGAGGCGTCGCGTCGCGGACCTGTCGTCCGCGATGAACGCTCTCTGCTTCGTCAGTAAACGCTCCGGCGTGGTGGAAACGCCGTGCCACGGCGTTTCCACCAGCCCGGGGCGTTTACTGGCGCGGAAGACCCGCGGCTAGGCTCGACGGGTGGGCCAGGCGGGGTTTCGGATCGAGCGGGTGGATGTCGACGATCCCCGCGCGGTGGAGCTGCGCGGCATCCTGGACTCCGATCTCGACCGGCGCTACCGCGACGCCGAGCGGGACGACCCGCCCGGATTCGCCGAGAAGCGCGCCGCCGCCCTCCGCGTGCACCCCGAGCAGATCGTCGCGACGCTCCTCGCGGTCGAGCCGGACGGCACCCCGCTGGGACACGTCATGCTCCGCCGGCTCGACGCCGACTGGGAGCTCAAGCGCCTCGTCGTGGTCGAGGCCGCCCGCCGCCGCGGCGTGGGCCGGGCACTGACCGACGCCGTGGTCGGCATCGCACGCGACGCGGGCGCTGAGCGGGTGATCCTGCAGAGCGGACGGATGCAGCCCGAGTCGCTCGTCCTGTACGCCGCCGCGGGGTTCACGCCCATCCCCGTCTACGAGCCGTACGTCGAGACGATGCCGCGCTCGCTCTGCTTCGAGCGCGTCCTCTAGACGGCTCCGCGCGCGGACACGTCCCGCCTGGCTCCGCGCCGCGGCAGGCGCGTCATCGCCCATGTCAGGGCGCCGGCCACGACCAGGGAAGCGAGCAGACCGCCGACGTGGGCGAGGAGGGATGCCACCCCCCGCTCCGGCAGCAGGAAGCCGTACGGCACCCACCCGTCGGTGGCGCCCCGCACGAGCACGACCGCCATCCACAGCAGCGGATACGGCAGCACCATCCACAGCCAACGCCACGGCAGCGGCCTTCGATCCGGAGCGGACAGCAGGTCGAGCAGGAAGAGCACGGGGAAGACCCCGTGGAGCAGCACGCTCACCCACACGGGCGCCGTCCCCGTCCCCGGGACGAGAACGTTGTACACGACGGCGACGATGAGCAGGCATGCCGCCGAAACGGCCTGCGCCGCGGTGAGCCACCGCGTCCCGGGCCGACCGCGGACCGCCCGGATGCCGGAGACGATCACGACCGCCGCCGCCCACAGGCTCGTCTGGTTCGTGAAGTAGCCGAAGTAGTCGAAGGGGTTCGCATCCCCCACGGCGATCCGGCCGGCGTACGTGACGAGCAGGACGACGATCACCGCGACCCCGGTCACGATGCGCGCGATTCCTCTCCCCACCGCATCAGGCTACGGGAGGGCGGATCCGGCATCCCGTCGCCGAACGGACGCGGCAGAACCACACCGGCTCACGCCCAGATGAAGCGGAACGTCCCCGCCGCCACCGCGGCGGTCAGCGCCCCGGCGATGATCACGACCGCGCCGACGAGCGCGACGGCGTCGCGCGGGTGCAGCCGCGAGGGCCTCGCCCACGTGCGCTCGACGTCGGCGCCGAAGCCGCGCGCCTCCATCGCCGTCGCGAGCCGCGTCCCCCGGCGCACCGCGAAGACCAGCAGGACGAACGCCATGGAGAAGAACCGGCGCACCGCGCCCCGGTCGCCGAGCCCCCGGGCACGGCGGGCGAGCGCCATGCTGCGCCAGTCGTCGACGAACAGTCCGACGGTCCGCGCCCCCGCGAGCACGCCGAGCACGAAACGGCTGGGCAGCTTCGCGACCTGCGCGAGCGCGTCGGCGAGCTCCGTCGGGTCGGTCCGCCCGAACAGCAGGATGGTGGGCAGGGCGAGCGCGAAGACGCGCAGCACGACGGCCACCGCCAACGAGATGGAGTCGTCGCTGATCGTGGCGTACCAGAACGACCAGTACACGCGCCCGCCGGGATCGGCGTAGAGCAGCATGCTCAGACCGGCCACCGGGGCGAAGAGGGCGACCGGCAGCAGGCGCTTCACCACCGTCGCATACGACAGCCCGGTCAGGGGGACCGCGAGCAGCTGGAGGACGATCGCGACCGCCGCGCTGACGACGTCGATCGAGGCGAACAGCGGCACCGACAGTACGAGCGCGACGACGATCTTCGTCACGGGGTTCACCCCCGCCAGCCATCCGCCCCCGTTCGATGTCGCGGCGGCCGAGCGGGCGAGCGTCGCGGTCATGCCGCGGCCCCCATCGCGACGCGATGCTGACCGACATGGCGCACCACGTCGGCGTCGTGCGTGACGGCGACGACGGTCCGTCCCTGCGCGATCTCCCGCTGCAGCAGCGCGACGATCTCGCGCCATCCGCGGCGGTCCTGCCCGAACGTGGGCTCGTCGAGGACGATCACCGCCGGCGACGAGGCGAGCACCGTCGCCACCGACAGGCGCCGCTTCTGCCCGCCCGAGAGCGTGAACGGGTTCGCCAGGCCGAGCGGGGCGAGGTCGAGCCGCTCGAGGAGCTCGTCGACGACAGCCTCGATCTGCGGCGCCGACATCCGCAGCGCCTTCGGCCCGACGGCCAGCTCGTCGCGCAGCGTCGATGCCAGGAACTGGTGCTCAGGCTCCTGGAACACCGTGCCGATGCGGGTCAGCAGCTCGGTCGACCGCCAGCGGGCGGGCCTGCGGATGCCGCGCGCGGCGAGGTCCACGGATGCCACGACCTCCCCCGCAAGCTCGGGCAGGAGTCCCGCGAGGGTGAGCGCCAGGGTCGACTTGCCCGCGCCGTTGGGGCCGGTGACCACGGTCCCCGCACCGGCCGGGACGGCGAGGTCGAGACCGGATGCCACGACCGTTCGCCGCTCGCGCCCGATGGCGAGCGCCGACGCCGACAGGGCGGCATCCCTCCCCCCGGGAGGCGGCGGCAGGATCGGGAGGTCCACGGGACGCCCGGGCACCCACACCCCCGCCGCGGCGAGGTCGTCGCCATGCGTGGCGAACACCTGGGCGGGCTCCCCGTCCGCGAGGAGACCGCCGCCGGGCGCGAGCACGATGACGCGCGTGACGAGGTCCGCCCACACCTCCGTGCGGTGCTCGATGAGCACGAGCGTCGTCTCTCCGCGCGCCACGACCCGTTCGACGCTGGCGCGGACCTCGGCGACCCCGTCCGGGTCGAGGTTGGCGGTCGGCTCGTCCAGCAGCAGGAGCCCCGGTCGCATCGCGAGCACGCCGGCGAGGGCGAGGCGCTGCTTCTGTCCACCGGAGAGGGCCTTGGTCGGACGGTTCAGCGGCACGTCCAGACCGACGGATGCCACGGCCTCCGCGACCCGCGCCGGGATCTCGGCCGCGGGCACCCCGAGGTTCTCGCAGCCGAAGGCGACGTCGTCCCCCACCTGCGACAGCACGACACCGGACTCCGGGTCCTGCAGGACGAGGCCGATCCGCCCGCGCTGCCCTTCCGGGGGTGCGCCGTCGACGAGGACCCGGCCGGTCGACTCCCCCTCGTCGCTGTCGCCGAGGAGTCCCGCCAGCCCCGCGAGCAGCGTGGACTTGCCGGCACCGGACGCCCCCAGCAGGAGGACGCGCTCACCCGGCTCGATGACGAGGTCGACGTCCCGTGTCGCGGGCAGCCGCCGGCCCGCGTAGCGCCAGCCCCAGCCCTCGACGTCGACGCGCGCGGGGCCCGCCATCAGACGTCGCGGCGGTGTTCCCGCCCGGCGGCGAAGCGGCTGAGCGCCCCCGTCGCGGCGAGCGCCCGCACGAGCAGCCAGCCGACGAGACCGGCCAGCAGCGCGCCGGACACGACGAGGGTCGCGAGGTAGATGAGGTTGAACTCCACCGTCTTGACGATGTTGCCGTAGACGAAGAACTCCAGCAGCCACGCCGCCACGGCCGCACCGACGCCCGAGAGCATCGCGACCGGCAGGGTGAAGCGGAGGTACAGGAACGCGAGGAAGACGAGCTCGGCCCCGAGCCCTTGGGCCAGGCCCGAGAAGATCGTGCTGATGCCCCAGACGTTGCCGATGAGGGCGGACACCACGGCCGCGATCAGCTCGACGAGCAGGGCCGCACCCGGCTTGCGGATGATGAGACCGCCGACGACGCCGCCGAGGAGCCAGATGCCCACGGCGATGCCGCCGAGTCCCGGGGTGAGTCCGTCCATGGCGGTGAACCAGGCGTACCCGACGGTGTTCCAGGCCCAGAAGACGAGGCCGAGGGCCACGCCGAGGACGGCGGCGACGACGATGTCGACGACCCGCCAGCGGAAGCGGTCCGGGGCGGCGACGGCCGAGCGGCTCGCGGGGGCAGACGTGGACGTGTGCATGAAGGCTCCTCCCTGCGCCGGCATGATCCGGATCAGGTTCGACGGTCGAAGCGTGGATTCGCTTCCTCTCAGCCCGGCTCACCGGACTCCCGTGGTTGTGCTCAAGAGTATAGGGGGCGGGGTAGCGTGGGCGGGTGCACGAGCAGAGCCCGACCACCCGGCGCGAACTTCGGGGCCGGACGGGTCTGCCGACGGGCGTGATCGCGACCGTCTCGCCCCCGTCCGCGCCGGACGGGAGGGATGCCACCCCCGCGGCGCCGGAGCCCGCGGTGACCGCCGCCGAGCCCGGGCCGGCCGCCACCCCGGAGCCCGCCGCTGAGCCGGAGCCCGCGACCGCCGCGGCGCCGGAGCCCGTACCCGCCGCGGCATCCTCCGGCGGCTACCCCGCCCTGCAATGGGTGGACCCCGTCGCCGCCGGAGCCCCGCGGGCCGAGCCGACCCTGCAGCTCGAGGGCGGCTGGAAGGTGGCCCGCCCGGAGGACCTCCTCGCCCGCCGGCCCCGGCGCCGCGGCCTTCGTCCGACCGCCGTCATCCCGACGGTCTTCCTCCTCCTCGTCATCGGCGTGTACGCGGCGGTGACGCTGCTCTGGCCGTTGACCAACGTCGCGCCCACGGCGCTGTCCGTCGCGGTCGAGACGAACGCCGCACCCGAGGCCTCCCCCGCGTGGCCCGCAGAGGGGTCCGCGGCGCTGTCGGTCAGCGGCATCCCCGGTGTCCCCGCCTCCTCGGGCGAGGCCGCCTCGATCGCGAGCATCACCAAGGTGGTCACCGCGCTGCTCGTGCTCGACCGTCAGCCGCTCGCTCCCGGCGAGCAGGGCCGCGACTACGCGTTCACGGCCGCCGACAGCGCCGCGTACTGGCAGTACCGGGCGCGCGGGGAGTCCTCGCTCGACGTCCCCGTCGACGGCACGCTGACCCAGCTGCAGATGCTGGAGGGGATGCTGATCGGGTCCGCCAACAACTACGCCGACCGTCTGGCATCCGACATCTGGCCCACCGACGCGGACTTCGCCGACGCCGCGAGCGCCTACCTCTCGGAGCAGAACATCGAAGGCATCACGATCGTCGACCCGACGGGGATCGAGGCCGAGAACCGCGCGAGCCCCGGCGCGCTCGTCCCGCTGGCCGAGAAGGCCCTGGCCAACCCCGTGATCGCGGGCATCGTGAGCACGCAGCAGATCGAGCTCCCCGGCGCCGGGCTCGTCCGCAACGGCAACCCGCTGCTGGCGGACCCGGGCGTCGTCGGCGTCAAGACGGGAACGCTCGACGCCTGGAACCTGCTGAGCGCGAAGGACATCGTGGTCGGTGACACCACCGTGCGCGCGTTTGCCGCCGTCCTGGGGCAGCCCGGCCCGGACAGCCGCAACGCCGCGAGCCGGGCGCTGTTCGACCGGGTGGAGCAGGAGCTGCAGCCGCAGACGTCGGTGCCGGCGGGCACGGTCGTGGGACGCGTGTCCACCCTCTGGGGCGAGCAGGCCGACGTGATGTCGACCGCGGACGCCTCACTCGTGCTGTGGAACGGCGCCGCCGGGGACGCGTCGACGGACGTCGACCTCGGCGAGGCCCGTCTTGCGGGCGAGACGGTCGGGACCCTGACGGTCGTCGGTCCGCTCGACAGCGACACCGTGGCGGTCGAGCTGGCGGGCGACATCGAGCCGCCGACCCCGTGGTGGCGCCTGACCCATCCGCTGGACCTGCTCGGCATCAACGGCTGACCGTCGCCGACGCCCGCGGCATCCGGGGCCGTTCGCATCGGCTCGCCGAACCCCCGAGTTCCTCGTCTGTCGCCCGCCCCGGGCGGCACCCGGACGGTCCGCGCGCCGATTTCTCAGGAGTTGAGAGAGGCGCCGCGCGGCCGGTACCGACCGGCACGAGATCAAGCGCATCGGCTTGCCGAACTCCTGAGTTCCTCGTCCGTCGCGCGCCCCGGGCGGCACCCGGACGGTCCGCGCACCGATTTCTCAGGAGTTGAGAGAGGCGCCAGCGCCCGGCCACCCCGCAACGACGGGACGACCGGGCGACGGGACGACCGGGCGACGGGTCAGCGCGCGCGGGTGCGGGGATCCATCGCCTCGCGCAGCGACTCGCCGAGCAGGGTGAAGCCCAGCGCGGTCACCGCGATGCAGATGCCCGGGAGGAAGGCCAGCCACGGCGCGATCGCCAGCTCCGCCTGCGCGTAGGTCAGCATGCGCCCCCACTCGGCCGTCTGCGGCAGGCCGCCGCCGAGGCCCAGGAACGACAGGGCCGCGGCATCGATGACGGCGGTGGCGAGGGTCAGCGTCCCCTGCACGATGACCGGACCGACGCTGTTGGGCAGCACGTGGGTCATGGTGATCGTCCGCCGGCTGAGACCGAGCGTCTGCGCGGAGAGCACGTAGTCCGCCCCGCGCTGCTGCAGCATCGACGCGCGCAGGAGGCGCGCGAACACCGGGACCTGCGACGCGCCGATCGCGATCATGACGGCGAGCTGGCTCTGGCCGAGCACCGCCGCGATCGACACCGCGAGCAGGAGGTTCGGCACCGACAGCAGGATGTCGACGAACCGCATGACGATCGCGTCGACCCAGCCGCCGAACATGCCGGCCAGCAGTCCGAGGAACATGCCCCCGGCCAGGCCCAGCGCGGTCGAGACGACGCCGATGAGCAGCGACGCCTGGGCGCCCCAGATGAGCTTGGAGAGCACGTCGCCGCCGAAGCGGTCCAGGCCGAGGGGGAACTCGGCGAGCTCACCCGGGCCGGGGATGTCGGTGGGCGTGATGAAGCGCTGGCCCGGCAGCGACTCGGCCGGGTACGGCGCCAGCAGCGGGGCGAGAGCGGCGACGAGCAGGAAGAGCAGCACGATGACCGCGCCGATCCAGGCGACGGGGCTGCGCCGCAGCCGCTGGAACACGTCGTACCAGAAGCCGCCGCGCGTCTGCGCGGCCAGGAGCTGCGAATCGACCACCGCGTTGTCGTCGACGGGACCGCCGCTGGGGGCGGGAGGGAGGATGCCGGAGCTCACTGGACTCTCACTCTCGGGTCGATGACGCTGTAGGACAGGTCGACCAACAGGTTGATCAGCGCGTAGGCGATGGCGATGAAGATGATGAACCCCTGCAGGACGGGGAAGTCGCGCGTGAAGATGGCCCGGGCGAGGAACTGCCCGATGCCGGGGAACGCGAACACCGTCTCGGTGAGCACCGCGCCGGCGATGAGCAGACCGGCCTGCAGACCGACCGTCGTGATGACCGGGAGCATGGCGTTCCGCAGGATGAAGCGGTTGCGGAGCGTCGAGCGGCCGATGCCCTTCGCGCGGCCCGTGCGGACGTAGTCCGCGTTCTGGACTTCGAGCACCGACGCGCGGGTGATGCGCACGATGATCGCGAGGGGGATCGTGCCCAGGGCGATCGCGGGGAGGATCAGGTGCAGCACCGCATCCCACGCGGCGTCGAACTCGCCGGTCATCAGACCGTCGAGGACGTACAGGTTCGAGTAGTGCGTCGCATCGATGCGAGGGTTCTGCCGCCCGTCGGAGGGGAGCCACCCGAGCTGCACCGCGAAGACGTACTTCAGGATGAACGCGAGGAAGAACACGGGGATCGTGATGCCGATGAGGCTGAGCACGACGGCCGTGTGGTCCCAGATCTTGCCGTGCCGGCGCGCGGCCCAGTACCCGAGCGGGATGCCGACGCCGACGGCGACGATCAGCGCGCCGATGGACAGTTCGAGGGTCGCCGGGAACCGGCGGACGAACTCCTCGAGCACGGGACGGCCGGTCTGGATGGACGATCCGAAGTCACCCTGCAGCAGGCGCCCGAGCCAGGTGAAGTACTGGATGTAGAGCGGGTCGTTGAAGCCGTACAGCTCGTTGATGCGGGCGACCGCCTCGGGCGTCGCCCGCTCACCGAGGAGGGCGACGGCAGGGCCGCCGGGGAGCGCGCGCACCCAGGCGAAGAGGAGGACGGACAGACCGAACAGGGTCGGGATGAGCAGGAGCAGGCGCCTGCCGATGGTGCGGAGCACGAATTCTCACAAGGTCGAGGGCGGGTGGACACGGAACACCGCGGGCCCGGCGCCGGAAGGGCGTCGGACCCGCGGCATCCGGGTCACTCGGTCAGTTCGATCTGGTTGTAGACCTCGTCCTGCACGGGGCTGGCCGGGTACGACGCGACGCGCGAGGCGAACGCCAGCGTCGGGGTCGGGTTGGCCAGCGGGACGCCGGGCAGGAACTGCGCGATCTGCTCGTTCACAGCCTGGTAGGCGGTCTCCTGCTCGGACTCGGTCGCGAGACCGCGGGCCGAGGTCAGCGCGGAGAACAGCTCCGCGTTGTCGAAGCCCCACTCGTTCGAGGCGCCGCCGAAGAACGTGCCCACGAAGTTGTCGGGGTCGTTGTAGTCGCCGGTCCAGCCGAGGAGGTGGATGCCGTGGTCGCTGCCGCCCTGGATGAGGTCGAGGTACTCGCCCCACTCGTTCGACACCGGGTTGAGCACGATGCCCACGGCCGACAGCTGCGACTGCAGGTTCGTGAAGATCTGCTCGGGGTTCGGCATGTACGGACGCGAGATGTTCACGGGGTAGTTGAACGTCAGGGTCAGCGGGTTGGCGTCGGTGAAGCCGGCCTCGGCCAGCAGCGCGCGGGCGCCCTCCTGGTCGAACTCGTACTCGGTGACGTCGGGGTTGAAGCCGATGACGCTGTCGGGCATGAACTGGGATGCCACGGTCGTGCCCTCCGGCAGGACCTGGCTGATCAGCTGCTCCTTGTCGATCGCGTGGGCGATCGCCTGACGCACGCGGATGTCGGCCAGCGCCGGGTCGGCCTGGTTCATCGCGAGGTAGAGGATGTTGAACGGGTCGCGGTTGACGAGGGTGTAGCCCGCGTCCTCCAGGGCGCCGAGGTCGGCGGGTGCGACGAGGTCGTAGCCGTCGATGGAGCCGGACTCGAGCGCCTGACGACGGGCGGTGGTGTCGCCGATCACGCGGAAGATGATCTCGGTCACCTGACCCTGCTCGCCCCAGTAGTCGTCGTAGGCCGACAGCGTGGCCTCGGCACCGGGCTCCCAGGAGTCGAAGCGGAACGGACCGGTGCCGGTCGGGTGCGCGGTGGCGTACTCGCTGAGGGTCGGCGCCTCGGAGGTGCCGCCCACGTCGTCGGCCGCGTACTGCTCGAGGGCCGTCGGGCTCTGGATGGCGAACGCGGGGAGCGACAGCGCGGGGATGAAGCCGGCGAAGGGCTCGGTGAGCGTGATGGTCACCTCGGTCGGGCTGGACGCCTCGCAGCCGCCGTAGATGGAGGTGCCGGTGTCGGCGTAGCCCCGCATGATCTTGCCCCAGTAGTAGGACAGGCTCTCGGACTGCGCGATGCCGGTGAAGTTGTTCTGCCGGTCGAAGTTGAAGCAGACGGCCTCGGCGTTGAACTCGCTGCCGTCGTGGAAGGTCACGCCCTCCTTGAGGGCGAAGGTGTAGGAGAGCCCGTCCTCGGACTGCTCCCAGCTCTCGGCGAGCGCGGGCGCCGGGTCGGCGGTGCCGGGCTCGACGCCCACGAGGCCCTCGAAGATCTGACGCGAGATGCGGAACGATTCGCCGTCGCTGGCGAACGCGGGGTCGAGGCTCGACGGGTCGCCCGAGGCGCCGAACACGAACGTGGAGTCGACGTCGCCGCCGCTGTCACCGCCGCCGCCGTTCTCGTCGCGCTGACTCGTACAACCCGAGAGCGCGATCGCGCCGATGGCGATCGCCGCGCCGCTCGCGAGGAGCCGACGCCGGAGGGTTCGTGCCATTTCTGTGCACCTTCCTGGGGGAGGGGGGAGGGCTCGCCGGCGTGTCACAACGTCGTGGCCGCTCCATCTGCTGTTCCCCCGACCGTACCTGGCGGGACGGGCCCTGCCCATTGCCCCCGTGTATCGATCGTGTTTCGACGCTCCAGCAGCCTGCGTGATCGGCGACGGATGCTCTGACCGTTTCGCGCACACCGGACCCGTGGGACGCAGCACTGCGCGCAGGGCGACGCCGTGGCATCCCGAGGCCCTAGCGTGGATGCCATGGCGAGAATGCGTGTGGAACCGGACGACGCCCCGACCGCGCGCCTGTCCGACGGTGCGGTCGCGCGGCTGGCGCCGTCGGGATTCGTCTCCGGCTGGGAGCTCGTCGTGGACGGGACCCCGCAGTCGCACGTCGACCTCGACGACCCGACTCACCTGCACTTCGAGTACGTCGCCCGGATGGGTGCGGTCATCGACCGGCTCAGGATGCCCGGCCAGCCGCTCACCGCGGTGCACCTCGGGGCCGGCGCGCTCACCCTCCCCCGGTACGTCGAGGCGACACGGCCCGGCTCGCGTCAGCAGGTCGTCGAGCTCGAGCCCGCGCTCTGGGACCTCGTCCGGGAGAACCTCCCCCTCCCCCGCGGCGCCTCCGTGCGCGTGCGCATCGGCGACGCGCGTGCGGGGCTGTCCCGACTCCCGGCGGGCCTGATCGGCGCCGTCGACCTGCTCGTCAGCGACGTCTACTCGGGCGCGCAGACCCCGGCGCACCTGACCACCGTGGAGTTCTACCGGGAGGCGGCATCCCTCCTCGCCTCCGACGGCGTGCTCCTCGTGAACGTGTCCGACGGGCCGGGCCTCGCCTTCGCGCGCCGGCAGGTCGCGACGGTGCGTGAGGTGCTGCCCGAGGTCGTCGTCCTGGCCGAGGTGCAGGTGCTGAAGGGACGACGGTTCGGAAATCTCGTGGTCGCGGCGTCGGCCGCGCCGCTGCCCGTGGAGTGGCTCCCCCGCCTCATGGCCGCCGGCCCGCACCCCGCCAAGGTGGCGCAGGGCCCCGAGATCGACGAGTTCGTCCGCGGGGCGCGGCCCGTCACCGACGCGGACGCGACACCCTCGCCCAAGCCGTCGTCATCGATCTTCGAACGCTGACCCCCGCGCGCCGGTATCCGTCGCCCTCGTGTTGGCGGCACGACCGCGTGGCGAGTCGCCTCCGCCGCAACAGCGACGCAGACTGGAGGGCATCGGCCATTCGAGAGGAGCGACGGTGAGCTACATCCACGGGTACGACCCCGACACGTTGCGCGAGATCACCGACTCGCGCGAGTGTGCGGAGCGTCTCGAGGAGATCGGCCCGCAGCGCAGCCTCCCCGCTCTGCTCGAGCGCGTCTGGCTCCTGAAGGTGCTCGACCGCTTCGACGAAGCCCTCACCGTCTCGGAGCAGTCGGTCCGCGTCGCCCGCATGGCCGGCACCCGCCGCGACCTGCTGCGCGCCCGCATCCTGCACGCGACCATCCAGCAGTGCCGGGGCGCCTACGCCGCCGCCGAGCAGGAGCTCACGATGTGCGCCGAGGAGGCGGAGGGGCAGAACTGGGCCGGCATCGCCGCGTTCGCGCTGCAGCACCGGGGCAAGGTCCACTACGACGAGGGCGACTACGACGGCGCGCGCGCGGACTTCAAGCGCGCGCTGTTCCTCCGGCAGAACGCCGGGGCGACAGACGCGCAGCTCGAGTCGATCCTCCTCGCCATCGATGCGGCCGATCGTCGCCGCACGCGCCAGGTCGTCGCCAGCTGACGTCGGAGCCCCCGTCTACCCTCCCTGACATGTCGGATCTGCAGCGCGTGCGCACGTGGGCCGAGGCGCTGATCGGCCTCCACCTCGATCCGTCGTGGACGTTCGGCTTCGACAACGCCAAGCGCCGCGCCGGCCTGTGCGACTACACCCGCAAGCGCATCAGCGTCTCGCGGTACCTCGCCGCTCGGTACGACGACGACACGAACCATCAGACCCTGCTGCACGAGGTGGCCCACGCTCTGGCCGGCGCGCAGGCGGGGCACGGGGCGCGGTGGAAACGGGTGGCGTCCGACCTGGGGTACGTCGGCGGCACGACTCACGCGGGAGAGACCGCGACCGAGCTCGCCCCGTGGGTGGGCACGTGCCCCAACGGGCATGTGGCGTACCGCCATCGCCGAGCGACGCGACCCACGTCGTGCGCGCTCTGCGCGCCGCGCTTCGACCCGGCCTACGCCTTCACCTGGGTGCGTCGCGAGATCCCGCCGGCCGTGCGCCTGGCCGCCGCGACCCCGCGCTGAGCTCAGACGCCGAAGACGCCGTCCCGAAGGACGGGGACGAGGGATGCCGCGTCCCGCGCGGCCGCCGCGAGCACCTCGTCCCGCCGGCCCTGGTCCGCCAGGGCTCGGCCGGTGCCGCTGGCCGTGAGGAGGTGCTTCGTCGCGCCGCGCAGCGCCCGGAACCCTTCGCCCGCCACCGCCGCATCGGGCGATCCGTGGTCGATGCCGAGGTCGCCCAGCGCCGCGATCACGGCGCCGGCGCCGAGCAGGTCCTCGACGGCGAAGCGGGAGGCGGCCGCCTCGGACGAGCCGACCGGGAGCAGCGCGATGCTCGTCCGCTCCCCGCGGGCGCGCTGGACCCCGAGGATGTGCTCCGCCACCGCGGCCGCGTTCCGGACGCCCCCGACGACGACGTGCGCACCGCGCTCGGCGGCGGCGCGCGCCACGGCGGAGGAGGTGCCGTCGTCCGTCGTGAGCGTCTCCCCGCGCTCGGCGGCGGCGAGCGCGGCGCCGGTCAGACCGAGGACGTCGACGACGACCACGACGTGCGCTGGCGCA
>Ga0194110_10006461_pt1 | contig 13718 bp, 12 predicted proteins | sample TA2Kig1200mmetaG_FD_146192 | JGI IMG/M metagenome (GOLD analysis project Ga0194110, IMG submission 146192) | Freshwater microbial communities from Lake Tanganyika, Tanzania - TA2015032 Kigoma Deep Cast 1200m | ecosystem: Environmental > Aquatic > Freshwater > Lake | place: Tanzania: Lake... | reverse complement strand
CGGCCCCGGCCTCCCGCGCCTCGAACACGCCCTCCGCGAGCTGCCCCAGACCATCTTCATCGGCCACGGCCCCGCCTTCTGGTCCGACATCTCTGGCGACGTGTTGCCCGAGCAGCGCCGCGGCTACCCCAAAGGCCCCATTGCCCCCGGCGGCGCCGTGCCACGGCTGATGGCCGCCTGCCCGAACCTCTGGGCCGACCTGTCGGCCGGCAGCGGCCACAACGCCATCTCCCGCGACCCCGCATTCGGCATCGAGTTCCTCAACCGGTTCCAGGACAAGCTCCTCTTCGGCACCGACGTGTTGCGCCACGACCAGACCGAGGCCGACGTCCCCATCGTCGGCCTCATGCGCCGCCTCCTGGCCGAAGGGCATCTCAGCCCCGCCGCCCACGCCAAGCTCGCCCGCGACAATGCCGCGCGGCTGCTGGGGCTGGAGTTGCAGCCCGCGAAGCGGGCGACCCAGCCGTAGCCCAGGGCGACCGAAGGGAGCCCTGGGAGAGGGCGGCACCCAACGCGGAGCCCCCGAAGGGGGGCGATTCACGCGTCGGATGAGGCGCCCCCTTCGGGGGCTTAGGTGGGGGGGGACGCCGCGATCCCAGGGCTCCCTTCGGTCGCCCTGGGCTACGGCTCAGACGCCCCCGTTCGGGGGCTAAGCAGAGGAGCGCACTCGATGGGCGCGCTGCACACTCGCTGCATCTTCGCGGCTGCCGTCCTCGCCGCCGCTCTGACCGGCTGCGCGGTTCTAACAGCGCACGGCCCGCAGGAATGGCCCTGGGGCAGGACGCGGCGGGGGCTTCAGAGCCGCATCGTGTTCGAGAGGCACGTCTACAAGCAGGGCGAGCCCATCGTATGCTGGGTCGAGGTGCGGAACGCGAGCGACAGGCCCGTGCCCTACGATGGCCGCGTGGGCGCCAACGTCACAATCGCGGGACCGAACGGGCAGAAGGTGCGGGCCTTGCCTGCGGCGGGCGAGGCCACGATCGATGTAGGAGGTCTGCTGGCGCATCGCCTCGGATGACGCCCCATTTCGCAATGCCCTCGGCGCCATCTTTGACCGCCAGGTCAAGCAGTTCCTCAAGGCTAACATGGGCGGTGGCACAGGCTTCTAGCCTGTGACGGAAGGAGGAGCTTCGTGGCGAGATGGTTGCACGTGCTCGGGTTGCTCGCGACCGCCGCGGGACCTCTGGCCAAGGCGGGCGAGGATGCCTGGGGCGAGGCGGCCAACGGCTTGCGGTGCCGCCTTGCGGCGGAGCGCGCCGAGGTGCCCGTGGGGGCCGATGCGGTCTTCCAGCTCCACTTCCGCTTCGACCCCGCGGGGGTGGACCCGAAGCTTAACATCCTCAACCGCTTCCTGGAGGCGCGGCGGGTGAGGATGACGTTCAGCGATGCGAAGACGGGCAAGAAGTTCGGTCGGCAGCCCGACGATGGCTGGCGCAACATGCCCCCATCGGCCTGGCCAAGGGACTTCGTGGAGCTGCGTGGGAAGCCGCCGGAGCCGCGCCGCCTGGCGGTCCACCTGCTCACCGAGGCGGGGGAACAGCTACCGCCGGGAACCTACTCCGTTGAGCTGGCCTACGAGAACGATGGGAAGCCGGAGCTGGAGTTCTCCACGCAGCCCGACGGGAGCCTTGTGCAGCGGCCCTACAGCGGCCCGTGGAAGTTCTGGACGGGCAAGCTGGCCGCGCCGCCCATTCACCTAACCGTTGTCCCCGCAGAGGCAGGCGACATTGAAGTCAAGTCCCATTCGGCGCTGGACATCAAAGTGAGCAAGGAAGGGGTCGGCTACTCCTGGAGCGAGAAGGACCCGCGGGTCATTCGCCTCACGCGGCGCCCCGGCTACATCCTGGGCATGGCGTACGAGACTCACGTGTTCCTCGACGGCAAGGAGGCGAGCGAGCACGGGGGCGGCCTGTCGAGCAGCACGTGGCTTGCCGGCGGCGAGAGCTTCCTGCCCCCCGAGGCAGCGAAGCAAGTGCTGGCTGGCGCCGCGCTGCGGATCCGCCTGGACGTGACGATCTTCGAGACCTCCGTGCCGCCGGGCCACATGTGGAACCCCCAGGGCGGCGACTACAAGGCGCTCTGGACGGGCGCGGTCGAGGGCGCTCTGCCAGCGGGAGCGAAGGAGAAGAAGTGACTCCTCCCCCCTCTCCCTCGGGGAGAGGGTTGGGGTGAGGGTGTCTGCTCCCTCTCCCTCGGGGAGAGGGTTGGGGTGAGGGTGTCTGCCCCCTCTCCCTCGGGGAGAGGGTTGGGGTGAGGGTGTCTGCTCCCTCTCCCTCGGGGAGAGGGTTGGGGTGAGGGTGTCTGCTCCCTCTCCCTCGGGGAGAGGGTTGGGGTGAGGGTGTCTGCTCCCTCTCCCTCGGGGAGAGGGTTGGGGTGAGGGTGCTTGCTCCCTCTCCCTCGGGGAGAGGGTTGGGGTGAGGGTGCTTTCCCCCTCTCCCTCGGGGAGAGGGTTGGGGTGAGGGTGCTTTCCCCCTCTCCCTCGGGGAGAGGGTTGGGGTGAGGGTGCTTGCCCCCTCTCCCTCGGGGAGAGGGTTGGGGTGAGGGTGTCTGCTCCCTCTCCCTCGGGGAGAGGGTTGGGGTGAGGGTGCTTGCCTGGCCGCGGGCAGCGCAAGAGGCACCCTCACCCGCCCGAGGCGGGCGACCTCTCCCCAGGGGAGAGGTTATGGAGCCTTCTGATGGCTAGAGCTATCACCTTACTCGTCGTCCTCTCAGCGGCGGGGTGTGTGACGCGGCGGGCCGAGGCGCCGAGGCCTGTGGACAAGGTGACGCGCTGGGGGTTCGGGGTGGGGGACCTGGCGCGGGTGGAGGCGCTGTCGGGTGGGGGGAGGGTGCGGTTGCCGGTGCCGCGGCAACTCTGGGGGCAGATCGTCGCGGCACTTGATTCGGCGGAGGACGCCGAGGAGACCCCGTTCGGGCCGAGGTCGCCTGTCCTGCGGTTCGTGCTGAAGGGGGGCGGGGACCTGACGCTGGACCTGGTGGGGCGCGAGCACTTTGCGCTCGTGAGCGATGACGGCGAGACGCCGCTCGCGCCTTGTCCGGCCCTCAAGACGGCAGCAGGCGTTGCGCTGCGGCTCGCGTGCGCGGCGGGGGCCGACGAGATCGTGGTGGCCAAGGTGGTTGGCGGGGCGGGCCTGGAGGTCGTGCGGACCCTCAAGGGGAGCGCGGCCGGGCTCTTGACGGTCGAGGGCGGGCCGCTGCCGTCGCCCGGCGGCCCGGGCGCGCTCTGCCTGGCCTTCCTGCGGACAGAGAGCGACGGCGTGGGCGTGCCGCGCTACCATCGCCTGCTGCCCGTCGGCACCCTCTGGGAGCACAGCGACGGGCTTGAGGCTAAGCTGCGCGAGAGCATCCCGCTGCCTGAGGCGTGGGGCAAACCCGTCGGGGGCCTTCGCATGGGCCTCCGCGCACGCGAGAGCGAGGTCGAGGCCGGCGGCGAGGCCGCCATCGAAATCTGCATCCAGAACGTCGGCAAGGAGCCGATCACGCTTCTCCAGCATCGCCTGAACATCTACGACTACTGGCCTCACACGCGGTTCTCGATGACGCTGCCCGACGGGAGCAAGCGGGAGCTGGCCAAGCCGCTTGGGGAGATGGATGAGTCCGACGGGCCTCGCCCGCGCACTCTCCAAGCCCGCGAGACCTGCATTCACGTCGTGCGGCTGAACCGCTGGGGCGCCCTCAAACAGCCCGGCCCCTACGAAATCACCTGCACCTACTCGGTGAAGCCCGGCGAGGGTAGCAAGGGGTGCTGGACCGGCACCCTCACGTCCCCGCCGATCAAGATTCGCGTGCGGCCCACGGGTGGGGAGATGGCCGCTGGCCACACCTTCTCCTCCGGCCCCTCCGCAGCCCCCGAATGGGGGCGACCGGGCCATAGCCCAGGGCGACCGAAGGGAGCCCTGGGGACGGGGGCCCCCCCGTGCAGGAGCCCCCGAAGGGGGCGATTCAACCGCCGAGAAGCGCCCCCTTCGGGGGCTTTGGTGGGGTGGCCACGGCGTTCCCAGGGCTCCCTTCGGTCGCCCTGGGCTACGGCCGGGTCGCCTGCGTTCGCGGGCTACAAGACCGGCAGGGGCGCGGAACAGAGCAACATCCCTGGGGAACTCCTATGAGGCAGTTCATCACGCGGCGGGGGCTTTTCAAAATGGCGGGCGCGGGGATGGCTACGCCGCTGGTCATCCGCGCGGCGGCCCTCGGGGCCGACGGGCGGCCGGCCCCCAGCGACCGGGTGAACGTGGGCTGCATCGGGGTCGGCGGGCGCGGGACGGATAACCTGAAGACGTTGCTGCACGCGAGCCAGGTGGTGGCCGTGTGCGACCCGCAGGAGAGCCGACGCGATGCGGCTCGGAGCATGGCGGAGCAGCATTATTCGGAGTTGATGGCGAAGGGCACATACAAGGGCTGCGCGGCCTACAACGATTTCCGCGAACTGCTCGACCGCGGGGACGTTGACGCGGTGTCGGTGTGCACGCCCGACCACTGGCACGCCGTCATTTGCATCGCGGCGGCGAAGGCGGGGAAGGACGTCTTCTGCGAGAAGCCGCTCAGCCTCACGATTGCCGAGGGGCGGGCGATCTGCGACGCGATGCGGCGCTACGGGCGGGTGTTCCAGCACGGCACGCAGCGGCGGAGCGAGGGGAACTTCGCCTTCGCCTGCGAGCTGGTGCGGAACGGGCGGATCGGTGAGCTGAAGCGAGTGCGCGTCTCGTCAGAGCCGAGCCATCCCGCGCCGAACGAGCCGCCGGCGCCCGTGCCCCAGGGCTTCGACTACGACCTGTGGCTTGGCCCCGCCCCATTCGTGCCGTATTCGCCCCGCCGCGTGCGGACGCCGCACTGGTACTGGATCGCGGACTACACGATTGGCTTCATCTCGGGGCAGGGGGTCCACTTCACCGACGTGGCCCAGTGGGGCATGGGCACGGACGACACCGGCCCCGTGGAGATCGAGGGGCATGGAGTGATCCCGAAGGACGGCATGGCCGACACGGCGGTGGAATGGCACGTGGAGATGACGTTCGCCAATGGGCTTAAGTTCATCTACGACGACCACCGCGCTTTCCCGATGGGGGTGATCTTCGAGGGGACTGAGGGGAAGGTGAACGCTCTGTGCAACGGGATTTCGGCTGAACCGAAGTCGCTGATGACATCAGTCATCAAGCCGCACGAGGTTCGGCTGCGGCGGCCGCGGGGGCACGTCCCCGACTTCGTGCATTGCGTGAGGACGCGGGAGCGGACGGCTGCGCCCGCCGAGGCGGCGCACCGTGCGACGGGCCTCTGCCACCTCGCCCACATCGCGGTGCTGACGGGCGGCCGGAAGCTCCGCTGGGACCCCGCCGCCGAGCGGTTCCTCGGCGACGCCGACGCGAATGCTCACCTCTCCAAGGCCCTTCGCGCCCCGTGGCGGCTGTAGGCGTTTCAGCCGGGGGAGCGCAGAACACATCGCAGCGCCAAAGCCCGCGCGGGTAAAGGGCAGAGGAGAGCGTTTGACTTCCGGTGTGGGACGCGGCATGATGAGCGCAGGGAGAAGCTGGCACTGGAGGTACGACGATGGCTCAGATCGAGGTTACTCTGGCCGATGAGCAAAGGGCCGCTCTGGAGGAGTTGGCCAGGATTCGCAATGTGCCCGTGGCCGAGCTTGTCAAGAAGGGGATCGAGGAGGTTCTGCGCTCGGCCCGCGGCCGGCGCGACCCGGAGACGATACGCCGCGCCCTCGAGGTGGTCGGCAAGTTCAACTCGGGCCTCGGCGATCTGGCGGAACGCCACGACGATTATCTTGCGGAGGCATACGAGGAGTGAGCGTCTTCGTTGACACGTCGGCGTTCATCGCCATCCTGGACTCGGCTGACCGCTGGAAGTTCCCCTTCGCCCCCCACGACCTCGGCACCTACCCCAAGGCCAACGGCCAGGTCTACGGCGGCGGCGAGAGGACCGAGGCCAACCAGATGCCCGTCGAGGAGAGCGGCAACCTCCTCATCCTCGCCGCCCTCATCGCCCAGCTCGATGGCAACACCGCCTACGCCCAGCGCTACTGGCCCCAGCTCCGGCGCTGGGCGGGGTATCTCAAGGCCAAGGGCCTCGACCCCGAGAACCAGCTCTGCACCGACGACTTCGCCGGCCACCTCGCCCACAACGCCAACCTCTCCCTCAAGGCCATCGTCGCCCTCGCCGCCTACGCCAAGCTCTGCGACGCCGCTGCTGCTGATGTTGTGGGCGGGACGTCCTCGTCCCGCGAGGCCGATGATCGCGGCGTGGGGACACGCCGCCCACAACTGCTGAAGAAAGAAGCCCAGGACTACCGCAAGCTCGCCGAATCATTCGCCAAGGAGTGGGTGAAGCTGGCTGACGATGGCGACCACTACCGCCTGGCCTTCGACAAGCCGGGCACCTGGAGCCAGAAGTACAACCTCGTGTGGGACAGGATTCTCGGCCTCAACCTTTTCCCCCCCGAGGTCGCCCGCAAGGAGATCGCCTACTACAAGACCAAGCTCAACCCCTTCGGCCTCCCGCTCGACAACCGCCAGACCTACACGAAGACCGACTGGGAGGTCTGGACCGCCACCCTCGCCGAGACTCCCGCCGACTGGGAGGCCCTGATGAAGCCCGTCTACGCCTTCGTCAGTGCCACGCCCCAGCGGGTCCCGCTCACCGACTGGTATTGGACCCTCGACGCCAAGCACCGCGGCTTCCAGGCCCGCCCCGTCATCGGCGGCGTCTTCATCAAGATGCTCTCCGACGCCGCCATCTGGCGCAAGTGGAGCCGAAGCCAGCGCTAGCGTCCCCAACCTGGGTTCTGCCCCTTTGGTTGCGGCCACAGACCACATTGAGGTGGGAACCGGCCTACTTCTTGCGCCGCGCGACCCGACGCACGAGACCGAGCCCGGCGAGGGCGAGTAGCCAGAGGGTCGTCGGCTCAGGGACGGAGTAGGTGACGATCAGGGAGTAGTCCTGCTCGAAGCCCAGGCCCGTGTGGCCGATGTAGATCGAGTACCAGCCAACGGCGGGGTCGTCGATCAAGACCTGCTCGACGTTGTCAACGTGGTTCCCGGTCATCCGGACCGCGGGGTTGGCCGGGTTGAGCCGGTCCAGGGTCCACGGGTAGTAGGTCCCGCCGGGCCCAGTGACCCAGAGGTCGAGGTCGCTGACCAACACGATCGTGCCGTCGTCAAGGCCGGCGCCGGGGAGGCTGCCGGGCGTGGGATCGGTCCAGGAGAGAGTGACCTTGAATGGCGCGGCGCCATCGGTCTGAATTGTGAAAACCACCGGCGTCCCAGTATAGGTGCCCTCCTGGATGATTGTCACGGGGCTCGTGCCGCCAGCCGCGGCGTTGCCGAGCAGCAAGGCCGCCGCCGCGGCGTCCGCGATGCCCCATCCGTAGGCGTAGTCTGGGCCGGGGTTCCCGGCGTCAAAGGCGGTATGGATGAGGAGGGCCTTGGTCGTGGCCGACCGCGGCTGTGTGCCGAAGAGCTTCTGGTAGTACTCGACAAGGAGAGCGGCGGTGCCGGTGACGTTCGGCGCGGCCATGGAAGTGCCGGAATACACGCCGTAGGCGGCGTCGCTCCCGGAGAGGGCCGACGTGAGCGAGGTGCCGTTGGCCACGAGGTCGGGCTTCACGCGGCCGTCGTCCGTCGGCCCCCAGGAGGAGTAGCTTGGCATGGCGACGCTGCCGATGTTGTAGGGGTCAACCGTGATGTCAGAGATCGCGCCGATGGCGAGGCTGTTCTTTGCGACCTGCCCCTGGGGGAGGCAGTCGTAGCCTGTTCCGGCGTTGCCATCACTGGGTGGATAGGGGTAGAAAGACGGGTTGACGTAGTACCAACCTGGGCCACCCGAGCCCCCGGACAGGTAGGTGGCATACCAGCCGGACAAGCCAGGGGGCGAAAAGCCCTGGCGGTAATCGCCTCGGTCGTTGCTGGCGGCCCAGACGCTCAAGAGGCTGGGGTTGTTGTAGAGCACTTGGTCAAGGGCTTGCGAATTGCTGTCGTACTTGCCGAAATAGGGGTCCTCGACGGCGTACAAGGTCCGGTCGGCATACCACGTGTCCACGGGGTCGCCGCCCCAGATGAGGACCACCCAGCCCCGAATGAACGAGTAGGAGTGATTCGACGCGACGAGGAGCCCCGCGTCGGCGGCCATCTCAACGGTATCGTTCGCCCAGTCGCGGCTGCGGATGTTGACCAGGCTGGCCATGCCCCGCGCGGCGGGGCTGACGCCGGCCGCGCCGATGGTGCCGGCCACGTGGGTCGAGTGGTCGCTCAGGGATACAGCATCTACAACGGTGACGCGGCCGCCAAATTCCTGGTGCGTAGCGCGCACGGCGCCCCCATCCCAGACGCCCACGGTCAGCCCGGCGCCCGTGAGGTTCGCCGGCGTCCCGCCCCAGATCTGGTCGGTGTTGGTGGTATCCGCCGCGTTGACGTTCGCCGGGGCCACAACGTGCAAGTTGCTCGGCGAAGGCCCCGATGCCAGGAACCAGAGGCCATCGGAGATTCGGCGCGGCTCGACAACCAGCCCCATGTCCTCCGCTCTCATCAGCGGCTGAGCGTGCGCCACCAGCACTGGCACAAGCGCGGCCGCCACCAAGCAAACCGCCCCCGCAAGAACCCGCCCGATGGTCATCTGGGACTCTCCTCTTCCGCCCGGCACTCGGAACCCGCACCGAAAAGCACATGGTATAACGGCAAGAACTGTGCCGGCCAGCTCACCACGGCGGATTCGCTGTTAGTATCAAGGCCCCAAGAACATGTGGCGCCAGAACCACGGCGCCAGCCCGCCGCAAGGCCCCCCGGCCATGCCTGTCCGCCGGCAGCGGACAGGGCCACCGGGCCGGTCCATTCAGCTTGCCCTATCTATCGCCCAGCGAATCACTTGGGTCGAGATGACCCGGGCTGGCGCTATCGTGCAGGGCGGCCCCACGCATCGGGCACGTTGCTAGGCAGCAGCATATCTAAGCCAAGGCAGCGCTTGAGGATACGTTGTGCGCGCACCGGGGCACGTTGCCAGCACGCAACATGGTAGATCGAGAGCGTAAAGCATTTTCGACCAAGGAGTTACGCAGGAGACAGGACGGCATGGCCCCCTGCTGGACGTTGCCGAACGGCAACACGGAAGGCGCCGGCGGCGTGGTTCCCGGCACCTGCCACTCCCCTCGGACATAGTGGACAGTGGCGGATGGCACTAACCCAGTGACACGGCCGGCCCGCAGGGCGGGAAATGCGGACCTCGCACTTGCATCTGAGTGCGCCAATGGGTACGATCTGGGTGAGGATAACGACGATGCCCACGGAGCTTCGGCGGAACCGAGCGAAGCGCAGGGCGCGGGCCCTGCATTTCCTGAATGAGGACGGGATGGTCGCCTGCAATCCCCGTGACCGCGAAGCCGCTCACCGCGCAGAGGCCGAGGGCATTGCCACAGAGAATCAGCAGGCCGTGACGTGCAGGAAGTGCTGGGCCGTCATCCGAAGGATGGACAGGCTCGAGCTTCCGCCCTATCCGCGTGGCTGATAAGGATGAACTGGGAAGCCATGTCGCCGCCGAGGCCAGGAGCGCAGGGGACCGGTATGGGGTGTTGGCACGCTTCGCTTTGCCTCCTGCTCTTGCTTGCGTCGTTGGTGCCGGCCGGCCGCGGCGAAGGCAAGGGCGAGCCGGCCGAGGGCGCCAAGCGCCCCAAGTATCGGTTCCCCGAGATCATGGTGATCGTCTATGCCGATTTCCCCAACGAGCCCGAGCACCAACTGGCGCTGGCGCGGTACACGGCGAGCAAGGGCTTCAACTGCGTCGAGGCCGAGATGGATAAGCTGGACGTCTGCCGCACGGCCGGCCTCATGGTGCGCCTGGGCAGCAACGACATCAACAAGATGCTCCAGGCCGCTCCCAAGCTGAAGGACGACCCGGCCGTGCTCGGCTACTTCATCTCGGACCGCCGCACCCGCTCGGCCTTTCCCGGCTTCGCGCAGATCGCCCGCGCGTTCGAAGCCGCCGACCCGAACCACCCTACGCTGTTCATCAACCGCGCCGAGTACAACCAGTTCCCCGAGTTCGCCGAAGTGGTGAAGCCGATGGTGCTCGACTACTACCACTACCACTGGTGGCACAAGAACCACCCCGAGCGGTACTACCTGTACCTGCGCATGTTCCGCGACCTGGCCGCCAAGCACGGCATCCCGCAGATGCGCTGCCTCGGCTCCAACAATCCGCCCGAGAAGATTCGCCAGTCCATGTACGTGGCCCTGGCATACGGGGTCCAGGCGTTCCACTTCTGGCCGCCCTGGTTCGTGACGTGCAAGATGGACAAGGACCGCAACGCGGTCCTCGAGGATGGCAAGCCGGTGTTTGGCCTCAGCGATGCGGGCAAGGCAGTGTCCGAGGTCGCTCTCGAGCTGAAGGCCATCGGGCCTGTCCTCCTGGGCCTGACCAACCAGGCCGTCTACCACACCGACGCGACGCTGCCGATGGGCGCGGAGAAGGCGCCCGCCGACCTCTGGTTCCAGCCGGAAGGCGAGTCCTTCCTCGTCAGCATATTCCATGATGGCCAGAAGAACCGCTACCTGATGCCCGTGAACCACGGCGTGGACAAGCCGCGCGAGCTGACGTTGCGATTCAAGGATAAGGTCGCCGTGGAAGTGCTCGACCGCAAGACGGCGAAGTGGCGGCCGCTCGACCTCGAGCAACGCGACACACAGCGGGTCCTGAGGCTGAACCTCGCCCCCGGCGACGGCGAGCTGCTGCGCGTGAACTAAGGGGGATAGGATACCAGCCTGCATCTCCCGCCCGGGGCAGCCCTCCGCTGCTCGGTTCAGCAAGGTGTGCCCACCTGCACAAATCCGTTACTGCACCCACACGGGGACTTGGGCTTGACTCACCTCGGGCCGCCCGCCTTTGCCTTCAGGATGCGCTCTAGCTCTGCGACCAGCGGAGGGAGGTCGGTTTGGATGATCTGCCAGAGGATGTCGAAGTTGACGGTGTCGTATCCGTGGATGAGGCGGTTGCGGAGGTCCACGATGTCGCGCCAGGGGATGCTCGGATACAGTTGACGGACTTCTTGGGGTGTCCAGGCGGCCGCCTCGCCCACGATCTCAAGGAGGTGCACAAGGGATAGGTTGAGAAGGCGGTCGCTGTCGAGGTCCGCCCGGCACCGCCCGCGGGCGAGGTCGCGGGCCTCGCGCGCGTGGTCCAGCATGTGCCTCAGCCGCACGATGGGGTCATGCCTCGACATACTGTGCCTCGGCCTCGGCCAGGACCTCGTGCCGGTAGTAGCGGCTCAGGCATTCGGGAGTGTTGAGGTCAACCCTGCGGCCGAGAAGCTCGGAGAGCTCGCGCTGCATGGCGAAGAAGGCCAAGCCGGGGGTGTGGCCCGGCTCGAATTCCACCAACACATCCACGTCGCTCTCGGGACCAAAGTCCTCCCGCACGACAGAGCCAAAGAGGGAGAGCTTGCGGATGTGGTGCCGCCGGCAGAACTCGGCGATCATGTCGTTGGGAATCTCGATCCCGTGGCGCTGCATGCGCGCTCCCGCTTGTCGCAGGGGTCTCTTCGGTTCCCCAGTATATGATACCACGTGGGAGGGGAATTGCAACCCGCAAAGGGGCAGCCGAGCGCACAGGCAGCGCTCACGCCCTTGCGACCTGACGCCAGTTCGAGCTACGGCCTGAACGTGACCTCGGGGACGATGATCCTGCCGGTCCACACGTCCTTGAGGCCGAGGGCCTTGGCGTCGTCGGGGTTGGAGAAGGTCACCTTCAGTTTGTGCTCGCCCTTCTTGCCGAGCGGGATGCTGAAGTGCTGCGGGCCGACGTTGCGCGCCGCGCCCGGGGCCAGCTCGGGATAGTCGGATGCCTGCGGAGCGCGAATCCGCGCCGCCGCCAGCCAACCGTAGAGGTCCAACTGCTTCTCCGCGCCGCCTGGCTCGACGACCGTGACCTCCAGCGTGCGCGCCCCGATGTAGGTGTTGACGCGCACGGGCCGTTCGCCGACGTTCTTCACGGAGACGAAGCCCATCGCCGCGTTCGCCCCGGGCGCGAGCGAGACGAGGCAGGATGCGGCGAGGCCGTTCACCGGCTCGCTCCACTTCCGGCTCTCCAGGGCCGCCAGTTGCGCCTTCACCGCGTCGAGCTTCGAGTTGTCCTGATGGAGCAGCGGGTAGTTGAGCGGATACGCGCCGGCGGCGTCCTTCTTCTGGAGAATCCAGACGCCTTCCTGGCCATTGCTGTATGAAATCATCGCGCTGTGGATCGGGCCGCCGGCCGGCATCGCGCTGAACTTCACCTTGGCCTCCTTGAGGCCCTTCGGCCCCTTGAGCACTTCGCTCACCGCCACCACGCCGGTCCCAGCCGCCTTGTCCACCTGCGTCATCTTCCCCACCACCACAGCGTCGGCGTCCGCCATGAGGATTTCGGGCGGGATATAGGCCCAGCTTGCGCGCGCGGGCGCGGTCCAGCACCAAAGGCCGATGCAACAAGCAGCAATCAGGCCAACACGTCTCATGCAAGGCTCCTTTCGCCGTTGGGGTCGGGGGGGGCTGCGCCGGCCTTTCCTGTTAGACGCGCGCGCGGGCCGGCGGGTTCCGAGGGGTATGGCCCCCAGTTCTGGTGGATTCTTGCGCAGCCCCCATGGGGGCGTGCTGTATCAGCCCAGGGCGAAGCCCTGATCTTGAGAGCGTCCCAAGTTCTTGAGCTTGTCCCAGTGGCGATCGCTCCGAACGAGCGCCAAGCGCGAGGCTGGGCTGGGGGACCAGTCCCCCAGACCCCCTGGGATTTTTCGCATTTCGGCCACCGGCAGCCCTCTGGAAAGCCAGCACCAGCATCTTGCCGTGGCGGTGCCGGCGGCCCCAAAGCGGAAAATCCTGGGGGTTCGGGGGCAAAGCCCCTGAGAGTCTGGCTCCCGGCTTGGATGTACCTCAAGAGGTTGGGACGATCCTAAAGGCTTTGAGAGGGGGATCAAGGAACTGCTCCGCATCTGGGGGCTGGGCGAGCAGCCGAAGACGGGCATCCGCCACACCTCGTGAGTGCGCCCCTGTTTGAGTCGCTGCCGTTCCCGCGGTATACTTGAGTTGGTGGTGGCCTAGGTCAGGGGAAGAGGCCCATGCGGATCATCCTGTACGCAGGCAAGGGGGGCGTGGGGAAGACCACGATGTCGGCCGCGACGGGCGTGGAGTGCGCCCGGCGCGGTCGCCGCACCCTCGTGATGTCGCTCGACCCCGCCCACAGCCTGTCCGACTCCTTCGACCTGCCGAAGGCCCTGATGGACTTCGGCGGCGGAAAGCCCGTCCCCGTCTCCGACAACCTCTGGATTCAGGAGCTCGACCTCCAGCGCGAGCTCGAGGAGAACTGGGGCGAGGTCTTCGGCTACCTCTCCACCCTCCTGCGGACCACCGGCCTGCGCGACGTGCTCGCCGACGAGCTCGCCATCCTCCCCGGTATGGAGGAGGTCGCCTGCCTCCTCCACATCAACCGCTACAACCGCGAGAAGAGCTTCGACGTCGTGGTGCTCGACTGCGCGCCCACGGGCGAGGCGATGCGCTTCATCAGCCTCCCCACCAGCCTGGAGTGGTACATGCACAAGCTCTTCAGGCTCCAGCGCAACGTCCTCCGCGTCGTCCGCCCCGTGGCCAAGCGCCTCACCGACGTGCCGATCCCCGAGGACCGATACTTCGCGGCCATCCAGCGCCTCTTCGTCAAGCTCGAAGGAGTCGAAGCCCTCCTCCAGGACCCCAAAGTGACCACCGCCC
>Ga0194110_10006459_pt1 | contig 13723 bp, 10 predicted proteins | sample TA2Kig1200mmetaG_FD_146192 | JGI IMG/M metagenome (GOLD analysis project Ga0194110, IMG submission 146192) | Freshwater microbial communities from Lake Tanganyika, Tanzania - TA2015032 Kigoma Deep Cast 1200m | ecosystem: Environmental > Aquatic > Freshwater > Lake | place: Tanzania: Lake... | reverse complement strand
CGGCCCCGCGACATGGGCGCGAAGGCATGGGACGAGGTGCTCCCCCTCGGCCGGAGCCAGGCGAAGGACCTGCCATCCAGGAGGCTTTTCTACTGGACGATGCGCTTCTACGCCTGGGACTCCGCCCGCCACTTCGCCGTCTCCACGCGGGCGCTGGAGAAGGCATTCTGGCCGGGGATGCCGATCATCACGAACTGGAATTTCTTCAGCGGCCGCTTCTACGTGCCCGGCCCCGTGGCTAACAACGCCGACAAGCAAAGCCAGGACGCGGCGATGGGCGGGCACGACTGGCTGGAGTTCGGCCGCCTGCGCGGCGGCACGATGCTCTGGACCGAGGACTGGTTCTCCGACGCGATGGCGCCGCAGTGGTCGTTCTACTGCTCGAAGCTGCGGTGCGCGGCGGAGCTTGGCGGCGTGACCTTTGGCGGCTACGTCATCCCCCGCACGGCCGGCGACCGCGAGGACGGCATTCTTCAGAAAATCCTCTGCGTCGTTGGCTCCGGCGGCAAGGCTGTCAAGTACTTCGTCTTCGGCCCCGAGTACAACTTCCCCGGCAACTGCTATTCCGAGAACGCCCGCGTGCTGCCCAAGATGGCCGAAGCCCACGCGATGATCGGCACGGCCGAGGACCTGCTGTGGCCGGGCAAACGCCCCAGGGCCGAGGCCGCTATCCTCATGCCCCGCAGCGCGCAGCCGTGGGACGCCAGGGACATCCCCATTCCCAACCAGATCGAGGACGCAACGAACAACCACCTGAACCGCCGTACCGTGGACTACATGGCTGAGGCCGCCGACCTCTATCTCGCCTTGCAGCACGCGAATATCCCGGTGGACTTTGTGGATGAGGACGGCCTAACGTGGCGTGGGCTGGCGCCATACAAGGTGCTCTACGTCACGGAGCCGAACATCCCCGAGGAGGAGCAGCGGGGCATCGCCTCGTGGGCGCGGGCGGGTGGGACGCTCGTGACCGTGACAGGCGCCGGCGCCCGCGACCGCTACGACGAGCCTTGCCCCATCCTCAGCCGCCTGACGGGCATCGAGGAAGCGCCCCGCGAACGACTGCTCGTGGGCAACCTGGCCAGCCTGAAGCCCGTCGGAAAGGTGCGTGGAGGGAACAGCGAGGCCGACGCCATCGGTGTGCGTGGCTCGATAGCGAACCGGCCGAAGACGATTGAGGCCACGTTCGACGACGGTTCGCCGGCCATCGTCCAGCGGCGCGTGGGCTGGTGGGGCAAAGGGCGCGCGGTCCACTTCGCCTGGATGCCCGGCCTATCTTATGCGAAGTCCGCGAGCGGCATGAGGGACCGGCTGCCCGTCGGCTACTCGGAGGCCATTCGCCGCTGGATCGTCTGGCCAACCGAGCTTGCAGGCGTTCGCCTGCCCGTTACAATAGACCGCCCGATGATCGAGGCGCCGCTTCTGCTCTCCGACAAGGGCGCCGCGGTGACGCTACTGAACTGGACGGGGGAGGCGGTCGAGCGGTTGACGCTCACGGTCCGAGTGCCCTTCGCCGTCCGCTCCGTCGAGAGCGTGAAGCAGGGCAAGCTCGCCGTCGAGCGTGCCGCGGATGGTGTTGTCCTCTCGCTGCCGCTGGGTGCTGCCGACATCCTGATGCTGCGGCCATAGGAGTTACTCGCGTGGACAACGAGCCACAGGCCGCCGACGACCTCGGGCCGCTGGAGGGCGTGGTCCGCTGGATCGAGCGGAAGCAGCTCCAGGCCCCCGCCGTGGCGGCCCTGGAGATGCACCGGCCGCTGATGCCGCTGGCGTGGACGCTGGCGATGTTGGCCGGCCCCGCGCTCGCGCCCTTCGTCGGCCACGACTACTACGAGAAGATCAAGGCTCTGCGCGATCCCACGATGCTCGACCGGCTGCTCGAGCGCCTGGAGGCATCGAGGCTGAATGGATCGGACGGATCCGACCGATCCGACCGATCCGACCGATCGGGCGGCTCGGCCTGCCCCCGCGTTTAGGTGCCTGCCCGATGCAGCACGCCGACCCGCTTGCCGCCATCCTGATCCTCGCCTTCTTCGCCGCCCTGCTGGCGTGCCTGTGGCGGGCGCGGCGGGGGCGGGTGCCCTACATCCGCCGCATCCCGGGCATCGTGGCGCTCGAGGAGGCGATGGGGCGCGCCACCGAGTTGGGGCAGCCCGTCATCTTCGCCGTCGGCGGCACCAACATCCAGGCGATCGAGACCCACGCCGCGCTGGCCATTCTGGGCCACGTGGCGCGCCTCGCCGCTCGACTCAGGACCCCCTTCATCACGCTCGTGCGCGTGGCCGACGTCTACCCCGTCACGGAGGAGATCGTGCGGCAGGCCTACACAGCCGAGGGGGTGCCCGACCTCTTCAACCCATCCGAGCAGGTGCGCTTCCTTTCGAGCGATTCGGTCGTCTACGCGATGGGGACGGCGCGGCTGATCGAGGAGTCGAAGGCCGGCTGCGCGCTCTTCTTCGGCGCCTTCGACTTCAGCAGCCTGCTGATGGCCGAGCCGGGCACCCGGATGGGCGTCATGCAGCTCGCGGGCGACCCGAGCCTCTTTCAGATTCCCTTCTTCGTGTGCGCGTGCGACTACACGATCCTCGGCGAGGAGTACTACGCCGCGGGGGCCTACCTGAGCGCCGACCCGACGGCGCGCGCGACGCTCGTCGGCCAGGACCTCATCAAGGCAGCCATCGCGGGGCTGATCCTGCTCGGCACGCTCCTCGCGCACTTCCACTTCGGCGCGGCCAGGTGGCTTGTGAATCTCCTCACAGGCTACCGCTGACGGGGCTTCGAGATGCGGCGCCAGATCGTGTGGCTCATCACCTTCGCCGGCGGGCTGTTCTTCCTGCTTGAGTTCCTCCTCCCCGCCCGGATCGGGAGATTCAAGAACCCGCTAACGGAATGCCGCCGCGATGTGAGCGACTTCCTGATCATCGTGGGCACGATGGCCTTTCTCCTCGGCCCGATCAACCTCGTCCGCGCCCACGTCCAGACGCTCCGCCGCAAGGCCGCAGGCCGACTCGAAAGCGTGGTGTTCCTCCTCTTCCTCACGGTCGGCTTTCTGGCGATGGCCCTGGGCGACACCTCGGCTAAGCGCATCGCCGCGTGGGCGCAGAAGGCCCTCTTCGACGGCCTGCTGCCCGCCTTCTTCAACTCCAGCATGGGCCTCCTCGGCTTCTACCTCGTCTCGGCCGCGTATCGGGCCTTCCGCGTGAACAGCCTCGACTCGGGCCTCATGATGGGCTCGGCCCTTGTCATCCTGCTCGCACAGGTGCCCCTGGGCGACTGGATCACGTATGCCCTGCCCGACACGCTTCAGCTCCGCTCGCTCGCCCAGTGGGTGCTCCTCGTGCCGAACACGGCGGTGCAGCGTGCGGTGCTGATCGGCGCCTGCGGCGGCGCCTTCGCCGCCGGCATGCGGCAGTGGCTCGGCATCGGGAAGAGAGGAACTGGATGAATGGATGAGTGGATGAATGGATGGATGCACGAGAAAGGGGAAGGGCCGCCTGGCTCTTTCTGCCATTCATCCACCCATCCAACCCTCCATTCATCCCCTGCAAAGTGGGGAAGACGGCTGTGAATGTCCTGGCCCACCTTCACCGACTCGACCGCCGCTGGCTCTACCTGGCCTCGGCGATCGCGCTCGCCGTGCCCTTCCTCGTGCGTGCGCGCATCCCCATGCCGCCCACGCAGCCGTTCCTGGTCACTCGCCGCCTCTACGACGCCATCGAGTCGTGCCCCCCGAACAAGGTCGTCCTGATTGACTCGAGCTGGGACATGGGCTCCCAGGCGGAGAACGAGGCGCAACTGGAGTGCGTGGTGCGCCACCTCTGCCGCAAGCGCGTCCGCTTCGTCATCATCTCCGTCCAAAGGGCCCAGTTGGGGCCGGAGTTCGCCCAGCGAGCCATTGAGAAGATCACCGCGGAGCCAGGGTGTGAGCGCCAGTACGGCACGGATTGGGTGAACCTCGGCTACGTGCAGGCCAACGACATCAAGGTGGTGATTGAGGCGCTGTGCCGCGACTTGCACGCCTTCCGCCCTAACGATGTGAAGCAGACCCCCGTCGGCCAACTCCCCCTCATGCAGAACGTCCGCTCGATCAAGGACGTCCATCTCCTCTACAGCGTCACCTACTCGCCGGCCGAGGACTGGATCAGCCTGGTGAAAGGGCAGTTCGGCACGCCCGTGGCCTTCGGCTGCATGACCATCATGTCGCCCTACTACCACACCTTCATCGAGAGCGGGCAGCTCAGCGGCATGCTCATCGGCAACTGGGGGGCCGCCGAGTACGAGGCCCTCCTCGGGCGGCCAGGCAGGGGGACGGAGCTGATCGCCTTCGCGTCGTTCGGCAACTGCATCATCGTAGCCGCCGTGCTCCTGGGCAACCTGGGGCTTTGGGCCGCCCGGCGCGGCCGGAGGGAAGGCAAGTGACCGCCACCACCCTCGCCACCCTCGTCGGCGCTGTCGCCACCTTCGCCGTCTTCAGCTACCTGGTGAAGGACAACGCGGCCTACCGCCTGGTCCAGCAGGCCGCGCTGGGCGCGGCGGTGGGCATTGGCATCTGGATCGCCTGGCGCGACGTGTTGCGACCGATGTGGTGGGCGCGGATTCAGGGCGCCTTCCAAGGCGGGCGGGCCTGGTCCGACGCCCTCTGGCTCCTCGCGCTCGTCCCCGGCTCGCTCTGGTATTTCCAGCTATCGAGGAAATGGTTCTGGGTGAGCACCCTCGTGAGCGGCCTGTTCATCGGCGTGGCGGCGGGGCTGGCATTCAAGAGCCAGATCCTCCTCATCCTCCCGCAGATCGGCGCCTCGCTCAAGCCGATCAACCCGTTCGCCGGGCCTGGCGGCCTCACCTGGGCCAGCGCCCTCGATTCCTTCAATCACCTCCTCTTCCTCGTGGGCATGATGACCACCCTCCTCTACTTCTTCTTCTCGCTGCGGACCGAGAGCCGGCTCCTCAAGGGCTCGATGCGCGTCGGGCGACTCATGATCATGCTCACCCTCGGCGCCATGTTCGCCAGCACCGTCATGACCCGCATGGCCTACCTCCTCGAGCGGCTCGGCTTCCTCTACGCCAAGTGGCTCGCCCCTCGCTGAAGCCGCCCCCCCGTCCTGCGCGGCGGGATGCCTGGATAACCCAGGCCCCTGTCGAAATGGCCCAAGACGTACTCACTGTAGGCTGACGCACCGCCCAGGGCAGGCGCCCTCGGACGGAACCCCCGCAGGCCGATGGCGTCTAATCAGGCGATGGCCGGCCCGACGCCGGCGCTGCAAAGGGTATGGGTTGTGCGGCCCTTCACCACCCGGTAGAGGGGGGCCTCGATATGATCAGAGCGGGTCGGGTGAGCTGTCCCTGGCAGTTGTGGTGGGTGGGGCTTCTGCTGCCGGCAGCGTGGTGGGCTTGTCCTGCGACCGCTGGGTCCTGGCAGCGGATGCCCCAGCCCCCCGACGAGTTGGTCTACGACATGGCGGTGGACAAGGAGGGCTCTCTCTGGGTGTGGGCGGCCCGGGGGCCGCACTGGTGGGACGGCCAGGCCTGGCGCGACGCGCGACGGGCCGATGCCACGCCGGGGCAGCCGAGCTTCTCCTTCGGCGGCTGGTCCCAGCGATTCTTCGGCGGGGGGGACCGCGACCTCTACACGACCTGCGCGACCGATCGCCAGCACGAGGGGCTCCTCTACAAGCTCCAGGACCGCCAGTTCGTCCGCGTGGCCACCTACTACTTCGACAACCATTACTGTCAGGCCGCCCTCTATGTCAGCCGGGCCGGCGACGTGTTCAACTACACAGGTCGCTTCGTGGCCGCGCTCGTGGGGGGCAAGTGGGTGACCGCCGAGGCGGCCCTCGGCGCGCGGCACACAGACGTTACCGTGTTCGACTGCTCCCCGGACGGCCCGGTCCTCTTCTTCAGCACCAGGGAGGGCGTCGCCTGCGCCTGGGATGGCGGGGCCTTCAAGGTGGGGGAGGTCCCTCCCGGTTTCCCGCCCAAGGGGCAATGGACCGAGCTGGCCTCCGCGTGGGGCAAGGACCGCGTGCTGTTGCTCAAGAAGGGGACGCTCGTCGGGAATGGCCTCTGGGCGGCACGCTTTGGCCAAGGGGCCGCCCCGGTCGAGAGCAAGGGTCTCATCGAGGCCATCGGCCCGAAGAGGATCATCCGGAGCGCCTGGGGCGCACCGGATGGCAGCGTGTGGCTTGCCCTTGAGCCTGCGTATGCCGAACGGGCGAAGGGCGCCGGATGCGTCCTCTGCCGCGTCGGGGCCGATGGCAAGGTGGCGTCGTTCGGCGGGCTCGATGGCGAGGGTCGCTGGCTCGGAGCCTGGTGGGACATCCGCCCTCGCTCGATCCTCCAGGCCGACGGCGGCGCTCTCTGGCTCGGCATGGCGCGAGGTGGCATCGCGCGAATCGCCGACGGCCAGATGGCGTTCTTCGGCTGGCGCGAGGGCTTTGTCAGCCATGGCACCTTCTGGCTCGCCCGAACGCCGGCGGGGAAGCTCTTCGCCTGCGCTACCCATAACCTGTACACCTGGTGCGAGGACAAGGAGTCGGATCCCTCGCTGGCCCGGGACTGGGAGCAGGTGGTCTCGGTGAGCCGCACGGTCGCGCGCGACCCGGCCGGCGGCATGTGGGCCTTCCGCGCCGATCGCCCGCAGCAGGTCAGCCGATGGGATGGCGCCGCCTGGACGCACTTCGACCTCCCCTTCCCGTCCCCCAAACACCCGCGAGACCTTCTGGCCGATGACAAGGGCCACCTGATGTTCCGTTGCCAGGACTACACGGAATGGGCGCTCTGGCTCGTCGGGGCGGAGGGATGCCGGAAGTTCAAGGGCTGGGATGAGGCGATCACCGCGGCCGTCGCCGCGGGCGGCCGACGCTTTGCCTTCCACGGCGAACAGGAGGAGCGAATGACAGGCCCGGTCGTCTCCGACGACGGGCGGATCTGGTTCCACTTCGCCGATGGGAAGCTCCACCTCTTCAGCGGGGGCCGGTGGCAGGAGGCCCCCCACCCGCGGGTCCGGGCCATGTGCCTCGGCGAGAAGGGCGAGCCGCTGTTTCTCGACGACACCACCATCTCGACCTATCGGGAGGGCAGGCTCGTGGACCTCTCCGAGAAGCACCCGAAGGTCGAATCTCTCGGCTTCGTGCCCACGGGCGGGGAGCACGCGAGGGCGCCGTTCCCATACTACCGGGGCTTACCGGAGGCGTTTCTCCGGGAGCAGGCAATCGTGGCCCGCGGCCCCAGGGATGGGATGTGGTATCCGGTGAGCTGGCGCGATGCGCGAGAGATCGAGGCGGGCTCCCCGGGGCGTCCGCCCGCGGGCGGCTATCCCCAGGACGGCCCGCTCGTCAGGGACGATGCCGAAGGCCTGTGGATCCGCAACGAGGCCCGCTGGGCGGGGGGACAGTTCCTGACGCCGCTTGTGCCTAAGGGGACGCCCTTCGATCGGTGGCACTGGAAGCCCATCGGGGTGGACGCGGCGGGCCATCTCTGGATCAGCAACGGCGGCGGGGACTATGGCTACGAGTTCTTCTTCCGAAGGGCCGGCAGGCCGTCCGTCGAGACGCGTGACCAGCGGGTGGTCCGAGGTCGCCGAGTTCTCTTCGACTGGGATTCGCAGAAGGACACCATCGGGATGATCTTTCGCGGCTCGTCCGAGGGCAACTGGGAGCTCGTCCGGCCCGGCCAGACAGCGGCCTGGAACGAGACGCGACCGGGCCGGCGCACCCTTACCCTGGAGCTTCGCGCGATGGACCCGATCGGCGCCCTGGGCGCCGCGTCCCAGCTCCCTGTCGGTGTGGATGTGCGTTTGCCCAAGACGCGCTGGACGAGCCAGGAACTGCCGGCCGAGTTGAACGACATTCTCTGGCGGCCGCCGGTCGGCGCGGAATGGGCGTTCCAGGAGGTGCCCCGCTGCATCGAGTTCCGAATTGACCGAGGCCCCTGGCAGCCGTTGCGCGAGGGCAGCTACATCCCGTTGGTCGAACAGAGCGGGAAGCGGGTTCAGATCGCGCTGCGCGGTGTCGAGGAGCAGGTGTTCGCCGATCCTGAGCCTCTGGTTGTCGCCGTCCGCGTTCACTTCAACGTCAATGAGGCGATCGCCCGGCGGGTGCGGCTCATCATGTCAGGTGAGGCCGCGGACCGTGCCCGGGCCGCCGGCGAACTGAAACTGGTGCCGCAGCAGGCCGTCCAGGCCCTCTCGGCCAAGATCGAAGAGATCCGCAGGAACCTCCAAGCGGCCACCCCCGACGGCCGCAAGGAGCTGGAACCCATCCTCCGGCAGCTCGAAGAGGCCCTCGCCATCCTCCAGCGCCAGTGACGGGCACCCCAACAGGCCAGGCGCTCTCTCCGCGCGGCTGGACGAGCCGGCCGCGACGCGGCGGGCGCCCGTGGGGTGGACACGCGGGCCGCGTGTCCCTACGACTTTTCCCAGTAGAGCGGGGGAGCCGGACGCCCGACTCGCACTAAGCGCTGGCGAGGCAATGGCTTATGGATGTGGAGAGCAAGGCGTGCCCCATAGTGTGTCAAACACCAGGCGCGGAGCTGACACACTATGGGAAAAAAGGCCCCGGATGCGTCCGGATCGCCAAAACACCCATAGTGTGTCAAGCATAGGGTTGACACAGTATGGCGGGACCGCCCCGGATGCGTCCGGATCGCCAAAACGCTCATAGTGTGTCAAATGTCAGGGGCGCAGGGTTGACACAGTATGGCGGGAAGACCCTCTTGCGTAACCATCGTAGCGCCAAGCGGTTAGGCATGAGGGGCGAGGGACGGGGGGGCAAGGGGCGAGGGGCGCGATGTGGCGCAAAGTTGAGCCACACTGGGAGACACTGGCAGCTCGGTGGTTGGTTTCAGGGTCCTGTGAGGCCGACAAGTTGCTCGGCGGTCTGGCACATGATTCTGGCCCGCAGGTCCCTCGTGACCTTGAGCTCGTCGAGGAGCCAGTTGATGGCCTTGATGCCGGCCTTCAGGCGCTTGATGCCGGAGAGGTGGGTGAAGAGGTCGGTGCCGAAGAGGAGCTTGCGGTAGTCGGTGAACGGCCAGCAGTCGCGCAGGATTCGCGCGTAGGCCTTTGCCCGCGCCCTGGTGGCCGCGCCCGAGGGGGTGGTGAGGTCAGCGTAGACGTTTGGGTGGTGCATGAGGAGCGCGGCGGCCTCGTCGCGGCGGCCCAGGCTCAGGAAGTGGGCCATGATGAGGTTCAGGCCAGGGAAGGCCCGCGCGATGGCGTCGAGGCACATCGGCCGCATGCGGTCGCTCGAGATGTCGAGCTTCGGCCAGTCGAGCTTCGCCATCTCCGTCCAGCCGTGCTGAGCCGCCCACGTGTCCATTCGGGCGAGGACGCCGGTGTGGAAGAGGATGGGCATGCCGAGCTTCTCGGCCTGCGCGTAGATGGGGTAGAAGCTCTTGTCGTCGTAGCTCTTCTTGGGGGCGATGACCTTCAGCGCCCGGAAGCCCTGGCTGTGGAGCGTGCGGACCGTGCCCGGCCCGTCGCCGCGGCCGAGGGCCACGTAGCCGAAGCCGACCACGACGTCGGGATGCCGCTCAATCGCGTCGGCCACGGCATCGTTGTCGGGCTGGTGGAACATCGCTCCGCACGACGAGATGCCCAGTCGGCACCCCATCCGCCGCGCCTCCCCCGCCACGCGGTCAACATCCGTCCCCAGGTCCATGTGCACGTGCACGTCGAAGCAGCGGAACGCTCTCATGGCTCGTGGCCTCCTCATTGCGAAGAGCGGCTCGGATAGGAACGATAGCAGGGCAGTCGCCGGTTTGCAAGTGGGCCGCCTGGCGGTATACTGGCGCCGGGGGGCAGGAGGCGGGCGATGCTTCGGGTGAATCGTCGGGAACTGCTTCGGTCTGGCCTTCTCGCGGCGGGTGGGGCGCCGCTCCTGGTGCGTTCCTCGGTGCTTGGGGCCGAGGGCGCCACGTCGCCAAGCGAGCGCGTGACCCTCGCCGTCATCGGCTGCGGCGGCATGGGCACCCAGCACCTCAAGACGTTCGGCGCCCTTCCGGACTGCGAGGTGGTGGCCGGGAGCGACCCGCGCCCCGACCGCCGCACGGCCGCCGAATCGCACCTGAAGCCCGGCGGCAAGGTCTACACCGACCCCCGCGAGGTCATCGCCCGCAACGATATTGACGCCGTCTGCATCGCCACCCCTGACCACAACCACGCCTGGCTCGCCGCCGCGGCGCTGCGGGCAGGGAAGGACGTGTATCTCGAAAAGCCCCTCACCCACACCATCCGCGAGGGGCGCCTGCTCGTCGAGGAGGTCCGCCGCCACGCCCGCGTCTTCCAAGTAGGCACCCAGCGCCGCGCCCACCCCCGCCACCGCCTGTCGTGCGAGCTGGTCCGCAACGGCTACATCGGGACGCTCCACACCATCCGCGCCCGGCTCCACCCCGGCCTGAGCTTCACCCCCGCGCCCGACTTCCCGCCCGACCCCGTGCCCGAGGGCTACGACTGGGACGGCTGGCTCGGCCCTGCCCCATTCGTCCCCTTCTCACGGCGCATGGGCTACTGGACCGGCTGGTCGAACTACTCCCACGGCCAAGTGACCCACATGGACTCGCACAACCTGGACATCGCCGTGTGGGGGGCCGAGCCGTTCCTCAAGGGGCCGGTCGAGGTCGAGCCCCGCCGCGACCCGCACGAGGACCTCGACTACTGCGTCACCTTCACCTTCGCCAGCGGCCTCCGGCTCCTCTGCGAGGCCCCCAAACAGCTCAGGGAGACCGGCATCCGCTTCGAGGGCACGGAGGGCTGGGTCCACGTCAACGTCTACTGGTTCACCCATCAGGCCCAGCCCGCGTCGCTCCTCGACCTGACGCTTCGTCCCGGCGAGGTGCACCTCCACGCCGCCGCGGACAACTGGGGTGACTTCATCCAGGCGGTGCAGACCCGCGGCGACACCCTCTGTCCCGTCGGCACGGGCCACAAGATGACCACCCTCTGCCACCTCATCTGGATTGCCGAGTATCTCGGGCGCCGCCTGCGCTGGGACACCGAGGCCGAGCGCTTCCTGGGCGACGACGAGGCGAACCGCCTGCTCCACTACGCCTATCGCGAGCCGTATCACCTCTAAATGACTCGCCACGATTCTGAATCAAGGGGCCATGAATGGCTGCCACCGCAGAATGGTGCATGCCTGTGGGCGGGGCGTCTCTGCCCCGCGCAGGGTGGCGCGGGGCGCGGAGGCCCCGCCCACATTGATTCAGAATCGTGGCGAGTTATTTAGGAAACTGCCTCAGAACCCACGCGCGCTGCGTTGCCCAGGCGGGACGCCGGTGCGGCTACTCCCGCGCTGAGGATGGGGGCTTGCGGGCGAGGGCGCGCCGCCAGTCGCGGCGCAGCTCGGCCCGGCGCTTCTGCCAGGCATCCGAGCCTTCGCCGAGGCGGTCCACGACCGGCACGTCGCGGATGTGCATCGGCTTGCCGCCGCCCACCGTCTCCGCGATGCGGGCGAACTCGGTGTCCAGCTCGACGTTGTTGGCCGACAGGACGATGGCCGTGGCCACGCGCTCGCCGAGGTCCCACTTCACCCGGGCGCGGGTGTGGCCGTCCACGATGAACGAGGTGCCGAGCCTGCCCCTGTAGACCATGATGGGCTCCCGTGCGCGGTAGCCCTCCTCGCGGACGAGCTTGTACTTGACCAGCTCGATCTCCGACTGCGTGGCCACGAGCTCGTCGAGGTGCAGCTCGCACTCGTGGTGGCGGAACTCGACGCCGAACTTGCGCTCGGCGTAGTCCACCCACACGCGCACGGCCGGCTCGGCGTGCTCCCAGTCCCTCTGCTCACGCGGGATGCGGCGGCTCGACGCGCCTCGTTTCATGAGACCTCCTGGCGACGCCCATCGGGGCCCAGCGTATCCCGCTGTCGGGATGGCTGCAAGTGGGTTGCAGGCCGTGGGCGCCCGGCTACAATGGTTCGTGGAACGGAGGCGTCCCCGATGGCGTGTGACGAGGCGATTGCGCTCGTCGAGGCGAACACGGCGCTTGCAGCCCCGCCGCTGTGCCCGGAGGTTCGGCTGCGCCTGCTGGCGCCTGATGCCCCGCTGCGGCGGGCCGCGCCGCGCGGGCTGTTCGCCGACGACGGGCCGCGGCCCTACTGGGCCTTCGCGTGGGGCGGCGGCCAAGCGCTCGCCCGCTATCTCCTCGACCATCCGGAGACGGCGCGGGGGAAGCGGGTGCTCGACTTCGGCGCCGGCTCGGGCATCGCGGCCATCGCCGCGGCAATGGCCGGCGCTGCACACGTCGCCGCGACGGACACCGATCCCCTGGCCCTCGCCGCCATTGCGCTCAACGCGGCGGCGAATGGCGTGGCGGTGAGCCCCTGCGGCGAGGACCTCCTGAAGACCGGGCGGGCCGACTGGGAGGTGCTGACCGCGGGCGACGTCTGCTACCTCTCCTGGATGGGCGACTGGCTCCGCACCCAGGCGGGCGGCGAGCGGCTGGTTCTCATCGGCGACCCCGGGCGCCCCTGGCTGCCCGCGGACCTGGTCACGGAGCTGGCCCGCTACACTGTCCGCACCACGCCCGAGCTGGAGGACCCCGCCCTGAAGGAGGCGGCGGTCTACTGTTTCAGGAACCTGCGGACGAGTGTCCCCGCCACTTCGTCCACCGCCTTGTCGGCCCCGCCGTTGCCCTGATTCGTCGCCACGAGCACGGCGAAGTCGCGCAACGGCGCCACCCAGACCACCGCGTAGTTCATTGTATTGCTGCCGGCGTGCATGAACACGCGGCCGCCGCCCCAGGGCCGCTCGGTGACGAACCAGCCGGGGGCATAGGCGCCGCCCTCGGGCGGCGAGTGCAATTCCTTCAGCGTCTCCGGCTTGAGCAGCCGGGCCGAGCGGGGGCTGGTGGGCAGGTGCTCGATGGCGAACTTCGCCCAGTCGGCCAGCGAGCAGTGCACCTTGCCCCCTGGGCCGAGGGGGTCGGGGTTGTCGCTCCTCGGCCCCGGCTCGATGGCGTGGACCTCGCCCTTGGCGTCCACGCGGTGCTGCCAGGGCTGCTCCACCTTGCCTGGCGTGCCCATGGCTCCGAAGCCGGCCGAGGCCATGCCCAGCGGCTCGAAGAGCATCGTCCGCATCAGCGTCTCGAAGGGCGTGTCGGTGATTCGCTCCAGCACGGCACCCACAATGCCGTAGCCCGCGTTGGCATACTGGTACTTCGTGCCCGGCCTGTAGGCGGGTGGCTGCGTGAGATGGGCTCGGGCGAAGTGTGCGCGCTGCTCACGCGGCGTGCTGCCCTGGACGGCGTCAGCCCACGACTTGCCCTCGGGCAGGTTGGGGTGGACGCCGCCGCGGTGGCAGAGGAGCTGGCGAATCGTGACGGACCGGAAGTCGGGGTGCATCGCGCCCGCCAGGTCGGGCAGCGCCTCGGCGAGGGTCGTCTCCCACTTCAGCTTCCCCTGCTCGACGAGGAGGCCGACGAGCGTCGCCGTCATCGCTTTCGTGCACGAGCCGATGTGGAACTGGTCGTCCCGCGTCGCCGCCACGTCGCTCCCCACCTTCCGCACGCCGACTGCATCGAGCGCGACCACGCGCCCCTTCAGTACCACCGCCGCGGCCAGCGCTGGCTGCCTGTACTTCGCCCGAATCGGCTCGAGCACATCGCCCAGCCCGGCCGGCGGCGCGTCGGCCGCGCGCGACGCGCAAACGAGCCCGAGCGCTATCAGCGCGCCCAGCAGGGCTGTCCCGCCCCGCGCTTGCGGGAGCGAGTCCCCCGTGGCCTGGGCTCTCT
>Ga0194110_10006452_pt1 | contig 13728 bp, 8 predicted proteins | sample TA2Kig1200mmetaG_FD_146192 | JGI IMG/M metagenome (GOLD analysis project Ga0194110, IMG submission 146192) | Freshwater microbial communities from Lake Tanganyika, Tanzania - TA2015032 Kigoma Deep Cast 1200m | ecosystem: Environmental > Aquatic > Freshwater > Lake | place: Tanzania: Lake... | reverse complement strand
TATAAGTATTTTGGAAACTATACTAGTTGGCTTGAGGGAACACAAGGGATGCAAGCCAGCACTATTGGAAGTACAATTGTTCCTTCGGAAGTTGATGGGATGTTTGATCCAATCATAATTTCTACGCAGGAACTAATGCCCCAATACTTGCCATACAGTGTGACATTGTACAGACCAATTGATCGCCAAATCAATTGGTTGGTAGATAGTGCCATTGCCTGGATTAACCTTAGATACAAACCCAATAAAGACAAAAAAATCGCCATTATTTACTGGCATGGTACCGGTAAAGATAAAGGAGCAACTGCAGGACATTTAGATGTTTATGCCAGCATAGTCAATATTCTAGAAGTATTATCCGATCCAAATAACGATTATAACCTTGGGAACGATAAACTTCCAGATAAAGAGGCATTGGTGGAACTTATAAGAAACCAGGGATTAAATGTGGGTCTATGGGTACCTGGAGTCTTGGAAGACCTCGTTGAAAACTATCCTGTAGTTTTGGTATCTGAAGCGGAGTACATGACCTGGTTCAATGAATTAAACGAAGCAAAGAGAAAAGAAGTCATTGACATGTGGGGAGAACCTCCTGGAGACATCATGACTTACACCAAAAATGGTGTAAAATATTTAGTTCTTCCTGTTATTCAATATGGTAATATTATTTTGGCACCTGAACCTTCGCGTGGATACAATCAAGATATAGATGCTATGTATCACGCAGGCAGTGTCCCACCAACTCACCAGTATCTGGCCTTTTACTTCTGGTTAAAGAATGGGTTTAAGGCAGATGCACTTATTGATATGGGAAGACATGGTACAGTCGCATGGTTACCTGGAAAAACAGGCCCTGGTCTGGATATAGACAACAGCTGGCCAGCTATTGTAAGTCAAGATATTCCTGTTATCTACCCATTTACAGTAGAAGGTAGTGAAGGTATGTTACCAAAAAGACGTCAGGGAGCAGTTATGATAAGTCATTTGACTCCATCATTGACAGTTTCAGGACTCTATGGTAATTTGACTATACTCAACGGCAAAATTGGAGAGTATAATACCCCTAATATCGACGATAACACTAAAGCAAATCTAAAGACAACCATTTTAGAGATGGTAAAAGAGCTTAAAATCAATGAAGATATCGGAGTGGACTTAAATACAATCAATGACACTAACTTTGACGAATTCCTGGGAAAACTCCACGAGTATTTAGATGACATACAATCTGAATTCATACCATATGGCTTACATGTCTTTGGACAGCCACCAGAGGGAGATGAACTTACCAATCTGGTACAATCTTTATTAGGTTTTGTATTTAGAGATTATATGAAAACCCAAAACTTATCTGATTCACAGGTTCAGCTAATACTTAAAAAGTTATTAATTGAGGGAATGACCGTTGATCAGGCTCAGATTTCAGTTCTTGGTTCAACGTCTACAGAAATGACCATATATCTCAACAAGGCTTTAGAGTATGCTGAAAATGTCAATAAATGTACCAATGAAATGGAAAGTCTTCTAAAGGCATTAAATGGAAGATATATTCCTCCAGGTCTTTCAGGAGATCCGATAAACAATCCAAATGTGCTTCCAACTGGAACTAACTTCTATTCATTTGACCCAAGAAAAGTTCCAACTGCAGAAGCAACAGCTATAGGCAATAAGCTCGCCCAGGATTTAATTGATGAGTACTTGCAGAATACAGGTAACTACCCTACCAAAATATCATTCATGCTATGGGCTATTCACACTCAACAGGATATGGGTGTAATGGAAGCTGCGATATTTTATCTACTAGGCGTAGAAAGAGTACCTGATTCAGCAAATCCCAGCATTGTAACTGATGTTAGATTGATTCCTAACCTAGGAAGACCCAGAATTGATGTAGTAATAAGTACTACTGCTCTATATTTAACCATGTTCCGAGACAGACTTGACTTAATTGACAAAGCAGTTAGATTAGCTGCATCAGCCAATGACACCCAGACTAACTATGTAAAACTGAACTCAGAAAACATATACCAGTACTTAAAATCTAAGGGATACAGTGACGAAATGGCCAGAAAACTTTCTATGGCACGAATATTCTCACAAGAGGAGGGTAATCATAAAAATGCCATGCAGCATGCATTACTTGCAGGCGCTACTTGGGAAGATGAAGGTCAATTAGCTGATACTTACATAAGCACGTTTGGAAATCTATTTCAGGGATCAGAAATTAACTCCATTCTCTTTGAAGATTTGTATAAACAAAATCTCAATGGAACAGAAGCAGTTGTTTTTAGACGAACTTTCAATGCTAATGATCTATTCAGTGATAGTGACTACATGGGATACTTTGGCGGACTTGGTCTAACTATTAGAAACATTTCAGGTAAGGAACCACTGATGTACATCATGAACACGGAGAATGTTAACAAACCTAAACTGGAAACACTTGCCGTCTCTCTCTGGAGAGATGTAAGGTCTACTTATGTTAATCCTAAATACATTGAGAAAATGATGCAGTCTGGTGCTCCCGGCGCAGGTGAATTCGCAGAGTTTGTTCGTAATATGGCTGCATGGAGCGTTAGTTCCCACGATTCATTAAATGACAACATGTTCCAGGAAACCTACAATGTTTACTTCAAGGACAAATATAACCTCGGCATGAATAAATGGTTCTCCAATACCAATCCGTACTCACAACAGGCTATGGCTGCAGTGATGCTTGAAGCAATCAGAAAAGGCTACTGGAAAGCTGATGGATCCACTACTACCACATTAGCCAACATAATAGCACAAAATGTTGCTCAAAATGGTGTTGCATGCTGTGATTGTACGTGTGGTAACATCGCCATGATGAAATGGGCCACATCTTATATCAACGCAGACCTTCTAAGCCAATTCAACAGTGCAGTGTACAAAGCAACTGGAAATCCGGCATTTGCACCTGCTTCTTCACCTTCAGGAGGAGTACCGGGATCAGGACAAAACCCCGGAGTTTCACCAGGACAGACAGGTTCACCAGGACAGAGAAGTTCAGGATCAGGAGGACAGATGAGTGCAGGACAGTCAGGTGCTGAAAGTGGAACTGGACCAGGACATGCTGGACAATCAGAAGGTGCAGGAGGAAAAACAGGATACGAAGTCTCAAAGGCAGGTTCATCAGGTTCTCAAGCATCAGGAATGCCAATTTGGGCCATAGCAGGAGTTGTTCTTCTTACAGGCCTAGTTGCTGCTGGATACTTTAAAGGCAGTATCTTAGGGTTCTTAGGACTAATAAGAAAATAACTCTCCCTTTTTTATTTTTTTCTTTTTTTAACAACTGAAATTTTTAAAACACTGCGTTTGTATACCTTCTTCTAAATTATTTGTTTCCGTACTATCCATTTAAATAGCCAATAACTTAAAAACTAATTTCCCTCATTTTCTTTTTTTATCAAAAAAGAGTTTAGGGATCTATATTGTTGCCAGATCCCCTCAAAGACACCTTTGGAATAACAGGAGGTTAGAATGGACTCTATTGGTGTCATGGTTATTATCAACATTAATTGGTCAGTCCCCTATATAAATTTTACTTTAATAATATTCAAGTAAAATGGAAAAATATATATTCAAGAAAAGTTTATTTTTATTCAAATAAAATTTAAAGGAGGTGAAAAAATATGGAAAAAAACGTAATTTTATTAGTGATTACGCTCTTTTTTGCAGTGATACTATGCGGTACAGTAGCAGCCGAAGATTCACAGGGTGGCGAATTGGAAAAGTCTAATATTGATGATAATTCAACATCAGATTTACCATATCAAGGAAATTCGCAGAATAACGATACATCAACAAATAGTAATGAGAATCAGGCTGTAGACCCTGAAATTACTCTTAATATAAATCTGGAACATCCAGAAGCGCTTTCGGGAGATAAATTACCAACAATAACAGTTAAAGACAATGATGGAAACCTTATAGATCCGGTAACAATCACTAAAACTGGAAATGATCAATATAAAGTTAAGTTCCTCAGCGATAAAACCAGTTTCAATTTGACCATTGGTGTTCTGGGACATGTGCCCCAAACCGTGAATGTAAATGTTTCTAAAAAGAGCTCAAGTGATCCAACACTTTACGGTGAAGCTGCAGTGAGTCTAAGAGCCTACAACCTAATGATTATAAGCAGTACAGATAGTTATTCTAAAGCCTTTGTAGAATCCTATAAACAGCTTAAAAACCAGGGCTACTACTATAACCTACATTACTTCAGCTTATCAGAGTTAAATTCTAATGATCAAGAAATTCAGCTACGAATGAAAACATCATCTAATAAAGCAGATGTAATAGTCATACAGATGATCAGTGGCCCTGATAATGTAGCTAGAATAAAAAAATTAATCCAGAACACTAATGCTCAAAAAATTCTAGCGATCAGATGCGGAGTAGCATTTTTAGATGATCCCCGGTTTGATTCAGATGACTCTATTAGCAGCCACTACTGGGATCAGGGCGCACAGGAAAACATCAGAAGATTTCAGTTATACGTTCTAAATTCCGCGGGTATGAAATTAAAAGATGGAGAAGATTTAAATGTGGTCAAATGGCCAGCTCAGTGGATTTATCATCCTGATGCTCCAGTGGCCATGTTTAAAACATGGAATGAATACATTAACTGGTACCAAAGCCGAGGCACATTCTATGAAAAAGCACCGTGGATTGGAATTGTAGCATATGATTCCAGTTTCAAAGGAGACAACCAAGAAATGCACGTAGCACTCCTAAGAAGTTTGGAAAGTAAAGGTTTCAACGTAATACTGACCTTTGCCAATGCACAAGGACGAATAAATATTATAGACCTATACTTCAAAAATGGGAATACTACTCGAATTGATGCTTTGATAACGTGTGTTGGTTTCAATTACGTATCAGGAGTTACAAAGGGAGTTGAAATATTTAAAGACCTTAATGTACCTGTATTTGCACCAATATACTCATCAAACCTTGAAGAATGGCTGGAAAGTTCCTATGGAATGGTAAGTGAATTGCACTGGCAGATTGCCCAGCCAGAAATTGATGGTAGAATAGAACCTATTCTAATGGGAGGTAAAGAAAGCGTAGAAAGAGATTCAGAAACTGGTATCTTAGTTGTACGTTTCAAACCAATAGAGGATAGAATAGAAAGAATAACTGAAAGGGTAAAAAACTGGGTAGAACTCCGTAAATTGGATAATTTCGACAAAAAGATAGCCCTATTGTACTACAACATAGGGGGTGGAAAAGATGGTGTTTCTGCTTCCTACCTAGATGTAGTGGCAAGTCTTGAAAACATCTTAAAAGCTTTAAAAGCAGACGGCTACAATATACCAACCAACTATTCAGCAGAGGATATAGTTAATTTGATGCTCACTGCAGGTAATAATGTAGGTTCATGGGCTCCTGGTGAATTGGAAAAAGTAGTTGCAGCAGGTGCAATAACCCTACCTATCAGCGAATACCTAAACTGGTTCCAAACTCTACCTGAAGCACTTCAAGAGGAAGTTTTAGCTGAATGGGGACCAGCACCAGGAAATGTCATGATATACCAGGACCAAATCGTTATTCCAGGAATCATGATTGGCAATGTATTTTTAGGACCACAGCCCATGCGCGGTTGGAGTGAGGATCCTGAAAAAATCAGGCATTCTACAACTCTGCCGCCTCATCATCAGTACATTGCATTCTACATGTGGCTTCAGAACCATTTTAATGCAGTTATACACCTTGGAACACACGGAACCCTGGAATGGTTACCCGGAAGAAGTGTAGGATTAGGTGGTGATGACTGGCCAGATGTTCTAATTGGAAACCTGCCCAATATTTATCCATACATAGTGGAAAACCCTGGAGAAGGTACTCAGGCTAAAAGGCGTGGTTATGCAGTTATAATTGATCATATGATCCCTCCAGTGATACCATCTGAACTTTATGGAGAACTGGCAGACCTTGATGATCTGATAAATAGTTTCCAAACCACTACTAACCAACAGAGAAAGGAAATCCTGCAGAATCAAATTAAAGAAATGATCAATAAACTGCACATCCACGAAGATCTGAATCTGGATCTGGAAAATACTCCATTTGATGAAATTGCACACAAAGTTGAGCATTATCTGGAGGATCTTAGAGAATCAATGATACCATATGGTCTCCATATCTTTGGAAGCTCTCTTTCCGGTGATTTGCTTGATCAGATGATAGAATCAATCGTAAGCTTTGACCCTGCAAAAAGAGATAATCCTGCTTTCAGAGAAGAACTAAGAAAAAAACTCAGTGAGAACTTTGAGATGCAGAACCTTTTAGCAGCTTTAAGAGGCGAATTCATATCACCAGCCCCTTCAGGAAGCCCCATAAGAAAACCTGATGTTTTACCTACCGGAATGAATTTCTACTCCTTCGACCCCCGTACAGCTCCAGATACAGCAGCATGGGAAATAGGTAAAAAAATGGCCGATGAACTTATAGAATCGTTCTATAATGAGAAGGGTTATTATCCTGAAAGTGTAGGGGTGATATTATGGTCAATAGAAACCATGCGTACCAATGGGCAGAGTATAGCCATGATTTTGAGACTTATGGGTGCAGAACCTGTATGGACTTCAGGTCGTTTCACAGGCATTAAAGTTACACCACTGAGCGAACTTAAAAGACCTCGGGTGGATGTGGTTGTGTCTATAAGTGGTCTTTTCCGTGACACATTTTCTTATACCATTGAAATGCTTGATGATGCTTTTCGTATGATTGCTGCTTTAAATGAGAGTGATGTGGATAATTACGTGCGAAAACATTACCGGGAAGACCTGGAGAAATATTTAAAGAAGGGATTACACCCCCAAGAAGCAGAAAACATTGCTATTGCCAGGATCTTTGGACCTGCTCCTGAAGCATATGGAACAGGAGTAAGTGAACTGGTTACCACTACTGCTGGATGGGAAGATCAATCTGAACTTGTGGATACATATATAAGAAGAATGTCTTACTACTATGGTCGAAACAATTTCGCTGTAAGTGGATTAGAATCATTCAAAAACCAGTTAACACGGATAGATGCAACAGTACAGATCAGAGATAGTATATACGGTCTTTTAGATAACGACGATGTCTTCCAATTCTTAGGAGGTATTACTATGGCGGCAAAATCACGTTCTGGAAAGGATGTGGATATTTACATTGCCAACACGCGAACAAATAGTCCCAAAATTGAAAACCTTTCCATATTCTTGAATAACGAGCTAAGAACCCGGGTCTTTAACCCTAAATGGGCGGAAGGTTTGCTTCAAAATGGATTTTCCGGCGCTAATACTATAAGTAAACACGTGGAGCATCTTTTTGGCTGGAGTGCGGTTTCACATGACTCGGTGAAGGATTGGATGTGGCAGCACGTTGCTGAACACTTTGTATTCAACTCTGATATGAGAAATCAGCTGTTAAGTGCAAATCCGCATGCTTTCAAGTCAATAGCAGCTTGGAGTCTGGAAGCGGCCAGGAGAGGTATGTGGAGTCCAGATGCTGCTACTTTATCAAATCTTGCAAATGAGTACATAATGGCTAACGTACAGTACGGTGTTACCTGCTGCCATCACACTTGCAGTAACCTGAAATTCAACCAATACGTGGTTCGAATGTCTTCACTGTCACCTCAGGAACTTCAGATATTTTCTGATGTGATGAGGAGTGCAACAGGTACAGGTGTTAATATACCTGGAGGAGCTCCAGGACAAGGAGGACAAACAGGACCTGGATCATCACCCGGACAGACAGGAACAGGGCAAACAGGAGCATCGTCAGGACCGACAGGGACAGGGACAGAATCCAGTAAACAGGCCGGAGAAACAGGAAGAAAACAAGGACACGAAGTCTCAAAGGTAGGTTCATCAGGTTCTTCAAGTTCAGGAATGCCAATTTGGGCTATAGTGGGAGTTATTTTTCTTACAGGCCTAGTTGCCGTAGGATACTTTAAAGGCAGTGTCTTAGGATTCTTAGGGCTCATAAGAAAATAACTCTTCCTTTTTTATTTTAATCCTGAAACTTCTAAAAATCGGAAAATCAAGAATCAGCTTAAAATTGCAGGTAATTAATTTGGAGGAGTATTAAAAACACCGTGATACTCATATATATTGTAATACTTTTTGGTTTGGTATTACTAAGTTGTATAAATTCGGACAATAAGTAATAATACTATATAAATAGAAATTATTATATAGATGAAAAACAAACAATGAGATGATCAAAATGTTCACGATACTATGGCAGATGGGAGTTTTATCAGCAGTTTTAGTGTTTGGAGTGAAAATTGGCCTCGCAATGGGATTTGCCGGTCTATCAAAGAAAGTTGCAGGAGCCATAGCACTAGGTTATGGTGTTGGAATACTTTTATTGACAAAAATAGCCTCAGGATATACAGACATTCTATATAAGGTCATTTACGACTATAATTTTGTTATATTCCTGGCGATGGCCATCATCATCATCTATACAGGATTTCACACCATTAAAGAATGGAAAACTCACCAAAAAAATCATGCCAAGGCATCCTGCATGGCAATGATTGCACCATGTCCTTGCTGTTTTGGAGCCGTTGTAGCTGCAATCATATTAATGTCGCCCCTTATAGGAGCTTCTGCTTTCTCTATTGGGAAATATGCAGCTCTATTTTTGAGTTTGACCATAGGGGTATTTTATCTCGCATCTGGTGCTCTCATAAGAATCTTAAAAAAACCATACCCAGTTTTACTGGGCAATTTCATGCTTTTTGTAGGGCTTTACTTTTTGGTATCTGCTATAGTACTCCCAAATATCAACACAGTCCTAGCATCTAAAATCAGCCCATTAAATATTCCATCTATCTCAATAATGTCTTATGTATTTGTAATGGTGCTTATTCTAATGATAGCTGGAATATACATAACAAAGAAACAAAGTCCATTATTAGGAAAATAGACGAGGTGATTTCATGGTAGCAATTCCTGGCAGCGAAATACTTAGTGGGGCGTTACACGTTATCTCACAGAGCCTTCTTCTGCCCGTCATTGTAGGTCTTCTTTTGTTTATAGGATATGCAATAATCAACTTTGGAGGACTTCTCTCAGAATACTCCAGCAGAATTAAATTTGACATTGAAGAAATTGAAAATATTATAAGAAATATCTCAAATCCCGGCACTCCAGAGGAGATAACTGAAGTTGTAGAAAATAGCAATCTCCCCAAAAATCACAAAGAGATTCTCATCAAGCTAGCATCCAATTCAAATCTTGGTAAAAAGTCAAGAGAAGCCCTAGCAAAAAAGTTGATCGAACAGGAGGAATTAAAGGCCGCTAAAACTATTGAAAAAACAGATATCATTACCAGGCTTGGACCAACGTTAGGATTAATGGGAACACTGATCCCTATGGGTCCTGGTTTGGCTGCTTTAGGTGCTGGCGATATCCAAAGCCTTGCACAAGCCATCATAATAGCATTTGACACCACTGTTGTAGGCCTTGCAGCTGGAGGCATAGCATATGTAATATCAAAGGTAAGAAGAAGATGGTATGAAGAACATCTTTCAACCCTAGAAACTCTATCAGAATCTATTTTGGAGGTTTTAGATAATGTTAAGAAAGAAAAATCGGTTTCTAAGTGATCACGATGAAGATCCCATGGCAGGTTCTGCAAATCTGGTAGATGCAATGCTTGTACTTGCAGTTGGATTTTTAATAGTCACTGTCTTATCATTTAATATGCAGAGTATAGTATTCAGCAGTGCATCTCCTGAAGAGAAAAGAGCTATGATGGAAACCGTTAAAGAGATCGTTCAGGTAAAAATGGGAAAGGAACTTAATCAAACTCCAGATATAGAATCTGGAGAGGGAAGTGGATATGTAGAGATGGGTATGGTGTACAAAGATCCAGAAACAGATAAATTAATATTAATTCCACCATAAAGATCTAAATATGATAATACCTGTCCTGGATATAAAAAAGGGTTTAGCTGTTTCTGGAAAATCAGGAAAAAGAGAAACATACACTCCCCTTAAAACTATTTTTCATAATTCTTCAGATCCCTATGAAATTTCCAAAAAATTCAAAAAAAAAGGTGCTTTAAGAATTTATATTGCTGATTTGGATGCAATAGATGAAAAAGGTTCTAATTCTGAAATTATAGAAAAAATAAATAATAAAATACCTGTAATGTTAGATGCAGGAATCAGCAACTTCCAAGAATTTGAAGATGCATCTAAGATAGCAGATAAAGTCATTGTAGCAACTGAGACTTTACGAAGCATTAAATATTTGGATGAGATATTTAGATCTTTCAACAAAAATAAAATAATTTTAAGCATTGACATTATAAACAACCAAATTCTAAGCAAATATGCTAATTTCGATTGTAAAACAATCATAAAAAAGATAAATGAATTAAAGCCATATGAAGTTATTCTTCTGGATATTTCAAGAGTAGGAACTGAAAAAGGATTTGATGTAAAACTTATAAACAAATTTTTAGGGCTTGAAACATCTATAATTGTTGGTGGCGGAATTACAAAAACAGATATTGATGTTCTAGGTAAACTGGGAGTAGAAAAAATTCTGGTAGGTTCCGCCCTTCATAAGGGAAAATTGGGGAATTATCTCCATTTCCACTAACCTAAAATTTTCTCAAATACTTAAGCTTATAGCATCATGTAACCAAGATAAAAACATGCTAAAAGTCATATTAATCGGCCCAATCACGCAGGATACAATAGTGAAAGGGAAATCCATTTATAGTTCTACTGGTGGAGCAGTATATTATCATGCAGGAGTACTATCAAGCCTAGGAATCGACACTACTGCACTGGTAACTATTGCAAAAGAAGATCAGGATTTACTCGCTGCATTTCCAGAGAATGTAAATGTTGTTCCCATATTTGTAAAAGAAACCCTGCATTTTGAAAACATATATCCTCAAGATAACCCTCATTACAGAATACAAAGAGCATATATTCCTGACAACCCCATAAAGCCCAAATATATATCAAAAGTAAATTTAAAAGGTTTAGATGCTATTCTTCTAGGTCCGCTTTGTCCTGCTGATATTCCCTTAGAGACTCTAAAGTTTATATCTAAATCAGGAGTTCCCATCTATCTTGGTGCACAAGGTTATCTAAGGCATTTAAAAGACCATCAAATCATTTTAAAACCCTGGAAAGACTTTAAAACCTTTCTTAAATACGCAAAAATGCTTTTCCTGGATGAGAATGAAGCTAGAGTTATGGTAGGCCAAAAATTCGGCGATCTATGTGAGATTGCAAAAAGTATCACATCTTCTGGTCCTGAAGAGACAATTATAACTCAAGGAAACCTAGGAGCATTTGTTTATTCAAAAAAGTATGGTAAATGTGTTAGAATCTCTGCTTGCACTCCAAAAATTATAAAAGATCCTACAGGTCTTGGTGATACCTTTATGGCAGCTTATGCAGCAAGTAGATTTAAAAAACACTCGCCTAAAGATTCTGGAATATTTGCGGCAGCAACGGCTGCAATAAAAATCGAGAATAAAGGAGCTTTTAGTGGAAGCAAAAAATCCGTTATGATGAGGGTCTCAAAATACTTTACTAACAAGAAAATGGATAAATGATCATAATTATCTATTTCATTCTAACTTTTTTTAACCATATACCATCTAAACACCCAAAATAGCTGGTAATATTAAGAAGGGTAAAATTCCTGCGCTAAAAAAAAGAACTATTCCCAATACAGTTAAAACTAATTTTCTATCCATTATACCTGTACAAATTAGTAATACTCCTAAAAATCCAAGCACAGCTGGAATCACGTGTGAATAAATCAAATAACCTGTTAAAACCTGTGTTTCTGCCATTTTATCACATCTTTAATTAAATGATTTGTTATTTGATTTTTTATATTATTCTTATGAGATATAATAGTAAAATATAAATCAATAATACTTATGAGGATTCCTAAAATATTTCCTAATGAGGAGCTTGCATATAATATGTTGATCTTAATGTATAATATAATAGTCACAGCTATATGAATCTATTTATATTAAAATAAATATTAAATGGTCTAAAAAAACAAGGTTTTTCCAAAAAGTATTTATTATTTTAAAATATAAGTTAAAATGATTAAGTAATAGCTGAATCAAAGGATGATTTTAATAGAAGGATCTTACATTCAGCTTTAAAATAAATAGGGAATTAAATGATTAAGTAACAAATTTGAAGGAAAAATTCATTCCATGAAGGGAAGTTTTAAGATGTATTTAAAACATTTTAAGGAGGAAAACCAATGCTACATGGAACTGAAGTTCTAAAAAAAGGATTCGCAAAGATGACTAAAGGAGGAGTCATAATGGATGTTGTAAACGCCAAACAAGCACAAGTTGCTGAAAATGCTGGTGCAGTGGCTGTTATGGCTCTCGAAAAAGTTCCAGCTGATATAAGGATTTCCGGAGGCGTTGCCAGAATGGCTGATCCTTTGAAAGTTCAGGAGATAATGGAAGCAGTTTCAATTCCTGTTATGGCAAAGGTAAGAATAGGACACTTCGTTGAAGCACAGATACTGGAATCAATAGGTGTAGACATGGTTGATGAGAGCGAGGTCTTAACTCCTGCAGATGAGAAATATCACATTGATAAAAAGAATTTCACCATTCCATTTGTATGTGGAGCCAGGAATCTGGGGGAAGCTCTGCGAAGAATCGATGAAGGTGCAGCCATGATACGGACAAAGGGAGAAGCAGGGACTGGAAATATTGTTGAAGCAGTAAGACATATGCGAATGATAATGGGATGTATTCGAGAAATTCAGAACAAGACAGAAGAAGAATTATGGGGAATTTCGCGTAAAATAGAAGCTCCACTTGAACTGGTGAAAGAAACTGCTAAACATGGAAGATTACCTGTAGTAAATTTCGCTGCCGGTGGTGTAGCCACCCCTGCAGACGCCGCCCTTATGATGCAATTAGGTGCAGATGGTGTTTTCGTTGGATCAGGAATATTCAAGTCTGAAAATCCCGAAAAATTTGCAAAAGCAATTGTGGATGCAACTGCCCACTATGATAACCCTGAACTTTTAGCAGAAGTTTCCAAAAACCTTGGAAAAGCTATGCCGGGTCTAGAGATGAGTGATATCCCTGAATCGGAAAGACTTCAATCAAGAGGTTGGTGAAGATAAAAAGATTGATAATGTCCAGAGGCTAATTTTTAGAATTAAATATAACCTCGCCTCCACATTGCTACAAACTCTGTTATTTAACTAAATTTTGGGCATATTTTGGAATCCAAATTGCAATATTTAGTAGATATTTAATTCTTTCTTAAGAATTGTCCATGTTTGATTTTAGCATTTTCTATCGCCTTTTCAATGTCATCTTCTTAAATATAATTCCATTTAAATTGTTTGAAATCCTTCTCCATAGATTTTATTCTTCTAGGCGTTAATAAAAGCTTTTCTTAACAAGTTGAATTGGATACAGTTTCCCAGTAAGCTACTGAACAACTTTTTCGTCCTTTTTGAGGAACACAACAATTAATGCACATGTCATGGATAAGAACAAAAAATTTCCAAGTATTCCGGCGATTTGTGGATTACTTAAATAAATAACAGATAACATATAAATGGCAATTGCGATTATTTCAAATCCAATTAATATTCCTGATCATCCAACAATCCTCAAAATACCCTCATATATCATAACATTACCCCTAAATTCTAATTTTTATTTTTTTT
>Ga0194110_10006451_pt1 | contig 13729 bp, 18 predicted proteins | sample TA2Kig1200mmetaG_FD_146192 | JGI IMG/M metagenome (GOLD analysis project Ga0194110, IMG submission 146192) | Freshwater microbial communities from Lake Tanganyika, Tanzania - TA2015032 Kigoma Deep Cast 1200m | ecosystem: Environmental > Aquatic > Freshwater > Lake | place: Tanzania: Lake... | reverse complement strand
CCAATTACGATGAAGGCCTTTTCTCCTATGACAGTCGAAACATAAAGAAATAATGTTCCAAAATGCATCAGCACCACCTTTTGACAAAGGTATTATATGATGACCTTCCACATTTAACCCACTTTCACAATAAGGAAAGGCACAAGTAAAATTCATTAAATTTACATAAGTAATCGATTTTTCATTTCGTTTATTTTTTTTCTTTTTATAACCATTTGACATAAATTCCTACTCCTATATGAAAAACCCCGAGTGCCTGTGAGCATTTACTATCTTTCGATAGCGGACGGTTAAATCCCTCGGGGTTTATAGACATAAAAAATCCGTCCTTTCTTTTACGCTCACAGGTCTTTCTCGTTTCATACTACCTCCCCTACGTTCGCCTATAAGTATACATCAGGTTTCTGAAAAAAGCAAATTTTTCTTTCGTGGACGACCCGCTTTTCTCATATCGCCTATTACAGCCACTTTCTTCGATTTTAGGTAGTTGGATATGCCTTTTTCGAGATGCCACGTAATAGTTCGATTATCGCTTCTTTTCAGATCCCGCAAAAAATCGAGTAATCGTTTATCTATTTTGACTGCTTCTCGCTTTATCATCTTTTCGCTTTCGACCTTGTTATGGTCTCAACTGACTTTACCGATTGAGCAACAATACCAGACGAGGGTGCGGTTGTGGCCTATGGGCCGTGTTGTTGGTTAACGGTTAAATGCTAATCAAATCTTGGATGGCCATCACTATATCGTCTTACAATGCCATCTTTTTTCAATTCCCCTAATTGCTTCTTGAGGTTAGCGATTTGAAGGTTGCGACGATGGAGCTTGTCTTTGAGAATATGAACTATGTCCTGGGCTTGTTCTTCACCATTTATGATATTCAGGGTTTCTTGGTGTAAGTTAGTTTTGCCCGCTCGTTTATATAGTTCATATCCTTCTACATCATCGCCATTTGCGATAAATTCTTGGAGTATAAAAATCTCTGTTCCATTACTCCAAAAAGTTATACGCATGTTGTTAGCTGAAATATCATTTATCTTTTTGAAGTTGTTATCGCAAAATGCAGAATACAATTCTTGGTGTTTTGTATAGTTCATGTTTTCCTTTCTTGCACCCCTTAGCACCGCCGCCAGTATTCATCAGCGTTATTATGCGCCGCTCGCTTCGCTGCGCCGTGCCGTCCGGTATTGTCAAAGAGCTTCAATCGTCAGTAGTAAGTATACACTATGTTTCCCACTTTTGCAAGAAAAAAGTTAAAATAGTTTGGATTCCCAACTTTGGATTTTGTGCTTGAAAAAGTTGATAATCTGATATGGCTGGCTTAAATAAAGTGGCTCTGGAGCGAACGTGGCGAGGATTTTTAGACGAGCATTTCCCCCAGGACGTCCTTTATCTCGGCAATGATGGTATTGCAGTCCCCCTGTTCCTGCTCTGTCCGGCGGATGGCTTTCTGGACTATGGCTGTCAGGTCATACATCCGGCGCAGGATATTGGCGAGGGTGTCTTTATATGAGGCGAGGTCAACTTCTTTCTTCTTTAAGGATACGGCGAGGGTTTTAAGTTTATGTCGGTCGGTGTCCGTGAGGAGATTTTTTAATGAGGTGGCTTGATTTTCCATAGGGATATGGTATACTCAACTGGATTAGTCATAAATGAGATGATGGAATGAATTCTAAAATTTTCGAAAATATATTTTTATATATCGGTCTTCCATTTACCATTATATTTTGCATTGTTGGTATCAAAACTGTCATCGAAGAAACTATAAAACTTTTTAATTTTCCTATAATAAATTTACGTCAAAAATTGTGGATTGTTACAAAATATATAGGATATTCAATAGGAATAGGTTTATTGCTTGGAACATTTAATCTATTCTATTCTTTTATAAATAAGTTCCGCGTCTCGCCATAAAATATAGCCACGGCTTTATTGCTTGTCTTCCTTGATATTTTCCCCACACTCTTACTACACGGCTTGCTTTATCTATTAGTTGTTCTAAATCTGCCTTATATTCTTTAGGCAAATAATGCTTAAATTTCTCAATATTCTGTGGCATTCTTCCAAACAAAATCTTTTCGGTTGCAGCTCCTCCACCAGGGCTGAACATTGATTCTAAAGGTGCGGAAGTCGGAGTTCCTCTTAAACCTACTTTGTAGCCAATTCTTTCGAGAAGTGGATAAACATTTTTGCTCACATAGTCATCAAAATAATCAATCACCCTATAAAGATTTGGATCATTCTGTTTAATTACATTCATATAGGAATCTTTGATGGCTGTAGCGGCGTTTTTGAATCGCAATCCTTTATATGCTAATCCCCCTTTTCCTAATGTCTTACCTTTCCACGCAATCTGTGGAACTTTAGTTTTTACTACTTCATAAAGTTGTCGAGCCTTACCAATTGTATCAATTTTTCCGATAGCCAATATTTGTTTTTCGATTTCTTTTGGCATATCGATATTTTGTATGATATTTTTTGCGAGTTTTGGGTCATAGGCAATATTATCGGCATTTTGATAAAGTTGATTAAATACCTTACCCATATAGTCTTTAGTTCCGCGCAATACTGCCTGTGTAGCATCAGTTTCTATTTTTACCTGTGATGGAGTAAATAATCGTGGCGTTGCTTTCTTAAATAAATCCCATGCGTTTTTCAAAAACTCTGGTCTTCCATATCCAACATAAGTCATTGGGTCAGAGGCCACCGATGCGGCAAAATTCATTATTGCATTTTTTGGTTCTCCGAATAATCGAGGTTTTGCGAATTCTCGTATTTCACCCGAAATTTCCTGTGTCGCTTTCATGATTGATGTTGGTGCTAATGGCCCAGCAAGAATATCTTTTCCTTGTCCGCTTATTGGCTCAAATAATTTCTTTAATGGGAGAAATGCTTTTTCTCCTATTTCGCCAAGTGTTACTTCACCAACGCCTTTTTTTTCCGCCATAGGCAATAATGATTTTTGTGATGATGGGATATTTGATGGCTTCTGATATGCTTCTGTCTCCATAAACTTTTGAATTACCACTCTAACACCATTAGCATCGTTACTGTTAATGGCTTTTGTTACTTCTTTCAAAAAAGCTCTTTTAATTTCAGCCGATCCTTTAGAGTCAAAGAATCCAGGAACCATCTGTTCTGCAGCTTGTTGTTCCACTATATTTATATTTCCTACATCTCCAGCGGCTCTTACAAGTTGAACTCTCAGTCTTTTTGTTACCGCATCATGTGTCCGTGCAGCATATCCTTTTATTCCTTCTTGTGATAATGCTCGTATCTTTGAAGATAATCCTGCTTTTCTTGTTTCCCAAAATCCACCTTCAGCTCTATCTATTAAATCATCAACAGAAAAAAAGCTATCCAAATCTTTCGCAAGTTGTTGTTTTTTGACATCAAATTCAACTTCTTTTTTTCTTTTTAATTCCTCTGTTTCGGCAGTTAAATCCTTATATTTTGTAGGTCTACCAAATTTATCAAATTCTATTGGTATTAAATTAGTAGCTTCAGAAGGTTGTTTTGTTGTCATTGATGTAGCAAATTCTGGTGTAGTCCGTGGAATCAAAGGTTGTTTGCCAGTCATCCATTCCATTTCTTCTTTTGCTTGAATATCTTTTAATATATCAGCTTCAGATTTCGGCTTATAAGTAATCCCACTCGGCCCGACAGATACATCATATTTGCTTAAATCCAAACCTTTCAATGTGCGCTCTTGCATCTTCTGTGTAATCGTAGATTTCAGCATCTCCTTATACAACTCTTTCCTCATAGCCATCTCATTCTGCTGAGCCGCGGAGAGGCCTTGTATGCCGCCCTGTAAGATACTTTCTACAATGTCCCTAAACTCATCACGAGCCATAGGATTTCTCCTTTATGCTAATAAGATTGAAGAACCTCTTTTTGAGGCCAAGATATCGGCCCAAGTTTCAGGTGTAAAAAAACTCCTGCCAGTTGTCGGAGTAATTCCAGTTTCACCTTGTCCTAATATTTTTCCAAGTCTTTTCATACTTTGTTCTTCCAGCCAGTTTTGCGCCAAAAGACTTGTGCCAGCGCCCAAGATTTTAGACAGTGTCGATGGGCCTTCTTCGGCAGGTTGCGCTGTCGGATACATTCCAGCAGTTCCGCCTAAAATACTCGCCTGCTGTTGCAGGCCGCCGAACTCCGCGGAGAGTTCCGCCTCCGCTTGAGATTTGGCGAGTTTATCCACCAACTCTGTCCGTAACCTGTCGTAAATAGACGTTCGGCCTAATCCTCTGCCAGCGTAGACGTCTTCACCTATATCCTGTATGCCTTCCCTTTTCGCCTCTGCGAAGCGTTGGCCTATCAACTCTTTCTGTCGTGCTACGAGAGCTGGAACTTGACCCGCAAGGGCCTGGAGTTGTCCTCGTATGCCTGCCAGAGGGTCAGAGACGTCTTGTTTCTTTTTTCTACCAAACAGACTCATACCTGCCGAAACAGCGGTCATCGCCGCTGGTATAGCCCATACTGGAAGTGGCATATTCTTCTCCTTTTTAAGATGTTGATATAGTTCGGATTACATTATTCAATTTCGTATATATATTATTATTCGTTGCTCTGACGAATTCGCCTTCTTCCACATCGTCGATCGTAGGCGCGCCACTCCTTAACTCCATCTGTAAACTCTGGGCCTTGCGCGCCAGCTCCTCGCAATATTGTTTCACGGCCACCATCCATTGTCTTACGGAGTCGGGGTTTGATACATCCCAAATCTCAGGTATCTCTACGGACATCTTTATCATAATCTCTCCTTCAATTTACGGGTTCGGTTTTCGCTCTTATTTCGACCGCGCGGATGGTATGTTTCGAGGTCTTGGCGTTAGGGTTTCTGTATTTTAATTGCAAAGTCTTTCCATATACGGACGACGGAAAATACTTTCTTACCTTGACGGAGTTATCGGTAACGGTGTTAGAGGACGCTATCGTTATCGTGCCTGTCCTCGCACCGTTATCTATATCATAGTCAAAGTAAAAATTCTCTAACGCGCTGTCCTTATCAGTGAACACATCAACAAAAAAATCGGTAAATTGCTTGTTAATTTGCGGCGTCCCAAAAGTAAGCCATTTGGTATGATAATAACTTGAAAGAGCCGCCTCATTTGTGCCGCTGGCGGGAGTATAGATAAGCGTTACTAATGCAAGCTGCGGGGTTTGACTTGAGTTATTTGTTCCGAGAATTGCCCTGTATTGCAACCAGTCATTTGGGCTTGAGGTCATAGTATCGCCAGAATCATAGAAGTTATACGCGTTTGTCTCGCCCAAGATGATATTGCCAGAAACATCGCCCTTATATCGAACCTTAATATAGTTTACATTATCTCTATTAGTTGATGTTATCTCTCCTATATACCAATACCATTTCTCCCATGTGTTTTTTTGAACAGTGTTAAAGGTTACATAATTATCGCTTGATACCCCTTCTCCAAAGTAAAATTCTACTGAATTGCCAGTCGCCGGTGATTTATACCATCCACTGAGCCAGTCATAGGTTGAGAGATTTGTCGTCGGAATAAACGCCTCGACGTATTTATTGGTCGAGACAGCCCCGAAGGCCTGGAACTGCGCGCAATTAGGCGAGATATTATCCTCATCCTCATAAAACAAAATATTGCGTGTTTGCGCCGAGGAAGGTTTCTGAACTTTCAGATTATTACTATCAGAAGATATGAATGTTACTGTCGCGTCTGTTACGGTATTAAAAGTAACGGTGTTAGCTGATGTCCATACCTGCCAGTTATTGAAATAGACAGAATCGTTGGTAGCACCACTTCTTGTCTGGAATGTTACTTTTGTATTGGATGGGTATGTCCCAATCCATGAAATCGTGTCTAACGCGGCTGTTTCGGCGGCGTTAATTTGGATATTGGGACTTGTCATTGTCCCAGACGATGTAAAATAGGGGTATTCATAAACAGGGGCGGTAAAATTTGTTGTCCATCGCGCTTCCCCTTTTAAGATATGAACCTCGTCTAAATAACCGCCAAAGTATTGGTCTGGGGTATTGCTTGCTCCAATATACAACTCTATTATCCCAGCTCTTGTTATGTCAGAAGTTATACTTTTATCAGCGCCTAATTGCGTCCCGTCTATAAAGAATTTTAACGTGTTTCCAGTCCTCACTATCGCCATATGATACCAAGTGTTTACGGATGGCGACCAAGTGCTATCCGCAGTAGTCCAACCACCATCATACCACGTAAATCTCAATACCCCATCTCCTTGCCTATATTGTATTAACCAGTCCCCATTTTCCGCGACGGCGGTATTGTCATGTGATACAATTCGTATATTTCCTGCTATGGAGCTGAATCTAAGCCAACAATCAATCGTAAAATCCCCTGTCCCAAAATCCCAATCAGCGCTATCAGGTATGGTTACATAATCTCCCGTCCCATCCAAAAATAATGATGTATAACCCTGCCTGCCATTGCCAAATTTATATTGAGCATTATCAAGTTGAGCATTTCCAACAAAAGTTACTGTTCTCGCGTTATTATCATCGGAAGTATATGCGCTCGCCGCGTCAACTCCGTTAAAATGACAAAGTAATTTTGTAGCAGAGCTTGACAGGGTATCTTCCACTTTATTCAATACTACTTTAGGGTCAGATAAAACTACTGAATTGAAAGTTGTATTATTCAAAAAATCCGATTCCGTGGAATGGGTTACACTCTCTGTCCCACTCGCAGATTGCAGTAACCATACTATTCCGTTTGATGTGGACGACCCGCCGTAAAGCTCTCCTCTGTCCGTTCCGCCGTAAGCCCTTTCAAAATAGTTTATATTCAGATTATCATACGGATACCATTCTTTTAAGATGGTGTCATATATCAAAATCTTATTGTTATAAGAGGCGTTTTTATGCGTGTAAGACAACCAGTATTTGGACTGCCCGTCGAATATAGCGCAGGCGTTTTGTATATTTGTCTTTGAAATATCGTTTATAATCGGCTCTACCTTATCGCTTAATTTATGTGAGGTGTTTCCGTCGAAACTGAAACATCCTGTTCTGGACAAAAAAAGTATCCCAATATCCGAAACCTCAATCGAGCGAGGCGCGATAGCCCCGACGCTTGAATTGGTCTTTTGTAGTGAGAAGTCGTTAGGAGTTGAACCTAAAAGTCGGTAGATATAAGTTTCCGTGAAAATGAATAAATATCCGCCCCATGAAACCAGACCCGTTATGGTCTGTGTCAGGTCTGGCAAGTTAATATAGCCACCAGTCGTTGTCCAGTCATCGCCATTATTCAGACTCGAATAATAAAGTCTATACGGCAAGGAATCTGACCTTGCGGCCCAAAGGCGTGCCTTGTGGATGGCTGAATAGGCGCAGTTTGTGGTTGGTGTTGAAGGCGCGGGATATAGCACGCTTTTCACCGCATCATACTTCATCATCGGCACGGAAGAATTGAACATATACTCGATATTATTGAATGTGGAGGCAGACCAGAAAGTGCCGCTCGTTACAGTATTTGTGGTGGGAGTTATATCGGTTGAGAAAGCTCCGCTGGAACCGAGCGCGACTTTTGAGCCAGCGCAGGCGATGAAATATTTAGAAGTCGTCGTGTAGAATTTGAAAAGTCCCGTTATGGTATTAGAGCCGAGGACGCCAGAGGAATTGTTATATTGTCCAAAGACATCTCTGTCCTGAAAAGCGCCGGTCTCATCAAGGGTGATATTGGAGGCGTCAATCGCCTCGTCATCCGACAGAAGGTCTGGGTTTATACGCGGATTTATGCCAAGCCATTTTGCCTTGCGATAGACTATCTGCTCGCCGGCCGCGAAACTATCGCTGGCGAGCAATGAGAAAGCAAGTAACAGGGCTAATATCTTTTTCATTATATCGTATACCGACCTTTTCGTTTATTTACCAATAAAGGTTCTGTCTTTATAGTAGGCGACGTGTCAAAACCCGTCTCTCTTAAATTTATCTCTTTGAAGTCCGCCCTGCCCAACAGAAGCCACTTGTCAAAGTTCGCCATATCTTTTTTTATGAACTGAAACGCGTAAGCGGCGGCTATCTTTATCACGGTAAGAGAGTATTTCAACATTATTATATCCTCACTAGTCGCGTTAGTTACATCCGACAAGACAGGTTTATAATCTATGTCCACGCTCTCGCCTGCTGTTTCGGGTATCTCGTATAATTCTATGTAAACCTGCGCTCCCGATGAGCCGAATATCTGATAAACGGAAGGCGTCCCCTGGGTAGTGGTCTTGTCAACTTTGTCAAGCAAGTTTACGGGAGTCGCTTTCTCAAGCTCAAACTCGCTGTCAGAGGTTGTATATCTGACCTTTACGGGTATGTCAAAGTCGGTATTCGCTATCAAGTATTGCTTGGTGGCGGCGACTGTTGAGATAGTCGTCGCGTGCTTCAAAATCGCGGGAATAATTGTCCCTATGCGTATCTCATCTCTGGCGATATTGACGCACCTATGAAGTAGCGCGAAGTCCGCCGCCTTTTCGCTGTCGGTGTCTACGGATAGCGAGGAATATCTGTCATACCCTATAAGTGCCAGCACACTACGTTCGATTTCTTGAAGTTGCATATATTGCTCCTTAAAAAGTTTTAGTTATCTTGAAAACTACATCAGGCACTTTTATATCCTTTGATGGAAGTTTCTGGGCGATTTTGTCCACCAAGAACGATATGACTAATCTCACCAGAACGCCTAACTTCACGCCGAACTCCTGCGCTATTAAGTCTATGGTCTTCATAGCCAGGTCTTTGCGTTCGGTGAAGTCAATCTTGCCATCCTTCATCGCCTTCTCAACCTCTGAAACGACGGCGGGTATGGTCTTGACAATCTTTTTGAAAATATCGCCTAAAGGCAAAAGTATGTTCTTCATTTCGGGCCTCCGTTTTTTTCTTCAGACCTATTTCTTGTAAAATAGGCATATATTACTATCAAGATTACCTCCTGAACCTTATCCAAAGGCAGGACTTTCTGAATAGATAAGACTGTAAATACCAATATCGCCGCTAACGTGAAAAGAAACCTGCCACTCGTCAGCTTCTCCATCACTTTGGGGTTTAGCATATATCTCCTTTATTTTTCAAATAAGACACTTAACATTTTGCCGCCTCTACTCTCAGGCATGGGCTATCTTTCGCATGATAATCCCGTGCCTTTTTTCTTTTAATACGCATAAAGCCCGCTTCGTTTAATGTCCTTTTTAGTCTGTCATAATTCCATCCTATATAATGATGATGTCCTTCTCTTGAACCCATACCATAAAAGTGTTTTAATAAGTCATCTTTTGGTTTTTTATGATAAAGCCTTACTAAACCATCAAAATCAGGACACTCTATTATAAGTTCTCCGTTCGTTTTCAAAACCCTATGCCAGTCTTTGAATATTTTGACGAATTCCTGCATATAATTTATCCGCGGCACATTAAGATGTTCTATCAAGTGATGTGTTTCTATTAAGTCTATTGATTCATCAGGATAAGGTAAAGATTTGGTAAGGTCTAATCTTTCATCCACAGGCGCACCTTTTTCCAAGTCTATATTTATATAATCAAGCATATACTTATAACCTGAACCAAGATTGAGTTTTATTCTTGGGGTGATGAGGCCGCGCTTATCGAAATGAAGACACTTAATTCGCCAGTCTATCAAAATTTTCTTGCCCAATTTAGCAATATCCCGTGAGAAGATTATATCGTGGCCCACCAAATCATCTTGAACGTCCTTGAAGGCGATTATTTTTACGTAATAAGTCGGTATCAACACACATCCCAAAGACGTCGCGCCAATATCTTCCGTATCTTTTCCGTTAGGAAATGCCTGATAAAGTTTGTCGGTGTAATACCAAGCTAAGGGAAGTTTTCTTTGTCTTGATTTAGTATAACCAGAGACTATTCCTATGTCATACCAAAGATGGTTTGACAATTTTTCTATGACATCTTTCGGCGGCAGTTCATCGTCTTCCCACATAAAAACATGAGAACCTTTTATCAGTTGCCCTCTCATTTTGTTATAGATTTGGGCGAGATGTTTGGGAACGGGATAGGCGTCATAATCTATCGGAAGCACTCCGCCTGATAATAAGACGATTTCTTTATATCTTGAACGAATTTTTTTGATTTTCTTTCTTAATTTGTTAGAGAATTGTTTGTCATTAGAGTCATCGAAAAACACAAGGCGCGTCCTATTTTTGGGAAATCTCAACTCTGATAATCTCTTGAAATATTTATCAAAACACCAACTTTTGCCTGAAAAGGAAGTCCCTATTGTAAGGAGCATATTTTTGTAAATAAGTTGTCTGTATAACTTTTTATAATTCTCGCCTGTCAAGACAGCCCTGCTTCTATTGTAAGAATGTTCACCATGAAATAAAATTATCTCTGGTAAATAAGTAAATTTCCTTCCCGCGTTTAACATCCTTGCCCACAAATCCCACTCCTGAAACGCTGGGAGTTTATCGTCAAATCCTAAAAAATCTTTCTTTCTGATAAGTGCGGTGGTCTGAATATACCCTCGTATAAACATCTTTTCTTTATCAAAACTTAATGGCAAATCCTCTGGCGGCTGCTTAATCTCATTTAACACTCTTTGATAATGGCCACCCACTACTGAAATCTCATCCTTCATATGATAAACGAGTTTGGACAAAATAAAGTTATTGGCAATCCAATCGTCGGCATCTATGAATAAAATGTATTTCCCTTTGGCTCTGGCAGCGCCATAATTTCTTGAAGCATTGCCGTTCTTGAAATCCACTTTATAATGTTTGACATTGAAGTTTGAAATATTCGGCATGTTATAAGTTCCGTCATCTATCAAAAGTATTTCTTTGTTGGGATAGGTTTGAGTGAAGACAGAAGATAAACATCTGATTACAAACATTCCATAATTATCGTGGCAAGTAATTATTACCGAAACAGAAGCTGGATCGCGCCAATATGGTTCTTGCCAATGTGTCATATTACAAGCATATATCCCGCTCCTTTCACCATTTCTGTCTATCCAATGACCTCTACGAGGGTCTTGTGCCATATTGTCTCCTTATCCGTTGAACTCCTGCGCCTCTCGAAACGAGGGTTCGCGAATCTCTCTGTAATGCTCCGTGCTTTCAGGACACACTATAAGCCACACGAAGCCACCCTGCTCTAACTTCTCGATACTTTTCAATAAGTCCTTGCCGCATTTAGGACATTTATCTTTAGGGAAAGTATTAGCCATTAAAACCATCAAAAATCCTCTTTATCTATTGAGATACTATCTTTTATGCTTTCTTTGAGCTTTTCTTCCATTATCTTACACAGACCTAAACAAGCGACACGACATCCGATATAATTCCACCAATAAACATCATCTTCCTCTGTCTCACCATCTTCTTTCGCACCTGTCTTTTTCTTGACGCCATAAAATATAGAAGAGTCAAAGCGTTTCGAGAGTTCATCTATTAAATCTTGGACAGAAGCCAGCTCTATTTCTTTCATCAAAACCTCAAAAATTCTCTTTATAAAATTTATCTACTATCTCAAAAAAATCTTTGCTCTTAAATTCTCCACCCTCGCCCGTGTTATCGCTTATCCAAATGGAAGTATCGTCTTTTTCTTCTATCGAATATTCACGGCCGTCAGGATGGCGTAATAATAAAATAAATTTAATCTCTTTCATCCGAATAACTCGTTCAATAAGACATATATGATAAATAAAACCTCGTTCATCTGTCTTTTCCTAAAAGCAGCATTATGACGCCGATTAGGGGAATACATAAAACCGCCCAAACGTGATTTAGCCATTTCACTTGGCGAACGCCTTTGAAATCAGGGTTATAATCATCCCTGCGTTGAGCAGGATTATGCTCGTGATTATCCATTTCAAGGTTGTTATATCGGAGGTTGCTTTCTCACGCTTTACCATACAGGACAGGTGCTCATTCCAGCGTTTAGCGGCGTTAGCTTCGTGGCCTTCTATCTTCTCTACCGCGTTATCAAGACGCTTGTTTAATTCAGGCAAAGAACCGTTTAACTTGGCCAGCGCAAGCTCTACCTCACGAAGCCGATTATTAAACTCCATATAATTTTTACGCCTTTCCTCTCCGTTCCATTTTTCCATAATCAAAAATAAATGGGCGAGGGTCTATTGCATACCCTCAAAGTCCTCGCTCACTGCCCATATATCTTATGATATATGAGATACGAGAACTCGCCAGAAACAAAGGTCTCTCGCTTACGCCCAGTGGACGCAAACTTACACCCCTCTGTCCCGCGCCTTAGCCCGTGAGTTGACTTGTTCAGCCAGCCCATTTATTCTCCCTCACTTTTGGGTAAATCTTATCTTTCTTTTTTAGTGAGTATTTGAAGCATTTGTTTCAAATCTTGGCGTTGCTCTTTAAGATTTTCCTTCGTTTCTTTAACTGTGTCCTCGATAAAGTCGAGTTTAGCCCCGATTACAGCGACTTTCTTTTCCGTATCCTCGGCCTTGACTTTCACCTTGTCTATATCATCACTTTTTGATTTTATCAAGGCCCAGCTTCCGCCAATGGAGAAGATTATCGTGCCTATCGTTATGGCGGTAGTTAAAGGGATGTTTAGTTTCTCTTTCATATATTCTCCATAATATCTTCCGACAAATTAACGTGGTGCTCGCCACGCCACAATACACAATATTTACAATGACATCTCATCCTATTATGAAATCTCCATAGGATATACTTTATTCTATGCTTGAGTCGTGAATAAGGTGATGGTTTCATTTCTTCTCCTGCGGCACGGCTTGTGGTGGCTGTCGCAAAAATCTCACAATACTCTCCACATTTGCTTCTACGGTGCGCAGTCTTATATGTAATGAGTTATTCCATATGACTGTATAAGCGATGAGCATACCTAATAATACCAGTCCCAACTCCTTAATAACCTTCACTTGCCACCTTTTCCTTTCTTTTTTCCCATACAGCCCTTTCAGCCGTCAGTTCATCTATCTGCCTCGTCAGATTGCTTATCGCCTCGTCAATACGACCTTCGGTATACTCGGTCTCGACTGTCTTCACCTCTTTAATTCTTTTGGTCTTTCTCTCCACATTGCCCAATTCTGGCTGGGCGAAGGCGAACGAACCCATCAGTAATGCTACGATTACAACAAATAACTTTTTCATCTTTTCTCCTTTCTTGTCGCTAACTTAAAGTTAATGTTCCACTTCGAATTACGCCATCACTTCCTCGAAGTTTGAATGTTAACGTAGTATTATTCGTAGCCTCTATCACTACATCCCCGTTATCTACGGGCGTAACAGAAGTGCCTGGAGTAAAGCCAAAAGTTCCGTTCACATCTAATTTATAGTCAGGAGTAGAATCCCCTATACCTACATTACCATTATCTAAAATTCGCATTCTTTCTGCTACAGTCGTGCTTCCAATAGGAACAGTCCTAAAAACAATATATGTTCCTGTCGCTGAATTCGTCCAATCTTCAGCAGCGTTCCCGTTTATTATGGCTCTACCCAAAGGAGTCCATTGCGTTCCATCATATCCTCTACCAGAAACAGCAAATATGATATCGTCTGTCTTCAAAGCCGCCGGAGATGCTTGTGTCCCTCTTGCCGAGCGAGCTATAATATTTGCGTATGTTACCGCCACATCTGGCGAACCACTATAAATCTCTGGGACTATTGCGGGGCCATCTTCACTTATAACGTGAAAAGGAAATTGTGGAGAACTTGTGCCTATACCTACTCTATCTGTTGAGGCGTCAAGGAAGAAT
>Ga0194110_10006450_pt1 | contig 13729 bp, 10 predicted proteins | sample TA2Kig1200mmetaG_FD_146192 | JGI IMG/M metagenome (GOLD analysis project Ga0194110, IMG submission 146192) | Freshwater microbial communities from Lake Tanganyika, Tanzania - TA2015032 Kigoma Deep Cast 1200m | ecosystem: Environmental > Aquatic > Freshwater > Lake | place: Tanzania: Lake... | reverse complement strand
CAACAGAACCCCATGGGCAAGATCATCGCGAAGGCGTTGAAGGACGAGAGCTTCAAGAAACAACTGATCGCCGATCCGGCGGGAACGCTCAAGGCCGAAGGCATCGAGATTCCGGAGGGCATCAGCGTGAAGGTGGTCGCGGATAGCGAGAGCGTCCGGCACATGGTCCTGCCGGCCATACCCGGCGATGTGACCGACGAGATGCTGGAAAGCATTGTTGCAGGCAACAGTTGGGGGTCTCCATCCGGGCATCATCAGCTCTCTGGGATTGCGCTTTGTCCTACACGGTGGTCCGGATGAGGGAGCTCATCAAAATGGGAGTGGATGGAATGATCACCGACAGACCGGCGACGCTGCGCAACGTATGCAGGGAGCTTGGAATCGCGACGCCTGATCCTGACCCGGATCCATCTGGAAAGCCTTACTATACCGGTGTTGACGGGTTGTAATTCAGCTCTAAGGGGGAGGATATGTTTCAAACAATAGGACTATTTCCTCCGCTTCTGCTTTTCGCGCCGACGGCAATTTCAACCCCGAGCGCCGCGGCGCCGAACGGCGGGATCCTGTCCGGAGAACGCCTGTCAACATCTACTGTTTTCATGGTTTCGCCGGATGATTTTGCCTTCAATGCGAAGACAGCCCAAAGCAATCCCTTCCAGAACAAGGCGACTGATTCCGCCATCATTAACTGTGGAAGGAGAGGTTTTTGCTATGGACAGACGCAGATTCATAGGCGCCCTGGCAGCGGCGGTCATCGCTGCGCCGATGCTTGCAGGTAAGGCTGCCGCGGGCTCAACAGCAGATGCAGAGGTCAGCGCGGCTGATCGAAACCGTTATGACCAGTTGCTTGCCGAGGCTCACAAGGCAAAGAAAAACGCCTACAGCAGGTATTCAAACTTCCAGGTTGGGGCAGCGCTGCTTGCCAGGGATGGCACTGTCATTACCGGATGCAACGTTGAAAACGCCTCCTACGGGCTTACCATGTGCGCTGAGAGGACCGCCATCTTCAAGGCGGTTTCTATGGGCTACAAACCGGGAGACTTTCTGGCCATCGCTATTGCGGCCAGCGCAGACAATTTTTCTCCCTGCGGCGCCTGCCGGCAGGTCATTAACGAGTTTGGAAGCCGGATGCAGGTCATATTCGGGTTTGGCGGCAAGGTGGTGGTCGTTCAAATGGCTGACCTGCTTCCGTATTCGTTTGCGCTTTGATCATGCAGAGCACGGTTCCGCGTAACGGCCACCGCATTGCGTGAGATAACCTACATTAATGTTGATGAGACAGGAGGTATTAACTATGCCCGGCATACGGTTCGGCACGATTTTGCAACGTTTATTCGTAATCGCTTCCCTTGCCTGCTGCCTGGTCGTCGTCTGCAGCGGCAACGCCTTCGCTGAGGCGGACGGACCGGACACCCGGAAAATCATCGACATCTTCGGAAAAATCAGTCAGACGCCGAGATGCTCCAAGGATGAAGGGCGGATATCTGCCTGGCTGGTCAACTGGGCTCGGGAGAGGAATCTCGCGGTCAAGACCGATGCGACCGGGAACGTCATCATCTCCGTGCCAGGATATCAGGGACGTGAAAACGAGCCTCTGGTGGCGCTCCAGGCCCACATCGACATGGTCTGCGCCAAGACCGTTGACTCCACCCATGACTTCACCAAGGACCCGATTACCATGATTCGTGACGGTCAATGGCTCCGCGCCGACCGCACCACCCTGGGCGCCGACGACGGTATTGGCGTGGCGATAGCCCTTTTTCTTGCAAGCGAGCCGGGGATCGATCGTCCGCCGCTGGAGTTGGTGTTCACCACGGACGAGGAGGTCGACATGACCGGCGCCGCCGGTCTCGCGCCCGGTGCGATTACGGCGAGGCGCTTAGTCAATCTCGACTGGGAAACCGAGGGAAGCGTCGCCCTGGGGGCGGCAGGGGGCATCAAGATGGATATCAGCTTGCCGATGCCTTTTGTAGTTCTCCAGGACGAATGGGAGGTTTACAAGCTTGAGATCAGTGGTTTATTGGGGGGTCACTCGGGGCTCGCCATGGGAAAGAACCGGGCCAATGCCAATGTGCTGGCCGCCCGGGCGCTCGAAGGCACGGCGCCGGTTCGGGTCATCGCCTTTGACGGTGGAACAGCCGACAATGCCATTGCTCCTTCCGCCGCGGTGACCCTTGCGGTTGCGGGAAAAGACGCCGATGCCCTGAAGGCCCGCGTCAGCGCTTTCGGCTTGACGCTGCGCCGGGATTATCCCGAGGAAAAAGGGTTGCGGTTGTCCCTCGCCAGGCAGCAGGCGACTCCTTCCGCGGCGGCTTCTTCGGCGGATTCAAAGTCGTTGATCTCGCTTATTCTCGATATCCCGCAGGATGTCCATGAGTGGTCCACGCGATTTCCCGGCCTTCCGGAAACGTCCAACAACATCGGCATGGTCAATCTTGTCAGCGGCGCCGCCCGGTTGAAAGTGTTCCACCGGAGCTTCAATCCGAAAAAACTGGAAGCATTTGCGCAGAGGGTCGAAGGGACCGCAAGCAAGGCCGGTGCGGCTTCAATGCGCCGCAGCGCCTTCCCCACCTGGCCCCCGGACCCCGAATCCGCGCTGTACAAGCAATCCCTTGTCTCGTACGAAAAGGAACTGCGCAGCCCCCTGGAGACCCACGTCGTCCATGCCGGACTTGAATGCGGCTTCATCGCGGAAAAATATCCGGGCATTGAAATCATCTCCCTGGGTCCCACGTTGCTGGATGTCCATACGCCTACGGAGCGGCTTCATCTGCCATCCGTGGAAAAGGTCGTCAGATTCATGAGGCGTCTGCTGAAAGATCTTTAGAGTGTTATGAAACCAGACGGAAAACGGAAAACACGAACATCTTCCACGGCAGAAACAGAGGGAACGGGATTTGCGTGAGCGGGTAGAGGGTGACAATGATTTTGAATTGACAAGAACAAGCGCATGTCCAAGCAGGAGGAGAAATGCTCATGCATAAACAAACCTTTCGTTCGTTATTCACCCTACTGGTCCTGGGTTTTACCCTGCTGCTCCAAGGCGTGGTCCTGGCCGCGGAAGTCAAACCCCTGAGCGAAAAAGAGCGCCGGGAGTTCGCCCTGCTAAGCCCCTTCGAGTTCAAGAACGAGCTGGGCGACGCGGCCAGGGCTGCGGGCAAGCCCGTGTTCAATGCCGGCCGGGGCAACCCGAACTTCATCAACACCCGGGTGCGGCTCGCCTTCAGCATGCTGCACCGCTTCGCCGTGAGCCAGGCCCGGCCATCCAAGGCCGGGGTGGACCTGGCCTATCCCGCGCGTGAGATCAGGGGCATGGCAGCGGCGTTCCGGACCTTTCTGGCCCGCCAGTCCGACAAGGAAAGCGCCGCCTTTCTGATCCGCTGTGTGGACTATGCCCGGCAGCGCCTGGGCATCGTCCCCGATGATTTCGTGGCCGGCATGGTCGGCGCGATCCTGGGCGACCATTATCCCGTGCCCTCGCGGATGTTAACGGTTCCCGAGAAGGTTGTCGAGGCCTATCTCAAGGAACTGCATTTCCCTCCTGGAAATATCCCTGCCGGCCGCTTCCACCTGTTCGCCACCGAGGGGGCCACCGCAGCGATGAACTACACCTTCAAGACCTTGAAAGAGAATTTCCTGATCGCCCCCGGGGACAAGATCGCCCTGATCACCCCTATCTTCTCGCCCTATATCGAGATCCCGGTGCTCAACGATTTCGAACTGAAGCCGATTTACGTCGCCGCCTCCGAAAACGCCGGATGGCGGATCCCGGATGCGGAACTGGACAAGCTCAAAGACCCAGGGATCAAGGCCCTGTTCATGGTCAATCCCATGAACCCGGGCGCGGTGAGCATAGGCCGCCAGAGCGTGGAGCGGATCGCCGATTTGATCAAGTCCCACCGGCCGGACCTGATGGTCCTGACGGACACCGTGTACGCCCCCTTTGTGGACGAGTTCCATGACGTTCTCCAGGTCGTGCCCGAGAACTGTATCGGTGTGTTCTCCTATTCCAAGTACGTGGGTGTGACCGGGTGGCGGCTGGGGGTGATCTTCATCCGGGAAAACAACCTCTTCGACAGGATGCTTCAGGCCCTGCCCGATGACAAGAAAAAGCTGCTGCGGCAGAGGTACGTCACCGTGAGCCCGAACCCGGACGTGATTCCCTTTATCGAGCGGCTGCTCATCGACAGCCGGGACGTGGCTCTGGCCCATACCGGCGGGCTGTCCACCCCCCAGCAGGCGATCATGACGCTCTTTTCGCTGTACGATCTGCTGGATACGAAAAAGGCCTACAAGCAAAGCATCCAGGCCCTGCTCCGGAAACGCCTGTCCCTGCTCTACCAGGCCCTGGGTACGCCGGCGCCGCAAGGGCCGACCCAGACCGCGTATTACAACATGGTCAACCTGCGCGATCTGGCGGCCAGGCTGCACGGACCGGCCTTCGCCGCCTATATGACCCGCGAGTTTACGCCTTTTGACCTGCTCATGCATCTGGCCGGCGCCTATCAGACGGTGCTGCTGCCCGGCGTGGGCTTTGCCGGACCGGACTGGTCGGCCCGGGTTTCGCTGGCCAACCTGCCGGACGACGACTATCGGATCATCGGGCAAAACCTGGTGGCCATGATGGCGGATTATTTCCAGTACTGGCGGCAGCGGGGTGGAGGCAACCCTTGATGGAAACGGTTCCGGTGATTGATCGACCCGAAGGACACGACAGGCTTGCGCACGGCGCAGATCTGCCCTTTTCTGCCTGCGACAAGGTCACGGGAGAGGGGCCGCGGTTTTTTCAGTCTTCAATCATGAATCCGTCACGGGCCTGACGCCTTGTGGCTCGAGACTCAAGAGGGGGTGAAATCATGAGAAAGTATGCTGTACCTGCTGTGTTCGCTTTTGTGATGATTTTCATTGCTGTTCCGGTGCATGCAAGAGACCCCCTGCCCCGTATCCTGATCCTTGCGACGGGAGGCACGATCGCCGGCATCGGCGCCACTGCCACAACAACGGTGGGATACGCGGCGGCAAAGGTGGGCGTTGAAGGACTCATCTCGGCCGTCCCGGAACTGTCAGGAATCGCAAAGGTAAGCGGGGAACAGGCCATGCAGGTCGCCAGCGAGAACTTGACGCCCGCCGATTGGCTCACACTCTCAAAAAGAATCAATCTATTGCTCGCACGGGAAGACGTGAACGGGATCGTCATAACACACGGCACCGACACACTGGAAGAGACGGCCTATTTTCTCAATCTTACCGTCAAAAGCAGCAAGCCCGTCGTCCTGACCGGCGCCATGAGGCCCTCCACATCGATCAGCGCCGACGGACCGATGAACCTTTACAACGCAGTCCTCCTGGCCGGTTCCCACGACGCGCGGGGAAAGGGAGTTCTCGTGGCGCTCAACGACCAGGTGAGTGCAGCGCGCGAGGTGACAAAGACCAACACCACGTCCCCCGGCACATTCAAGACCCCCGACATGGGGTTCCTGGGATACGTGACGGGCGGCCAGGTCCATTTTTTCAGGGCCACCACGAAGCGCCACACGGTAAACAGCGAGTTCGACATCATGAATTGCGACACGCTTCCGGAGATTCATATCCTCTATGGATATGCGGGAGAGAAACGTGCCATGCTTGACGCCATTATCACAAAGGACATCGCCGGCGTCGTAAATGCCGGCACGGGCGACGGAAGCATGTCCGATGCAATGAAAACGGCATACCACGAGGCAAGGCAAAAAGGCGTTGTTGTTGTCAGGTCTTCAAGGACGGGAAGCGGCTTCGTAGCGCGCACCGGAGAGGCAAAAGACGATGAATACGATTTTGTCGTAGCGTGCAACCTCAACCCTCAGAAGGCACGGATACTGCTGATGCTCGCCCTCACAAAGACACGGGATACGAAGGATATCCAGCGGATCTTCATGGAGTACTGAAGGGGATACAGCATTGTATGTCAAGAGGGAGATTCCCAGCAAGTATTCCGGGTTCCGGCGCCCATGATGGGTTTCCAGGCTCAGGACGGCGGATGGGCCGGAAGCGGTTTCTCCGGACGGATGGGAACTTCCAGGATCGATCGGCCGTCATGGTCTCCACGCGATGAGCGAAGGAGTCTTTTTAGGGGGCTCGATCCGAATCGTACGCACGCTTCCAATCGGCGTCACCTTATGGTTCCGAAACACAAAGACATAACCAGAAAAGGGGTCCGTCTTCAGGACATACCGGCAGATATCCGCCAATCCATTAAGGACACAACGAAAGATGAAAATATCCTGACTCTTGTGGAGATTTTCATATAAACGTCCACTTTCAGCCTTTTGAGAAATCACTCAATGGGCTAAAAAGGAGACCGTTTTGATGGAACCCGTCACGTTTAAAATATCCAACGAAGTATCAATGATCCCAGTTATACAGGTAGCGGCAGCAGCTTATTGCCGGGCCGCAGGTGCTGGCGATGAGATTGCCGGCCAGACGGAACTCGTCATCGAAGAGATATTGGCCAATATTCTCCAGTATGAATATCTTCCCGGCCAGCGCGAGACGATTACCTTGACGCTTTCCCTGCGGGATGGCGTCCTGGAATGGTTGATCCGCTTCCGGGGCATCCCCTTCGATACAGCCTTGCTGAAGCAATGGGAAAAGAAAACCGACATAAGCGAGATCGTTGAAGGCGGCGGTCGCGGCTTGGGAATGCGCCTTCTCGGGCAATTATGCGATGAAGTAAAGTACCGCAATATGGGATGGCAGGGACAAGAGATCTGTGTCCGACGCTCCATACCGGTTAGGGAAATCAAGCCTGATCCGGCAGAAAAAAAGGAAGTCCCTTCGGAATCGTCCAGGATCATCATTCGGCGCATGCGTCCGGACGATGCAGCCACAATTTCCAAACTGGCCTATTTTGCCTACCGTTACACCTATGTCCGGGAGGAAGTGTATGAACCCGAACAGGTGCGGCTCCGCAATGCGGACGGCAGAATGAAAAGCTATGTCATCGTCAATGAATTGAACGATGAGGTCATAGGCCACATGGCGCAGTTTCCCGACAACCTGTTTAATGCGGCGCCCGAGGTGGGGGCGGGTTTTGTTCATCCGCATTATCGCAAGAGCGGCGGCTTCAATGAGTTGACGGATCTTATGATTCGCGACGCGCAGGCGGAAGCGTGGCAGGGGGGATGCGGGATGGCGGTAACCTCACATATCTACAGTCAACTGGCGGCCTTACGAGCCGGGATGATGGAAGCCGCCCTCTTTGTATCCCATGTGCGCCCTCTGGCTATCCCTAATATTATGGATCAGGCGGTTTCCCGCGAATCTTTTCTCTATCTTGTGAATATTTTCACCCCAAACACCCGACAACCCTATTATGCGCCGTCCCGCCATATTGAGACGATTGAAAAGATTCTCCGGAATCTTTCGATAACATCATCCTTTGTTGACGCACCGGCAGAGGTCCTGCTTCCGGATCACGGGAAGATGGATAGTCACACAGATACCCAACTGTGCGGTTATATGGTCATCCGCAACTGGGGCAGTGATACCTTGCGCCAGGTACACGATGTTCTGAGGCGCTGGTGTCTGGACCGTTTGGAGACGATCTACCTTTATCTCCCACTGAGCCAACCCGCCACAGCCGTTTACTGCAAGGATCTGGAAGAGCGGGGTTTTTTCTTTGCCGGGCTTATGCCCGGACGAGATGGCGCGGACTGGCTGGTTATGCAGTACCTTAACAACCAGCGATATGATTACAAAACCCTCAAGGCGGCCACATCCTTCGGAAAGACCCTGATCGATTATGTATCGAATTGTGATCCCATGTAAATAGGCATTTCCACGGGGTTGCGACGAGCTTTTGAATTAAGGCGCGGAATAGCGACAGAACATTAATCGGCTAACAACACGCAGTCGGACACACAACTTCGCCGATCGAATACTCGGCAATCCCTGTAGTTCCTTGGCGGCGTGTTTGCGTGCCGCTGATGGCGGGTGTTGATCGTTTCAATTGGAAAGACACAATCAACCGGATATAACAAAATGCTACTTTATAGTTGTTCAACAGTCCGTCTTTATTCACATATTCTCAAAATCATTCCCCTTGATAACAAATACAGGTCCGTAGTTTGGCTGATCTGGCCAAGTCATTGAACACGGAATGAAAGATGCAAGTCTTCAATGCGTAACGGAACACGACGCGCCGTGGTCGATTATGGATTCACGATGCGTTTGAGAACCGGGTCGCTTTCATAGGCTGTCCGAACATTGCTTTGAGTCACGACACGAGGTTCTAGAAGGTACGCCGGCACGACCTTGACCCCGTTGTTGTAGCTCTTGTCATCATTGATTTCCGGCGCCCGTCCCTGCTGAATATTGGCAACCATGGCAATGGCGTGCCGGACGAGCGCGGTCGTATCTTTGTTGATCGTGGCGTATTGCTCGCCCCGAAGGATGGACTTGACCGACTCCACCTCCGAATCCTGTCCGGTGACCACCGGAATGTCCTTGCCGGCGGCGCGGGCTGCCGTCAACGCGGCGCGGGCAAGGGTGTCATTGGGCGTGAGGGCGCCGTGGAGGGGTTCTCGGGCATAGACGCCGGCGAGAAGCGTATCCATACGCCTCTGCGCATTCTCCGCTTTCCAGCCTTGAGTTGCGGCTTTGGCGAAGCCGACCTGTCCCGACCGAACCACCAGCGTCCCATCGGCGATACGGGGCTGGAGCACGCTCATCGCACCGTTGAAGAAGACCTTGCTGTTGGCATCGTCGGGAGAACCGGCGAACAACTCGATATGCCATGGAGCGCGACCCTTGCGCCGCTGCAGCCCTTCCAGCAGAGCCTGCCCCTGCAGGACGCCCACCTTGAAGTTGTCGTACGCAACGTAATAGTCAACGGCGGCTGTGTTGGTCAGAAGCCGGTCATAGGCGATGACGAGCGTACCGGCGTCCTCCGCCTCCTGAAGCTGCCCCCCCAACTGGGAGCCGTCGATGGCGCCGACGATGATGACCTTCGCGCCCCGTGCAACCATCGCCGATATCTGGTTCTGTTGTTCGGGCACGCCGCCGTTGGCGAACTGTACATCCGACCGAAAGCCCGCCTCCTTCAGCCCATCCTGAAACAGGCGCTCCGCCAGAACCCAGTTTTCCGAGGTTTTCTGCGGCAGAGAGACGCCGATCAGGGAACCGGGGGCAAACCCGTTTACGCCGCCTGTCGCCGCCGTTCCGGCTCGGCTCTCCACCGACAACGCGCTCTTGCGCAACCCGCTGCCCGGCAGATACAGCGCACCGACGAGAGCTGCCGCCACGACGCCCACGGTCAGGAGTTCCAGCGCCCCTTTCAGTGCGGGGGACCGAGCCGCCCGACCGGAAGGATGATCGCCGCCGGCCGGCGCCGTCCCCGCTGACGCCGGAACTGACGGGGCAGAAACCTCGCGCGTTCGGGTTCGGAATATGAGACCGATGATGGATGGTCGCCCCTGTTTCTTGTTGTAGATATCGAAGGCGACCGCCGCCAACAGCACCAGCCCCTTGATGATCTGCGTCATATCGGCGCCCACCCCCATGAGCTGCAGGCCGTTATTGAGCACCGCCATAACCAGGCCGCCGATCACCGAACCGATCACCGTCCCCACGCCGCCTGAAACCGCCGCGCCGCCGATAAACACGGCTGAAATTGCGTCAAGCTCCCAGTTGACGCCGTCGAAGGGACCGGAAGCGGTGGCCCTCCCGATGAACATCAACCCAGCCAGCGCTGCGAGGATCGACATGTTCATCATCACCAGAAAGTTGACGCGCCGGGTATTGACGCCCGAAAGTCGCGCCGCCTGGATGTTGCCGCCCACGGCGTAGATATGGCGACCGAGGATGGTGCGTCCGGCGATGAAACTGTACAGCAAGACCAGACTGACCAGAATCAATCCCGGCACGGGGAACGATGTGCCCGGGCGCCCGCTGGCGAACTGGTAGGTCAGCCATGCGATGATCCCTCCGAGCAGCACCATGCGGACGGCAACGACTCTGGCGGGGAGGACCTCGCCGCCCAGACGGATAGTCTGACGACGGGCGCGCAGGGTCCCGACGACGAGCCAGAGGATTGCGGCGACCCCCAGGGCCAGTGTGGGGTCGTTCAGGCCGATATCATGAGCGTGCGTGGGGAGATACCCCCCGCCAAGGTACTGAATCTGAGGCGGAACCGGAATCGTGTTCGACTTGCCGATGAACTGGTTTGCGCCCCGAAAGAGCATCATGCCGGCGAGGGTGACGACGAAACCGGGGATCCCGACATAGGCGATCCAAAACCCCTGCCACGCGCCGATGAGGGCGCCGATCGCCAGACACAGCGCCACACCGCCCCACGGGGAAATGCCCCAGTCGCGCAGCGCAATGGCAACGACGATGCCGGCGAAAGCGGCAACCGATCCTACCGAAAGGTCGATATGCCCGGCAATGATCACCAGCACCATGCCGATGGCAAGCACCAAGATGTAGGCATTGCCGTTGAGCAGATTCATCAGGTTGGCCGATGTGAGCACCAGACCGTCGGTTTTGATCTGAAAAAAGGCGACGAGGGCGAACAGGGCGAAGAGCATGCCGAACTGTCGGGGGTCGCCGCCGAAAAGGGTTTTGAGGTAGTTCATGGTCGGACTCCGTTTTGTGTTGCGCTTCGAATCACGGGGGGCGGCGTCACGTCGGCCTTGTACCCGGCGCCGGCAGAAGTCATCAGACGCATCAGACGCTCCTGGTTCGCTTCGGCGCGGTCGAGAACACCGGTTATGACGCCTTCGCACAGGGTGTAGATCCGGTCGGCAAGCCCGAGCAGTTCGGGGAGTTCCGAGGAGATGAGGATCACCCCCTTGCCCGCCGCCGCCAGTTGCTGGATGAGGGCGTAGATTTCGTATTTTGCACCGACGTCGATCCCGCGGGTCGGCTCGTCAAGGATCAATATCTCCGGCTCGGTGAAGAGCCATTTGCCGAGGACGACCTTCTGCTGGTTCCCGCCGGAGAGTTGAGCGACGCCGATGTTGACGCTGGGCGCCTTGATGCGCAAGGATTGCCGGAAACCCTCGGCCGCCGCGAACTCCCGGCGCCGGTCGATCACGCCGTGCTCGCTCACCCGCGTGAGATCGGCCGCGACAACGGTCGCCCTGATGGAGTCGAGCAGATTCAGACCCAGCATCTTGCGGTCTTCGGTGACATAGGCAATTCGGCGCCGGATGGCATCAGCGACCGTGCGGAGATGAAGCTCGCAACCGTTCATATAAATCCGCCCGCTTTCGTAGATTCCATAGGAGCGGCCGAACAGTGAGCGGGCAAGCTCGGTGCGACCGGCGCCCATCAAACCGGCAAAACCGACAATCTCGCCATGGCGCACAAAGAAACTTGATCCTTTACAAACAAGCCGTCCGGGATCATGAGGATGGCGGACTGTCCAGTCCTTGACCTCGAAGAAGGGCGCCCCGATGACCGGGGTGCGCTCGGGAAAACGCGCCCCCAGAGAGCGTCCCACCATGCCGCGAATGAGGCGATCCTCGTCCACTGCATCAGCCCCCTTCCCGGTCAGGCGCAGCGTCTCCACCGACTGACCGTCACGGATAATGGTGATCGCGTCGGCAATCGCCAGGACCTCGCCCAGCTTGTGACTGATCATAATGCAGGTAATCCCCTCATCGCGCAGCCCGCGCAACAGTCCCAGTAAATGATCCGAGTCTGACTCGTTGAGAGCCGCTGTCGGTTCGTCGAGGATCAGCAGACGAACGTCCTTGCCCAGTGCCTTGGCGATCTCCACCAGTTGCTGCTTGCCCACGCCGAGATGCTTGACGGCGGCCCCGGGGCGCTCGCGCAGCCCGACACGATCCATGAGTTCCCGTGCCCGAACGTCGGCGCGTGCCCAGTCGATGATCCCCGCCCGGGCGACCTCATGACAGAGAAAGAGATTCTCGGTAATGGACAACTCGGGGATCAGGGCAAGTTCCTGGTGGATAATGACAATCCCCGCCGCCTCACTGGCGCGGATACCGTGGAAAGCTACCGGTTGACCCCTCAGAAAAATCTCGCCCTCATAGTGCCCGTGGGGATAGACGCCCGAAAGCACGTTCATCAGGGTTGATTTACCCGCCCCGTTCTCCCCGCAGACGGCATGAATCTCTCCCTCCTCAACAACCATGGAAACAGCATCCAGAGCCTTGACCCCAGGAAATTCCTTCGTAATTGCACGCATCTCAAGCAATCTGGTCACGGCACACACTCCCCTGCATCATACAATCGCCCGTATTCCACCCCATTCGCTAAAATAAAAATCCAAACCGGTTTTCAGACCTCTTTTTACACATTGACATCCTCCCCTCCCTGAAGGAAGGGGATTCCAAAAGCAATGACTAAGCCGCTGCTTTCGGGGTTCCTGTTGCCGACGGCATTGGATCACCGTTCGCTCGGCAGGCTATCCGGGCGTGCCCCGCCCTTAATATATTTATTGCCGCGTTTACATCCGCATTATCGGCATGGCCGCAGGCGACGCAGATGAAGTCCGCCTGAGTACATCGGTTCTCCTTTGCCGTGTGGCCGCAGATCGGACACTCCCTCGACGTGTTTTTTGGGTCCACCGCGACTACGATCCCGTTCGACCAAGCCACCTTGTATTCAACCAGGCGACGAAACTCCCCCCATCCGGCATCCAGGATGACGCGGTTAAGGCCGGACTTCTGACAGATGTTCCGGCCAGGGTCTTGTTTTGTTCCCTTTGCTGATTTGCTCATCGCCTTCACGCGCAGATCCTCAAGGACGACCAGGCCGTGGTTTTTGGCAATCGAGGTCGTTGTCTTGTGGGCATGATCCCTGCGCGTGTCCGCGATCTTGATGTGAAGTGTGACTATCTTTGCTTTCAGCTTATAGAAATTCCTGGAAAACTTTGTCTTCCTGGCCAGCTTGCGCTGCAGCCGGGCTAATTCCTTTGCATATTGCTTCAGGGCAGTGGGATTTTCCACGATCGTGCCATCAGACATGGCGCATAGTTTCTCGACGCCCATGTCGATGCCGATAGCCTTTGCCTTCGGCGCTTCGTTGGCAATCTCGACCTCGCAAGCGACAGAAGCATACCAGTGTTTCCCCTTCCGGGAAACGGTTACATGCCGGAGCTTCCCCTTGATCGGCCAGCTCTTGAAAAACCCGACCCATCCAACCTTCGGCAGGAATATCCTGCGATTGTCTATCTGGAAGCCCTGGGGGAATCGAAACGAATCAGTTGCCTTGCCCTTCTTCTTACGTTCAGGGAACGCCGCACGACCCTCAAAGAAGTTCTTGTACGCGATGTCCAGGTCGCGGACCTTCTGTTGGAGGACTTGGGAGGGGACATCCCCGATCCAGTCGTACTCATGCCGGAGTTGTGTTACTTCCGGGAGCTGGCGGTACGAGCTCAGGAACAACTTCCTGGATGAAAATATCAAGGTCCTCTGCTCCAGACAGAGGTTCCAAACAAGGCGGCAGACGCCCGCGATGCGGGCAAACTGTCCCTGCTGAGCCTCGGTTGGTTTCAGGCGGAACTTGTATGCCTTGTGGATGATCTTCATTTTTATCTTGATCGCAGTATGGGTTTATGATACGCTTGGTCTATGGAAAAGTCAAGCGATATTAGAACAGGAAGGCACTGTGTATCGAATATTCATGTGCATTTGGTCTTTGTCACCAAATACAGAAAAGACGTATTTGAGAAGGCTCATTTTGCCACGATGAAAATGATTTGCGAGAAGGTATGTGCCGA
>Ga0194110_10006447_pt1 | contig 13733 bp, 2 predicted proteins | sample TA2Kig1200mmetaG_FD_146192 | JGI IMG/M metagenome (GOLD analysis project Ga0194110, IMG submission 146192) | Freshwater microbial communities from Lake Tanganyika, Tanzania - TA2015032 Kigoma Deep Cast 1200m | ecosystem: Environmental > Aquatic > Freshwater > Lake | place: Tanzania: Lake... | reverse complement strand
CCGCGGTGGCGAGCTCGTTGGCCAACCGTATCTGTTCGCCTCGACCCTGCGCATGAGCCCGACCGCCACGGCCCCGGCCGCCTTCACGCTCACGCACGGCAGTAGCCGCTTGTTCGGGAACCTCGCCGCCGGCCAGAGCGTTTGGATCCAAGGAAACAACGATGGCGGTCACACCACCGTGGTTGCCCCCCAAGGCTTGAACAACGCCGGCACGCTCGCGCTCGAGTCCGTCCACGGCGGTTGGGAAAGCTCGCTCCGGGTTGCTGAGGGCGCCCTCACCAACCTCCCGACCGGCACGGTCCGCATCGGCCGCGGTGCCGGGGGCGGCCGCAACCTGGTTGCTCCTCTCTACAACTTCGGACAGGTGCTCGTGGATTGGCCCATGGGACTCGGCGCTGCCGGCTTGCGTCATCGCAACGAGGGCGATCTGCTGATCCTTCCTGCAGGGGCCCTTCACCTCGGCAACAATCAAACGTTCGACCAGGCCGGCGGCCTCGTGAACGTGGCTGGCACCTTCACCGTCCAGGACAGCGGTCTGATCTACGCTGGTGGACTGATCGATGGCGTCGTCTGGCTGCGCAACTCGCGCCTCGAAGTGGGCGCGGGCGCAGGCGCGGGCGCCACCCTGGTTCTGGGCGGCTCTGGCTCACGGTTGTTCGGCCACGCTCCCCCCGGTGTCACCGTCGTGGTCCAGGGAGATAATCCCACCGGGCACACGACCGCCTCGGCCCCGGCGGGCTACCTGAACCGCGGCACCCTGCGCATCGCCTCTGCGCATGGCGGTTGGACCAGCGCGCTCCACGTGACCGGCGGTCCCTTGCTCAACGATTACGAGGGGACCATCGAGCTCGCGGCCGGTTCCGGCGGCGCGCGCGATTTGGATGCCCAGATCGTCAACCGCGGTCGGTTGCGTGTCCTCTACCCGACGGCGGTGGGGACGGCCGGCGAGCCACTCCTCAACCAAGGCCGCTTCGAGGTCGCCGCCGCCACGACGCTCCGCGGACCGCTCGTCAGCTCGAACGGGGAACTGACCGGGAACAGCGCCATCAACGGCGACGTGAGCGTCCCCTCCGGCCGCGTTGTCCCGACGGGTGTCCTGACCGTGAACGGCTCGCTCGATGTTGGCTCCGCGGCCGAGCTCGAGGTCGTGCTTGGCCAGACCCAACTCGCCGTCAACGGCCCGCTCACTTTCTCCGGCCTGGTTCGCGCCCGCTTCCCCACGGGCGTTTCCCCCGCGGTCGGCAACCGCTACGACGTGGTCCTCGCCACGACCCTGGCCGGCGCGGGTCCTCGCTTCGAGCTGCCGTCCCTGCCGGCTGGTTTCCGCTGGACGGCCGAGGTGACCCAGCGCATCCGGCTGGTCATCGAGGCCAGCGCCGATGCCGACCGCCAACTCTCGGGCCGGATCGCCGACGCCTCCGGCCAAGGCCTCGAGGCGATCGTGGTCCAGGCGATGCAGGTTCCCGTGCCGGGCGGGTCCGGACCCGGATTGCACGGCGCGGCTCCCGCGGCGGCGCCTCCGGCCCGCACCCTTCTGTTGACCACCAGCACCGACGCGGCCGGCCGCTATACACTCCCGCTGCCGCCGGGCCCGTGGCAGGTCCAACCCGTCGGCCTCGCCGAACGCAACTGGGCCGACGTCCTCCCCGTCACCGTCAACGCCGACCCGAACCCGGCGCCCGTGGATTTCGTGTTGCAGCCACGCGAGCGCACCGGACCACCGGATCTCTTGGCGACGGCGTTAACCGCGCCGACCGAGGTCGCGGTGGGCGGCACGTTCGAGGTGACCTGGATCACCCGCAACGACGGGGCAACCGCGGCCCGCGCGCCTTGGGTCGAGACCGTATGGCTCGCTCCCTACGCCAGTGGGTTCCGGGGCCGTGTCGTGGCCACAGTGCCGGTGAGCGAGGACCTGGCGCCTGCGGGCCAGAGGGTGCGCCGAGCCACGGTCACCGTGCCGGCGGATCTGCGGGGCGATCACTACCTCGTGGTCCGCGTCGACTCGGCGCTGCAAGTCCATGAGGAACAGTTCGAGGGCAACAATACCGCCGCGTCCACCGCACCCATCGCCCTGCGCATCGCCGACTTGCAGGTGCTGTCCGTGGCTGCCCCGGGCACCTTGACCCTGGGCGATACCGTCGAGATCAGCTACCGCGTGACCAACGCCGGCCTCGTTCAAGCCCACGGCCCATGGCGCGACCAGATCAGTTCGAGTACCACTCCCACCGGAGGCGCCCCGCTCGCGTCGGTCGAGGCCCCGCTCGCCGAACCGCTTGAACCAGGCGCAACGTACACGAACCGGGTGACCGTCTCCGTCCCCTTCTCGCCAGGCGCTGCCGAGGGCACGCGCTACTTCGTGGTCCACACCGACCACACCAACCTCGTGCCCGAAGAACGAGACGACAATAACTGGGCGGCCAGCGCGGCGGTGTCGGCCCAACTGCCGCCCCCAGCCGACTTGGCGGTTGTCTCGGTCGCTGCCCCCGCCACGTTCCCGGCCGGCCAACCGGTTTGGATCGAGTGGGTCCTCGAGAACCTCGGCGTCTCGCCCGCCCTCGGTCCGTGGCAAGACGCCCTGCAACTGGCCGCCGCCCCCACCGCCGCCACCGCCACCGAGCTCACGCGAGTCGAATTCGCGGGCACCATTGCCCCAGGCGAGCGCGTCCTCCGGTCCAATTTGGTCGTGTTGACCACGGCGCTGGCTGGGCCGCGGTACTTCCGCGTGTTGACGGATGCCGCCCAACAACTGCGCGAGGCCGATGAGACCGTGAACAACCTCGCCGCCACCGGCCAACCCTCGCTCATCACCGCGCCGGATCTCGTGACCGAGAGCCTCGACGTGCCCCTCACCGGCGTCTTTGGCGATGAGATCGCGGTATCCTGGACCGTGCGGAACGCCGGCACCGCCGCCGTCACCGCTCCTTGGCACGATCGCCTGGTCTTCAACGGGCCGGGCGGCGCCACCACCCTGCTCGAGCGGGCCACCGCTGATCGACTCCCCCTCGAGCCCGGCGCCAGCTACAGCCGCACTGCCACCGTCCGCTTGCCGCTGCTTTCGGCACTGCCTGCCGGCACGTATGCCCTGGCGCTGCATGCCGATGCCGCCCTGGTCATCGCAGAACCCAACGAAGCCAACAACACGCGCGCCAGCACGCCGCTGGCTATCGCCTTGCCTGCCCTGCCCGACCTCGAAGTGGCCGAAGTCCTCGCGCCGCAAAACCCTTTGCCGGGAACCGAAGTCGACCTGATCTGGACCCTCACCAACCGCGGTACCGCCCCCGCCGCTGCCCCCTGGCAGGAATCCCTCGCGCTCTCCCGGGACCAGGCCATTGGCGGCGACGCGTTATTGGCCAGTGCCACCGCCGACCAGGCCCTGCCCGCCGGTGCGACGGTCACGCGCACGAATCGTATCCGACTCCCGGCGAGTCTCGCCGGCGAATTCTGGTTCGTGGTCGTGGCCGATACCGAAGGTCAAGTCATCGAGCCCATCAAGTCCAACAACGCCGGCATCTCCGCCCACTCCGCCACCCTCCCCGCCAAGCTGACCCTCGACCTCGCTACCCTCAACGTGAGTGAGGACGCTAACCCGCCCACGCTCCGCGGGCGCCTGTTCCGCTCGGGCCCACTCGAGGCGCCGCTCGAGGTCACCCTCGCCAGCAGCGATCCGACCGAGCTGACCGCCCCCGACACCGTCACCCTCCCCGTTGGCGCCCCAGCCATCGACGTGGTCTTCGGCATCGTGGCCGATGGAGAGGTCGACGGTGTGCAGGTCGTCACCCTGACGGCAACCGCGCCAGGCCTTGTTGACGGCGCCGCGGTGGTCACCGTCCAGGATCGTGACCAACCCACACTTGGATTGACCTTTGCCGAACCGTTCGTCCGGGAGGGGCTCACCGTGCCGGCCACGGTCACACGCTCGCTAGCCAGCCCCAGCCCGCTGGACGTGACCGTGATTAGCTCCGATCCCAACCTGCTCGTGCCCGAGGCGGTCACCATCCTCGCCGACCAAACCAGCGTGACGTTCGCCGTGGCCGCCCTGGACGACACCACCTTGGCCCCGCCTCGCTCCGTCGAGGTCACGGTCACCGCCCAAAACCACCTGCCCGGCCGCCGCACGCTGCGGGTCGACGACAACGACGATCCCGGCCTGACGGTGGCCCTCGATCCGACCACCTTCAGTGAGGCCGCTGGTGGTCTGGCCGCGCGCGGTCTGGTCACCCGCCGCAACGTCACCCCGCGCCCGTTGCTCGTCCAACTCGAGGTCAGCGACAACACCGAGGCCCTCGTGCCACCCAGCGTCCTGATCCGCGCCGGCCAGGCCTCAGCCGAGTTCTTCGTCAGTGCCGTCAACGATAACCTCCTCGACGGCAACCAAAGCGTCCAGTTGCGCGCCTTCGTCCTCGACCCCGGCGCCACCGCACCGCTGGCCGAGGCGTCCCCCGTCACCTTCACCGTGACCGACGACGACGGCCCGTCGCTGCGGTTCGTGCTTGGCGGCACCCTCGCTCGCGAGGGCCGCAGCCCAGCGCTCACCGCCGTCGTGACCCGCAACTCGAGTCCCGACACCCCCCTCGACGTCCAGCTCAGCTCGAACGACGAGACCGAGGCGACCGTGCCCGCGAGCGTGACCATCCTCGCGGGTCAAACCTCGGCCACTTTCCCCGTCGTCACGCTCGACGACGGCCAGGTCGATGGGAACCAGCGCGTCACCCTGACCGCCACAGCGGAGGGTTACGCCCCAGCGCTGGCCCAGTTCACCGTCACCGATGGCGATCTGCCCGACCTCGTCGTCAGCGAACTCACCGTCCCCGATACCGGCCTGACCCGCGACCAGTTCCAAGTTGCCTACCGCATCGCCAACCAGGGCTTCGATACCGCCACCGGCAGCCTCGTCCAGAAGGTCATCCTCTCCCGCGACCCGATCCTGGACGACGCCGACCAAGTGCTCGATCAAACCCCCTTCGGCCCGGCGCTGCCCGCAGGCGATTCGTTCCGTCGTACGTTGACCTTGTTCCTCCCGCCCGAGACCGGCAACTGGTGGGTGTTCGTCGTCACCGACGCCACCCACGCCGTGACCGAGACCCTGGAAGACAACAACACGGCCCGTTCCTTGGCCCCTGTGCGCGTCGACCCGGCCTACTCGGCCACCGTCCAAACGGACGTGAACTCGGCCCCAGCCGGCACGCCCATTCCGCTCCGGGGCAAAGCACTCCGGCCCGGCGGACAACCGGCCGTTGGCGAACTGGTCAACATCCACGTCGTCGTCGACAACGCGCGGCGCGTTCTGTCGGCCCTCACCGACGTCAACGGCGACTTCACGGCGACCTTCCAACCCTTCCCCTATGAGGGCGGCACGTACACGATCGGCGCCGTTCATCCCGGTGTGCCAACCGCACCGGTCCAGGACACGTTCAGTCTCCTGGCCATGCGCCTGACGCCCAACTACGACACCCAAGTCATCTTCCCCGGCGCCGCCGCCGTCTCCGAGTTCGACTTGATCAACCTCAGCGATCAACCCTTGACCGGCCTCGCCGCCCGCTCCGGCGCTGTCGAGGGCATCCGCGTCCACATCGATGCCCCGGGCCAACTGGGCCCCGGCGCAACCGCCCGCGTCCGCGTCACCTCGACCGCCCCCGAACCGCGCGATGCGGCCGGCCGGTTCATGGTCATCCTCGAGAGTGTCGAGGGCGCCAAGGCCGAGGCGACCATCGACTACCTCGTCGAACTGCCCTTCCCGCGCTTGGCCGCCCGACCCGCCTCGCTCAAGGCCGGCATGGTGCGCGACCGCCAAACCTACGTTGAACTCTCGATCCTCAACACCGGCGGGGCGGAGACCGGCCCCTTGAACATCACCTTGCCAGACACCACCTGGCTGAAGTCCGTCACCGAAAGCCCCATGCCGTCGCTGGCCCCGGGAGCCGCCGCCACCATCACCCTCTTGCTCACCCCCCAGGCCACGCTCCCCCTCCAGGAGTTCGACGGCCGCTTGGCCGTAGGCAACCCGGACGTCGGTGTGCTGGTGCCGTTCTTGTTCCGGCACGTCTCCGATGCCACCGGCGATCTCGCCGTCACGGTCACCGACGAGGCCACCTATTACGGCGACGGGGCCAAGTTGGCCAACGCCCAAGTCACCCTCCGCGATGCGATCTCGGGCGAAACCAAGTCCACGGGGCTGACCGACGCCACCGGTATCGCCCATATCCCCGCCGTCAACGAAGGCGCCTACAACCTCGAGGTCACCGCCCCCAAACACGATGCCTGGCTCCAGACCATTCAGGTCAAGCCCGGCGCCCTTAACGAACAGACCGTCTTCCTCCGCACCCAACTCGTCCGCTACAAGTGGACGGTCGAAGAAATCGAGATCGAAGAACGCGCCACCGTCCGACTCGAGACCGTGTTCGAGACGACCGTGCCCGCGCCGGTCGTGACCGTGGACCCGCCGATGATCGACTTAAGCAAGGTCACCGCCGAGGAAGTCCAGTTCGAGGTCAAGTTCACCAACCAGGGCCTGATCGCCGCCCAAGATGTGCGGATGAACTTCGAAGACGGCTCCTTCTGGAGCGTGCATCCCCTCGTCGAGGAAATCGGGATCATCCCCGCCAAAAGCAGCATCACCGTCCCTGTCATCTTCCGCCGCATCCCAGGCACCCTGGCGACCCCTCGCCAGCAAGTGGCCCTTCAAGGCGCAGCCCGCCAAGGCCTAGGCGTCTCGCGCTGCCGCCCACCCACGGTGGGTGTTGACTGGCGCCTCATCTGTGGCCCCTTTGGCGTCGCTTACTGGCTGCCCGTGCCCGTGGTCGATCTCGGGTTGTGCGGCGGGGGTGGCGGCGGCGGAGGCGGCGGGGGCGGCGGGGGTTGGGGCTACTCCATCCCCTCGGCGCCAGGCGGCGGCCGGGGCGGCCACGGTACCCCCGGCCGGGCTCAGCCCAGGCCGTTCCAGGTCGATGTCCGTGTCGGCACGCGCCAGCCAACCACCTACGAGCAACCCAATAAGTGCGCCTGCGAGGTCGGTAACCACGTCGATGCCTGCGTCCAGGGCGAAGCGGGCTACAAGGCCAGCCTCAAAGGGTTCGCGGAAGAGTTGGTCAACACCGCTCTCGCTTCCCTGGCCTACACCCGCGTTCTCGGGGTCGAGGTCAACATCAACGGAACCGGCAAGATCTGCACCTGCTGCGCCGATGTGAACGGCCAGGGCGTGGTGGGCCTCAAGGCCGAAGGTTCACTCTCCGCCTCGATCATCGCCAAAGTCTTCATCGGCCCCAACCTCAACTGGAAACAGCAGGTCAGTGTGCCCGGGTTGACCGACGCCGAGGGCACCTTCTTCGGCGGCGCCGGCGTCGAGTTGAACACCACCGGCTACGCCAAACTCAGCGCCACCACCAAGTGTCTCCTGCAGGATCCTCAGGTCTGCCTCGAGGGCGGCATCGGCTCGACCTTCTTCGTCGGTGGCAAAGTCAGTGCCTCCGTCAAAGGCAAACTCCCCGACGGCACCGCCATTAACGCTTCCGGGGTTGGCTCGCTCGGCTTCAAGGGCGGCTTCCGCGTGCGCATGAAGAAGTGCATCGGCAAGAATGCCCCCCCGGGCAGCCTGAACGTCTGCCGCGACGCCGGCGTGGCCGTTGCCACCGTCGCCCTCGGCTACCAAGACGTCGCCTCCGGCCGCTACGTCACAACCACCGTCGGTGCCGAATACCAGGTTTACCCCGCCGATTGCCCGGGCGAGAAGACCCTCCTGGCTCAGGCCCCCGAAGGCACCGACGCCGAAATTGTCGCCCGCTGGTTCGGTTATAGCTCACCTGCCGCCTTCGCTGCCGCGCTCGCGCCTCAGGCCGATGTCTCCGCCCTGCTCGATCGACCTACCGGCCCCGCTCTCGCCGAGGTGTTACTCGCCCATCTCCCCCAGCGGTCCGTGGCCCAGACTCCCGGCGAAGTGATCTACACTGCTGAACTGCTCTCCGCCCCGGAGGCCGCCGCCCGCCAACGCTCCACCCGCGCGCTACGCCTGGCCGGGGCCGGTGGTGACCAAGGCGTCTGCGCCCAGGTCCGGCTCGTCCTCGAGCAAGAGGCGGTCGTCACCCGCAAAGCCATCGGCGCCACCCTCGAGATCAGCAACGAGTCCGACACAGATCCCCTCGAGAACATCGGCGTCACCATCAACATCTACGACGCCGCCGGCAACCTCGCCAATGACCGCTTCGTCATCCTCCGGCCCGAACTGACTCGCCTCGCCAAAATGGAAACCCCCACCACCGAGGGCCTCATCCTCAGCGGCGAACCCCTGCGCCTGGCCCCGGCTACCACCGGCTCCGCCCGGTGGGTCATCCTCCCCACCGACGCCGCCGCCCCACTCCAGCCGCAGCAGTACTTCGTCGGCGGCGTCCTCGCCTACACCGCCGGCGGTGTGCCCGGCTCGGCCGAGCTCGTCCCGGGCGGCGTCACCGTCTACCCGAACGCCAAGCTCTACCTGAAATACTTCCACCAGCGCGACGTCTACAGCGACGATCCTTTCACCGACGAAATCGAGCCCTCGATTCCTTTCCTGCTCGGCGTCATGATCGAGAACCGCGGCAACGGCTTGGCGCGCAACCTGAGCATCACCTCCGGCCAACCCAAGATCGTCGAGAACGTCAAGGGCCTGCTCATTGACTTCAACATCGTCGCCACCGAAGTCGCCGGCCGATCGCTCACCCCATCGCTCACCGCCTCCTTCGGCGATCTCGAACCCCACCGCACGGCCATCGGCCGGTGGTACCTCAAGTCCACCCTCCAAGGCCTCTTCCTGGATTACCAGGCCACACTCGAACACGACGACCGCTTCGGCGAACGCGGCGCCTCAGTCTTCGAAGGCGTCGAGATCCATGAGCTCATCCACCAAGTCGAAGCCCTAGGCCCCTTCGCCGACGGCAAGCCCGACTTCCTCGTCAACGATGAACCCGACGATGAAGATCTACCCGACACCGTTCACCTCAGCGACGCCACCACCGCCCCCGTCACCGTCGTCCGCGCCGCTACCCATGACGGCGCCCCCACCGCCGATGACCTGGTCGTCGAGCTGACCGCGCCCCTGCCTGCCGGCTTCGCTTACCTGCGCGTGCCCGAGCCCGGCGATGGCCGGTTCCGCCTCACCGGCGTCCGCCGCTCCGACGGCCGCGACCTGGCCCTTGGCCTCAATGCCTGGACCACCGACCGCACCTTCCTCGGCCTGGGCAAACGCCCGCGTTACGAGAACCTCCTGCACCTCTTCGACCACGACAGCACCGGCCGCTACACGCTGACCTACGCGCGCGACGAACGCGTCCCCGACACCACCGCGCCCGTCAGCCGCATCGCGAACCTCCCACCCACTAGCCCAGCCCAAATCCCCTTGTCCTGGACCGGCTCCGACGACGCCTTGGGCACGGGTATCGCGACCTACGACATCTTCGTCTCGGTGGAAGGCGGGCCCTTCACGCGCTGGCTCGAGCGCACGCGGAACACGGCCAGCATCTACCAAGGCGCCGCCGGCCGACGCTACGCCTTCTACTCGATCGCCCGCGATGCCGCTGGCAACACCGAGCCTGCCCCGCTCGCACCACACGCCTTCACCCTCACCACCGGCAACTCGCCCCCGACCATCACTTCCGCTCCCTCGGCCAGCGTTGATGAAGGCCAACTGGTCGAGATTCAAATCGCCGCCACCGATGCCGACCTTCCCGGCGACACGCTCGCCTTCAGCTTGGTCGCTGCCCCGGCCGGCATGCAGATCCATCCCACCACCGGGCGCATCACTTGGCAAACCGCCGAGCCCGACGGCCCCCAAAACCATGCCGTCACCGTCCGCGTCACCGACAACGGCGATCCCGCCCTCAGCGCCGAACGGACCCTCACCGTGACCGTCCGCGAGCTGAACACCGCCCCTAGACTCGATCCGCTCCCCGGCCCATTGACCGTCAACGAAGGCGAACTCCTCAGCCTCACACTCACCGCCGTCGATCTCGACTTGCCCCCCCAACCGCTCCGCTTCCGACTCGGCCCCGACGCCCCCGCCGGCGTCACCCTCCAGCTCAACTCCGGCAACCTGCGCTGGATCCCCGACGATACCTGGGGCGGCCGGCGCGCCACCTTCACCGTCGTCGTCTCCGATGGCGGCACACCCGACCTCACCGACACCAACGTCGTCCTCGTGGATGTCCTTGACGTCAACGCGCCGCCCACCCTCGCCCCGCTCCCCCATCGCGCCATCTGGGAAGGCGATCTGCTCAGCTTCACCGCCTCGGCCGTCGACACCGACATCCCGGCCGACATCCTCCGGTTCTCCCTCGTGCCCGGCGCCCCCGCCGGCGCCACCGTGGATCCCGTCACCGGCCTGTTCCAGTGGACCCCGGTCGAAGCCCAGGTGCCCGACACCAACCACATCGCCATCACCGTCACCGACAACGGGGCGCCGCCTCGCAGCGCCACTCAGTCCTTCACCGTCGCCACCCGCGCCCTCAAGCTCGGCCTCAACCGACCCCAACGCCTCCCGAACGGCGACGTCTCCTTCCGGTTCAAAGGCGTTCCCGGCCGCCGTTACGCGCTCGAAGCGACCGTCGATTTCTCCGGTTGGATCGAACTCCAGCAATTCGTCGCCACCGAGGCCATCTTCACCATCACCGATCGAACCTCCGCCGGCTTCCCGATCCGCTTCTTCCGCGCCCGGGACTTGACCGGGCCGTAGCGTGCGCAGGGTCAATTCTCACTTGAAAACGCCGTCGCCCTGAGGCGAAATGCGTTAACGGATTGACTTTGATGCTATGACGCTCGGTGACATTCTCCAGCCGGATAACATCGTCCCGGAACTGACCTCGTCCAATCGTTGGGAGGTCATTGACGAACTCATCGATCACTTGGTCCAGACCGGCAAGATCCAGCCTGAACACCGCGACCCGATCGTCGCGGTGGTCCGCAAACGCGAGACCTCCATGAGCACCGGCATCGGCTTCGGTATCGGCATCCCCCATGCCTCCACAGACCTCATCCACGATGTCGTCGGCGCCTTCGGCCGGTCGCGGCGCGGCATCAGTTTCGAGGCTCTGGACAACCAACCGGTCACCCTCGTCATGCTTTTCCTCGTCCCACAGGGTCAGTTCCAAAAGCATCTCCACACCCTGGCCGACATCGCCAAGCTCCTGCACCGAAAAGAATTTCGCCAGGCGCTCGAACAGGCGCCCGACGCGGCAGCCATGTACCAGATCGTGCGCGATAACGCCGGCAGCAAATAGACCCAGCCTCCGCCCGCTCCTCCCCCGAGTCCGCACCGCCTGCGGGGCGCACCCTGCTCCTAAATCATGCTCCACCTCCCCCTCGAGCGACAGTTGCGCCAGGCCGTCGCCGCTGTTCTGGCCGACGCCGACCCCGCCCTCCTCCGGGTCCGGCCCTGCCCAGACGCGCGCTTCGGCGATTACCAGACCAACTCGTTGATGGGCCTGGCTCGAGAACGGAAGCTCAACCCCCGCCAGTTGGCGGCCGACGTCGTCGCCCGCCTCGACGTGGGCGAGTGGAGCGAGCCGCCCGAGATTGCCGGAGCCGGCTTCATCAATTTCCGGCTCCGCCCAACCGCCGTGGCGCGCGCGCTGCAGGAAGCGTTGCGAGGCGAGCATCTCTTCGTCCAGCCCGCCGTCACTCCGCGAACCGTGGTGGTGGATTTCAGCTCGCCCAACGTGGCCAAACCCATGCACGTCGGCCATATCCGGTCCACGATCCTGGGCGATTGCCTGGCCCGCACGCTGCGTCGGCTCGGCCACCGCGTCATGACGGACAACCACCTCGGCGACTGGGGCACCCAGTTCGGCAAGCTCATCGTCGGTTGGAAGCGTTCCTTGGATGCCGCGGCGCTGGCTCAGGATGCGGTGGGCGAGATGGAACGGCTCTACCAAACCGTCCACGCCGCTTGCGAAACCGACGCCGCCCTCCTCGAGAGCGCCCGCCAAGAACTGGTCCGCTTGCAGGGAGGTGACGCGGAGAACCTGGCGATCTGGCGCCAGATGATCGACCTCTCCCAACACCAATTCGATACCATCTACGCCCGGCTCGGCGTGCGCTTCGACCACACCCTGGGCGAAAGCTTCTACAACCCCCGCTTGAAGACCGTGGTGCAGGAATTGGCCAGCCGCGGTATCGCGCGCGAAAGCGAGGGGGCCATGGTGGTGTTCTTCGAAGACGTGCCCGAGCTGAAGGCGCATCCGGCCATCATCCAAAAGAGCGACGGCGCCGCCAACTACGCCACGACCGACCTGGCCACCCTGGCCTATCGCCTCGAGACCTGGCGCCCAGATGAGATCGTCTATGTCACCGACGGACGCCAGCAATTGCACTTCAAACAGATCTTCGCCGCCTTCCGCCGTTGGCAGCCCCAGGCCCACCTCCAATTGGCCCACGTGTGGTTCGGATCGATCCTCGGCGAGGACGGCAAACCCTTCAAGACCCGCTCCGGCGGCACGGTCAAACTGGCCGACTTGCTCGATGAAGCCCAGGAACGCGCACGGCGGGTGGTGACAGAGAAGGCGCCGGCCTTGCCCGAAGCCGAGCGCCAAGAGATCGCCCGCATCGTCGGGCTGGGGGCCATCAAGTATTCCGACCTGCTCCCCAACCGCCAAAGCGATTACGTCTTTAACTGGGACAAAATGCTCGCCCTCAGCGGTAACACCGCTCCGTATCTCCAGTACGCCTATACCCGCATCCGCAGCATCTTCCGCAAATTGCCCGACAGCGCGCCCGAAGCCGTGCACTGGCTCGCCCAAGCCCAAGCGCAGTGCCCCCTCGCCGCCGCCGAAGAACTGCGCCTCGCCAAGCACTTGCTCAACTTCGGGCTCGTCCTCGAGGCCGTCGCGCAGGAGTACCGGCCCAACTATCTGTGCACTTATCTCTACGAGCTGGCGGGCCACTTCACCGGTTTCTACGAAACCTGCCCCGTCCTCAAGGCCGGCGAGCCCGAACGGTCCAGCCGACTCGCCCTCTGCGACCTCACCGCGCGAGTCCTTCAAGATGGCCTGGCAGTCCTCGGCATCGAAACCTCCGAGCGGATGTGAGCCCGGCCCTCAGGCTCGCGGGCCCGACCGGCTTTTCGCTTTCCCCAACCCCCGTTTCGAGCTACAACCAAACTCATGGATTCGCGTACTGCCGCCGCGGGTTACAAGATCTGGGGTGTCGACAACGTCGTCTACGGCCCGGTCGAGCTCCCGGTGCTCGTCGAGTGGATCCAGGAAGAGCGTGTCACGGGCGATACCTGGATCTTCAGCCTGGAAAAAGACGCCTGGCAACGGGCCCAAGCCACCGCCGAATTGCGCGTGCCGCTCGACAAACTCACCCAGGCCAAGCGCGGCGGCGACTCAGGCACCGAGTTCAGTCCCCTCATCCCAGGCGTGCGCCCCGGCAGCCTGCGCCGCGTCAAGATCCTCGCGGACATGACCGACCAGCAACTGGGTCGGTTTGCGCAATTGATGGAAGTCGAGCCGGTGCCCCAATTCCGCGAGATCGTCAAGCAGGGCGACCCGGGCAATGCCATGTACCTCGTGCTCGAAGGCGAAGTCCGCGTGCGGCTCATGATCCAAGGCAAGGAATCTACCCTCGTCACCCTCGGCGCCGGCGAGTTCTTCGGCGAAACGTCTCTCTTCGACGAAGGCCCGCGTTCGGCCGATGTGGTGGCCAACCAAGATTCCGTCCTCCTCAAAATCTCCGCCGCCAACTTCCGCAAGCTCACCGCCGAACACGCGGAC
>Ga0194110_10006444_pt1 | contig 13737 bp, 11 predicted proteins | sample TA2Kig1200mmetaG_FD_146192 | JGI IMG/M metagenome (GOLD analysis project Ga0194110, IMG submission 146192) | Freshwater microbial communities from Lake Tanganyika, Tanzania - TA2015032 Kigoma Deep Cast 1200m | ecosystem: Environmental > Aquatic > Freshwater > Lake | place: Tanzania: Lake... | reverse complement strand
AACGTCCCGACCCCCATTCAACATATGATTGATCGAACCCTGAAGGGGTGAGATATCATCGTTCCGCAGTGATTGCGTTATGATTGTCCTTCTGGGTACGTAACCCTTTCAGGGTAACTGATTGATACTGTATGTTATGATCCGAGGGCGTTGCCCTCGGTTGATATATCTTTCCCCTTCGGGGAAGGACTTCAGAACAAAGATGTCCAAATGTAAAGAAGCGTTGGACGCACTACACTAGCGGAAGGATGGCCAGAATGGCAAGAAGAGGCAGCGCATCATTAATGGCGCGAACCAATTGTTTCCGGTGGGGTGCAAGCCATGACGGTTCTGCTGACATTGCTACTTGATCATCTCTGCCCGCGGGTATCGCTGGAGCAATCCCTCCTCGCGCATCAGCTTCTCAATTTCATCGATATCCATTGGGACAAAATCGGAAAGGATCTCCGCCTTCCTCTCAGTGATAACGATGAGATCCTCGAATCGTATGTTGATTTGTTCTTCCGGGACACGAAAGGCGGGCTCAATGGTGAAGACCATGCCGGGACGTAGGGGACCCGAGTCGTACCCCACATCGTGCGTGGCCATCCCAACCCAGTGTCCAAGCGTTGCCCTCGGGCTTCCTGCTGAGCGTTGATACCTCTCAACATAATCTCTTGCGGCCTTTTCATAGGAAGGTTTGGAGAACTTCGACGACGCCAGGATCTGCTCCATCTGCTTCACCGCCTCCTGCAGGATGGCTTGGGCTGTGAGACCGGGCCGGATGGCTTTGAGAACGGCGCGATAGCAGCCGATGTAGAAATTGAAGAGCTCGCGCTGTGCCTGGCTGAATTTGCCATTCACAGGCCAGGTCCTTGTCAGGTCGCTCATGTAGTACCCAACGTCTGGACCGAAATCCATCAAGACAAGGTCACCGTCCAGCATCTGCCTCTTGCCCGCGTTATAGTGCCCGAACATGGCATTGGGACCACTAGCAACGAGGGAATAGTACGCCTCACCTTGAGCACCGTTCCGGTAGTAGACATACTTCGCCGCAGCATCCAGTTCATACTCCATCATTCCCGGCACAGTTGACCGCATCGCTTCCATCAGAGCCAGGCCGGAGAGGATCGTTGCTTTCTTGATCAGAGCGATCTCACGCGGACTCTTGATGAGCCGCAGGTTGTCAAGTGTAGGTGTAAGGTCTCGTATCTCAAATTGTGGAAACCGTTCTCGGAGGAGTTGAATGAGATGTCCCTCGCGGGCCGGACGGCCGTCAAACGGATCGGCGGCGATGTCACCGATAGCGCGCAGCGCAAGATCGCGGCTCATGGATGCCCCTTCGGCCGGGCTAAACGGCGTGAACAGAGTCCCGATGGAGCTACTTCTGGCGTAGCGAGCGAGGTGTTCTGACAGAAGGTCAACGCCGTAGACGGCATCAATCCCGGAGAGTTCCTTGATCAGATCCTCATTTTCGGCGGAAAGCACTTTTCCCTCGCTTCGCTCGCGCCCTGCATTTCTGTGTGGAAGGTAAAGGGAAGCACGACGCTGCGATCCATCGAGGAGAAGATACGCGTGCGGAGATTCGATGCCGCAGAGGTAGTAGAATTCGTTTGTCTGGCGAAATCGGATGTAGCCCGGCTGGCTTGGGGCACCCTGCACAAGAGCAAGGGATCCAGTGCCGACAGCCCCGTAGACCTTCGCGCGTCGTTGTGCGAACTCCTCGGGCGGGAAATCTTTGGTGAAAGGCGAAAACCCTTCCTGCGAACACACAACAAGGGGCAGGAACCAAAGACTGATGAGAAGCAGGCGCGACCTGTTCATTTCTGAATTCTCCTCTAATAGATGCGCGTGAAATCGATGTCTTCAATAGGCAGCACGGGCATGGGCTGGCCGTTGTGCTGGAGGAGGAATTTCAAATACTCCACCAGCGGGTCTCTTTCCTTCACCTCGACACCGACCAGCCGCGGTATGAATTGGCTGAAGTCAATCAGACCTTTCTTGGGCAGTTCGACGATGTTGACCTCCCGATCTTTCCGTATGCCGGCCTTCTCTTTAGCAATGGTAATTGCTGTTTCAAGGCCGCCAAGAAGATCAACGAGCCCATTCTGCGATCCGTCGTATCCTGACCACACTCGTCCCTGAGCAATGCTCTCAATATGTTCAGCGCTTTTGTTGCGCCCGATGGCCACGTTCTCTGTGAACTCGCGATACATGGTCTTAATGAGGTATTCTACGCGAGCTCTTTCTGTATCGGTCAAATTCCGGTCGGGCAGGCCAAGTCCGATGAATGGCAAGGTGAAACCGAACCCGAGGTCCGCGTGGTCACCAGCTTTGACGTGATCGGTAGACATCCCCAGTGTTTCTTTGATTCCCTTGTTGTAGATCCACCCACCGATAACACCGATGGATCCTGTGATCGTGTTCGGCGCGGCAACGATCGTGTCCCCGTACATCGAAAGCCAGTAGCCGCCCGATGCTGCGACAGCCCCCTGCGAGACGATAACAGGCTTCTTTCCTTTCGCCTTCTTCAGCGCCTCCGCAATATAGTCCGAGGCCATTGCATCTCCACCGGGGGAATCCACACGAAGCACAATCGCTTTGACGCTTGGATCGTTAACGACAGCCTGAACATCATTAACCAGTTTCCGGGCGGTGATTCCCTCATCCATCGCGCACGCGCCAAGGGCGTAGACGACAGCGATCTTCGGCGGCTCGCTCCATCGGTTATCCGTGGGCGCGACAAATGCCTCGAGCGATTGCGCACTTACGTAGCGTTTCTCCGCGCCTTCGAGGTTCGTGATAACATCCTTGACGGTCTCCCATCTTCCGAGCGTATCCACGAGACCTTTCTCAAGTGCATCCTGCGCCATATACACGGCCTCATTGTTGACCATGTTGTCAAACTGCTCTGGCGTGAAATGGCGGCTTTCGCAGATATCCGTCTTTGCGAGCCTGTATGAGTCATCGACAAGCTTCTGGCGCTGTTCGCGGTCGGCGTTGGACATCGTGTCACGAGATAGATTTTCGTAGGCGGATTTGTATTTGAAGAATCGCCACTCGTCATAACCGATGCCGACTTTTTCAAGTGTACCTTTTAGAAATGTTCGTCCGGCAGCGTATCCTCCGATCTGAAGGCGTCCCTGGGTATCCATTACGATCTTGTCGGCGATCGACGCGAAATGATACTGGTTCATGCCGGCCAGATCGATGAAGGTCACAACACGCTTGCCGGCGGACTTGAAGTCTTTTAGTTTCTCCCGCACTTCCCAGAGGATCTCCCCTTCGGCTGCCAGACCGGAAGCGTTGATGGCAATACCTGCGACACGAGGATCCTGTTTTGCCGCTTCGATACCGGCGATGAGGTCGTTCAACGTGTTCGCCTTGTCCATGAGCTGGTAACGCTGATACTTCACAGGTCCCAGCATGTTGATACTGACGTAGCTGCTTCTGCGAGCCTTGAGAGGCGTGCGGTCAAACGCGCCGATGCGGAGGCCATACGTGTTGTGGCTATATCTTCCATCTTGATCGTAATGCGCTTGCGTTGTCACCCCGACGCGGCCGAGGCTGAATTGAACGCCAACTGTGAAACCCTTGGTGTCAAAGTAGCGGCCTGTGACACGTACGCCGGGCAACGGCTCAATGGCTGCCCCAGCGCTCCAGCGCCCGTCGGTAAGAGACTGTTTGCTCTGCAGAGCGAAGTCGCCGAACAGCGTGAGCGCTTCGTCACCAAAGGGTCTCGCCGCAACGTCCACAACCCCTTCATTTGTTCCGCGGATCTGCGTGCTCATAGTCCCGACAAGTCCGAAAGAGAGAAAAGCATTCGGCCGCACCAACGCTCCCAGCATCACGAGCTTCGAGCGTCCGAACGTCTGTATGTATCCGCCTGACCACCCATAACCGATGCCATAGCCTATGGTCCGATTCCCGGTGGCGAGTGATATCCGGTAGTCCGTTACGTGCCGCAGGCCCGCCTTCTGGTGAAGGATGCCGAACCCAATGTGAGGTGCAGCGGCGAAAAGGCCCCACCGATTGAAATCACTCCAGACACCCGTTTGGTCACTCCACAGGAAGCTCACATCCGGCTCGCGCAGCAGGGAGGGGAGAGCAGGGTTATCGAAGCCATAGAGGCCGAATTTCAGCGCGCCGGGTGATGCGAGCAGGAAATTGTTCTGCTCATGAAATGCCGGGTACGATACTTGCCCGAGTGCGACAGAAGGATAGATGAATACGAGGATCATCAGAAGCGATCGAGGCTTCACAGTTCCTCCGGGGGATTTCGGACGGTGGAAATCAAATTCAGCGTTGTCTGCGCATCAGGCGAAGCATATCCCGAACGGCGCGGTCAAGACCGACAAGGAGCGCGCGGGTGATGACTGCATGACCAATGCTCAGCTCGTCTATTTCCCTAATCGCTGCGACGCCGGTAACATTGACATAGTTCAGTCCGTGGCCGGCGTTCACGCCTAGACCGAGGGATTTCGCGAGCTTAGCTGCACGCCGAATGCGCTTCAGCTGCATCTGCTGATCGCGTTTTGTACGGGCTTCAGAATACTCTCCCGTGTGGATCTCAATCATGTCGGTCCCGGTCTCCTTCGCGGCCTCGAGTTGGCTGTCAACAGGATTGACAAACAGACTCACCGGGATGGTATGTTGGTGGAATGTATTAATGACATCTTCGAGTTGGCGCTTGTTCGCGATGATGTCGAGTCCGTCCTCGGTGGTTAGCTCGCGGCGATGCTCGGGAACTAGGGTAACGAAGTCGGGACCGATGTCAATGGCAATGCGTATGATCTCATCTGTGGCTGCCATCTCAAGATCGAGTTTTGTCTTGACGATGTTCCGCAGAGTCCTCACATCTTCGTCGCGTATGTGTCTGCGATCTTCACGCAGGTGACAGACGATGCCCCGGGCTCCGGCTGCTTCACACACCTTCGCAGCTTCAATGGGATCCGGCTCGCGGCCGCCGCGGGCATTCCGGAGGGTGGCAATGTGGTCGATGTTGATAGCGAGACGCATAAGCACTCTTAAATGGTGACGTGTACGGTACAATCACCAATATAGCAAAATTCCGAATGTTTGAAAAATTGCACATATTGTTTGCAGAGCTGTCAGGAATCTGCCCCCGTCTTGCGAATATTGAAACTTTTTCAAGAGTGGCAGCGTAGTTTCTACAGGAAGAAACCATCCAAAAGGTGATGTAATGAAAGCGATTATTAGAACCCTCGTGCTGGCGTCGTGTGTACTCCTCTTCACCGTTGGAGCTGATGCTCAGTCCAAGAAGCGTGAAGGTTCAACCCAGGGAGACCTTGGGGAACAGATTGAATCGATTGTGGAAGATGTGCTCGCCATGATCAGTAAAGGATTCGCGAGGCAGACTGACGAAGGTATTGTGCTTGCTGATACGGTGAAACCAAAGCGTGCCAAAAGACAAACACAGGAATCACAAGCCCGTCCCATCCGGGATGACAACACGTTGACGTACGAGGGGAACGCAGTCATCGAGGAGGGCGATACGGTCATTGCCAACGTCGTTGTCAAGGCTGGCGACCTGACGGTCGTCGGGACGATTGTCGGCGACGCACTCGTGGTTGGGGGTGATCTGTATGTTGAGCAGGGCGGTCATATTACCGGCAATGCGAAAGTCATTAACGGTGAGGTGATCAAAGATGAGGCGGGTCGGATTGACGGATACATCGACAAGACGAGTTCAACAGCAAACTCCTACCGCGAGACCGAGAAGAAGTTTACTCGCTCGTCGACGCGGCTCAACGCGAACTGGGTAAGCGAAACAACGAACCTGGACAACTTTGTCTTCCGGTACAATCGGGTCGAGGGGTTATTCCTTGGGGTGGGATCCGACAAACGGTACTATTGGGATGGAAGAAAGAGCTACACGACCTATGGCTCATTTGGGTACGGACTCAAGTCCCGCGGATGGAGAGGCAACCTTGGGCTGAGCCGGCAGTTTGCATTCGATGATGGGCAGCTGATAGAGATAGGTGTGGAGGGCCATAATCTGACCGACACAAAGGACAACTGGATCATCGGGCTCAGCGAGAACACGGCAGCAGCGATTCTGATTCATGAGGACTACCGGGACTACTTCCGTCGGACGGGTGTCGGTTTCAACGTTGGCTACGCCATTCAGCAGGACTACGTGACTGGTCAGCTTCGAACCGAATATCTCATTGATGATTACAAATCGATGGAGAATCGGACAGAATGGTCAATCTTCGGCGGCAACAAGAGATTCCGGTTCAATCCACCGATTGATGAAGGGAAGATGCATAGCATCCTGGCGTCTGCTGGCTTGAGCACAGTGACAAAAACCCTTTACGGTCCGGAAGGGTGGAGCATTTTTGGGACAGCCGAGTTTGCGGACAGGGACTTTGGTGGTGACTTCAAGTTCAATCAATATGTTCTGGATGTCCGCCGCTATCAACCGCTGGGTCGATATCACAACCTGAACGTTCGCCTCCGCGTCGGCACAACAGAAGGCACAGTCCCCGCGCAGAAGATATTCGAACTCGGTGGATTGAGCACTCTCAACGCGTTTCCATTCAAGTCCGATGTGGGAAACAGGATGATTCTTGCGAATGCGGAGTTCATCATTAATGGTGATTTCCTTGGTGACCTGGCATTCTGGCCGAGTTGGCTTATGCGAGGTATCAACTTCATCGTTCTCGGTGATGCCGGCCTTGTGCGCTCCGAGTTGCCGAGCGCAACGTGGAGCGAGGGATTTGGCGCGATGAAGATCTCGGATTTCAAACATGACCTGGGTGTGGGCGTAGCGTCGCGCAGCGGCTCATTCCGGCTGGCATTTGTCTGGCGCACGGACAGGGCGGAGCCGGCACGGTTCATCTTCCGCTTTGCAAGGCCCTTCTGAAGCGTTGTACAACATAGGATGGAGTCAAGAAAGGTCGGACATAGAGTCCGACCTTTTTTGTCAAAGCGGTTTTCGACAATTTAACGTATTTTAGTCGAGGCACGAGGTCTTTCTTGCGATTGATGCCGTATGATTTTTCAGATGAATTGGAGACAGTGCGTATGCTTACGGTGACACTTGCTATTGTGTCGATTGCCATCCTTGCGGTTACTGTCTCATCCACATATGCGCAAGAGCAAGCGGAGGTTGCGCGAGAGCTCTTCAACTTATATCCAGCCTACCAGGTCCCGGAAATCACAACGCGGCGCTTCACGCAGAAGGAAATGCTGGGATGGCTCAAGCCGCTTCATGAGCAACGGATGTTTGATATGACGCCGGTTGGCCAGTCGGCAGAGGGCCGGACGATCTGGTTGCTGAAGGCGGGACAAGGAAAGACTAAGGTCATGATGTGGTCACAAATGCATGGTGACGAAGCGACGGCCACGATGGCTATTGTGGACATGATGAATTTCCTCGGCAAGAGACCAGACCACCGGGTTGCAAAGGCAATCCGGGAGCAACTGACGCTGCTCTTAATACCCATGCTGAATCCGGATGGCGCTCAACGGTTTGAGCGGCGTACAGCGCAGTTGATCGATGTGAACCGGGATGCGCTTCGTCTCAAGACGCCTGAGGCGCAGGCCCTCAAGAAGGCCTGGGAAGCCCACCGGCCTGAGTTTGGATTTAACCTGCATGATCAAGATCCGCGGACAACCGTCGGAAACACAAAGAAAGTGAGCGCGATTGCTCTCCTTGCTCCGGCCAGTGACGAATCGCGTTCGGACAACCATGTCCGGCGACCGGCAAAGCAGGTCGCTGCAACGTTTGCTGCAGCCATGCAACTTTTCATTCCGGGACATGTTTCAAAATACGATGACACCTTTGAGCCGCGTGCTTTTGGAGACAACATCCAGAAGTGGGGAACCAGCACGATCCTGGTAGAGTCCGGCGGCTGGCCCGGTGACCGCAACAAGATGTTTCTGCGAAAGCTGAACTGCGTCGGCTTCCTGACTGTGTTATACGCCATTGCAACAAATACCTACGAGCAAGCAGATCTCCAACTCTACGAGCAATTGCTGCCGAACACGAAATACATCTATGATCTGATACTCCGTAACGCACAACTGAAGGCCGCCAACAACATATCATCGATCATAGTCGACATCGGGATCAACATCGATGAGGAGCGAGATGCATCGACAGGTACAGTGAACCTTGTAGGCAAGGTGACTGACATCGGTGATCTCAGCACGTTCACTTCATTTGAGGAAGTCGATCTCAAGGGGAGCTCCGTCGAGGGGGTGATCACAAAGATTGAGCAGAGGTTGACGATGGATGAAATCCGCGCTCTGTCGGGCAAAAAATAGGAACAGCTCTCATAATCGCCCCTACCTTGCTATCCTCGACTGTTTTTCGTAGTTTTTCGCAAACGACTTTTTCCCACAACCCGCTCCGTTTTGCCCTCCAGGGAAAGTTGCCTGCCGGATATCCTCACGGGTGGAACTCGAAGCCGCGGTTTCGTGTTCAGTGTGCAGGTCGCAGCTTTGTCTGTTCATCGTGACGGGTGGGCTTGTGCGTGGGTGAAGGGAACGTGACAGGCGACCCATGATTCCACCAGTTCTAGCGGTTGTTTCTCGGAGTACGAAGAAGAAGCATTCCGAATTCGAGGCCGAAGCCCTGCCTCATATGGATGTGCTCTATAACTTCGCTCTTCGTACGACCGGAAACGAAGACGACGCGCGCGATCTGCTGCAGGAAACCTATCTCAAAGCATACCGCTTCTGGGACAAGTATGAGAAGGGAACGAACATCCGCGCGTGGCTCTTCCGGATTATGAAAAACTCGTATATCAACCGGTACCGGAAGGAAACCAAAGAACCGGACAAGGTTGATTATGATGAGATCGAGAATTTCTACAACTCGATTCGAGCGGAATCAACAGATCCCAACGACCTCCAGCAGAAACTCTTCGGTAATTTGCTCGGTGACGAGGTCACCAAAGCGCTCGAAAGCCTGCCTGATGACTTTCGCACTGTGGTGATTCTCAGTGATATCGAGGGATTGACGTATGAGGAGATTGCAGAATTCGTTGAATGCCCGATTGGCACCGTCCGGTCCCGTTTGCATCGCGGCCGGAAACTCCTTCAGGCGAAACTCTATGAGTACGCGAAGAAGCAGGGCATCGTTGATGGTGATTAGGGCAGGAGAACGGTAGAGCAACTTGTTACAGTGGATGTGAGGTGGTTTTGTGGATTGTCGTAGTTTTCAAGAGCATCTCGGCGATGCGATAGATCGGTTTCTCCCTCAGAGTGTTGAACAGGAGTTTCAGGCCCATCTTGACCTTTGCCGAAAGTGCCGTGACGAGTTTGAATTGGAAAGACTCTGCAAACAGGTTGTCCAGCGGAAGATCAAACGCGTCGGCACGCCTCCCGCTACTCAGGCCTTAGTTCTCCATTCCCTCCAGGAGCAGTACGCGAAGGCGAGTAGTTCAGCCGAAGGGTGGTGGGATCGGCTGTTTACCAGGAGGGCTCTTGTGCCTGCCATCGCCAGCGGGCTTGCAGTTGTGGTATTTGTTCTCTTCCTGACCGTTCAGCGGGATCCCTCCGAGGCTCTCACAGATCACTCGGCGTCGAACGATCTCATCAACCAGTCGTTCAAGAACTTCGCGCTCGTGCGCTCGGGTGAGCTGAAACCCGATTTCGTCGCGTCGTGCCCGGAGAGCGTTGCAAGCTACTTCAAAAAGAGCAGTATTGACTTTGCCGTGCATGTGGTAAGGATGCCGGACTGCGAATGGTACGGCGCTATGGCGGTCGAGCATGCCGGCGTCAAGATGGCGCACGTAGCCTATAGAACAGGGGACGACTGGATGTTCGTGTGCGAGGCGAGACACGATGCCGTGATGCAGAGCGCGAGCCTATCACTTCCCCCCGCAGCCAAGCGTGCTCTTACTGCGTCGAACTGGTATATCGACCCGGCTCATCCGGAGTGCAATGTCGTAATGTGGATAACGGATGGAGTGCTCTGCACTGCTGTTTCCACGATGAAGAAAGAGAAGCTACTGGCTGTGCTCACAACGAGGTAACCCCTTCCCCAAAATTGACTTCCCCCCCAAGTTACGGTCGTTAAACGCCCACCATGAGCCGGTGAGCAAGTGCAGGCGGTAGGCCGGCCGAGTTGATTTTTTCTGCGGCGGTGAAAACATCGTAGTCAGCACGGATGTTCTCGTACGTCCATGCCTCCGTGTCGAAAAGACCAAAGCTCAGCTTAGGGTTTCCGTCGCGGGGTTGACCAATGCTACCGACATTGATGATATATCGGTCTCGAATGGTCAGGTTCGGGGAGCCCCCGGATTCGGAAAAGAGGGCTGGAATATGAGAATGGCCGACGAAACAGATGCGATGAGTGAACGACTGAAACGCGTCTCTGGCATCGAAGTCTGTAATGATGTAGTTCCATTCATCCGGATTGTATGGTGAGCCGTGGGTCAGGAAGATCTCTCCCCGCTCCTTTGTGTAGGGGAGGGATTGGAGGAATTCTCGGTTCTTGTCGAGCAGTGCCTGGCGGGTCCAGAGTGCGGAGAGGCGTGCGTTCATGGTGAAGGAGTTCGCGATAGAGAGATCAACGGCGGCCGCGTCATGGTTCCCGAGCAGAATTACCATGCAGCGTTGCCGGATAAGATCGAGGCATTCATTAGGATTGGCGCCATATCCTACGATGTCGCCAAGGCAGATGATCTCGTCAACACCCCGGCTATCAATGAGCTCAAGCGCGGCGGTCAGAGCTTCGAGGTTTCCATGAATATCGGAGATGATGGCGAGGCGCACGTTAAGTCAACAAATCTGAGGAGTCATTCAGCCGGATTCGAACCGGTTACTACTTCAACATCAACATCGCCCGGCTTGCTGTGAAATCGCCCGCAGTGAGCCGGTAAAGAAACACACCGCTCGATAGCTTGCCGAATTTCTGTGCATCAAACACCACAATGTGTTTGCCAGGTTGCCTGGTGCCGTGCAGCAGCGTCGCGACCTCCCTCCCGACTATATCAAACACCTTGAGTGTTACGACGCTGGCGATCGGTAGCTCGAAGCTGATCGTCGTCCACGGGTTGAATGGATTTGGATAGTTCTGGTGGAGACCGCAGGCTCCCGGTGTCACTTGATCAGGGAGTTTTTTTTATCAACCGAGGAGATCACCAGGTCGGAAGAGAGTTTTCTATTGATCATGATCATCGTCGCGTCGGCGACGACGTTTCGCCCCTCTCCGATGTCCTTGTTATCAAGGCGGATGATCGTGTGTGATCCCTGCGTCAAGTATGCGCTCCGCAGCTTGTACCAACCGGTACTCTTAGCGTCCGTTTGATCAACGAGTATTGTGCTTGAATCGTCGGCGGCGAAGACCGTGTACGGCGCCCGGGTGGTATTGATATAGTTGGGGATATTATAAACGAAGATATCGTACCATGCGGAATACGGGACGTCAAAGGTGTACGAAATGCTAGAATATCCGGTGTCTGCCGCCATGTAGAAGTTCGGTTTGAAGCCCGGGAAATTGAGCTGGCGCCAACTACCAGTTCGTTTGACACCAAGATCGTCCTCGTTGACAATCGTCGCCTTCGGACGCCAGATGGTTCTGTTCCGATGGGGTAAGAGAGCGGGTTGTGAATAGAACGTTGCTTTCAGAGTATCCCCGCGGCGATTGTCTTCCGCTCTGAGCGCCTCATAAAAGAAGAAAGACTCACCGTTAACATTCCGGTCGCGATTGGCTCGAATGCAAGAGTCTAACAGACCCGGTCGGATATGGTAGCTCCCGACTCTTGCCAGAATGCCTGCGAAGAAGAGCGGCCGCTTGTTCGGCGGGATGTAGCCCAACGCCCGGTTCAGTTCGTAGACGTAGTCGTTATAGTTGTAGCGGTAGAGCTGAGGAATGAGATGATCGACAATTCCTTCGTTCATCCACGTTTTTGAATCCTGCAGATAGTTGTCGTACCCCCAAGGATATGGGCTCGGCGTCGAAGACAGGATAAGGTAGGACCCGCGTGTCTTAACCGAATCCCGTAGACGTCTGAAGAACTGATTCAGCTTATCGGCGCGCCAGCGCGCCCATGACGGGTTGGTTACATCCGGTGGCGGGTTCCCACCGCCGTGTTCCGAACGGTAAAGAGCAATCGTCGTGGCATCGTACCCTCCTTCGATGGGCATTGCCGGTAGGCGGTCATCCCCCTGTACGCCGTCGACATCGTACTTGTCGATCACCTCGGTCACGAGGGAGATCAGGAAATCCTGAACCTCCGGATTTGTACCGGCCATCCAATCGAAGCCGTTCTTCACGGTCAGCACCGTGTCGTAGGTACCCGATGTACCGTTGTAAACGCGCATCTTTGATGCCCACCGGGGAAACTTCCCGATGAGGTGTCCTCCGTTGAGGGAGTACGATGACGAGAAGCCGAATTCAAACCAGGGAATAACCTCCATGCCGTTGCGGTGGGCTTCGATGACCACGCGCTGCAGAGGATCACGACCGGCGAAAGCGGGAACGATGGGGACACCGAAGAGCTGGTTCATCACGTCGCTCGGATACAAGGTGTAACCCTTGTTCCACACCACGGGAAATACGAGGTTGATACCGATCGACGCGAGATAATCCATCGCTTCAGCTATGCTCTTGTCGGAAAACAGGACATTGCTGTCAACGTTGGTGAGCCAAACCGCGCGGAGTTCTTCCTTCGGCTGACCGACGAGAAGGATAGGGATCAGAATCAGGCAGAGAAGAATTCGGGGTTTCATCAGGCTGTTCGTCGGCAGAGGGATTTCTCTTATGTGAAAATTTGGTCCAGGTGGTGCTTGACATGCCTGACGTAGTCTTGAACGAGAAACTCCAATGTAACAGGCGGATCGTCCCCGATGAAGCACATGCTCTTCAGTTTCTCCACGGGTATTGCCTCCATTACGTGAAGTAGGTGGAGGTTGAATGCTTTCCAGAGTTGGACAAGCTCCTCCCAGGAGCGAGTCTGGTATCCTTGGGTTTTCACCCACGCGTCCTGATCGTAACCGGGGAGCTTGATCTCTCCGCTGAGCTGCGCACGCACGTAGCGCTGGTGATTATTGGTGGCGGAGTCAATGAGATGGCCGAGGATTTCTTTCTTGGACCATTTGTCTGCCGTGGGGCGTGAACCGCCTTGTTCATCCGAAATCGCAAGTAGACGCGGCACCGCTTGCGCGATGAGGGACCGGTATTCGTTTATCGTTTCCTTCATGAGTGCACCTTCGATGAGCCTGCGCCGGATGGTCCGGAAGAGGACAACGAATATCCAAACCGCCGAGAACAGAGCAATCAGGAAAACAATGATCTTGACTTCATTGCCAGCGGGCGGGCCGAGAAAGAGGGTCCAGCACATTCTGCAAAAGGAGATCGGTACCACCGGCTCAAAGTATGTATTTTTGGCAGCCTAATCAACAGGCCGGGTATCTTCACAGCGTTCGCACTCGACAAGGATTACACGAGGAAAAGGGGGAACTCTTGCGCCACGAGACCAGGTATCTTGAACGTAGAATTCCGGTACACGCCTCGATATAAAAGGCGCCCATCGCTGAGCACCTTCTGGGTTTGTAGACGACCTCAACGGCCTGAAGGATAGCCGTACCGATTCTGTCATTACAGACTAACTTCAGTGGCCAATTGAGAAGCTCGTATGAATTCGCTACATTGTCGCAGGGCAAAGAACGGAAGATGCCAAAATCCACCCCAAACCTTCCTGCGCAAGAATCCCTCTTCGTTACTGACGAAGCAATTCATCCTTGGGAGACAAACGGGATATTCTCAGAACACTTCTT
>Ga0194110_10006443_pt1 | contig 13738 bp, 11 predicted proteins | sample TA2Kig1200mmetaG_FD_146192 | JGI IMG/M metagenome (GOLD analysis project Ga0194110, IMG submission 146192) | Freshwater microbial communities from Lake Tanganyika, Tanzania - TA2015032 Kigoma Deep Cast 1200m | ecosystem: Environmental > Aquatic > Freshwater > Lake | place: Tanzania: Lake... | reverse complement strand
TCATGGAATTGGATCTGCTCATTACCGGAGGAAAGGTTGTTGACGGAACAGGAAGGCCTGCCTTTCAGGCCGATATTGGGATTAAGGGCGAACGCATCGTCTGGGTGCACCATGGGTCTGCCTCCAACAAGCCATCTGCAGCGATGCTGATCGACGCTCAGGGACTCTTGGTGACCCCTGGTTTTATTGATTCTCATTGCCACTCTGATGTGTCGGTCCTGAGAGATCCCGAGTTTGATGCCAAGATCATGCAGGGAGTGACAACGGATGTTATCGGCATTTGCGGGTTTAGCTTAGCGCCTGTTGACCCGACCACCCTACCCTTGTTTGATCGGTACCTTTCTGCCATTGCTGCAGGCCGCCCTGTCAATTATGAGTGGAAAAACTTCGCTGAATACATTGCAGTGATGAAACAGTCCTCATTGCCTATGAACGTGGTGCCGCTTGTGGGACACGGGACCATCCGCATGGCTGTCATGGGTTTTGACCGTCGACCGCCAAACCCAGTCGAGTTAAATCGCATGGTGGCCATGGTGCGCGAATCGATGCAGGCAGGAGCACGAGGTTTCTCAAGCGGTTTAGTCTACCCTCCTGGAACTTATGCCACAAAAGATGAGTTGCTGGCTCTCCTTAAACCGGTCGCTGAGACGGACGGGTTCTACTCCACACATATCCGGAGCGAGAGTTTCGCCGTGGAAGAGGCTATTGATGAAGCAATCTCCACAGCCCGTAAAGCCGGGGTTCCTCTCATCATTTCACATCTCAAAGCAATGGGCAGACGTAATTGGGGAAAAGTCGACAGCATGCTTCACAAGGTGGAAGAGGCTCGGACCACTGGCCAAAAAGTCATTTTTGACCAGTACCCTTATACAGCCTGCAGTACTTTTATGAGCGCCCTTGTGCCTCCTTGGGCCCATGAAGGAGGGATGCCTCAACTCCTTGAGAGGCTGAAAAGGAGGGACGGCCGCGCGGAAATTATCCATGCGATAGAACATGTCGATGACGGGTCCTGGGAAAACTTCGCTATGGATGCAGGAGGCTGGTCGGGTGTGGTCGCCTGCACTGTCCCGTGGGGGCCAGAGTATGAAGGAAGAACTTTTACTGAGATGGCTGAAATGACAGGAAAATCCCCGGGCGATATTCTTGCAGAGTTGTTGATCGAGATGCGAGGCGGAGGCATGATGGTGGCCCATACGATGTCGGACGAAAATATTGTAGAGATTATGAAACATGGGGCCCAAATCGTCGGAAGTGACGGTGTTCCCTCCGAAGGCAAGCCGCATCCCCGACTCTACGGCACCTTCGTCCGTATCTTAGCTCATTATGTCCGTGACAGAAAAGTCCTCACACTGGAAGAGGCGATAGCCAAGATGACCGGCCTGACAGCGAAGTTTTATGGATTACGTGAAAGAGGAATCATCGATGAGGGGAAACGAGCAGATCTGGTGATTATGGATTATGAGGCACTCAGAGAAAAAGGCACATATGCAGAACCGCAACGCTACCCGGACGGGATTAAAGCGGTCGTCCTCAATGGTCAGATTGTGGTAAAAGAGGGTCAACGCCTCAACGGTCGAGCTGGCAGGGTTTTAAGCAAAGGGGAGGAATGAAAAAGGATCATTTAGGATGACACTATGAATGAAAAGATAGTTAAAGGAAGGTTGCCTATGAAACTCAATCCTGATTTTAACCGTGTGATTGCTACGTTTAACCATGAAGAACCTGACCGTGTCCCTCTTGGTGACTTCGCGGTGGACAAAGAGAAAAAAGAGGAGTTTCTCGGGAAACCGGTAAACGATCTTCAAACCGAAGTGGAATTCTGGTACAAGGCAGGGTTTGACTTTGTTCCTATGTTTGCGGGCATACTGGAACCTGCTAAGAGTATTGGAAAGACAGCCTTTAGTAAAGACGAGGATAAGGAAGGAGGGGTCCGCGAATGGGCGGATGAAAAGAAGGGATTGATTACAACAGATGCCGAGTTTGAAAGATTCAATTGGCCTACTCCTGAGGATTATCCCATTGATAAATATAAAGAGGTGCAGAGCCTTCTTCCCCAAGGCATGAAATTGTGCGTAACCATGGGAAAAATCTATACGCCCGCTTGGATGCTCATGGGAGCGGAAACCTTCTTTATGGCTGTCAGAGAAAAATCTCCCTTGGTTGAAAAGCTGCTGGATAGGATTGGACGGCTGCAATTTGCCATCTACGAAAGGATTCTTGAAAGTTGTGATGTGGGAGCTGTCCTGAGTTCGGACGATATTGCTCACAACGCCGGCCTTTTTGTTAAACCCGATTTCCTGCGAAAACATGTTTTCCCGTGGTACAAGAAAACAGGCGATATCTGCCGGGACAAGAAAATTCCCTACGTCTGCCACTCCGATGGAAAAATGACAGATGTTCTGGATGAATTAATAGAATTGGGATTCAACGGAATCCACCCGATCCAGCCTAATGTGATGGATATAAAAGAAATCAAGGAGAAATACGGGAAAAAGCTGACATTGTTAGGAAATATTAATTTGGAATTCCCTTTATCACTCGGTACACCAGAGGATGTCAGGGAAGAAGTTAGAATAAGGATTAAAGAGATCGCCCCGGGTGGGGGATACTTAGTCTCGTCGAGTAATTCCATTACCAGCTATGTTCCGATAGAGAATTTTAAAGCCATGATCGAAGCCGTTTTTGAATTCGGTAATTATCCAATTAATTTATGATAGGTCAAGTTGGTTAAGGGGAGATGCGCAATGATAGATTCCGATGAATATTTCAAATCATTCCTTGATGAGGATAACCCTAAAGCTCGAATCATGGAAACCCTTCAGAAAAACCTATCAGAAGGGGAAGAGCCGTTTCATATCATTCAAAAAGGGCTGATTCCGGCTTTGGATAGGATTGGAGACCAATTCAGTCAGGGGAAACTTTATATTCCAGAATTAATTCACTCTGGAAAGATTATGAAAGAATGTTTAGAATGGCTAAAATCAAGCTTTAAATTCGACCGTGAGCAAACTCTCGGGACCATTGTCCTCGGCACAGTTAAAGGCGACCTCCACGATATTGGGAAGAACCTGGTGGGAATGATCGCAGAAGCCTCGGGTTTTAAGGTCGTTGACATTGGTATCGATATTCCGTCTGAAAAATTCTTGGAGGCGATCCAAACCTATAAGCCAGAGTTTGTGGGCCTATCCGCTCTCTTGACCACCACAATGCTTGAAATGAAGAAGACGGTAGGCCTTATCAAAGAGAAAGATGTTAAAGATAAGATAAAAGTCATCGTTGGCGGAGCTCCGGTGACTGAGCAGTTTGCAGAAAAAATAGGGGCAGACCTTTTTGGCAAAGATGCTGTAGATGGAGTCATGAAGATGAAAGGTGCAATGGGCATCAAATCCTAAATGGGTGCGCCATGAAAGAAGGAGGTGATTCAGGTCAGAGGTGTAACCCCTCAGTTAAAGGTTCAAATAATACAAATGAACCAATATCCCCCTCTTTGGAAAAGAGGGGCAAGGGGAGATTTCTAAACATAATTATAAAATCCCCCTTTATTCCCCTTTGCCAAAGGGGGATAAAAACGACAGAGACTGAGGGATTACTCAGAGATTTCTTTGGATTGGTTGGGGTGATAAAAGAGTAGGCTTTAACATGAGTGATGAAATAAGACCAAAGGAGGGAATAAAAATGGAAAAGAAAGTATCACGGCTGTTTGTAATGGTTGTATTAATAGGCATCTTTTCGGTATCCGGATTGTGCTTTGCCCAGGATAAAATCACATTGAAAGTTAACGCACCTGCCGGCGAAGAGGATCCGATTGGAATTGGATGCCTCTTTTTTCAGAAGAGAATTGCCGAGCTGACAGATAATAGAGTAGAAGCGAGGATATTTTTTCGCGGGGCTCTGGGTTCAGAGGAAAACACACTCGAAAATACCCTGGCTGGAAACATTGATATCAACGTCGTGAGCAATACGGTTTTAGCAACCGCTGTCCCCGGTCTTTCGATTCTGGATTTACCTTATGGACTGTCCAGTATTGAACATGCCTGGCGTGTTCTCGATGGACCCATAGGCCAATACCTCGGCGATGAAGCCAGGGAAAAGGGGATCAGGGTATTGGGTTGGGCTTTTGCTGGAACCCGTTGCATGATTTTTAAGTCTAAGCCCATCAAAACCCTTGCAGACATGAAAGGCCTCAAGGTCCGTGTTCCTGCCAACCCCCTCTACTCTGAAATCATTAAAGCGTGGGGAGCAAATCCCACAACCATTCCCTGGACTGAAGTTTATCTGGCTCTTTCGCAGGGAGTGGCTGATGGAATAGAAACAGCACCCGGTCCATCCTTTGATAAAAAGCATTTTGAAGTAGCGAAATATCTCATTCGGACCAACCACCTTATCTATTTTCATCTCTTTACCGCCTCTGAAAAAAGCTTGAAAAAGTATCCCAAAGACATTCAAATGGCGATCATTGCAGCAGGCCATGATGCCGCAATGGTCAACAGAGCTGCAAGAATCAAACAGGAATCGGGGGTTTATGATGAATTCAAGAAAAAAGGGATGACCATCATTGATCCGGAAAGAGGACCCTTTATCGAAAAGAGCAGGGGTGTATACGAAAAATTCAAAGAAAAGGCGCCTCCTGCACAGGTGAAGCTGATCCAAGCCTACGAGAAATAATCGGACCGTTTGTGTTGCATAAGCTGATCGTGAGATGATTAGGCAGCGCTACTAAAATGTTTTTGCCCATTGAATGACTCTTGGCTGCCTCTAAAAATGTCATTCCGGGCCCGTAACAAGTACGGGATAAACTCCAGCCGGAATCCAGATGTCGTCCCGACGGAAGTCGGGAACCAGAAACATATTCCTGGACTCCGGTTTTCACCGGAGTGACGAATTTGGAATTATTAGAGGTTCCCTCTTTTTTAGAACCCATTCGGAGAAGGATGATGATGACAAATAAAAAGAGAATGTTGATGGCTGCCCGGGGGGAAATGGTTGACAGAATTCCTTTTGCCCCCCGGCTTGATCTTTGGTATAACGCCAATTCAATGGCGGACACTCTTCCCCGAAAACATCGAGGACGGACAAGGGATGAGATTGCTCGTGCAGAAGGATGGGGGTTACATAAGGTTGTCCCTGAATATGATAAACCACAGAATCCCGAGGAAGACCTTCACCGGGCTTTAGGACTCTATTCTTTAAAGGAGTTTGTTTTTAAGACCCATTTCTCTAAAAACATTGATATCAAGGTAAAACGTCAAGCAGGGGACACCCATGTAGAATATCATACCCCGATGGGTATCGTGAGCACCACGACCTCTTTTACCGACGAGATGAAAAAATCCGGCACCTCTCTAAGCTGGATCAAAGAACATGCTATTAAAAAACCGGAGGATTATCGGCTGGTGGGATATCTCTTTGAAAACTTGGAACTACTGCCTAAATTTGAGGATTTTATCCAATGGCAGAATCAGATCGGGGAGGACGGACTGGCTGTCACGATGGTGGCAGGAGGTGCCTCCCCCATCCATTACATTCAAAGAGATCTTATCGATGCTACAACCTTTTATTATCATTATCACGATTATCCAAAGGAAATGATGGGATTGGCAGAACGCATCGACAATTTTTTCAACCAGGCTTTAAAAATAATCTCAGCGTCCCCGGCTGAGGTTGTTCTGTGGGGTGGCAATTTCGATGCGATGCTGACCTACCCCCCCTATTTTAAAAAAGAAATTGTCCCCTGGATCACAAAGGCATCTGACTTCTTAGGCCGGAAGGGAAAGATCGTTGCCTGCCATTGTGACGGTGAAAATCTTGGGCTCATGGATTTTATTCGGGACTCCGGAATGCATATGGCAGAATCCATCTGCCCCTACCCCATGACGAAAGTCAAGATCGAGGAATACTACCAGCAATGGAGCAATCGATTAACGCTGTTCGGAGGAATACCCTCTGATATCTTGCTCGAAGAAATGACCTCGGAGGATGAGTTTGAAGCCTACATGGATCATCTCTTCGATTCCGTCTCACCGGGTAAGCGTTTGATCCTCGGAGTGGCGGATGCGGTCCCAACGGACGCCGTCTTTGAGCGATTGGTCCGGATCGGAGAGCGGGTAGAGAAAGAAGGCCGATTACCCCTGAAAGGACGGGTGTAGGTTGGTGGATTTTGAGCGAAGGAGAAGTCCGCCAGGAACATCGGCGCCGAGATGCAGTAATAATATAAAAAAATGATGAGATTAGCGTTGAATCATTGATTAAACACCACGGATGAGGTGAATTATAATGAGTAGAATGATTGAACGATTGGCCGCTGTGATCAGAATTTTGGCAGGAATCTGCCTGGGAATTTTGGTCATCATGGTTGGCATACTGATATTCGCGCGTTACGTCAGCCTGTCCGTCCCCTGGGCCGATGAGCTTGCACGAATTTTCTTTGTTTGGACCTCCCTTCTGGGGGCGTCTTCGGGAACCCATAAAAGGTTACATTTTTCAGTCTCCTTTTTTACAAGTTATCTTAAAGACCCAATTAGGAGAAAATTAGACTTTGTCATCAGCGTAATGGTTATTTCTATGATGCTATTTATCATGTTTGTAGGGTGGAACTCGCTTAAGATAGCACAGATACAGATCTATCCTGGACTTCAAATTTCAAAAATTTGGATGAACATGCCAATTGTCATCTGCACTGTTTTAATCACCCTCTTTATGCTTGAGCATATTCGGGTAAACTTTTTTCTGAAAGCGAAAAACGGGAGGGGATAGGCCGATGTTAATTCTTTTAGCAGGTCTTGCTGTCTTCTTACTTTTACTTGAAATGCCAATCGCTTTTGCAATATTGGGGGCCTCTATTACTTTCATCTTTTTGGATCCCAATATCAATGCCAGCATTATTCCTAATATGATTATTCAGGGTATAGACTCATTCATTCTGATTGCAGTTCCCTTGTTTGTACTGGTCGGAGTGATCATGAGTTCCGGCGGAATTACCATTCGGCTCATGAATATTGCTGTTGCCTTGGTGGGTCACCTCTCTGGAGGATTGGCACATGTCAACATTGTTGCAAGTATGATCTTCTCGGGAATGTCAGGATCAACGACATCGGATGTTGCCGGATTGGGGAGAGTGGAAATCCCTATGATGACCAAGGCGGGATACCGCCCCGCAACAGCAGCTAGCATAACAGCAGTTTCAGCCTGTATAGGACCCATTATACCGCCGAGTGTTCCTTTCATCCTTTATGGCGCTTTAACAGAAACCTCTGTCGGACGGTTATTCGTTGGTGGAGCAATTCCTGGAATTCTTCTCGGATTTTCTTTGATGGCAGTGATCGCCTATTCTGCTAAGACAGGCAAATTTGCAGGGATTGGCGGATCCAGCAAAAGAGCAAACTTGAAAGAGATTTTGCATGCATTTAGCCGAGGCTTTTGGGCGATTATCACTCCAGTGATTATTATGGGCGGCATTGTTTTTGGCTTTTTCACCCCAACGGAGGCGGCGGGGATTGCAGTTTTTTACTCTCTCTTTATAACGATCTTTGTTTATAAAGAGATAAAAGTAAGAGAGGTATTTAAGATTCTCTGCGATTCCGCTGAGTTTATCGGTGTCATTATGATCGTGGTAGCAGCGGCAATGCTTTTTGGATGGATTCTTACACAGGCTGGAATAGCCGATATCTTAGCAAACTTCATGTTTGGCATCACCGATAGCCCGATGGGAATTCTTCTTATTATTATGATCATTATGTTGATTATGGGGTGTTTTATAGAGGCAACATCCATGATTATATTGCTTTCACCTATTTTAATCCCAATCATTCATAAAATACATGTGGACCCGGTTCATTTCGGCATTCTCTTTACGATGAATATCATGATCGCTGTCATTACTCCACCCGTTGGACTGTGCGCCTACATTGCCTCTGGCATCGCGGGGGTCACAATGCAAGAGTTCACAAAGGAAGTTATCCCATACATTATTGCCATGCTCCTGTTTCTCGTCGTTTTGATCTTCTTTCCGTCTATTACCACTTTCTTGCCAAACTTAGTTTTTGGGAAATAACACAAGGCACATTTGACCCACCGAAGGAGGCCCTCGGTAATGGCCATCGACAAAAAAAGCCTAAAAAGGGTTGTATGGGAAAACATAGATGAAAAACGTTCTAAAATTCTCGCATTGACTTCAGAGATATTCAACCATCCGGAATTAGGGTATAAGGAGCATCAAACCGCTGCCCTGGTAAAAGAATATCTGGACGGACTGGGTTTGAAATACAGAGAGGACATTGCTCTCACAGGACTTCGGTCAGATGTCCCTGGCCGGGCTGATAAGGCTTGGATCGGCCTGATGTGCGAGCTGGATGCAATTATTTGTTTTGAGCACCCGGCCGCAGATAAGCTCACAGGCGCGGCTCACGCCTGTGGCCATCACATGCAGATCGGTGCTGCTCTTGGAGCGCTCACTGGCCTGATAGTGGCAGGCGCTCTCAAGCATTTAGACGGTGGTGTTTCACTTCTCGTCGTTCCCGCGGAGGAGCCTGTTGAGCTGGATTATAGGACCAGCCTTCTTCGGGAAGGAAAGATTCAATTCTTTGGGGGAAAGCAGGAATTCCTCAGGCTGGGAGAATTTGACGACATCGATGCCGTCCTTATAGTCCATGCTGACTCTGAGCCACCTGCGTCCCGGAAGACACTTTTGACCACCTCGAGCAATGGATTCCTGATTAAGCGTGTGAATTTTATCGGTAGAGAAGCTCATGCTGGTGTTTTTCCATGGGACGGCATCAATGCGCTGAATGCCTGTCTCATGGGATTGTTGGGGATCCATGTTCAGCGCGAGACATTCCGTGAGGAGGATGTAGTCAGGGTTCACCCTATTATTACTCATGGTGGGGACGCTGTTAATATTGTTCCGGCAAATGTGAGGATGGAAACCTATGTCCGCGCGGCAACTATCGAGGCGATGGGCGATGCCAACACAAAGGTTAATCGAGCTCTGAAGGCCGGGGCTCTTTGCGTGGGAGGACAGTGTGAGATCGAAAATATACCGGGTTACTTACCCTTCATGGCTGATTCAGGACTCAATCGGATTTACGGAGAGAATGTAAGAATACTTTGCGGCAATGACTCTGTGGTGGAAGGGTATCATCTGGCCGGTTCTACGGATGCAGGAGATATCAGCCAGTTTCGCCCTACCATACACCCCATGGTAGGAGGCGTTCAAGGTAAAGTCCATACGCGTCACTTTACCATCATTGACCCTGAGACGGCAATCCTCACACCCGCCAAAGCCCTGGCAGGTTCAGTGATTGATCTGCTTTTTGACGGGGCCAAACAGGCCCAAATGATCCGTTCAACTTTTCAGCCTCGATTCAATACGAATGATTACAACAATCTCTGGGCTAAAATCTGCAAAGAATAGGAATAACAGCGAGTAAAAAAGAGTGACCCATAAAGAACGCATGCTTATGGCGGCTCGAGGCGAACGGGCGGACCAGCTCCCGTGGGTCCCCCGGATTGACCTCTGGCACAATTCCAATTCGATGCGTGGCACCCTCCCAAAGCCTTTTAAACAGGATGCCTCCCTGGATGAAATCGCTGATTACATCGGAGGCGGATATCATAAAATTGTGCCCGAGTTCCTTAAGGTCCGATCACCCGAGGACAATATTGATCGGGGGATAGGCGTTTATAGTCTCTGGGGAATGGCCTACCGGCCGGAATTAGTGGGAGTGGATCGGGATGTAAAAAAAGAAGGAGATGCAACCCTGGTCGCTTATCATACCCCTATCGGGTCCGTCTCATGCAAATACATTTATACCGAAGAAATGAAGCGGGCGGGGGCCTCCATCACCTGGATCACAGAACATGTGATCAAAGAACCGAAAGACTATAAGACGGTGGGCTACATTTTTAAAAATATAAAGATTCATCCCGACTACAATAATTATCTGGAGTTTCAGAAAAAAGTCGGAGATAAGGGATTTCCAGCAGCCTTTGCAAACCTTTCGGCCAGCCCGATGCACCATATCATGAAGGAATTTCTTGACGCAACCGCTTTTTACCTTGAAATGTACGATCATCCTAATGAAATGCAGGGCCTTTGCGAGGATATGGAACCCTACTTCGACCAGATTTTCAAGGTCCTGGCCGAATCTCCGGCAGAAGTCATCTTCTCAGGAGCCAACTATGACGAGATGATCACCTACCCTCCCTTCTTCAGGGATCACATCATGCCCCATCTTCAGAAGCTGGCCGACCTTCTTCATCCTAAAGGTAAGCTTCTCCTCTGCCACTGCGACGGTGAAAACAAAGGGCTCCTCGATCTCATCCCGGAAAGCGGAATGGACATTGCAGAGGCCATCTGCCCGAAGCCTATGACAAAGGTAACGATCGAAGAGGTGAAAAAGGCGTTCAAGGGGAAGGTTACGATTTTTGGAGGAGTTCCCTCTGTTGCGCTTCTGGAAGACAGCATGTCGGATGAGGAGTTCGAAATATTTATGGCAGATTTGTTTAAAGCCATTGCGCCCGGGGATCGATTCATTTTAGGGATTAGCGATACAACCCCACCAGATGCCAAATTGGAGAGACTCATCAGGATCACTGAAATGGTCAAAGAATGGGGGAAATTGCCGATGGGACGTTAAGCCAAAACCTTGGCGCGGAGATAGTGGAAGATGACTAAAGAAGAGATCGATCTTTTTTACAGGGCTTTAAGAGATACCCATGTCGCGACGATAGAAAATCTTTTGGAGGATTACATTGAAAAAGCTGTCTCTCCCCTGATCATCCTAAACGAAGGGTTGCTTGGAGCGATGGGGATCATTGGCCAGGAATTTAAAGCGTCTTACATCTGGGTGCCAGAGGTTTTACTCGCTGCAAGAAACATGCATAGAGGGATTGAGATTCTAAAACCGGAACTTCTTAAAAACAAAGTAAAAGCCAGAGGAAAATTTGTCATCGGAACAGTGAAAGGCGATATTCACGATATTGGCAAAAATCTTGTCACCATGATGATGACTGGGGCTGGATATCAGGTGATCGACCTCGGGATCGACATTCCCAAAGAGCGATTTATCGAAGCCATCGCCCAGGAAAAACCCGAAATCGTAGGACTTTCAGCCCTGCTCACGACTACGATGCTTGAAATGAAAGAATTGATAAGGATGATCAGGCAAACTTACACGAATCCTCCCAGGATCATTGTGGGCGGAGCGCCGGTCACTCAGAGATTTGCTGATGAGATTGGTGCGGATGGCTATGGTGAAGACGCCGTGAGGGCAGTTGAACTTGCCGATCATCTCATTTTGTCTAAGTGAATGGGTTAGGGCTATGAAGCCGGTTTAGTGAAAGGGCAATGGTCAGGGCTAATGATTTAAACCTTTGCCTTTACCCATAAACCAAACAGGCCTCTTTGCCTTAGCCATAACCTAAAGCCTCTTCAGGCTTTCTGGCTGGCATTCTTGATCACTCAATTTTTCAAAGGATTCAACGAATATAAGGACAGATATAATGGAACGTCTTACCTCTCCTAAACGACGATTTCTCTCCGGCCTTTTCGGGGGACGGAAATGGGATCGAATTTCAGTGGCCAATCCCACTTCCATTATCTCTGTGGAACTGATGGAAAAAACAGGAATCTTTTTCCCCGAAGCTCACCTCGATCCGGTAAAAATGGCAGAACTGGCAGCGGCAGGATATGAAATATTGGGCTTCGATTCCATCATGCCCGAGTTCAGCGTCCAGCAGGAAGCAGCCGCATTGGGATGTGTGGTGGATTGGGGAGGGCCAAACATGATGCCCGATGCGAAAACTCATCCCGCAAAAGAGGTGAATGATATTCAGATTCCCGAAAACCTATTGGAAAAGCCGTCCATGCAAGTCGTCTTAAGGGCGCTGGAAATATTAAGGAGAAACTATGGAGATCACGTAGCACTCATCGGAAAGGTCATGGGCCCTTGGACGCTTTCCTACCATCTGGCTGGGGTGCAAGATTTCCTTCTCTGGACCTTAACTGATCCGGATAAAGTGAGGGGATGTCTCAATAGCCTGAAAGAAGTGACCATCTCTTACGCAAAAGCCCAGCTTCAATCAGGAGCGGATGTGGTGGTTGTTGCGGATCATGCCACAGGCGATTTAGTGAGCCCAAAGGCCTATCAAGAATTTTTATTGCCCATCCATCAAGAGATAAACCAGAGAATCGAAGGGCCTACGATCCTCCATCTCTGTGGAAACTGCTCCGATCGGCTTCGGCTTTTTGTTGAAGCCGGCTTTGATGCTTATCATTTCGAATGGCAGGTCGATGCCGACATGGCTGTCCGGACGGTGAATCATGAGATGTCTCTGATCGGAAATATCGCCAACAGGGATGTTCTCTTCGGAGGAACTCCGGAAGATGTTTATAAACAAGCCCGTTACGGCATCGAGGCCGGTGTGGACATCCTCGCCCCCGAATGCGCCGTCCCCCTTCAGACACCTATTGCAAATCTGAAAGCCATCGTTGAGGCGGCAAAAGAAGGATGCTCTTTTAAAACACTCTAAACGAGCCCAAGGATGGACAAAGTCTTAACCATACCCATACACCTAAGCATTGATGAGGTTAAAAATAAACTTCGGTCAACAGACTGGGAACAGGTTCGGACCCTTATAGAGGTGGCCCATTCCTTCATCTTCGCACAAGCGGCCTATGAAGTTTCTTATATCAATAAAATCATTGAAGATGTGGTAATCATAGATGGGGTCTGCTTCAGGAGTCAGGTATTGGGAAGAAATTTACATCAGGTGGGTAGAGTCTTTCCATATGTTGTTACAATCGGAGCAGGGTTAGAAGAGAAGGCTAAAGAGGGTAGCGATTTACTTGAACAATACTACCTTGATCATATTGGAAATATCGCCCTCATCAAAGCTCGGAAATATCTGGAAGACCATTTAAGCACAACATTCGCCCTTGTCGGCCTCTCCTATATGAGTCCGGGGGCATTACAGGATTGGCCACTTGAAGAGCAGAAACCACTTTTTTCACTTCTAAAGGGCGTAGAAAAATCGATCGGTGTCCGGCTGACCGAGACTCTGCTCATGATTCCAAAAAAATCCGTTTCGGGCATCTTCTTCCCCACCGAGGTAACATTCTCGAGCTGTCAATTGTGTCGTAGGGAATTATGTGACTGGAGAAAAACCCCGTTCAGTGAAGATCTATCGGAGGAATTTAAGCCTCGAAGATAACACCCCATATATAAACCGTAAGGTGAATCTTCTATTAAAAGAATGTGAGGATTTATGCTCATCATCGGCGAATCGATCAACGGGACGATCCCAAAGGTGGGGCAGGCCATATTAGACCGAAATGATTCTTTCTTGAGAGAATTGGCAAAAATCCAGTATGAATGCGGAGCCAATTTCCTGGACGTCAATGCGGGCGTGGCGGGTGGGAATGAAGTGGAGGACCTCTGTTGGTTGGTGAAAATCGTTCAAGAAGAGGTCCCGATTCCGCTGATGATCGATAGCGCCAATCCCGAAGCCCTCAAGGCAGCCCTCTCGGTCTATTGCCATTCGGAGCCCCCTATCCTCAATTCCATCTCCGGTGAAAAAGAAAAATGGGATCAACTCTTCCCCCCCGTCACTGAAAAGAAATGCAAAACCGTCGTCCTCCTGATGGACGACCGGGGGATTCCAAAAACGATTGAAGAGAGGGTTGGCATAGCCAAAAAGCTTTACCAGAATCTGGTGCAAGCCAACATCCCTCCTGATTATA